>Ga0209639_1000768_pt1 | contig 39534 bp, 36 predicted proteins | sample EPASupsiteHSE605_FD_187268 | JGI IMG/M metagenome (GOLD analysis project Ga0209639, IMG submission 187268) | Bioremediated contaminated groundwater from EPA Superfund site, New Mexico - Sample HSE6-05 (SPAdes) (version 2) | ecosystem: Environmental > Aquatic > Deep subsurface > Groundwater >... | reverse complement strand
ACTCCAACTATGAGACCAAGGTGACCTAAGAACCTTGTACGTTTTAACGAGGATTCAACTCTTCTACTACTGTTTTTCTCTGCCATGGGAAGACCAAGAAAGAGATATAAAATTAATGATATTAATCTATATGTTTACCTGCCGAATCTAGGTCCGATCGTGAAAACTAATTCTAAAATCCTGATCGATTGAGAATAAGATTAATTTTGGGATGAGCTTACTTTCTATTTTTCCGATTTAACCGTTTAACTGTTAAAATAGAGGAGGAGAACAGAGGAAATTAAAGAGGTAATTTTTTGGTTCTTGGAGGTTGGGTTGCGTTGTCTACGCTCTCGCTGAGGTTGACAGTTCTCCTCAAAAAATAACTATTTTTGCTTTTAGTATATACTTTTCCCTCCAATACCTTAATTTCCATTGGAAAATACCTACTTACCTGTTTTCACTTCTATAGTTGAAATAAAATATATATAATACGATATATCTAGTTATATTTCAAGTAGTACATAATTTATAAGTGAGCTCATCCCAAAACAAATTATTTCTCTAAATCCGTATTCTAAATAACAATCGAGTTTCCGATCGTGAAAATGGTTCTGAAACCCTTATTGATAAGGATAAAATCAGTTTCGGGATGAGTTTGAACTATAAATGTGCCTTCCTCGATATCTGAAGTACAAATTCTTACTGTGAGAACTATGATATCGAATCTGTGTAGTTGTTCAGCTCCCGGAAACTTTACAGAATCATAAAAAATAAGATCGTAAAGTATGTATTTACATTTTATTCCACCAACGTCAGCAATTTCATCGATTTTAGTAAAGGCGGTTATCAAAATACAGTTAGAGTGGATCGGTAAAGGTCTTTCTTGTGAACTATTGAGAAAAACTTTAATAAAAAGTAGTTATCCGAGACTGCAGCAAATCGGAACTACTGAGAAGGACAAAAAAGAGAAAAGAAGAATGTCCTTAGCTTCAGTCAGTGGCCTCACTTCCGGAAGTTTCAGAGGCCTGTCCTCCGTCAGAAACCTCTCCTGTATCTTTATTCCCTCCGAGAAGTCCTGTAAAGTAGTTCTTCACTTTAATGAAGATAGGTTCACGCTTTGAAGCGTTCACAGGTTCCTCAGAAAGGTTTAACTTTTCGGGCTCAGAATCATTCTTCCCCCCAGGCAGAAGCCCTGTGATGAATTCTTTGATATTATCCAGGATCGACTTCTCATTGGGAGGTTCGGCAGGCACAAACAGAGATTTATTAAACATCTCGGTATCATTGCCAGATACATCATCCGTCTCATTTGCCCACTGCTTTGTTATAGGATTCCAGCCTTCTGCCCAGTCGCCGGTTGAGGCGTCCCAGTTTTTGGAAGTGACTTTCCAGCTGTTTTCATAGTAGTCCCATACCTGCGTGACTTCGGCTCCGGACTTGAAAAAAGAGGAGAAGACAGTCCCTTTGTAGTTATTACGGTCCTTGAAATCCACCTCTGCGTTTGAGAGATCCATGTTGCTGATATTTTCAGGCTGGAGGGAGTATTTCAGGTCGTAATATTCCCCGGGCTGCAGGGGAAAAGCTGCCGAAATGAAGGTAGAGTCCCCCTCGTTATCGATTTCAAGTTCCCACTCTTTGAGAGGCATGGAAGAGTTTTGCAACTGCCCTTTGCGCCATATATTAATGCTGTCCGGGAAAAGCCCGGCTTCCAGAGGAACCAGGTCGCTCAGGCTGGCGGAGGCAGCCCTATCCCCATCATTCTTAACCGTGACAACGACATCAACCATATCTTCCCCGGAAGTCGCTATAGATTTGTTAACAGATATCTGGGGGCCGTGTACCGTGAGGGAAATTGTTTCCGATTTGTTAGAAAGGTTGTGTCCATAACATTCGGCACTGATGGAAAAGTTTTCGAGCTGATAGGTGCCAGGCCGGGTCGGGACAAGAATGCAGTTCATAATGTAGGATTCCTTGCCTGACATGGACTCAGGGAGGATATCGCCAAGGGTATCGGAGTCTGTATTTTCAGGAACCTGGATCGAAACCTTACCCCAGGAGGGACCGAGGCTGTCCTCTGAAGTGTCGGAAGGTTCCTCGTCCTTATAGGCTTCGGCAATGAGCAGACCATCCGGCACGGGGGAAAATACAAAACTAAGGTTTTCCAGGGGATAGCCTTCAAGGTTATGGAGAGATTGCCTGAGCACGCAGTAGTCCTTGAGCTCATGAATCTCTGAGTCCTCTATGTACCAGGAACTCATCCAAATTTCATTGTTTTTAGAGGACATGGTGACGTTTTTGGTGGAATTGGATTTCGATCCGTTCTGGTTAGCCTGGGAAACTTTTTCGAGTGAAACAGAATGTGCATAGAGCTGCTGGGAAACCTTAATAGCCGGTTCCGGGGGACTGCAGGAAAGAGTATTATTTCCCTCATGTTCATACCCGAGAATATCATCCCCTGTGGCAACTGCAGTAATGTTACAGGGCTCCGTTTCTAAATTAGAATTGATCTCTTCCCAGGAAGGAGCTGTCACGGTAAAGTTGATCGAGCGTTCCTCGCCTTTTGCCAGCCACCCCAGGTTTCCATAGAGATGGTTATCATCACTCTCAATATCGCTTTCCGAAAGGTTCGTCGTATTGCCGGACAGGTCGAAATAAGTAAGGTCCACATCAAGTTTGACAGATTCGACCCAGGCTTCCCCGCTATTCTTAACCCTGATTATGATATCTTTTTCCTTTTCAGGTAAATAATCTGTCTCCCCGACGGATACACTACTATAGGTTTCGGTACTTGATTCGACCTCGATTTCCAGCTTGGGGTTCCCCCTATTATAATATTTAAATTTGGCGTGGGGAGTGCCCTGACTGTCTTCGGTTATGTCGGTCAGTTCAATCTTCAACTCATGATCAATCTGACTCCAGTTTTCATACTCTTCATCTTCTGTATTCTCTTCAGTTGTGTTCTCTTCAGTTGTATTCTCTCCAGTTGACTCTCCATTTTCATTTGTTCCACTGTCCAGAAAAAGAATCTTATGCACCGTTTTGGCTCCTTCCTTAGCCTGTGCTATGGAAATATCAGCCATTGTACGCTCGAAGTTAAAATCGTTGACCTTAAGGACGTAAGGGACAGTTTCATATCCCCCTGACTCATTAAGAACCTGAACCTCTAGCTTAGCTCCTGAGTACTGGGGATCCATTGTAGTCGTCTTCCAGGCAACATCTCCGCTTCCGAATTCCACCCATTCGGTGTCATCGATTCCATAATCTTTCACTGTGTCATTGGAGGAGTAAATTTCGTAGGCTGATACTGATTGTGCCAGCCCGACATTTAAAAATATAAAAATAAGAAGGGCTAAAGCAACCTTCGGTAAACTATATCTCATAAGACCAGACTCAACAAATGTGGGTTAATGCAGATTAGTGCAGGGCACAACTTATACTTGAGATGCAGTTTCTGTATTCTCTTTTTTCGAGACCCTGTTGGAACGAGTCCTGTACAGCACGAATATCAAAAGCATGTACATGAAAAGCCCCACGAACACCAGAAGCAAGACGTATGAATAAGCTGGATAGGGAGCATACCAGCAGGTAGAGTAGAAAGAGCATAATGCAAGTATTGTTGCAGCCAGCAGACTGAGGACCTTATTCATAAGTTGAAGAACATATCCGGAAGCTATAAACTTTACACAAATGAATTTTGTAGGTCACAGTAAAGTAATTATGGCTATATAGATCTCTTTACTTGCACTCCCCCCCCCTCCGGAGATAAACTTAGTTTTATTTTTATACATTTTAGCTATGCAGCCCTAATTTGACAGACTCTACTAATTGGCATAGTATTTCCTTACAAAAAACGCATCGTGTCGGCACAGAATCTTTCGGAAAAATGAAAAATGTCAAAAATCAAAAACACAAGATAGAACTCTGAATTGTATGAAGAAAACAGAAGCATGAAGCCTATTTATACATTATAAAATACATGCCTCTGTCAAATTAGGGATGCGGTTTTAAACTCTTTTTACGCCAATTTTGTAATAAGTCTTGCACGGTCTTGAACAGTACCGCAAAATTAATCCTCTGCACTAATTCATTATTCATCTCTGCCTGATACCTCAATTCGTTTTTTTGAGAACCTCATATCCGAAAGCCAGGAGAGTTGTCAGGACCGAGATCATGGAAAGGGAGATCACGCTGTTGGAGTACCAGGGGTTCTGTATATACCATGAGAGCCCACCGAGGACATGGGTTATACTTATCAACAGCACTATGGCAACTCCCACAAAGTAAATCTCGGAGTCTGCCAGAAGATTCAACACAAAATAACCGGCAAGATAGTAGAAAAGGACCATTGCCCCCATGTAAGGGATGACAACGCCGTGCCTGACAGCAAAAAGCAGGGTCGGGCTGAATTCATACTTGAGGATTACTTCGGTGCTTCCTGCAAAATGAAAAGTTAGTAAATAGTCTATAATCACGGCTATACAGAGACAGAGAGGGATCAGCTTATAATTGCGATAGATCGATTGTAAGTTCTGCGATATTTCTTGCATAGTCTTTTATCCTGCCAAAACTGTCAGTAATGATTTCAAGCGCTGGCTCGGTGGCCAGTCCGTTCAGTACAAGCAACTTCGCATCAAAAGTTTCATTTTCTTTCAATACATTGTTTGCAAGTTTGACATCCGAAAGGCGGAGAGAATTCACACTATCCTGAATAAACTGCTGAGTGAAAGAACCGAGATCTAAAAATTTCTCTGCTTCTCCCCCTGAAAAATTGACTCTTTCAAGGTCGTGTGCAATCTTTACTATAAGGCCCCCGATCTTTTCCAGCTCACTTGCCGCAAGCCGGTAGTAGAAAGCTTCGATCAGTCTCAGACGGTCACTTTTCGAGGTCTTCTTAAGATTAAGCCTGGAGATAATAAGTTTTGAGAGCAGGAAGAATATTTTATTCACATCTTCGTCCCTTCGCATTATATCCCCAATGGCTTCGGGGTCCGTGGCCCTCAGAACATCAAGGAGGTCATTGAACATCAGGAACACAAGGGAAGACATCCTCTTGAACCCGGCTTCAATTGTGAATTCGTCCGTATCAAGAATATCCTGGATCAAAATTCTGGAATCCTCGACTTCCACAATCTCATACCCTATAAGTACCTTGCAAAGCTCCCTAATTTCATTCTTAATTTCCTGCCGATCTCCAACTCCACTTATCTCAAGGAACTGGCAGCTCCCCATAATGTAGGCGCCTATTATGTTCCTTTTAAGTTCATCCCCGCTTTCTTTCATCACCAATCTTTTGAGTGCTTTCGTTTTTCTTAATGTGGGAGGGGAAATTACGAGAGAGCCGTCCTCCTGGTACGATAGGCTAACTGATGAGCCGGCTTCCATAACTGATTCCGTTACCCATTTCTTTGGGAGTGTCAGAATATAAGTAGACTTCCCTGTGACCTGAACTTTTCTTGTTTCCATATCCTGCCCTATCCACAAAAAGACTTTTTTATAGAAACTTTAATATTAATTGAATTATCTAGTAAAAAAACTTAACCTGTGTACGCCTCTTAATTGATATAGATCTGCCTGCCAGACTCCGAATTACTATGAAAGTTTCTTGAGTGGCCTTTTGAAAATAAAATTAAATCTATAAGAAATTTTCTGGATGCTCCAGAACAGCTATAAACTTAACAACTATAAACTTATTTCTGAGAATGCTATTGTATGCCGCTTATCCATATTAGCATCAACAGGTAGCTATGGCTCGTAGTCCGGGACATGACTTTGTCTTCACACAGCAGAGATCCTGAGTAAAAGTTCAGCAAGACCACTTCTTATTTAGCTTCTTTTTTCGGATTAGAGGATTAATAGGCTTTTTTTCTAATACTTCACCCTGTTTCAAGATAAAATATACCTTCATTTTGCACCGCGTTTCCTGCAGCCAGTACAATCACCAAATGTCAAATCAACCTTCAAATTATCCGTAAAGAATGACTGTACCAAGGCGTTTACTTTTGTATTATATTTTAAAACATATACTGATTATCAAGTTGAACAGTACCTGATCTATCAGGTTCCTGATAAATAACTACTAAACAATTACTATATAGAACTGATGGCATACATATAAAAAGAAAGCTTTATATGGAATTAATTCGTATTAATAAATAGTTGGTAATATCTGACAATAATATTACCGGCAATTACTAGGTGATGCCTGGCGGAAATCGGTATTGCTAGTAATTATAGCTTTACTCGTCTGGTAACCAAATTGAGTATTACCCAAATTGAATATTACCCAAATTGAATATTACCCAAATTGAATATTACCCAAATTGAATATTACCCAAATTGAATATTACCCACAACACCAGACAAGTACTTTTTAATATAAAACCAACAAGGATGGCCTTTTAAAAATCGTGTTTGTACTGTAACATCTATAAATACATCAATTATTCATTTTTAGAAAGTCATCCGATGCTGCTGCAAATTTTTTATTAATTTTTCAGGGATTGTAGCAAAATCTCTTCACCTTTTCAATCCATTCAATGTTGTAACCAGTGATCAGGAACCACAAACCTCTTTGGCAATCGCCTTCACCAGACTACCCAGGCAGTGATTTTGTTGATTAAACTCTGTACGCCGGTCTTTCTAATGTATTGATCCCTATATTACTCCTATATAATGTGGAATTTTAGTGTTAGCTACTGTCTTATTCTAATTCGTTAAACTCTCAAATTGGAATTGATTTGAGAACCTGTTTTTTCTACTGACCCGGTAGTTACCTATTTTTTCAATAGCAATAGATTCAAATAATGTAGAATCGGCTTTTCTTACTTATCTCACTCATAAAAAAGTTGCCCTTTGCTGTTTTGCAGTGAGGCAAAGCTCTACTCCAATAATACTCACACTCCTATTTCAACTAGCCTGCATCCCGATAGATGCATAAATGAGAATTTTTTTTCCGCTGAATTCCAAAAAAATATCTTACTTTGTGTCTTGCCTTCATGATCGAGCATTATAGAGAAGAATAGGTATGAAGAAATACTCTAATCAATATATATTCTCTTAATAGGCATATTTGGAGAACTTTTAAATAGATATTACTCAAATTAAGGTTATAATATCAAAAACATCATTATTCGTCGCTATTTCTGAAAATCGACGCATATAGACTTATTGATATATAGTCCAGCAGGAAAGAAAGCAACAGATTCCCTGAAAGCAATCCCGATATCTCTCAGATACTTTGTTTAAAAGAGTTATACTGAACTCGAATTAAGTAAAAGTGAGTCTGAGATCTAAGTGAGAATCTGAGATCTGAAATCCCCTATTTTCAGATAGAGATTCCAGGGAGAAACACTGTAGCGGCAGTCCTGTGCTTCATTGAAATGAACTTTACTTAGAGTACAGAAATGAAATAATTAAAAATTTTAGCGATCCAAAAAGAAAAATCGATCTGGCTCTGAAAAAAACAGATTTCATTCCTGTATTTCATTCCTGTTTTTAATTCAGAGACTTCTGGAACATTTGACGTATTACAATAGGAATTGTATTACAAAGATGTACCAAAGAGCAGATCATTTTGACCCCCGGTGAGAGAGATGTTAAAAAGAAAGTTAAAAATTTTCTTCCTGATATGCTGCTTCATCTTTGCAGGTACTCCTGTCGCCTCGTGCGCGACTTCCGCACCTACTATTTACATTTCTGGGGACGGAAGTGGGGATTTCAACTGTGATGGAAAAGATGATCATGTTGAGATTAACCAGGCCCTTCAGTTCGTGGCCGAAAACCCTGGTTATACAACTGTTTACCTTAAAGGACCTTTCACATACGTCATAGACGATACACTTCTGATCGGCAGCAACTCAATCCTTGAAGGGGATTCCGGTGCAAAAATAAAGCTTGCGGATCATGCAGGCTGGGAAAAGTGGAAACCACTGATTAAGGAAAGAAGCTCTGGCAGCACAAACATTACCATCCGCGGTTTTACAATTGACGGAAACCGGGGAGGTCAAAAAGAAGGCAGTGGGCACGGTTACTATAACCTCATCCATCTGACAGGTTGCCAGAACATAGATGTGTACAATATGTATTTAACAAATAACGATGGCGATGGGCTGAAAACAGATAAGTGTTCCAACATAAAATTCTATGATAATAAAGTATACCTGTTGGGCCATGACGGTCTCTATGCCAGTACCTGTTCGAACGTGGAAGCCTACAACAACACAATAACCTGCAGGACAAACAGTGGACTAAGAATATACAATACGAATCATGTGAAGTTCCGCGATAATGATATTACGTCGGAAGGTTCTGGAGGGGCAGGAATTGAAATTCAGAAGTACAATGATCCTTCAATGGACGATATTGCGGTATATAATAATGTAATATACAAAACAGCCCTTGCAGGAATCTGGATGTTCGGATCAGGGTCTTATTCCACCTTCTCGGCAAATATCCACATCCACCATAACCAGATCTACGATACCGGAACAAGAGCCAGCACCGGCGTAAGAGGAGGTGTGGTATCCGACGGGTTCAATGGAGTCATTGAAAATAACGTGATCGATGGAGCCTATGAGGTTGGGATTGCACAGAAAAATACATATCCTTCAGGTCCTTCCGGTTCAGGTTATGCGCTGACTGTTAGGAATAACATGATAACCAACATAAGAAGCGGGGCCGGAATAAATAACGCACTTACAAATACTCACTCTTTCTTCCTGCAGAATAACTGCTTCTACGGAAACGAAGGTGGAGATTATATTGGTGTTCAGGCATCACCTTCGGATATAGCAGCAGACTCTCAATATGCAGACAGAAGCAAACATGACTATCACTTGAAGTCAAAATACGGACGCTGGGACGGAAGCAGCTGGGTCACTGATAATATAAGTTCCCCCTGCATTGACGCAGGATACGTCTTTTCGGATTACTCAAATGAACCTGAAGACAATGGAGACAGGATTAATGTAGGCGCATACGGCGGTACGATTTATGCTTCTAAATCCGGAATCTCGACCGTCAATCAGAGACAGGTTCCTGTAATTGATTTCATCCCGGAGGCTATGATTAAGACCGGAGAAAATCTGAATTTTACAGTGAAGGTTTCGGATTCAGAGGGGGATAACCTCACATACTCGGCGTCAGACCTTCCAGCAGGTGCAAGTTTCGACGGGAATTCAGGATTTTTCAACTGGACGCCTGCAGAGGGACAGGAAGGGACATACAATATAACTTTTGAAGTAAGCGATGGTAATTTCAAGGATTCTGAAATTGCAAGAATAAATGTAGTTAAAAAAGAAAACTCCCCCTTAATTCTCTCCGGTAAGCTGTACGACAACAGTCTGTCCGAAGCTTCTCATGAAGCTGTTTTCCAGGACAAGGAGTCCATAGATGCAGGGGGAGTGAACGGAACCGGCAGATACAGAACTCTAGTGTGGTTCAACCTGAGTGAATACGTTGATGCCGATGAGGTCAATAATACGACCCTTTACCTCTACTGGTACTCTCCTGAAAACGCAAGGCTCGAAGATACTGTTATTGAGATTTACAGGCCTGCTTCTGCCTGGAACCCGGAAAATGTGAGCTGGAGCAGCAGGAACAACGGAACGCTCTGGAATAATTCCGGTGGGGACTGGCTTGACAGGAACAACGTCTCGCAGGGAGATGCCCCGTATGCAACAATAACCTTAAACAAAAGTGATTTGCCGGACAACAGATATTATGGAATGGATCTAACTGATCTTGTAAAAGAGTTTATCAGTGGAAAATATGAAAACACTGGCATCCTCATCAAGGCTCGTAACGAAAGTAGCGACTATGTAGCTTTCTACAGTAATGAGGGTGGAAATGAGGATCAGGGGCCCAGGCTAAACATAACTAAAAAAGTATCTGAAAGCCCAGTTGATAACCCAGCCGAAAACCCGGTTGAAACCCCGGCTTTAAACGTAACTATTACCGGCGCAACGGACAACAACCTGAATGAATGTACTCCTGAAGAGATTTCCCAGCACAAGCAGTTTATCGATGTGGGAGGAATAAGCACGGGTGGCCGGTACAGAGATGTAATGTGGTTTAACCTGAGTGAAAACCTGAGTGAAAACCTGAGTGAAAACCTGAGTGAATATACAGGTAGAGCAGAGATCGATAATGCTACCCTTTCTCTCTACTGGTTCTATCCTGAAAGCGGAAGGCTCGAAGATACTGTTATTGAGATTTACAGGCCTGCTTCCGCCTGGGACTCAAGCTATGTGAGCTGGAATAGAAAGGATAGATGCACTTCATGGAATAGTTCCGGAGGGGACTGGTATGATAAAAATGGTGTATCGCAGGGCAGCACTCCATACGCCACATTTACTCTGAGAGCCGGCGACTTACCAAATAACAGTTACTCCGAGCTCAACATAACTGACCTTGTAAAAGAATATGTCAGCGGAAAATACGAAAATACCGGTTTCCTCATCAAGGCTCGCAATGAAAGCAATAACTATGTAGTTTTCTACAGTAATGACTGGGGAGATGAAAACCAACAGCCAAAGTTACGTATCATGTACAGCCTGAAGGAGACAAAAGAGTAATCAACGACTTCTTTGAGAGAGAATTAGGACTTACGCAGTTGAACGGAGAAATCCAGAACATTAAATCTTCAACTTCTAAAGAGTATTTTTAACCACAAAATTTATTCTTTGGAATAGTATTAATTATAAAGTCTATTGTACTTGATTTTATACCTCAAGTGCGTATAGTCCTATAAAATATAATTTTTCATCTGATCTTACATTTTATCGTAATGATTTGGGCTCAGAGCTCTTTAGGAAACGAATGAGGAAGAAATGACAAAGCTGCCTGTTTTACAGGCAACTGCATAAGGCTTAACCTAATAATGCAGACGCTCTATTTAGATGAGTTGCACCGGAATCGCTGAACTTTTTGGCCGTCTGGAGACTTTCAGACCCATTGTTACCACTTTTCGCTTCATTTGCCCCCAGCAGCAAGAAACGACCCGCATAGTTGTAGTCTTTGAGAGCCAATTTCCATTCGTTCTGTACGTTCTGGAGCTCAGGTGACACTTGATATTGATCATTTTCTTCGATGGCCTTCTTAGTATCGTTAATTACGTACTGTGCAGATGTCTCGAGCAAGGTATGATCGGAATTGTTTACAGCATTGGATACAGCGTCAAAATCAGTTTTAAGTAAGTTCAAATTTTTCTGGGCATTGGCACACCATTCAATATCCTGATAGACGGATGCAAGGTTCGGCTGTGATGAATTTGCCTGAATCTGAAAAGTAGTTTCGCCACTTCCCGATCCGATACAGCCTGAGCCCAGTAAGGAGACAAACAGAATAAACATTATGAGAAACAAATGTTTTTTCATATATACGACTCTGAACTTGTATTCTTGATTAAAAGTTCAGAGGGGATATATTATAAGATTTCTATCATATTTTCTATATTTCTATATAGAATGTAGAAAAGTGAATTATTCGATGATAACATGCTGCATAAAGCCTACTGCTTTTCTGGTACTCAAAAGAGAAATCGGAAAAAAAGTGTAAAGTTCAAAGTTCAAGCATAAAGCTCGAAAGCCCCAGAGCTTCAAAAGCTTCAGTAATCTCTGGAAAAGGACTTTTGTTCCTGTAAAAAAGATGAGAACTGCATGTGCAGTCCGTACATCCAAACCCAGACACCAAATCTCCTCCGATACTGCTGGCAAGTGAACACTCAAGCCGGGAAGAGGTAAAGGCACAAACTGCTGAAATCAGCCTGAAAGAAGGGCTCAGATGAAGATAGTCCACGTGCCATCTGGGATTTTTGTCTTTGTTCCTCGAAAGATTGATATGCCTTTTTACTCTTTTCAGACCCCCAGGGCCCAGAGCTGAGCCCACGTATATATGAAAGCCTGCAAGAAAAGAGAACTCCCCTTTTTTCCCGATCTTGAGATTACATTCTTTATTTTCGAATATCAGACAGTAAATACCCTTTTCAGAAAAATCCATATCAGAGCCTCAAGTTATTTTTCAAGACCTTTTTTACTGCCTGATACCAAAAAGTACTTTTCAAGCAGAGGACCAACCATTTCCTCCAGTTTTTCTTTATCCTTAAGGGCTTGAATCCAGGAGGCAGGCACTGCCTCGATCCCCAGCTTCGCCCCAAGAATACCGCCTGCAACACTGCCCACTGAGTCTGAATCTCCGGTTATGTTTACTGCAGTTTGCACTGCTTTTTTGTAGTCAGCAAGGTAACGCAAAGTGCAGAAGTATGCAAGGGCAAAGGTTTCATCCGCATACCAGCCCTGCCCCAGTTTCTTCAACGCATCTTCATCATCAAGCCCGGAATAAGCCATTTTGTAAGAACTTTCCAGGGCATCCGTGAATTCCTGAGAGACCCCTTCAGTTATCCTGAGAAGAGGTTCAAACATCTCTTCAGGTTCCATTCCGTCAAGAGCCAGTTTCACTGCATATGCCCCTGCAATGGATGCAGCATCTGAAACCGGATGAGAGTGAGTAATTCTACCTGATAACAGGGCAGCTTTAACCAGTTTTTCAGGATCATTCCGATAAATGAAGCCAAGGATTCCAACCCGCATCAGGCTTCCGCATGTTTTAGACCTGATCCCGGACTTGCTCCAGTGAACACCATCCTTGAGGTTCAGGGCCGCACCTCTGGAGGTTGGGCCCGATCCGAGGTCAGATTCATCCAGCCAGAGAACAAGTTCCTCTGCTATATGGTTCATAAGCTCGGGAAGTTCAAGTTCTGCTCCACGAAGCAGGCCTCTTGCAAGCACAAGCATTAACTGAGTATCATCGGTCCAGGGAGAATCGGAGGAGAGTTCAAGAATCCCTTTTTCCCCATACTTTTCTTTAATCTGCTCAAGGGTAAGATGTTCCACCGGACGCCCCAGGGCATCTCCGCAAGCCATGCCAAAAAGATAGCCTCGAAGCTTTTTCTCGACATCCGGAGTATCTAGCAGGTTTCCTTTTCTCATTGTTTCAATTCCATAACTCTTTTGATTCCTACTTTTTATCTCGAGCTTTTCATCTCAATTAGTCATTATCTCAATTAGTCATTATCTCAATTAGTCATTATCTCAATTAGTCATTATCTCAATTAGTCATTTAAACGCATATCAAGAAAAAACATCGCACAGAAACTAATCCAGCGTAGTGAAGAACGAACATATGATATCGTAAAAGTTTACAAAATTAGCTGGAAACTAGCCGAGAAAAATAGACAAACAATTGAGAGATTTAAAATTAGAGAGATTTAAAATTCATGTAAAGAAGTTGTGCAACAGAATAACAGAAAGTTATGAAAAAAAATTATGTAAAAAAAGTTGTAAAAAAGGAAAGTGCTCCGATGGGGATTTGAACCCCAGTCGCAGGAGTGAGAGTCCTGAATGATTGGCCGAGCTACACTATCGGAGCATCTTGTTATTATGCTTTGCCTCTCAGGCAGCATATCTTCAAGTAATTTATAAAATATAAATCTTTCGTCTGAGTTCTGAAAAAATAAAAGAACTGCCGGGAGGGGATTTACCCTCTCCGACACTACTGAAGGCCGACTTCCTTTCAGTTTGAGGAATATCCGGTTTCAACTTCTAACCAGTTAGACGAAAAAACCGGTTATACGAACATAGCCTGAGGAATTGTGGGTTCCTTGACATTTACGACTTTGTCATAAGCTTTCATGAAGTCCGCCAGGGTGATCTGTTTACCGCGCCTGCGCAGCACAAAAATTCCGGCTTCTTTGACAATGACGCTGATTTCTGCTCCGCTCTTTCCTGTCATAACTTTTGCAAGCTTCTCAAAGTCCACATCATCTGCGAGGTTCATCTTACGGGTGTGGATCTTAAGGATCTCGATTCTGCCCCTATCGTCAGGAAGCGGAACTTCAATAGACCGGTCAAACCTGCCAGGCCTGAGGAGGGCAGGATCAAGAAGGTCAATCCTGTTGGTTGCAGCGACCACTTTTACATTGCCCTTGGGATCAAAGCCGTCCATTTCCGCAAGGAGCTGAAGCATTGTCCTGTTGACCTCCGCCGAGCCGCTGGTTCCGTCATAAGTCCTCATGCTGCCAACAGCATCGATTTCATCTATAAAGAGGATACTCGGGGACTTGTCCCTGGCAAGCTGGAAAATATCTTTGACGAGTCTTGAACCTTCACCTACGAACTTCTGGACCAGATCGGAACCCGACATGCGAATGAAAGTTGCTTTTGCCTGGGAGGCTATAGCCTTTGCAATAAGGGTTTTGCCTGTCCCCGGGGCACCATGAAGCAGGACACCGGATGGAGGTTCGATTCCCAGGTCTTCAAAGAGTTCAGGCTCGGTGAGTGGCAATTCAACGCTTTCCCGGACTTCCTGAAGCACCTCATCCAGCCCGCCAATCATGCTGTAGTCCACACCGGGAGAGTTAATGAGTTCCATAACCTGAGCCCGAACATCGGCTGCCCTGCTAACTATGGAGATTATTGAGTAAGCCCCGTTTACTGCAACTCTCATTCCGGGCTCGATCTTTCCAAGGCACTCCTCAGGGATATGGGTGAGTACTTCCTGGTTGTTCCCGTGCTGCCTGATAAGGGCGATTTCCCCATTCACCTCAAGAATGGTTGCAATAAAGAGAGGAGGTTCGGTAAGCTGCTCCAGATGAGCTTTTAATTTGTTAATCTCCTGAAGGTGCCTGCCTGTTGCCACACTTGCCTCAAGGAGCCGGGCCTTCATATTTTCGTTCTGGACCTTCATGATCTCTATTTCGGTTAAGAGAGATTTCACATCTTCAGCATTGATCTCCCCACACTCAAGCTGGACTTCTACCCTGGTTTTGATATCTTCCAGGGAAGATCTCATTGCACTGTCTTCGGACATTTGAAAACACCTGTTTTATCGTATAAAATTGATTTCATACCACAGTTTAAAGGTTAATTCACTCTGGAATTATTGATTTATGGATCAGTTGATTTGAAAGTCAACTGGCTTGCTAGCTTATTGATCTGCATGTTATTAGCCAGTGGATTAATCAAGCTTTAAGCAATTGTTTTGTGGATCGGTTGTCCGATTATTCAGTAAATCTCAGGGATTATTATCCTGTCAGGGCTTTTACAAAAGAAGTAAAAGCCTGAAAACGGGAAAATCAGGAAAAGAACAATCCTTTCATAAGATCACCCGTCATATGACAACTCACACATATCAAAGGTTAGAATGACATTTAAAGAGTTCTCTTATCCTTTCAAAGCATATATTAAGATGCCGGGAGTTAATATGCACACATAAATATAAAAAGGATATATATAAGTTCCTGCAAGACCTGCGGTCCACCCCCGATTAAACTACTATTCTAAGAACTGCGTCAAATATATCGATTTTTTGATATCTGTTTTTTTGAATTCTTTTTAATCTCATAGTTCCTTTTTAATATCATAGTTCCTTTTTAATATCATAGTTCCTTTTTAATATCATAGTTCCGTTTCAATATCATAGTTCCTTTTTAATCTCATAGTTCCTTTTTAATATCATAGTTCCTTTTTAATATCATAGTTCCTTTTTAATATCATAGTTCCTTTTTAATATCATAGTTCCTTTTATATTATACCTCGTTACATAATTCTCCAGGTTCCGGCAAATCTATCCGGGAAGCCAGACAACAGAAACAAAAATAAAGAAGGATATATTTAATAATAAAAGAATTATATCATTTCACATGCATAAATCTGAAGATTTTCTAAGAGTAGGTGTGACGGTTGTCTTTGTAGGCTTCGTTATATTATTTCTAGGCGTATTCCTCACAATGTTACAACATCCTGAAAATAGCCAGATGGGTGGATTAATCATGCTCGGCCCAATTCCGATAGCATTCGGTTCATCCCCCGAGATAACAACAAATATGATGGTGCTTGGATTATTAGTAATGATTATGTATCTATTCCTGTGGAAAATGAAACGTTGATCGAAATATGCTTTTTTTAATTGGAATTTTCATAATATTCATCGGATTTTTGCTAATTACAATCGGAATAGCCCTGGGCATACTCCAGGACTCCGAATCGAGGCAAGATTACTCAAAAAGAACGGACTCAGTCGTAAAAGAAGCTGATTCTTGGAGTACTCCGGATTCTGAGGGATCTCCTCATGAGAAGCCTCCTGTAAGAAAAACTGAGCCGGAAATCAAGACAGGGGGAGTAATTATGATCGGCCCGATCCCGATTATCTTTGGAAGCGATAAAGAAAGTGCAAAAACTGCAGTAGTCCTCGCAATTATCCTCATGCTTCTTAGCCTGCTGATTTTCAGAGGTTCATTTTTCTAAACTTTCTGTTTCACCTGTAGTTTAGCCATAACTTTTTTGTAAATTTTAGGCTCAATTAATCTCCCAGAACAAAGCTAGAAGACCGCATGCTGTTGCACTTGCAGTCCAACCCAAGAATCTAAACTTTTTCTGGTTCCGAAGCGAAACTCGAGATCGGAAAGCTATATTTTCATAAATTAGCCCGCTTGAGAGAAGTACTATTCTAAACCATAGATTAGTCCTCTTGAGCGAAGCAAGATTCTAAACCATAGGTTAGTCCTCTTGAGCGAAGCAAGATTCTAAACCATAGGTTAGTCCTCTTGAGCGAGCAAAGCGAGCGAAATGGAAAGCTATAATTTCATAAATTAGTCCGCTTGAGCGCAGCGAAACGGACCCCGTGCTCCCGAAGCGGAACTCGGGTGGCGCAACTCGGGACAAACAAAAGATTATTAATGGTTAAGCCCGAATCAGATCTTTATGTTTACGATAATCACAGGCGCGCAGTTCGGTGACGAGGGAAAAGGCAAGATTGTCGACCTTCTTGCAAAAGATTATGACATTGTTGCCCGTTTCCAGGGAGGGAACAACGCAGGCCATACGGTCAGGGTAGGAGACGAGGTCTACAAACTGCACCTGATCCCTTCAGGTATCCTGCTTGATGCCAGGGTTCTGATCGGGCCTGGGGTTGTCCTGAACCCGGAGGTTCTAGCCGAAGAAATTACAATGTTTGAGAAGCATGGCATAAAGGTAGATTCCGGAAAGCTCGGCGTAGATGCGAAAACAAGTATAATTATGCCCTACCACATAGAATTGGACGGGTTAAGGGAAGCATCCAGAGAAACAAAAATAGGCACCACAAAACGCGGAATTGGCTATGCGTATATCGATAAGGTAGCAAGAGATGAAATTCGAATGGCCGAGCTTGTGGACAAGGAGCGCTTCCTTGCAAGACTTGAGGAACTTGCTCCCCAGAAAGAAAAAGAAATCGCAGCAATGGGAGGAGATCCTAACATAGTCAGAGACCCTGCCCTGATAGAAAGATATCTTGAACTCGGCAGACAGTTTGCCACGTATGTAACAGACGTATCCAGGGAAATAAACAAGGCTCTTGATGAAGGAAAGCATGTAATGGCTGAAGCTGCTCAGGGCACTCATCTTGATGTTATACATGGAACCCAGAAATTCGTAACTTCTTCTTCTACAATTGCAGGCTCTGCCTGTGCCAACCTCGGAGTAGGCCCTACAAAAGTGGACAATGTGATAGCCATAGTTAAAGCGTATATTACAAGAGTAGGAGAAGGCCCACTTCCAACAGAACTGACAGATGAATTGGGAGAACAGATACAGAGAGCAGGGGGAGAATTTGGGACCACTACCGGCAGAAGCAGAAGATGCGGATGGTTTGATCTGCCTCTCCTGAAAAAAGCCATTGCTCTTAACGGGTACACCGAAATTTCTTTGACCAAACTGGATGTACTGACAGGCCTTGACCCGATCAGAATCTGTGTCTGCTACAATTACAAGGGAGAAAATGTGGATTATCCGCCGGAACTTACCGAAAATCTCTCGGAATGCACTCCGGTTTACGAAGATCTTCCTGGCTGGAAAAACGATCTGACTGAAGTAAAAGCCTTTGAGGAGCTTCCGGAAAATGCCCGGAATTACGTAAAAAGGTTAGAAGAACTGATGAAAGTACCGATTAATTACATTTCAGTAGGTCCGGGCAGGGCACAAACCTTTAAAAAAGAGTAATCCTTAAAAAAGAATAGTTATTAGTAACCTGTCAGGCCAGTTACCGAAAAATGTATATATTAACTAATAAATGTATCAACCTCTTTCCAATTTAAACTAAATCACGTTTACCGGCATTATCGGGTCTGAAGACCCAAATTCCAAGAGTCCAGGAAGTCCAGCGATAAAGATCAGCAAGGACATCTCGAAAGAGAAAGAGTTACCTCGTTTCGGGAAAAAAGCATATTTCTGGCAAGTCAGGGGAGGAGAATCGGCTTTATCGCCCATGACCTGCAAAAATAAAGCAATTCGGAAAAGGAGAAGAACATGACAACAGTATTTGATGTCCCTGCAATGGAACTTATCGAAAAGGTTGCAGGAATTCTTAAGGAAAATGAAAAAATCGTTCCCCCTGAGTGGGCAGAGAACGTGAAAACCGGAGTTCACAAGGAACTCCCCCCGAACAGAGACGATTGGTGGTATATCAGATGCGCTGCAGTCCTGAGGAAAATCTATACCGACGGACCTATAGGGATCGAGAGACTTCGCTCCGTATATGGCGGAAAGAAGGATTATGGAGTAAGCCCAAGCCACAAAGCAAAGGGCAGCGGGTCTATTGCCAGAAAGACAGTACAGCAGCTTGAGACTGCAGGTTACCTGCAAAAAGTGAAGGACGGAAGAACAGTATCTGCAAAGGGACGTTCCATGCTTGACAATGCAGCTAATGAGCTTAAGCATGAACTTCTTGAGAAGATCCCTGAACTTGCAAAATACTGAGAAAAGTTCCTTCCGAAAGGGCCCTGAGAGGTTCAGGACTCCCTTTCAAATATATTAAATCTTAATCCAGATTACTCCGGAAAACCGGTTTTTTTGGGTGATTGCCATGTCTACGATGGATGACGAACTCGACGAAATCCGAAAGAGACGGCTTGCAGAAATCCAGAGACAGCAGGCACAGCACCAGCCGTCTGACATGCAGGCAGCTTACCAGCAGGAACAGGCCAGAGCTGAGATGGAAGCTCAGAAACAGGCCATCCTGAGGCAAATCTTGACTCCTGAGGCCAGAGAACGCCTGACAACTCTGAAGATGTCACGGCCGGCTCTTGGGGAACAGCTTGAAATGCAGCTGATCTCGCTTGCTCAGAGCGGAAGGCTCCAGTCTCAAATCGATGACGAACAGCTTAAAACGCTTCTGATGAAGATGCAGCCAAAAAAGCGTAAGACGTCCATAACCCGGGTTTAAGCACAATGAGAATCTCGGTCCTCTTTAGCGGAGGCAAGGACAGCTCGCTTTCTGCCCTTTTGATGGAGCCGTTTTTTGAGATAGAACTCGTAACCTGCAGTTTCGGTTTGCTCCCTAACGGAGAGCTAGCAGCAAAAACTGCAAAAGAGCTGCGATTTCCGCACAGAGTTCTCGCTCTGGAAGGGGAAATCCTTGAAACGGCATATGAGAAAATAGTGAAGGAAGGTTTCCCGAAAAGCGCTATCAATTATATCCATGAGAAAGCAATAGAAACTCTCGCTTCGGATCCGGAGGTAAAACTCATTGCTGATGGAACAAGAAGGGATGACAGAGTTCCTGTGCTTTCAATTTCACAGATACGAAGTATTGAAGACCGATTGGGAATTCAGTACATTTGCCCGCTGAAAGGATATAATAGAAAGACCGTGAGTATTCTTGTCGAACGCTACCTGAGAATTGAAGAAGGGCCAAGTGAGAATACTCCGAAAGCGGATTACGAAACCGAACTAAGAGAGTTAATAAGGCAGAGACACGGGGAAGAGAAAATAAAGGAACTGTTTCCTGCACATATCCAGTCCCATGTGCTTTCCAGGAAAGAACTGCCCTGAAGAAGGGAAATCAGGAAGTCTTCCGGAAGGGGAAATTCTGGAATAAAGATTTATACGATAATCGAGTTATATTCAACCCTTATACTGCTGCAGATTAACTGAAACCTTTATAGAATTTACCGGATATGGTTTTAAAAGCTGCCGTTTAATCCGGCGGGGTAGAATCGCAATTATGTAAGGGTTAAGATCACAATCAGCTAATTATCGGATATAACCAGAAATTAACAGAATTAAATTACTTACAAGTTAATAGGTGTGGTCCACTTGAGTCATAACATGAAAGGTCAGAAGAAGCGCCTGGCAAAGGCGCACAAACAGAATACACGCGTTCCAGTGTGGGTTATTGTGAAAACTAACCGGAAGGTAGTGAGTCATCCCAGACGCAGGCACTGGAGAAGAAGAAGCCTGGATGTGAAATAAGCGAGGAAGGTGGGAAAAGAAATGGCAGACGACATGGTAAAAGAACAGATATATACTATCCCCCTCAGGGAAGCCAGAAAAGTACCTGCATGGAAAAGAGCCAACAGGGCAATTATTGAGGTAAGGGATTTTCTTGTGAGGCACATGAAGGTAGAGTCCGTAAAGGTAAAGCTGGACAAATCCATTAATGAACGCCTCTGGGAAAAAGGCTGTGAAAAGCCCCCTCTCTCCATCCGGGTCAGAGCTGTAAAATTCGCAGATGGCGAGTTACAGGCAGAACTCGCCCAGTAAAATAGAACATAAAACGCGAAGCTTCAACGAATATGATTCGAACAATGGATATCTACGATACCCCAATGATCGGGGTCTTTGCAACCTGCACGGAAGGTGTTGTTCTTGTTCCCCCTCTGACCAAGCCCGAGACCTGTGCCATACTTGAGGATTCGCTGGATGTAAGAGTCGTTGAGACTCTCGTAAACGGAAGCGTTGTAGTGGGAGCCCTTTCCAGAGGGAACTCAAATGGCTTCCTGTTTTCACACGGAACCGACGCCAGGGAAATGCAAGAACTAACAGGAGTTCAGGTAGAGATTCTCCCCGACAGGTTGAATGCCGTCGGAAACATTGTGCTTGCAAACGATTCCGCAGCCCTTGTACACCCCGAACTGTCAGACAGGGCTCTTGAGACTATTGCCAGAACCCTCAAGGTAGAAGTTTACAGGGGAACAATTGCCGGGATAAAAAATGTAGGAATGGCAGGAGTTGTCACCAACAAAGGGCTTCTGGTACACCCTAAAGTGACATCTTCGGAAAGAGAAATTCTGGAAAAAATCTTCGAGCTTCCGGTAAATATAGGAACTACAAACTTTGGGACTCAGATGCTCGGCTCAGGCCTGCTTGCGAACTCAAAGAGCTATTTAGCAGGTTCAGACACTACAGGACCCGAACTTGGGAGAATCGAAGAAGCGCTCGGATTCATAGAGTGAACATCAATCATCCATCTGTTCCGGAATAAAGCTACAGCAGGAGTGGTGACCAAGATGAAGAATTTTGTTGTCAAAGGCAAGTTTAAAGCAGGAAGTAATTGGGAAAATTTCACGAAGAAGATCGAAAGTCAGAATGAAAAGAATGCAACAGATAAGATCTATTCTGTCTTCGGAAGCAAGCACGGTATTAAAAGAAGCCAGATCCAGATTGAAAGCATTGCTGAGGAGTGAAGGATATGGCAGAAGTCAGTGAAGATGTTAGGAATCTGGCAGCCAGGTATCAGGAGTTCCAGAGACAGGCCGAAGCCTTAAGGCAGGAAATGAATATGGTTCAGGCTTCCATTTCGAGCTGTGACCAAACAATCATGACCATCAATGAGCTGAAAACAGCCTCATCGGGAGGCAAGGTCGCCGAAACGATGGTTCCGGTAGGCTTTGGCTCATTTGTTCATGCCGAAATAAAAAATGCAGAAAGGATCATTGTGAACCTTGGAGCAGGCTTCAGCGCAGAAAAAACAGCAGATGAAGCCATTGAGACCCTGAACCGCCGTAAAGAGCAGCTCACAAAAATTCTCGAACAGATGAATGCTTCACTGACTAAATACGTACAGGGTATGCAGGCCCTGGAAGCTGAGGCTGCAAAACTTCAGCAACCTGGCCAGGCCTGAAAAAGGACCTGGTTCAGGCAAAAACCCGATTCAAAGAATTTACGAACCCTGCTTGAGAAAGAAACCTTTTACTTTAAATTAATTAACCAATTTATTAACCAATTTATTAATCAATTTATTAACCAATTTATTAACCAATTTATTAATCAATTTATTAACCAATTTATTAACCAATTTATTAACCAATTTATTAACCAATTTATTAATCAATTTATTACCTATTTTTACTGATCTTTGGGATGGATCCTGTGTTCAACAAATTTAAAGAAAAACTTGGGATTTTTAAAAAGGCGCTCAGCAAAACTATTGACGACAAAGCAGTAGCAGTCGAACCTGTAGTTGAACCTGTGTCTGAGGCCGAAGAAGGCTTTGAAGAGGAGATTGAGCCCATTCTGGATGAGAAGGCTTTTGAAACGTCCCTGGAAGAGGAAAGTCCCGAAGTCGAACCTGTAGAAATCAAACCTGTGATGACTATACCTGTAACTGCCGAGACAGAAGACAAGAAAAAGGCAGAATACAGGAAGAAAATTGAAGAAAGAAAGAAGGCGGCAGAGAGCAGGCCTGAGGAAGAAAAAATACCTGAAGAGAAAAAATCCTTTTTCAAAAAGGTTTCGAAGGTTGGGTTTGCACAGAAGGCAAAAGCCCTGGTCTTTAATAGGGAAGTTTATCTGGATGAAAAAGACCTGGAAGAGCCTCTATGGGAACTTGAAATGGGCCTTCTCGAAAGTGATCTTGCTCTCTCAGTTTCCGAAGCCATTGTAGAATCCGTGAAAAATCAGCTCACAGGTACCACAAAGCATATTGGCAGTAATACCGGAGAAATCGTGGAGGCAGCCTTGAAAAAAGCCATTCTGGATGTAGTATCTGCCAATTTCTATGATTTTGACGAGTGCATAAAAAACAAAGAAAAACCTGTTCATATTGTTTTTGTCGGAATTAACGGAACAGGAAAAACAACATCTATTGCAAAAATGACTCACAGGTTGCTCAAGTCAGGGTACTCCGTAGTTCTGGCAGCAGGAGACACTTTCAGGGCAGGTGCAATTGACCAGCTGGGAATCCATGCAGACAGACTGGGAGTAAAAATGATCAAGCATCGGCCCGGAGCCGACCCTGCGGCAGTAATTTACGATGCAGTTCAGTATGCAAAAGCCCATAAAATCGATTTCGTGCTCTCAGACACTGCAGGCCGCATGCATACGAACCTTAATCTCATGGCACAGATGGAAAAGATCTGCAGGGTAAGCACTCCGGATCTCATAATTTTTGTAGATGAAGCAGTCGCAGGGAATGATGCAGTCGAAAGGGCTGCCCAGTTCAATGAAGCCGTACCAATCGATGGGTCTATCCTGACAAAAATCGATGCTGATGCCAAAGGAGGAGCAGCCATATCCATTGCCTATATCACAGGCAAGCCTATTCTCTTTTTCGGGGTGGGGCAGGGCTACGAAGATTTGAAAAAATTCGACCCGGAATGGTTTATCGATCAGCTTTTTAATCAGTAAAAATAATCCAAGCCCTAAGCTATCATTAAGTACAAATATTAAGTACAAATTCCCCGAAAAATTTCGGGAAAACTATTTTTAAGACATATTATAAGTTACTAGAAGTTACTACAGGGAACAAGAGAAAGGTTGTCTCCTTATACTCAAGGCTCTTCAGGAATTATAATCCACGCTATAATATAGGCAACCACACCTGCCCCACCGCTTAGAGAAAGGAGAACCCAGAGTAGTCTTATGAGTGTAGGGTCAACCTTAAAGTATTCGCCTAAACCACCACATACCCCTGCAATAATTCTGTTACTTTTTGATCTGTACAGTTTATTCATTTGACCACCCAAAAATAATGTAGAGTGCCTTAATGGGCCACTTACCATATAGATTGTATGTATATATGATTTATAAGTAACTCCCGGGATTTAACAAAGGAATTTTTCAGATTTTAACCCACTCACTGGTTATGTTTTCAGAAAGCAGGTTTTCTCCTTGCGCCCGCACATATACCCTGAAGGATTTTCCTGCAGGAACAGTGAGTCCGCTTGCAGTATAATTATAAACTCCCTCAGGTTCAACAGTCATAGAAGAACTTTCAACTTTATCCCACACACTCATTTCATCTTCAGTCTGAAGAGCAACATAAACAGTTGTATTTTTGGCAGTTTCCGAGCCTACGTTTCTCAGAGTGACATTAACATCTACAACTCCGTCTTTTTTTGAATATTCACATTGGGCTCGGAAGTCAAGATTTATCAGGGGTCTTCTGTACACGGGGATGATCTGTACAGGCTGGTCTGCATATTTTTCAGGCATTTCCCCTATCTGCCAGTTGCTGCCTGTGGTTTCCAGATAATAGTAATAGTTGCCTTCATACTCAAAACTTGTTCCTTCATGGTCAGGATCGCACTTTATCCCGATAGCCATATGCTCAGGAAGCTCCAGAAGGACAACATCATAACCCATCTCCTGAAGAATTGCCGCGGAAAGAATTGAAGTATCTTCGCAGTCTCCACCATTCTCATAGAGAGTTTCATAGGGGAAACGGGGATACTGGTCATAACCTGAACTTGCAATATCCGAAGTGTAGTTTAAGGATTGGATAAACGACACACAAAGTTCCGGAACTTTACTCTCTTCAAGCCCGTATTCTTTGGAGAGAGAATGGAGAGTATCTGCGATATTTTCAATTAACCAGTCATCATAAGGATCTGAAGCAAACAGGTCATAATCTCTGTTCCGAGTCCTTGAGTTATACGCGTCATAAAGCTCATCATCAAGGAACAGAGTAAGATGCCAGCGGTAACCGTCATAATCCCATGAGTAAGTTCGGGCCGATTTTTCAGAGCTTATTGGCTCTTCTGTGATCAGGGCACTGGAAGATTCAAGCTTTACAGTATGTGTTTCAAGAAAGTTCTCCCCAATCTCTCTGTCAGAATTCTCCGACACTTCAGAATAAGGCCAAAATAAGAGAATCCAGGCCAGAGGAAGGAGTAAAAATAAAAAAAATAATTTGATTTCAGTTTTCATCGAATATCCCCATCCAGAAGTACATGGTTTGATGATCGTCTAATGAGACTCATTTCCAGAGATCTTCCCTCAAGTGAGAGTTTATCGGGTCTATTTCCATCAGCTCTTCAGGATAGGGTTCAAAAAAGGTCTGACGCATAAGGTATTGATCCTCAAAGCGCACTATCCATGACCTGATCGTATTTATTGCCGGGCAAAGAGAGGTTTTTCCCTCCCTGTATTTCTGAATCCAGTCAAAAAACAGGACTTTTTCCCCATTTGAAAGATTCTCCGAAAAATGCCCGAGAATGTGCATGAGTACGTTAATATTCGAAGTGTATCTTGGAGATTTGGTGAAAGCACTGTAAAGATGCCCTTCGTAATCGGAAATCAGTTCCTTAAAGGGTCTGTTTTCTTTATTTGCAACAATTGCTCCCAGTTTCCGGACTTCTGCCTGGCTATAAGCCATGAGAAGATACTTATTGTCAGTATGAAACCTGACGAGGTCATTTATGCTGCCTTCGGATTTTACTTTCCGAAAAGTGGCAAGTACAAAGAGCTTTGTCAGGAAATGCTCTTTTATGCGAGCGTTTCTGAGCCTCCCCTCATCCTCGATGGGAAGATAAGGATATCTTTTCAAGACTGCACCCCCAAAATACCCTGAAGTTTTCTCAATTGCTCCTGGCTTGCTAATTGCTCCTGACTTGCCGACAGAAGGGTAAACTTTTACATCTTTCAACCCGCAGGAAGGAGACCTGGATTTCAGAATAAAACCGTCAACTTCTCCTACCGAATCAAGAAAATTAGTACAAAAGGCCTTCATGTCTTCAGTTACATCCTTACCGCTTGCGGGCTGGACAAGCCGATATTCTCCGCTGTCAAGAATTATTCTCACCGGACTTCTTGGAACACCAAGCCCTATCTCCACTTCCGCGCAAATAGGCAGGAAATCAACATAATCCTTGAGTTTTGCCACGATTGGACTGCTTATCATATCCCCGTTATATCGGCAGTGATCAAACTCAAGGCATTTACTAACCACAACCCTTGGTCTAACAAACTCCCTCATTTAACCCCCATATAAGAAAAGAGTTACTAACATAAATTACTTTCTAGAAAAAAAGGCGCACAGTACTCCTTTCTAAAAAAGAAGAAGTTAGAGAGTAAAAATGTTCCAAAGACGGATTTAAAATACATATTTTAGAAAAATAAGAAGTGATGAAGAGATAACAGTTCAAAAATCAATGCACAATACTTATTTTAAAAAAATAAAAAGAGAGGAGAGGATGACGTTTCAAAAACAGAGTTTCCAACAATAGAAACTTTATTTTCATGTTTCGGAAGAGATATATAAGAATGAAAATAATTATGAAATAGCTTGTGGAGACGGTCAAGGGAACGGGCAGTGCTTTTAAGGGTTCAGCCCCGACAACTCAAAGTCGGTTCCCAGTTCCCAAAAAAAGTATGGTCTTAAAATAAAGGTGAGAATATGGTAGAAACCGAGTATGAACAGATACACATGCCTATGATAGGAGATGATGCACCCTCATTTACGGCAGTTACGACTCAGGGACAAATTAATTTTCCGGAAGCTTTCAAAGGCAAATGGGTAATACTTTTCAGCCATCCTGCAGACTTTACACCTGTATGTACTACCGAATTCATGACCTTTGCCAGTATGCAGGAAGAATTCAGAGAAATGAACACTGAACTTATAGGACTTTCCATAGACAGCATCTTCTCCCATATTGCCTGGCTTAAGAGGATTGAGGAGAAAATCGAATATAAAGGAATGAAAAACGTAGAAATTAAATTCCCTGTGATAGCTGACCTGAAAATGGATGTCGCAAAAAAATACGGCATGGTACAGCCAAATGCGTCAACTACACAGGCTGTAAGAGCCGTATTTATCATGGATCCTGAGGCAAAAATCAGGGCGATTCTCTACTACCCACTGTCAACCGGAAGGAATATGCAGGAAATCAAGAGGCTAGTGGCAGCCTTGCAAAAGAATGAAACAGAGAAAGTGGCAACTCCGGCAAACTGGCAGCCCGGAGAAGATGTCATAATTCCACCTCCCAATTCTATGGAAGCAGTAAAAGAAAGGCTTGGGAAAACAGAAGAAGGTAAGTACTGCCTTGACTGGTTTATGTGCCTGAAGAAAGACAGCAAAAAATAATATGAAGAATAAAACCTTTTTTCCTTTTTTAGTTGAAAGACTCCAGGAAAAATCCAATCCGGGAGTCCAATTTTCCATAGGTATTATCTAGTGTATCGATTCCAAAACAGATACATAATTTGGAAATAAATACAGTTTCGAACGCAACGTTCACATCAAAGTTACTAGACGTTCTATTACCACAGAAAATACAGGCGGACACGGAAAAACCCAATCAAGACATGAAAACCACGGAAAACACGGAAAGCACAGAAGAACTGTGCCCATGCTTTCTTAATTCCGTGTCTTCCGTGCTTTCCGTGGTTCAAATATTCGTTTGAGACTAGTGTCGCGTCAATCCTCAAAGATTTAACGATTCTGAATGGTTGTAACCGATTTTATACGACATTTTGCTGTTGACGCAACACTAGCTGAGAAATGTATAATGCATTCATCCCTCCTTGATATAAATTCATACACTTATTTTTTGACATATTTTGGAATCGATGCACTAGTATCGTAAAAACCTAATTATCGAACATATTATTTGGTAGCTTCCATCAGCTGATATGGTTTTGACCTTAAATTGATGATCCACAATTAAGTTTTCGTGACACTAGTTATCTTCTTTGAAGGAAGAAACAGAAACTGATTTTAAAAATGCTTGATATTTCTGGGGCAAAACGTTGTACATAAAATATCATGTACATAAAAATCATTGTAAACATGAAAAAGAAGAAACTAAAGTAAGTAGAGAGATTAGAGAGGGATCTCTCGCCCCCATAAGAGATCCCTTCAGGTGAACCGAAGAAGGTCTAAAACTCCGTTCACCAAAAATCATCTTAAGCCATGTATGAAAAACTAAAAGATGAAATATGACCCTCCCTCTATCTCCAACTCTGAATACTCAATTGTTGATTGTATACAAAAATATAGGAAGCACTGATATATAAATCCCACCCCAATTTATAATAAATGATCATTAAAAAATGAAGAGAACAGGCTGTCTCAAAACTCAAGCCATTTCTACAATTGGATAATGGGCAACGTCGACTTTAAATTCAGACTGGGTATTTTTCCGAAATTCATGTCCTAATTGACCTTGCAGTAGAATATTTTATCCCAATTGTAGAATGGAGTTTACTTTTGAGACAGCCTGAGAAATTAAAGATTAAGAGTTGAATAAAATAGAAAAGAATACAAAAAGGAAAGAAAGAATTTTACTTCTTTCCGAGTTCTTTTGAGCGTTCACTTGCCCTTATAACTGCGTTCATAAATGCAGCCCTGATTCCGGCTTCTTCAAGGGCGTGAATCCCCTGAATGGTAGTCCCGGCAGGAGAAGTGACCATATCTTTGAGTTCTCCGGGGTGCATGCCCGTTTCAAGAGCCATTTTTGCAGCCCCAAGCACAGTTTGGGCTGCCAGGGTCAGGGCGCTTTTCCTATCCATCCCTTCAAGGACAGCCCCATCAGCCATTGCCTCAATCACTGGAAAGATGAATGCAGGTCCGCTCCCCGAAAGCCCTGTAACGGCATCCATAAGAGACTCTGGCACCTGGACTGCTGTACCAACTGCAGAAAAGATCTCAAGAGCAGTTATTAAGTCCTCGGAAGTGGCATTCTTACCAGGAGAAATTCCGGAAGCTGCTTCCGAAACTGTGGCCGCGATATTAGGCATCACACGTACAACCCTGGTGCCTTCCGGAAGGGCATCTTCATAAGTGGATAGAGGGACCCCAGCTGCAATCGAGATTACAAGTTTTTCAGAAGTTATGTATGCCCTTAAATTTGCAAGCACGGAACCAAGAGTCTGGGGTTTAACCGCAAGGATAAGAATATCCGACTCCTGAACGATAACAGCGTTGTCAGTTGAGACCCGGATTCCCAGCTTTGCTTTCAGCTCATTCAAGAAAGGTTCGTACACATCACTTGCACCAATATTTTCAGGTTTTACAATTCCGGCCTTAATAATTCCCTGCATGAGAGCAGAGCCCATCTTTCCTGCTCCGATAAATCCGATATTTCGGTTTGCCATGTATGATGTCTCCTAATTTCCAAAGATAAGTATAAATATCAAGAGGCATTTGCCTCAAAGTTTATCTGTTATTAATTGTCGAATCATTTCAAAGAACTTAACAGAATTGAGAATGCATTCCAGATAATAGAAACTCATCGAAACTCTTCAGAAATTCCGATAGATTTAATTTAATTCTTCCAATATGCCGATATTTTCTTTTTTTATGACATTATCGTAGTTTTTATAGCCCAGAAAACCCTCAATTTCGTTCGTACGGGCTCCTTTTATTTGAATGAGCTCTTCAGAGGTGTAGTCTGTAATCCCCTTTGCAAAAACCCTGCCTTCACATTCGAGCTTTACTACATCTCCTCTGTCGAAACTTCCCTCAACCTCTACAATTCCTGCAGGGAGAAGACTGTTTTTCCCGAGAACTGCTGCCTTTGCCCCTGCATCCACACGGACAGTACCTGAAGCCCTTGCAAGAATAATCCAGCGGGCGCGGTTTTTCTGGATATGCCTTTCAGCAAGGAAAAGAGTTCCGATCTCTTCCCCGGAAAGAATTTTCAAGACCACATCCTTAATTTCGCTATTTGCAATCAGCACATAGCAACCTGCCATGCTGCAGATCTTTGCAGCTTTGATCTTGGTTCTCATTCCGCCTACGCCCTTGAAGCTTGTAGGGTCACCCCCATAACTCTCTATTTCAGAGGTGATCTTTTCCACAAGGGACAGCAGTCTGGCGTCACTACGCGTCTTCGGGTTTTTGTCAAAAAGACCGTCGACATCAGAAAGAATGATAAGGAGATCAGCATCGATTTTGCTTGCAACCATTGCAGAAAGTTTGTCATTGTCTCCGAAGATTGCTTCAATCTCATTTGTGCAGGTACAATCGTTTTCGTTTATAATCGGAACGACCCCATATTCCAGAAGAGTAGAAATGCTATTTCTCAGGTTCAGGTAGGATACGCGATCCGAATAGAATTCATAGGTAAGAAGGATCTGAGCGACTTTCATCCCATACTTTGAAAAAGCTTCGCTCCAGTACTGCATAAGGATGCTCTGCCCCACAGCTGCCGCTGCCTGCCTAATAGGGATTTCACGGGGTTTTGGGGCAATGCCCAGTTCATTGAGGCCCACGCCTATTGCCCCCGAGCTTACAAGAATTACTTCTTTCCCCTGCTTACGAAGCTCAGAGACCTGGGCTGCAATGCTTTTCATAAAAGTCGGGTCAACGCTGCAGTTTTCTTTCGTATCGTCGCAACCCTTTTTTGTAATAGAGGAAGTACCGATCTTGATAACGATTTTATTAACATCATTGAGAAATTGTTTTCTATCTGTCAATCACAAGGCCTCGTAGGTATTTTGGAAGTGCGGCTGAAACAATTCATAGCCGCACTCCGGATTTCCACCGCTTGTACTCAATTTGCGCTGATATTTCAGTTCAGATATATAAATATACTATAAATATTAAAGGGAATTTCAGTTCACGTCTTCAAACTTAAGGTCAAGTTTTCTGTGAGTATAGGGTTTTGCATTATCTCCTACATAGTCCGCTACAATCTGCCCTTTGCCCATAAGAATGTACTTATAAATCAGCAGCCCTTCCATCCCCACAGGCCCGCGGGAATGGATCTTGTTTGTGCTGATTCCGACTTCAGCACCTTTCCCATAACGGTAGCCGTCCGCAAAACGGGTAGAGGCGTTTACCATGACACTCGAAGAGTCAACAAACCCTATGAACTCTTTTCTCCTTGAGACATTTTCAGTTATTATTCCATCGGTATGATGGGAACCGAAAGTGTTTATGTGGTCAATGGCCTCCTTTATGGCATCAACGAGCTTTATAGAAAGGATAAGATCATTGTACTCAAGGCTCCAGTCCTCTTCGGTAGCTTTCGCAAGAGGAGAAAGTCCTCGTTTTGCAAGCAGGGCATAGCTGTCCTCATCACAGCGCAGTTCAACCCCTGCTCCAATGTACATTTCTGCCATCTTAGGCAGGAAAGCATCTGCAATGCCGCGGTTTATAAGGAGGGTTTCAATGGCGTTGCATACGGCAGGATACTGCACTTTGGCATCAAAACAGACCTTCCAGGCTGTATCGAGATCAGCATACTCGTCCACGTAGATATGGCAGATTCCGCTGGTGTGGCCAAGAACAGGGATTTTCGTATTTTCCTGGATAAACTTGACAAACTCATTTGAGCCTCTGGGGATAAGGAGGTCTACGTAGGCGTCAAGACTCAAAAGGTCCATTATCTCCTCTCTGGTTTCCATAAGCTGGAAAGCACCTTCTGGCATGCCGTCTGTGGATTCTATGGCTTTTACAAGAATCTCGAAAATAGTACGATTGGACTCTCTGGCTTCACTCCCACCTTTAAAAATAGTTGCATTCCCGCTCTTCAGGCAAAGGGACATAACCTGAGGTACTACGTCAGGCCTGGATTCAAAGATAACTCCTATCAAGCCTATGGGGCAACTTACCTGGTAGAGGATCAGATCTTTATCCAGCTCAAGAGTAGAAAGAGTGTCTCCTACAGGGTCTTTGAGTTTTATTACATCTCTGATTCCTGCAATCATCCCATCGATTTTCGAGTCACTTACTTTAAGTCTGTCTACAAGGGCCTGAGTAAGCTTCCCTTTTTTTTTCAGTTCTGCTGCAAATTCAAGATCCTTTGAATTTGCGTCCAGAATAGCTTTTCTCTCTTCATCGAGAGCTTCAGCCATAGCCTCAATAGCTCTGTTTTTTATTTCTGTACTCACACTGGAAAGTTCAATTGACGCTTTTTTTGCCTTTACTACTTTGGTTTTAATGTCGTTAGCCATATAATCACACCTTTATTCGATAATCCTTAAAAGCCTCAATTAGATAGCTGAGCAACTAAACTCGTTAATTGTGTTATTAAAATTGTATTATCTACAGATTATCTACAAATCTTGAGTGTTAATTCGGTACTTGGACATAAGTAACGAGTCTTATTATTAAATTGCTGTATTGAAATTAAACTGAGAGATCGATTGTCTTAAAATATCAAGGTTATTCATATTCTGAGGATGTATTAATTCTTCCCGCTATATTTAGTAAGTACGTATGAACGAAAAGAGAGTACAAACAGTCCTATGATATATTTTTTGTGTACTGTTTCGGTATAGGATACAGCAAGGTTCTAAATAAAAGATACTATTTTTATCAAATGATTTAAATCGGGTAGTGGGTATGAGTTATTGATCACTTCCGAAAAAGCGAGTACATCCCCTGTATTTGAAATAAATATAACAAGAGTCTTATGCTTACGGTTTTCTATAACTCAGACCCACGACCTTAAATCGTAATATTACAAATCGTAATATCATAACCCAACAGATTCAACTTCATCTCTTTTTTATCTACCAGTTCATACTTAAGAGCCCAATTTTATAGAAGATCTTCTTGTATGTTTAAATTTAAAAATTTATGTCAATAAATTCGACTAAAATTGATAATTAAATAAGTTAATATTACAAATTACTTCCCTGGTCGACTAAAATTGATAATTAAATAAGTTAATATTACAAATTACTTCCCTGGTTTATATCTTCAAAGAAAAATATAATTAATTTTATTCAACAAATGAGTTCCAAAAATGTGTCTTAGTGGCAAAATATTATTTCAAAACGAATATATATAGGATGCATATAACTATAGAATACGCTATTCCATTACCTGGAAGCGCATACTAAATCTTGAAAAAAGAAATTGTGACATGCCCTTATAATTTTTGAAGACACCTTGCATAAGAGAAAAAGGTGAATAAGATTTTACGGCCCGGAACAGGCCATTTATAGCATCTTGGAAGTAACTAAGATGCCACATCTATCCGAAAATCCCGGTCGTTCATTAGCCGTTCTTATACACAAAGATTATTATAGGGGTAGATCCATATCGAAATGGGGATAACTTCAGTATTGGTGGTGTGTAAAAAATGAAATCATTCGCATTAGTCCGGGCAGACGACTCGGATAAAGTAAAAATAGCATTACATGACCTTGAACGATACGGACATATTCAATTTTCAGCGACTCCCAAGTGCATAGAACCAAACTATGCTGATGAGCTTCTTGTGAGTGTAATGGGCGTGTCCCTCAAGTCAAAATGTAATTCTGCAGCCCTGGTAGAATTGAATAACCATGCAGGAGCTGCAATTAGCAGGTTGAAGAAGATTCATCCCCCTGCTCATATAATTATTATCAGTCCAAGGCATAAAATGTTTGAAGAATTAGCTGGTAAGTTTTCCAAATATCCGGAGTTTGACCGGACATTTAATCATCAAAAAAGCCCACAAAGTATGGAAATGACACAAGAAAAAGGAGAAACTTCCAATCCAATGCATAAAGAATAAAATCTCTCTTATGGATTGTCAATATTGACTCTTCAATTTTTTATTTTTTGCAAAAGATAAAGAAAAAGAAATAACTTTTTAACTGCATTTTTTCTTTATCTTCTTGAGGCCTCTTATTCCTAATACTTTATTTCTTACAACTATTTCTTACAACTATTTCTTACAACTCTATTTCTTACAACTCTATTTCTTACAACTATTTCTTACAACTCTATTTCTTACAACTCTATTTTTACAACTACTTCTTACAACTACTTCTTACAACTACTTCTTACAACTACTTCTTACAACTACTTCTTACAACTACTTCTTACAAATAGAGCCTCGATAGGTTAACTTTGAAATTTTATATTTATTTTAATCTTCATCAAAGTTTGAACCTGTCTTCAGTCTTAGACTCGAAACGTAGGTATACAGACTTTCCACATCTTTAATTTCTTTTTGGGAGATAAGCCTCAGTTTATTCCGAATCTGAAGCTCAGGCTTCAGACCAAAGCTTTCGAAATATTCTGAAAGCTTTACAGCAAGCAGGTCACCTCGCCTGTCCCAATCTGTTAGTATGATCACTTCGCGACCAAGCCCTGAAATTTTCTCAGAGAAATTAAAAAGAGAATGTCTTGTTGCAAGTTCAAAATTGCCTTCAATTCCAAGCCTCTTTAGTGAAAGAATATCCCTTTTTCCTTCCACAATGATGATTGCTCCTTTTCTTGAATACTCTGAAAGTTCGGAGAGCAGCTCTTCAACCCTTTCAAGCTTTTTTCTATAAATTTCAGGATCAACCACGTTATTCTGCAACCTTTTTTGTAATTAAAATATTAAGAAGTTAAATTTTACTTTTCAAAAGCTGGAAAAATTACTCTTAATAACTCCATCCTGTCTTAAAAGTAGATTAAATTCATACAAGGTAGATTTAATTCATATATTTAGTTGTTTATCTAATTATTTACTTATTTATTTACTATATATAGACTTATCTCCTTAAGTGGGCTGCAAAAATGGAAACAGCCTGCTGATATGATATTCCCTTTATCAGTAAGGATTTCTTACTGCTTGTTGCTCCGCTACTGATAATAATATCCGAACTGCTGATTCCGAAAAGTTTGGCAAGGCATTCGATCAATTGTTCATTTGCCTTTCCTTTCTGGGCATTTTTGGTCAGTTTTACTTCAATTCTCTTGCGCCACTCATTGTAACCGCTCGGAACCGAGACTGACCTTGATCCGGGCGTGACTTCAATATCAACGATAATACCGGAATCCAGATCTTTTATTGCCTCTTCGAAGGACATATATGTTACCATTTTGAAGATATCTTATAAATCAATAACGAATTAACTGGCTAAAGGAAAGGAAAATAGTCATAAAATGTAAAAGGGAATTCGACCTCATAAGAAATTTGATATTAATTAACCAAGTAACTAATCAAACTTAATTTTTTGAAAACAGGAGAGAATAGTGTTGTAGCCCGGACGCACTAACTCCGAAAGCTCATCCTCTGGTTTTCCGCAGTCACTTTCAGTTACCCTCGTGCCAGGCAATATCACACTATCGATGTACCGCATTGGGGTTGTCTGTACACTCACAGTCAGGTTTTCCCATTATCTCATGCAAGGACCTATACAATGCGATTGCCTGACATATATCTTTACTGATATATAAAAATATCCCCAACAACCATAAAACCTCAAAAGTAGTGCATTACAAAGAATCTTAAGGAAAAGTTATATATTATGTATATGTTAGGTCTTCCACAAACTCAGCACAGGCGTTTGATAATTAGCAGAGCTGCGTATATATGTACGGCACTGAACAGGTGATTTCCGGAAAAATTATTGCAGGCCCCGAACTAGAACCTATTGAAGGGTATATCTGCGTAAATAACGGGATAATTACGGAAATCGGAGAAGAACGTACACATTCTTCCAACATAATAGCTTCCTGTTTTGTCAATGCCCATACTCATCTTGGGGATTCGGTATTCAAAGATCCGCCTCTTGGAAAAGTTTCGGGCTTTCGAATTCAGAGAGATCTCGACTCTCTTGTAAAACCTCCGGAGGGGTTAAAACACAGGGTTCTCAGAGAAACGCCATATAAAGCCCTGATAGAATGCATGAGAAGGTCTTTATTTGATATGATAGAAACCGGGACCTGTGCTTTTGCGGATTTTAGAGAAGGCGGAGTTCTAGGGGTAGAAGCCCTGAACAAAGCTCTTGAAGGGCTCGAACTATATTCAATGATACTGGGCAGACCCGCCGAGCTTGAATTGCCCCTTCAGACGGTACTATCCGAAGTAAGAAGAGTCCTTCTGCATTCCGATGGACTTGGACTGAGCGGGACAAATGACATTGATCTCGAACTATTGAAGGAGATAGTGACCTGCACACGAGACCTGAAGAAGCCCTTTGCAATTCATGCAGGAGAAAAAAACAGGAGCGATATAGAAAAAGCACTATCTTTTGAGCCTGATCTGCTGATTCATCTAACAAATGCTACAAAAAAAGATATTGATGACGTGGCTGATAAGGGGATTCCGGTTGTTGTCTGTCCAAGGTCTAACTTTATTACGGGAGCTGGAATGGCACCTATCGCAGACATGCTGGAGGCTGGAATCAGGGTAGCTGCCGGAACAGATAATGTAATGTTAAATTCTGTAAATATGTTTGCTGAAATGGAATTTATGTCTAAAGTATTTTCAATTGAGGATAGGCAAGTATTTAAAATTTGCACACTTAATGGTTCCTTTGTAATGGGGCCAGACTCCACAGGTTCGATAGAAAAGGGGAATAAAGCTAATCTGATGATCCTGAATGGGAGTTCCAATAATCTTGCAGGGATAAAGAACCCTATAAGTGGAATCACAAGGCGGGCAAGACCCGATGATATACTAGCGGTACTTCATTCGTAAAGCAAATGGAGAACAAGACATGACGAGCGAGTTATATCGGAATATAGTGATTGCAACAGACGGATCCGAGAATAGCCAGAGGGCTATTTCTTACGGTATTGAGATTGCAAAACTCAGCGGAGCCACGGTTCACGCTCTTTACGTAGTAGATACATCTTCTTTTTCCTCAATACCGATGGATGCCGGCTGGGAAGCAATGTATGAAATTTTGAGGAAAGAAGGGGAGAAGGCAGTCTATGAAGTTAAAGAGCACGGAGAGGCCTCAGGAGTAGAAGTAAGAGAGGTACTTTGGGAAGGGCACCCAAGTAATGAAATTATCGATTTCGCAGAAAATAATAACGCTGACCTGATAGTAATGGGTACCCTCGGAAAAACCGGACTCGACAGGTTTCTAATGGGAAGCGTTGCAGAAAAAGTGGTGAGAGGCTCAAAAGTCCCGGTCCTGGTCGTCCGGGCTGACGAACAAAGCTGAAACTTTCTGTCAACTGGAAGCCTTTTGGGAAAAGAAATATAAAAGAAAGAAAATCCAGGATTCAGAGGATACAAAGGTGTAGATTACATGCCAAAAAACATCTTCATTGAAGATATTATGGTAAGGGATGTAGCAAGTGCAACCCTTCCCGGTTCGAGGGACGAAGTTCTTAAAATACTTAAGAACAAACATATTTCAGGGGTTCCGGTACTTAAGGATTCCAAAGTAGTAGGAATCGTAACCAGAACAAACCTTCTACAGAACCCTGAAGAAGAACAGCTGGCCCTTCTTATGACACGGGATCCGATAACCATATCCCCTGGATCGGCCCTGCAGACTGCAGCACGTCTTCTTTTAGAACACGGCATAAGGAGGCTCCCGGTAGTAGATGACGGAAAACTCGTAGGACTTGTTACGGTAGCAGATGTTGTGGGCACAATTGCGGACATGAACATCGATATTCCGATCAAGGACTACGTAGAAGAGGAAGTTGTTGCTATATACAGTGAAACACCTTTGCCTGTTGTAGCCAGGATTATGGAGCTTGCAGGCGTTAAGGCTGTCCCCGTGCTTGATGCTAACCTGGAACTCGTAGGGATAATCTCGGATCGTGACGTTATCTCTGCCAGTATAATCGAGGATAGTGTGGAGATGTCAGATATGTCTGCCGGTCTGGACGATGATGCCTGGACCTGGGAATCAATGCGGGACACCATGAGCATTTACTATAGCGTGTCAAGGATCAAGGTCCCGAACCTGATAGGAAGTGATGTAATGATCAGGGAACCGATCACAGCCACATATATAACATCTATCAGCGATTGTGCGAGGAAAATGAAGCGGAACAGGATTGACCAGGTTCCAATCATTAATTCAAACCGCAAGCTTCAGGGATTACTAAGAGACCATGATCTCCTGAAGCCGCTAATAGAAATGGAATAATCGGGAATAAGAACCCACTAAAACCGTTAAATCCTTTAATACAGGCTGAGAAAACAGACTAAAAAACATATTGAAGCCTATTCAAAAACTTTCATGCGGGGGATAGAATTCATAAAAAATCTCCCAAAATACTTTTTTTAAGGAGCCAGAAAAATGGACAGGCCCTTTATTTTTATCAATTCTGCGATGTCAGCTGACGGTAAACTCTCAACAAAAGAAAGAAAACAGGTCAGGATCTCCGGAAAAATTGATTTTGAACGAATGGATGAACTCAGAGCCCGGGCCGATGCGATCATGGTAGGAATCGGAACTGTCCTCTCAGATGACCCGAGCCTGACTGTAAAATCTCCGGAAAGAAAAGCTGCCAGGAAAGCCGCCGGAAAAAGTGAAAATCCGGCAAGGATTATTGTTGATAGTTCAGCAAGAACCCCCCTGGATGCCGATATTTTCAAAAAAGGGGAAGGAATAAGGATAGTTGCCGTTTCAAACTCAGCCCCTGCTGAAAATGTGGAAAAGCTGAAAAAAAAAGCTTTTGTTATCAAAACAGGGACTGATAAAGTTGACCTTTCAGAGCTTGCAGGAAAATTAAAGGAAATAGGCATAAATACTCTTATGGTGGAAGGAGGTGCAACCCTTAACTGGGGCATGCTCTCTGCAGGCCTTGTTGATGAGATCTACACTTTTGTAGGAAATCTGATCATAGGAGGGGTTATAGCTCCAACCTTTACTGATGGAGAAGGATTTTCAGAGGCTGAACTCCTTGAACTTGAACTTCTTTCAGCAGAAAAAATAGAGGAAGGAATACTCCTGAAATGGAAGGTAAAAGGTAAAAGGAATAACAGATTATGAATCGACCCCGGGTCTGAGATCATATTTCTCAAATCCTTTCCCTGAATATACAAAGACTTCGAGTTCGCACTCGCCTTTGAGAAATTCCCTTATTCTGCGGTCATATGTCCTCTGGACATGTTTCAGGCCGTTCGTTCTAAAATGAGCATGGACAGCCTCAAGAAAACCAATCATCTGTTTCAGATAAGCCTCTTCATAAGCCCTAGTTTCCCGGGCAATTGCTTTACATTCGGAATCCTCAAGTTCTGAATGGTAACTTCCATGCTCATTTAAGCCGCTTATCTGGCGCCAGCCAACCTTGCCGGATTCATCGGCTTCCCTATGGAGCATGTGAGGGTAAACCCTGCAGATTGAAGGGCGATTCTCATAGATCTTGCAGCGCTTGTTATTAAGAAAGATGCAGGAGCCGTCAGGCTTTGTTTTCAGGGCATAACCTGAGACATAAAATCCCCCCTTCTGATCGCAAAACTCAAAATAGGGGGCAGGAACGATAGAATTAGGGTCTATATTTCTTATGACAGCCAGGTCTGCATCGAGCAGGAAAACGTGGTCATTAAACTCTTTGGTGCAGCAGCGTGCACAGAGTTCACAGCTGAACCCCAACTCCTTGATAATGCCGATAAATTCAGGATCAGGAAAGTTTTTTAAGCCAACAAGTTCTTCTCGTACTTCAGCAAGTCTGGTCTCAATAAGATCATTTTTTACGCTAATTGCCTTTTTCATAAAAGAATCCTGCAATATTCAGGTTGCACTATTTTAATATTTAGGTTTTAGCTTGACTTTGTCACATTTCCTTTTCACGTCTACCGCGAAGTATATTTTTATCCCTATAAATTTGAGATAGTGAAACAAATAACAGGAGACTTTATCAAGTCAAACACTATCTCTGTAGGAAAAT
>Ga0209639_1000766_pt1 | contig 39600 bp, 23 predicted proteins | sample EPASupsiteHSE605_FD_187268 | JGI IMG/M metagenome (GOLD analysis project Ga0209639, IMG submission 187268) | Bioremediated contaminated groundwater from EPA Superfund site, New Mexico - Sample HSE6-05 (SPAdes) (version 2) | ecosystem: Environmental > Aquatic > Deep subsurface > Groundwater >... | reverse complement strand
TTGGAAAAATTGATTAGCCAGTACAAAAATCCCTCTTCGAAGAAGAATTTCATATGTTTTATCATTTTCATTGTCATTGTCATAATATTTCTAGTATACTTTGTGTTATGACATGAATAAAACATTTATATTAAGAGATTGTTTTGTTGTAATAGTAAAACACTACAGTTTCATTCAACAAACGACAGAAAATGAGATAGAATCAATATAAAATCAAAACACGAAGTGATCATCAACAAAAAATGAGTAAATATTACAAGCAAAAGATGAAATCAATTCAATAATATTCCCCATCACTGTGAGAATGGAATTTGGACTAATCCAACAAAATCATATGGATGAAGAGATATAAGATTAGCAACTAACATGATCTTAGTTCAATCATGATTATTACTGTGGAAATAATACCCACAACAAAGGTTTCAATATTGTGATAATATGTAAAATTTACATTAATGAATAGTGTTGATTTGGATAAAATCAATGAAGATCTGAAGCAAATAATTGATATTCAGGACTTTTTATACCAAGAAAATTGTAATCTGAGTTTTTTGAATGATTTTTTCGACATTTCATGTGTTCACGAGATTATCAGATATATTAGAAATAGGCCTTTTGATATTATAGATATTATTAAAAATTGTATAAACCACAAAGAAAAACAGACGCTATTTCTGCAATATTTAATCCACTATTCGATAAAACACTTGCCAATTGTTGCATATTATATTTTAGAATTTGGAGGATGTACAGTAGATGATATTAATAGGGAATTGGAAGAACTTGAAGCTTTTTTCCCATTAATATATTTCTTTGATTCTTTGCCAAATTTCCATGTATTATCAAAAAAGTTTCATATTGGACACGATTTTCAAATACTGTTCTCTAATGAACCAGAGAATCTTAAATCCCTTATTAAACATGGGTTTAGAAAAGAATCTTTAGGTTATTCGCTCAAGTATGATGATCTAAATGGGCTTAAAGACTTGTATAATGATTCGAAATATGTGATTGATAGTTTGGTATCTTGGACCGATTTTGAATGGAGTTATTGCCCAAAAAATCACACCTCATTAGTTGTTTCTGCGCATTTCGGTTCAATTAAGTGTTTTAAGTTTTTGATTTTGAATAAAGCGAAAATAAGTCCTTCAGTTATCCCTCAAGCAATTTATAGTGGCTGCTTTGAATTAATTCACATCACCCAAGAGTATTTTAATTGTAGTTTTAAATGGCTAAAGTATGCTTCTGAGTTTTTTCAAGAGAGAATTTTTAACTGGATTGTGGAAAATGGCATTGTAATCCATAATGTAATGAGTAATACGGACCATTTGCGTTCATTGCTTTTTTTTATTCAGAATGGAGGTAATATTTTTTTAAAAGATAAATTTCTTTCTTCTATCATTATGTATGCATTGAACTTTTGGAAATTTTCCAATTCATAAAGCATCTCAAAAGGGAAGATTAAATGCAATATCAGTCTTTCTAAATTATGGTGTTGACATCAATCAAAAGAATGATAACATTTTTATTTTGTGCATAAGATCAAATATTAAATGGAGATACACCTCTTATTCTTTCTGCTTGTCATAATCACGAAAATATATCAATTTTCCTAATTAACAAAGGAGCAAATATTCATTTAACAAACCAAAATGTCTTGTTTTCGTTGTTATTATTTTTTTTATTATCTGGATACTGCTTTGCATTATGCATGCTATAACCAGAATAAAATGCTTATTCGAATTCTTATTGAAAAAGCAGCAGATATAAATTCAATTAATACTAGTTTCTCAGAATATCTTATATCTTTTTATTTTGTTTCATGAAACACCAATATTTTCCTTGATATCTCATCTTGATACCAAATCTTTCAATGTGGAATCCGTCAAATGCATACTTTCATTATTGTACCGATTAGGTGCTGATATTAATATGAAGAATTTTGTTTTATTTCGATATTTCGAGTTTTCTTAGATATTTTAAAGAATCTCTAATTCATATTGCTCTAATGACGAGAGAATTGTCGTTAATTGAACATGTAATCATAATGGGAATTGATGTTAATTCACAAGATAGTGTTTGATTATCAATTATGATTTTTTGATAATCCAAATGGAAAGTCTCCTCTTCACCTGGCTGCATATTATAATCTTGTATTGATTGCCCGATTATTATTACTACATGGTGCCAATATTAATATTGTGGATTATTATTCTATCAATTATATTTTGTTGATCTAATGTTTTTGATCACTATACACCATTACACTATGCTATTATATGGAATAAAATTGATATGGTTCGGTTTTTATTGTCAAAAAATGCAGATATGGAAGCCTTAAGTGGAGTTAAGTTACAATTCATGAAGATAACAATTCAATACTCGATTAACATCTTTACAGTTAGCAATTAAACATGGAAATAACACTATTGCTGAGTTACTAATAAATCATAATGCAAAAATTAATTCAAGAGGAAATAATTTCTGTACTCCTCTCCATATAGCATGTATATTCGAAAATATTAAAGCAGTAGAAATTCTTATTGCTAATGGAGCAGATGTTAATGCCACTAATAGTAATTATATCAATATTATACAATTACCTTTCCTGTTATGGTTACACACCACTCCATTTTGCAGCAAAAAAAGGAAATATAGGAATAGTAAAATTACTAATAACACACAACTCAAAAATAAATGAAATTAGTTGCGTTGTTTTAGTGTTTTCTCAGTTTATTCGCTTCATATTCCTTTACACACCAGACTTCGTGCACTAATCGGACATGTTTTAATAATAGAGTATTTAAGGATGATGTTAGTATTTGTTTCATCTTGTCACTCCACTTGACCTAGCTTTTATACATAAAAATGAACAATCTATCATGTACTTAGTAGAATGTGGAGCGCAAAAAGCACATGAATTACTGAATGAATAAAGACTTGGTTATCGGAGTCAATTACACATTTTTTTCTTACCATAATTGTTGAATTGTTACATTTAGACAATGAATGAAGTTGATTTCTTCAGAACTGGAACAGCCACAAAATGTCTGTGTTTCTCACTGATGTTAACTCAAAAAAACAGGTTCCAAAAACGTTGATTAGAAATGCTATTCGTGAAGATGATCCAGAAAAACTAAAAGAGGCTCTTATTCAATACAAATCAGGAACTGATTTTGATCCAAACGAATTAGTTCATATTTTTTATAGAATGAATCACTGTTATTTTGCACTAAATCAGAAAAGTATAAATTGATACCTGTACTTGCAGAATATGGAGCTGATATTAATTTTGGTGAGTTTAGAACACCATTACAATGGGCATTAATGCTCAATAAAGAAGAATCTGTGAGATATCTTGTTAAATCTGGTGCTGATATTAACTATGGCGATCCGCCTCCAGTGGTTATTGCCGCATCTCTTGGTAGATTGAATTCTATGAAGCTTTTACTTGAAATGGATGTTGATTTATCAGCAGAAGATTCGTTTTATATAGTTTTAATGATGTAATATCTGTTTTTTCCATAGAACTGCCATTGATTTAGCAATTACTTACCAGCATAATGAGATTGCTAACCTTTTAACTGAGAAAGGATGCATCAGCGGAGATAGAGCAATTAAGTCACACTACAAATAAGATAATAAAAATATGTAACATTATTTATCACAAAACAGGGGCAGTTGCCTATCATATTCATTGGATATTTGCATTTCCATTTGCGCACTCAAACCTTTTAATCTCACCAGACTTAAAAATTGATCTTTGTTTCGTGCTTGTATTTTTCCAAGATATGTAGAGACCATAGCTATTTCGGGAGAGCAAAGAACAGTCAGATCGCTCTCCAATCTTGAGAAATCAAAGTCAATTCTCTTTTTTGAACTCGAGCTATCTGCTCGTGTGGAAATCACAACCATCTCTTTAATTTCTTTAAGAGCAAGCAATATCCTTGATGCAGATCCGATATTAATGTTCTTGGATCGAAAAAGCGAGTCACGAATAATAGTAACCATTTTTTGGGTAAATGTTGGTCGAAATCTATTCATATTATCATTGTTCAACCATTCACCAACTATAGAGAATCTATTATCAAATGATAATAATAATTTTGCTGGAAGCTTTCCATTTTCATCAATCCATGATCCATTTCCAATTGATATTAATGATGCTTCATTTTCTTTGATGAACACCTCTATTAAGAAAATTATCTGTTTTCTTAGTTCAGAACCAGTATGTTCTTTGGTATCATTAATAGAAATCAATGCTTTCTTTTCTGCTGGAAGTAATTGTTGAACTTTGGATTCAAGACTATCGTAAGCAGATAAGAATAATGCTGTAGTATTTGTGATTGAACATATAAGTTTGTAGTGCTCATCACTTGTTGCCTTTTTGGGCAAGCATCGAGTTAACCCATCAATGTATTCAGAAAGCAAAGATTTCAACAAAAAGAATAGATCAATAATTGTCTGATCAACACCAAACCCAGCACATTTTTCGATTGCTTTTCTCATTGCCATTATCAGGACTCTGGAACTTTGTAAAACTTTTTCCTCGTTATCTATATCATTTTTCGCATTAGAGTGTGCTTCTGATATAATAGCAGAAAAGTTACTCTTCTCTGATTCTAAATAAAGCTGCATGTATGGAGCAAATGCCACAGCGATTGATCCAATGAACTCTGAAGCAGGAACCTTTCTGATTTCGCCAAGACCAAGCTCTTGTCTTCTAAGATATTCATATTTTTGTTTAACACCTTCAGCTGTGGATGGAAAATCAGGCATTTTAGAATTCGAATCAAAGGGTGTTCGTTCTAGAGTAGCAAAAGAGTCCGCCATTTTTGATTCGAACTTGATTGTCATTTCAAATGATGATAAATATTGCTTGAGATCTGGTTTCTGAGAAGACAAAATCTTCTTGAGATGAAGCATTGTTTTCTGGCAAAAAGCTCTTGTTATCCAATAAGGCATTTTCCATTCAGTAGGGAATACTTTGCAAAAATTCTGATTATAGTAATCAATCCTCTGTTTAAACCATGTATATCTAGAATGTGCCGATGATAAGTCGGAATTCTTGAAGGAATCATCATATAACTGGAGAAACTTATTGCAAAACCAATCTATTGTAATCTCCCTAAAACCATCTGCAAATGAATCTATTAGCGTACACAATGATAAGTTATAATCACTTGATATCCCTCTAAACAAATTTTGGTCCAACTCATTGTTCACAATGCTTTTTAAGGTCTTTTTCATGTTTTGGAATTTGTTTGCAAAAGGAGAAACAACTTCAGAGGCACCAATTTCATTAAAGTGACCCAATAAAGATGAAATAGCCATTATATTTGCAGAACATTCGCCAAAGTCTCTCTTTTCGATATTGCTCTCTAAATACTGAATTGTGGTTATTAGCATTTCAAGTCTCCTTAGTGTCGTTACTGTTGCAACTAAATTCTTCTTTGCATTATCTAATGGAAGAATATCTTCGGATATTCTCTTAATAACGTCTTCAGTGTCACGAGCGTTTTCTTTAATACCTTTAATTCTCTCATCAAGCTCTGAAATCGATTTTCTCGCATCAATCAGTATAGATTCTCCTTTCTTTTCAATAAAAGATCTGATTCTAATCCTTTCTCTGAGAATTTTCTCATTTTGTGTTATAATGTCATTCTGTTTCTTAATTAGGGCAGGTAGTTGCTTAAGATATGATTCGTCAGGTAAAACCTCATTAATGTATGCAATCGAATCATAATCAATGACTGATCTGCAAAAACTTAGAGATTCATCCATAAAAATAGACAATTAATAATTCAAGGTTGTTTAAGCCCTTGGTGGGAGACCAGCAGCAGTCAATCTCTCATTAAGAAGGCGCCTGCGCTCTTCAGTTGTGAGCTTGGGTGTCTTTGGAACCTTCTTGTGCTCAACCTTTGGCTTCTCGGCAAGAATTGGGGTCTTGCGGATTTGAGCATGAGCGTTTTCGTAGATCTTAGCTAACTTGTCAGCTGTGATTCCTTCCTTGATGTAGCGGGAGAATTGTCTCTTGTAAGCATCTGGCTTCTCCTTCTCAAGCTTCCTCATGTAATCAGCAACGTGACCACCAAGGATGAAATGCCTGTTCTTCTTAGCATCTTCACCACCAGCAAGGCGCTTGTCATTGTGTGGAACGAAAAGACCACCATCGATGGCACCCTTCATAACAGCGAAAACACGAGCACCTGTTGTTGTACGAGCAACACCAACATCAAGGATAACCTTGAATGGGCGGCGGGATTCTTCATCATCTTCTTTAACAGCGAACTTAACTTCAGTAAGGTTAAGCTTGGTAAGGAGCCTGCGGGCAGCAAGGAGACCTGTGCAGTAAGCAGCAGCATAGTTGGTAAGACCGAGCTTGATGCCATAGTTAACGAGTTCGGTAGAGTTGGCTTGGCAGAGGGTTTCATCGTGATCAATGTGAGCAACAACAACTTGAGCAATAACCTTGGTGTTGGTGATACGAGCAACAAGGCGGTACTTAGCAGCACCAAACTTTGTCTTGTCTTGTTGAATTAAGACACTGCGTTGGACGTAATCTGTCTTTCCTTCACGGCGTCTTTGGAATTTGGTTTGGAAACGAGAGAAATAGGAAGCGTTCTTAACAACTTTAGCGCTCATTAAAAAAGGTCGACCAAACCACCCGACCTGAATAATTGAATATTGTCGGGCCAAGGCACAACGATTATTCGATTATTTTAAATACAAAATACAAAATAAAGTCCGATTAATTCGAATTTAAATTTTTGTAAAGTGAATGACGATTATTCTTGGGATGAGTGTAAAGTATGTGCCTAAAAGGGAGAGGGTTCGTCCTGTTGAGACTTCATCCATCGCAGTTCCATATGCTCAGAAGAAGGAAAGTTTAGTTTTTATGAAGAGTGAAGCCAGTGAGCATGAATTGAAGAGGATTCAGGATAATTATTTAAAAGCCAAGATTAAGAGTACTAGAAATTTTACTTATGCGAAGAGTATTGATTGGAATAATCGGGAAGATACATATATTGGATATGAAAAATCTGATTTGATGATTAATGATGAAAGAAGAAGGAGGGATTATGAAGCAGAAGACGAAAGTTTTATGAGACCTTCCAAGCGAAGGAACCCAGATAAGACCACTGAAATAAGTGAGGCCACCAAACTACGAATTTGGAGAAATGATAACGATGTTTTCATATCTTCAAAAAGGAGGATTGATGCCCCTCCAATGTTAGAATGGTCTGATCCTATTCCAACTCCCTTGATAGAGGCGCTTATTGAAAACGAATTCCATAAGCCAACTGTTGTTCAAGCTCAAGCAATTTCTTTGTTTTTTAGCAAATTTGATATTGTTGGGATTTCTCAACCGGGTACTGGTAAAACAATAGCATATGTTGTACCAATGCTAACTCAAGTGTATGACTATTTGCAAAATGATGGCTATGATCCATCTTATGGGCCACTTGGTGTTGTTTTAGCCCCAACACATGAACTTGCTAATCAGATATTTGAAGTTATTGAACTTTTAGGGAGACCCTTGGGTATAAGAGTTAAATCGCTGATTAGTGGGTATTCTATCAATGATCAAGCCATTGAGTTAATTAAAGGGTTCCACATATTGGTAGCAACCCCAGGGAGACTAAAAGATACTCTCGAAGGAAGACTTATTGTTCTTGAGAGATGTAAGATGATAGTGATTGATGAAGCAGATAAAATGATAGATAAATCCCTAGGTCCTCAAATCGAAATAATTGTGTCTCAAACAAATAAGTCTAGAAGATTGTTAATGTTTAGTGCTACAATGGCTGATGCTTTATTACCGATTGTGGAACAGTATTTTCAATCTCTTATTAGATTACGTGTAGGAATTATTGGCGATGCATCTGAAACAATTAAACAAATTGTTCATTATTGTGATCCTCAAGATAAAATTTCTTTAATGATTGAAGCCCTTCATTCTATGAAATCTCCAATAATTGTGTTTACTAATTCTAGAGAATCATGCGAAGATACAGCATTCAAGATTGGTTCAGCAGGATTTAGATCATCAATGATTCATGGTGGGCAAACCCAAAAAGAAAGAGAGGGGGTTATTACAGCAATTCATGATGGTGGAATCGATATTATTGTTGCAACTGATATTCTTTCTCGTGGTATTGATATTCCAGATGTGGAAAACGTAATTAATTTTGAAATGCCCAAATATATAAGAGATTATATTCATAGAATTGGTAGAACTGGAAGAGCGGGCAAATCTGGTATTGCAACATCCTACATAACACATGATGACGCGTCAATAATGTATGATTTAAGGCTTTTGCTAGAGAGAAATAACTTTGCAGTTCCAGAAAGGTTGATTAGAAATCCTGCTTCCTCTTCAAGAATGTCATTTGATGTTGAAGATGCTGATTAAACTAACTATTCTTCCTCCTCGCCATTCTTATGGAGGCTTGATGGATCCATTCTTTCAATAAACCAAGGATCATTATGCAAATGCTGGGGTACTAATTGTTTAAGTAAATCAAAACCAATAAAACCAATTTCTTCATGTGTGAATTCAAAGAATGATGGTGATTCTTTTCCATTAGGAAGAGAAAAATCGGGGGATCTCAATTCGTCGAAAAAAGGATGTAAAAGTGATGTATATCCTCTTAATCTTCCTTGAGGATGGAAAACACATAGTTTTGAAACCAAATCAACACCATTTGGATCAGTGGAAGACCGAAAAGCATTCTTCCAGGGCAAAGCTGGAAGAGATGGGAGGTCGAATTGAGCACATTGCGGATTCATTGCTACTAATTGAGCATGCGAAGGCGAACCCAGTATGTGAATTATTGCTAAGAGTTGTTCAGCATTATTCTCACCATTGAATAATGGCTGTCCAAGGAGCATCTCTGCAATCACACAACCTGCTGACCATATATCTATCGATCCATCATACTTTGTAGCTCCTAAAATAAGCTCAGGAGCTCGATATGGTCTTGATGTTATGTAGGAAATACTTGGTTCGCTGTTCTTTATGAATTTGGCACTTCCAAAATCACAAAGTTTTAGTTGACATGTTGATGGGTGTAATAAAACATTGGCTGGCTTTATATCCCGATGGCATATCTTCTTTGCATGAAGATATGCAAGGGCTCTGAGAAGCTGATAAGATATCATTTTAACTAATAGTGTAGGAATCGTTTGTCCAATTGATAGATATTGCCTTTCTACACTTGAAAGGGTTTCCGGTACGTATTCAGTGACAAGGTTTAAATATAACATTTTTGTTGATTGTGACTCACTTACAAAATGATGCAAAAGAGTCAAGCAATTCGGATGATGTATTGCCTGTAAAGTTTCAAGTTCACGAGATTTATACCGGGTATCCTCACATATTTTTTTCAGAGCAACCCGTTCTCCCGTTTCCAAGCTATAAATCAAATATACTGTGCCAAAAGCTCCCTCTCCAATGACTTTCTCGATTGTATATCTAAATCCGCTGTGGTTACAAACTCTCCTCCCTGCAGCAGACATTCAATTTATAAACGGACACAATGATTGGAACCAGGATCAATGGTAAGTGCCTTGTTTAATCATTGTTTCACTTGATTTGTGGTGTTGTGATACTATTTTGTCGAAAATAATTCAAGAATCGAATTTAAGTATATATAGATTTCAAACAAATCTAGCTTTTATTTTCTAATATCAATTCTCCATTCTCATTTTCCATTTTATATTGGATTGAATCAACAATAGATTCGATTCTTTCCCAATTCATATCGAACCAAAGTAATGCAGTTGGTTTTTCTCTGGAATACTCTCGTGGAAAAGGAATATTCAGAGTCTTTGATACCATTTCTGCAGATTCTTTCACGATTATATAAGGAGGATCGAAATTATATTTGTTTTTGAAGTATTCTCCAAATTTGCTCTGTGATGAATCATATTTCTCCCTTATTATCGATGAGAGTTTTTTATATCTTTCGTTCTGTGTACTATTTTTGGTCGAAGACATCAAATAAATGACTTTGCTGACTACAATTGTTGAATATAAATTTTGACTTTATTTATACTTTCAATTCCTAAATTATTTTCAGAATTTTAGTTTTTTGTGTTAATTGTTAAACAAAGGGTCATTGACTATAAATATAGTGAATCATTAACCAAAATTGCAATCTAGTATCTATTATTGATAATAAAATTGTTCAATTTCGATTTGAAATGTTTATAAAAGGGCTTATTGATCATTGATATAAATATTGCTTGCTTTGGATATCATTAAAAGATCTTTTAATGTTCATAAACTCAACAGAATGATAATGGATCCCAATGCAACATTTGTGTGATCGAGTGTTGAGTTATTCGCATCAAAGAAGTATGGAATAAATAAAAAAGCTACTCATTATTGGAAATCAAAAAATATTCATAGGTTTCATTGAACTTTGATCAAAATAAAACAATTTTGGATTATAAACCACTGGAAATGGAAAAGATTATTCAATATATTTCGAATTCTTGAAGACAGAGATTGTCCAGATACCATTGATAACTAATAATAATAAAATTGTATATAATGTGACAAAATCCCAAATCCTGACCAGATTTGTGAGAATCATCCATGATTATGCTGAATGTTCAATTAATCTGGATGAAAACACTTCTCAATGAAAAATCTTTGTGAATATCAATCAATAATGCAAGAAAATGAAGAATGATCTTTATGTGGGCTCAAGAAAGTGTTTTACAAAAAATTAATTTTTTTATGGAAGAAAAGACTGCATTTGAGCACTTTCTTTATGGATATGGAAATGAAGTCGTTATAAGTGATATGGAATTTTGTGTGGATCGAATAGTTATGTTACCAAAGATTCGTCCTCATCAACTTGAAAAAGCAGTGAGATTATCTGTTGAGTATTGCCAGAACGAGGATTTTCATCAAAAATTATTAGGAAAATCTAATTTATGTCCGGTTTTAATATATCGATTGTACAAGGGAGGTATTTTTACATTTGATGAAATCGAATCATGTTTAAAAAGTGAAGAAAGTTATATGATAAGCTACTATTTTCGAAAAGAGATTGAAGATTTTAAAAGTTTTATCGGAAGCAAAGTACAACCTCCTGGTTTTGATCAATCATTTGTCGAAAATGAAGAATATATTGATCGATTGATCGATTATGGTTTTCTGCCCTCAAGTATTGAGTATTGTATGAAGTACGATGCTATGGATGAATTAGTGAATTTCGACAATTTGAATCAAGAGGCTAGATGGAGTCCATTTGAATGGAGTTGTAGGGTACAATATCTTGATCTTTTATCATTTTCTGGTTTTTTTGGCTCAATCAAGAGTTTTAAGTATTTATTAATGAAAGGATTCAAAATCAACAATAAGGTTATGTCAATGGTTGTTTGTAGTGGTAATTTAGATCTATTTCATTTAAGTCTCGAACAACTATCATTAACAACCGAGAGTATTTGCAAAGCATCTGAGTTTTGGCAACTTCCAGTATTATTTTATTTGGTAGAAAATGGATTTGATGTGAATTCAAAGGATGAACTTAATGATTCCCCTCTTCATTTAGCTTCTAGTTATGGTCATCTTAGTGTAGTTGAATATCTGGTTAATCAAAAATCTGATATAAATGTTAAGGGTGAGAATGTTGACATATTTTATATAATGAGACTCCTCTACATTGTGCTGCTATTTATGGTCATCTCTATGTTGTTGAATATCTCGTTAATCAAAAAGCTGAGATAAATTCCAAAACTTATTATATTAAGTTTGTGTATTTAATGATACTCCTCTTCATTTAGCTGCTGATAATGGTCATCTTAGTGTAGTTGAATTTCTTGTTAATCAAAATGCTAATATTAATGCAAATAATAATAGTGTTGAGTTTTTATATTTAATAATACTCCTCTTCATTTAGCTGCTAATAATGGATATCATAGTGTTGTTGAATGCCTTGTTAATCACAAAGCTGATATGAATGTTAAAGATAGAAAAATTGAGTTTAAGTAAAGAAATCAACTCCACTTCATTTAGCTGCTATTTATGGTCATAATAGTGTTGTTAACTTTTTAATTAAACAAAAAGCCGATATAAATGCTAGAAACAGCGATTCCAAATTATTATTATTAATCAAACTCCTCTTCATTATGCTTCTAAATATGGACATCTTTGTATTGTTGAAGATTTAGTTGAAAATAAAGCTGATATTGATGTTAGAACAAAATATGGAGAGACACCTCTTCATTTGGCTGCTCTAAATGGCCATCTTGGTGTTGTTAAATATCTAATTAATCAAAAAGCTGATATAAATGCAAAAACAGAAAATATTGTATCTAAATTATTAAAAGTATTCCCCTTCATTATGCTGCTGAAAGTGGTCATCTGAGTGTTGTTATATATCTAGTTAATCAAAAAGCTGATTTAAATGCAAAAAACTATTATGTTGAATTTTCAAATTCAATGAAACACCATTCCAAATTGCTGAACAATATGGCCACCTTAGTGTAGTTGAATACTTAGTTAATCAAAATTATTGTTTTCCTGAAAAAGATAATGATGAAGAATTTTATATGAGATTTACTATGAAAGAAGAGAATTGAATAAAAAAAGAGCTCCTCAAGAGGCAATTAAAAGTCATTATTAATTGAAGGTTTGAAGAGAACATGTTTTAGTCGTGATAATCCCAAATTTTAAAGAAATATCATCAATTACTCAGAATACTATAATACTTATTGTTGCTCAGTGAAATCCACGAATTAACACATTATTAATCTCTTTGTATACAAAATAATAAAATGTGCAATTGGCCAAATCCTCTGTGTTTGTTATGATTTTTTTATTTAGGACTCCTAAATAAATATAAATTGAATATTCAATTACCTAATCAAAAAATAAAAAATTAGAGAAACAAGATCATCTTTGTTGAAATTAAAATGAAATGGATTTGGGCTTTGCAAGACATAAGTTCATTCACAAAGAAAAAATAAAAATATTTTAAACGGCCACAAATGTCTCAAAACTCTGCAATTGATCTTGATAGACTTCAAGAGATTTTAAGACCCGTAAGAGAGTATTGGGCTGTTTGGGATATATCTTTAGTGCCGTTTTTGGATGATTACTTATCAAATATATCATCAATAGATATTTCTGAGGACTTTAATCCAGAGGCCCTTAATTTTTCTCAAGCTGGCCTTTTAATCCAAGGATCTACCAATATTTTTGCGAAAAAGGTTAAACATTTATATGATTTGGTGACAGCGAGCACTTCAATACCTGATCAATCCGATGAAAATGGGAAGCAAGGGAAAAGAAAGAAAAAACAGATAGATTGGGTAATAGATGATAAATTGGCACCAATCGAGGATATTGAACAGTGTGATACCACGATTTTGGAAGAAGACGAGCCTAGACTTGAAATCACAACAATGCCAAAGATTCCTTTTTGCCTTCTCCATTCTTTGGATTCTCAAACAAAGAGTGATCAGCCGTCTTTTCGGATTAATATGGTACCTGATGAAAAATATAGTGTAATTCTCTTAGATAGTTCGCTTAATTTCGAGGATTATGTTGATAGCACTTCTGAGCCCTTAGATAGGAGGCTTTTAGTACCTGATGAGGACAATGGAAGTCTTGTACATTTTGGTAATCCATTGGAAATCCCACAATCCCCGAATAAGATCCCCAATGAAGAATTACCATCCATTAATATCCCAAGCGACGAGGAAAAAGATACCTCGTTATTAAATGATATTCCCATAACAAACGATATTCCTATGCCTGATGAATCTTCTCAACCAAAGCCAAAGAAGAAAGATAAAAATGAAAAACCAAAACCATTAGACCCCGATGCTGCGAATTTAACCCTTACCATCAGACCTTTCAAGAAAATGAAAAAGTTCCAAATACCATCTTCTTTTGAGGATAAGAAAGGATCCAAATCTAAGAAATCCATGAAAAAACCATTTCATGTAGACATATTTAATGAACTATTTGAGAAAGTCAAAACATATAGAGAAAAGAGGCTTAGAGCAGAAGATATCGAAGCAATTGAAGCAATTCCAATTGAAAATGGAAGAGAGCATATTCTTGATGAATTAGATACTTTTGTTGAGGATCAACCAATAGATAACTTTATGCCTTCTGATGACGAGCAAGTTATTCCCAATAATATACAATATAATGATGATCAGACTTCTCAATATAATACGATTTGCAAAAACTTCGTTATGAAGATGATTGAGGAAGGGAGAAGGAGTACAATAACCAGTTCAAGTATTTCGGCTCTATCAGAATGGGAGCGAAAACTAACACCAATACTTGAAAAAGAACAGAACAGAAAACCGTTCAATATATCAGATACAAGAGACTGGATTATCAGTCTAATAGAAGCTAAGTCAGGGCAAATAACCTTCCAAAATTTAATATCCGGATTACAATCATTTGAAGTATCACGTGTTTTTCTATCAACATTAATGTTAGCAAACACTAAAGTTATAGAAATTGTAAGAGATGGATATCCATCAGACAATTTCTTAATTAAATTGTTAACTGATGCACATCCTCAATTCAATGACGCAATGCCAGAGTAAAATATCCTTTTTTTTAAATGTCATGTATCTTAAGCTTGGCAAAATGAATTTCTTAATGACAATTCTTTTGAAAATGTGTCATTTTTAGCTCTTTGGAATGTTGAAGCAGAATGCATTTGAAAAGAAAGGAAAGAATGATTATTTGTATCTGATTAGCATGTCAACAAATTCTCCATTTGATTGGGATTATTTAGAAAATAATCAATATCAGTCTTTGCTTAATATGTGTTTCCGATTGCATCTGAATGTTGGTATAACCCCAAAAAAATCTGATTTGGTTGGACTGATATCGAGTTCAATATGTTTTAAAAATCTATTAAATGCGAAAACACATAGAAAAAGGCTTTTTGAAACAAGATATCCAGAATTGGGATTAAAGTTACCGGATTCATATAAAAAAATGGATAATAAAAGTCATAAAAAACGGAAGAACAATATAAGTTGTGGGAATGAATTATATAATCATCAGTTAATTCTTTCATCGGACCAATATCTGAATTGTTTCGAGGGAAAGAGCTCAAAAAAATTTAGATACTCATTATCTTCCATTTCTACCAGAGTATGTTTGTATTCAATAGCGAAAGCAGCCCTCTATATCACTTATGTAATTCTAATGATCTTCCATATTATTAGGAAATAAAATATGTTTTTACTAATAAACTAAAAATATGAACTTTTTAACCAAAAAGTCCATCAAAAACCAACAAAACCAAATTTAGGATTATTAATACAAACTTCAGAAGAGATTGAATCATGTATAACATTTGAGAAACTCTTTTTTTAACAGAATTTTCCTTATTGTCAGGATTCCAATGAAGACCAACTGAAATTAGAATAAAAACATACAATTCATTAAAAATCTTTCCTGGTTAAGAATACAGATCGCATTAGCTAAAATTATCAACCCGTACAACAAAGATATCTGAAATTAGAAACAAACACATACAATTCCACTAAACATTAAATGTCAAAACCAATGACCAAATTTTGGTTTGCGAATTTATTAAACATTAACTTTGAACCAAGTTCTTTGATATTCTTCGACAAGACTGATTAAAGTTTTCCCAAAAATATCTGGACCCATGAAGTCAATCTTCTGGTCTAGAAGGTATTTGGCGACGTTTTGATGATTCCCAATGATAGCAAAATGCATTCCGGTCCAGCCTTCAGATGTTACAGCATTAATGTCACATCCCAATTCTTTCAAAAAAACAATAAACTGGAGATGCCCCCTTGATGCAGCGATGTGAAATGGTGTCTTCCCATCCTCAGTTTTTGCTTCGATTTTAGCTCCTGCATTTAGCAACTTTTTCACACATTCCTCTCTAGCACTGTATGCTGCCCAATGTAGCGCTGTCATTCCAACAAAATTCTTCTTGTTTGGATTTGCCCCATTACTCAATAAGTACTCCAAGCAGTTTATTGAACCATGAGCTGCAGCACACATCAAAAGCGTATGAAGATGATCTTCACTCGAATTTGTCGATGCATCAGCATTCACCATCTTGGGAACGTACTCTTGAAGCTCTTTAATATTATCAAATGGTATTGCTGCCCAAGCATTTTTAATATTTCTCTCCATTAGTGGAACGATTAATGTAGGTAATTTACTTCGTGTTTATTTTCATAATCTTCTTTGGCTCTTGTACTGCTCTTACAGGTGTTGTGTATGTTCTGTCTGATTTGATATTCACGTTAAACTTCTTCATGAATTTTTCATCCAGTTCCTTCTCTTTTTGTTGGATCAGGCCTTCTTTAACTCTCTGTCTCTTCAATCCCTCTTTAGTTTTGGTTCTAAGCTCTTCGTCTTCAAACAGGACTGTGGCTCTTTGAACGTTTCTTCCTGATTGAACAGACAATGTTGAACGGCGCCAAAATGTTAGGAGCTTGTCTTTCAATTCATCTTGTGGAGAACCAATTGGGAAAGTAGTTGATGTTACAACGCTGATGATATCGGATGTTTCCAATGCAATTTCAAGATTATTGTCTTGATCATCTGTTAAGTCATAATCACCATTTTTGTGCTTTTTAGATTTAGGCTCGTTGGTTTCGACTAGATCTTGTGATATGATCAACAATATACGGATTACCTTTTCACGGATAGTGAGATTAGGAACAGGATCCTTCTCGGAAAATGGCTTGAGCCATGTACCCATGTACCTGAATAATCCTTTTCCAACAAGAATCTTTGTAAGCTTAGAGTTCTTTGAGTATTCTTCGAGTTCTTTCAAGAACTTGAATCGCTGGAATGAATGTGTTTTGCTCTTGTATGCAGATTCGTCAATCTGATAAGCTTCATGAAGCTTGATGATGATATCTTCTGCTTGTTTCCGCATTTTTTCTTCCTTTTCCTTCAATTCATCTTCAGTTAATTTCTTGGGACCATCAAATATTTCCTTCAAATCGCTTTCTTGCTCCATTGACAGAATGTTATCAGCGTTTTCATTACTCTCTTCTGCTTTCTTCTCTTTTTTAGAATTTTTTGGAGCATCATTAAACTGGTCATCTTCATTATTAGAAAAAGAATCCGACTTGTCTTCATTATTTGATTTTTCCGATTCATATTTTTCGTTTTTCATTATGTCGGATTCTTTATCAGATTCGTTTTCAGATTCAAAAGAACGAGCTGCTTCAAAACTCTGGATTTTTGGACTATCCTCATCATCAAGCATAAATTTGGAATTGTTGGTCTGTTTTTTCGAGGAATTATCGTTTTCATCTTCAGATAAAGGACTCTCAGAGAAGCGGTCGCTCATTTGCCACTTTTACACAAAATAAACATATTTATTTACACAGGTTGGGTTACTTGGGGGATAAACCCTCTGTAAGATTGCCTCCTTCTATTCATGGTACCCTTGGGTGACATTATAAGCGATAGCGGCCTTTCATGAGGCTGAACAACATTTTGGGAATTTGGGCTCAGTGTTTGCTTCAGTTTTGGTAGAATGTTAGGTCTGAATATGGTGGCACTTGCATGAGAACTCAAGAATGATTGAATTTTTCCATCATTATTTATCCTTATTCTCTTTTGAAAGAATGGGTCTTCTTGCAATTGCTTGATTGAAGGTCTTTTTTCTGGACTGGGATCCACCATTTTGAGAATAATGGTTCTTGCCCTATCATCAACATAGTCCGGGAAAAACAGAACATCTTCTGAACGAGGGAGTAGACCTGTTAGAATTTGGTAGTATGTAATACCAAGCGAATACACATCTGCTTTGAAAGGACAAAAAGCAGATCCTTTGAACATCTCTGGCGCACAATAATACTCGGAACCGCATGCATTTGTCACTCCCTTTTTATTGGTCACAAACGAACTCAAGCCGAAATCACCAAGTTTCGGTTTACCTGTTTGCATCAAAAATATGTTCGAAGGCTTTATGTCCCTATGAGCGATTGAGCTTTCATGACACTGTTTTAACGCACTTAAAACACCAGACATGATTTCATTAGCTCGAATTATACTAAGCCGCCCGTATAAAAATATCTCATCTGCGACAGTTCCCTCAACGCACAAATCTAAAATGTAAATGGCATATGGATTATAAACGAATACATCATATAACTTGACAATATTAGGATGGCTCAGTGCAAGCAACGCATAAATTTCGGTATCTATTATTGTTCCATCTGATTGAATAATCGTTTCGTCTAGAAGTGTTACTTTCGCACACATCTTCGTTTGGTGCTTAATGGAAACAACCTCAAATGCCGCCGAAAAAGACCCCTTTCCAATCACACTGATAAATTGATAATTGTTAAGCACAAATGGCAAGTTAGCTTCGAGAACATCATAAGACGACACAAAATCCATTTTGAATTCAAATTATATCAGTTGATTATTCGAGAGGAAAATTGTGAGAATTTACATATTCAAAACTAGATGTTTTTCAACTTTCAAAAGATTATTCTTGCTTTTATTAATATTATTATGATTTTTTGAGGTTGTTTCAAAAGTTTGTGATTTTCCCGATAGGTTTCTCATGTAAATGGCTGATAGTTGGTTTCGTCAAACCGTATTTTTTGTTAACATTACAGTCTCGGATCAGAGCGGTATGTATGCTAAGATAAACCGAATTGGACAGGGTACCTATGGTGTTGTTTATAGGGCCCAAGATGTTGATACCCGAGAAATTGTTGCTGTGAAGCGAATTAAATTAGAGACACGGGAAGAAGGGATTCCTTCAACATCCATACGCGAGATAGCACTTCTGAAAGAGATCAACCATAAAAATGTAATTAAATTGCACAATGTAGTTCATTCTCAACATAGATTAACGCTTGTTTTTGAGTATTGCGATTGGGATTTGAGGAGATTTATGCAATCCAGAGATGAACTTACTGATGAAGATATCATTTCGTTTTCCTATCAGATGCTGTGCGCCCTTGAGTTTATTCATTCTAAAAAGATCATTCACAGGGATGTGAAGCCACAGAACCTTTTGATTAACCGAAAGAATGAGTTAAAACTTTGTGATTTTGGCTTAGCAAGGTCTCTTTATATACCAGGTGGGCAACTTTCACTTGAAGTTATTACCCAATGGTATCGCCCACCAGAGATTCTTGTTGGAATCACAGAGTATACTGAAGCTGTTGATATATGGAGTGCTGGATGTGTTGTTGTAGAAATGATTACTGGTCAGCCTCTTTTCCAATGTTCTTCGAATGAGGAGCACCTTGAAAAGCTTGTAATGATATATGGCTCTCAACATATTGGTGATGTTTTTGGGTATAAATACCCTGAAATCGTAGAAGGAACGGGTTTAGGTCCTTATATAGAAAACAAAAGCCAAGAAATGCAAGATTTAGTTAAAAACCTCTTAGAAGTTGACCCAAAAAAACGAATCAGCGCGGAAAAAGCCCTTCTTATGCCCGTATTTGACAAAGTGAGGGAAATTCCAGCCAAGTAAACATTACCATTGTTGTGACCTACTTTTTGTTCTCTTTTGTAGATTTAATGTGAATCATACCCATAAAATCATCAGAGCATGACCTAATCTCTGGATTTGGGTGATTATACATGCATTGCCGAAATTTAGGAGTGTTGTACATTTCTAAAAGTTCATTTTTCATTCTTTCAACAACAAGTTGGGCCTTTTCCATTTTTATTTTTTGCAATTCTCAATGAAACAACAAATATGTTAAACATGGTTTTGATGGTACCTGGATTTGGTGCTGATTCTCCATGAAAATAACAGAATTTTTATTTTGGAATTACTTAAATGCGAATCCTTCTGCATTATCTAGTGCTATTAGTAGCTTCTTATATAATGTTTCTTCATTAGGGTCATCAGGTAAGACCAACATGAAGAAACATGTATGTGATGAGGGGATATGAGAGGGTTCTCCATCACGTGCGATAACAAATGGAAGAGTTCCAAGTCCTCCAATTGGGGCACGAGGAGAAGCTGTAACAAAATAAAGAAGTTTCTTCTTCTCTTCTTCGGTTAGTCTATTATGAACTATTCTCCAAAATGCTTTGACTGTCGCTGATATTGGGCAAAATCCTTCATATTTGGTGTTGTTTTCAAGTGCTTTGAAGTCAAGCTCTTCTCTTCCTGCAATAAGCAATGCAAGTTCTTCGGGTCGGAATAAGCTCAAAACTTCACTTCCTGCTGACTGAAGAAAACCTGCTTTAAAAGCATCAAATTGAAGAATGATAGAGTTATTAAGAATATGATTCACAACTCGTTCAACATAGTCATGGCGATTCTCATTCGTAACTGCCAAATCGTTTCCTCCTTCAAATAAGGGGGTACCTAGATAATCAAATGTCAAGCACATGTCGTTTTCAACATCACCTGTGTATTCTAAGATATTATTAAGTGATCGAACAAGCTGCGGCTCAAACTCCTCCATATCATTAATGTCAACTGTAAGTCCTCGAAGTTTACGATATAATGCAATTGGAAATCGAACATTCAAAAGATTACCATTATAAATCGCAAGTCCACAAACAACTCCTGCCAAAAACAAATATTGGTGACTAGACGGGTCAGTGGCATTGGGATTAAACCATAAGAATTCTCTGGTTTGTGAGAAGATTCCCTTTTCTTTATCGAAGAGTTGCTCAACAATCAACTGGAAAAACTCTCTTTGAACACCTCCTGCATCAACTCCAGGCTCTCCCTTAAAGACAACTTTCAAAGGCTTCTTAAGATCAACTTCTGGTGACTTCAACGATGCAATTTGAAGAAACGTATCAGTTATCAATCTGTTTCTATCAACATGCAAAACTAAATATAAATCCAAAGGTGAAACAATTGGATCTATGCCCCAAAACTCCCTAGCTCGAGACATAGCAATCGCTTGTTGTTGATTCATTAATTGGCGAGAATTAAGTCTGACAAATCGGGTTTTCGTATCAGCTGAAAGAAGCCATGGTGCTTTCTTACAATAACACCATTTGTTTCCTGGTGATGAGTATGCTTCAAGTTCTGCTTGGATATCAAGAAGCTTGTTAATACGTTCATGGTAGAAAACATCAAATGGAAGTTTCTTCGATCTAGTAGAGGCAAACCATACAATTTCCAATGTATCAATCGTTGTAACTACAATAGGGGAATATAAATGTGTTTCTTCTGTTAATGCTGATAAGAAATCTTTCAGGGAAACTAAAACACGTCTGAGTGATGACTGATTAATCTCGGAAAGCCACTGTGCTAAAACTTGTGATGATCTTAGTTTCGCAATGACTGTAACAAGATTTTTCCAAAAATCAATACAATCTTTACACTGTTCAACTGATGGGAATAATAATCCGAAAATTAAGAATCGTAAGCACAATGGTTTTTGAATAGGAAGAGATTTTTGAATTATTTCCCCTAACAGATATGTAAAAGAGGAAATCATTGTTTGGAGAAGGACTTTGTTTGGTGCTTGTAAAAGCTGATCATACATGCCAACTAATGAATTGATGTCAATACCACACTCGATATTAATTCGATTTTCATAAAACTTATCCAAAAGAAAACTACCATTCAGTAAACCAAGAGATGAAAAAACTGAACTAATGACCTGTTTTGCTATTGGAAGTGTTACTAAACAAGGAAGGTGTATTGAAGCCAAAAATAAACACTTCAAAGGAGCTCTTAATCGATCTTTTAAGTTAACTCGAGATGGAGGAAGCAATGTTTTAATATCACAATCATATTGAAGTGATAATAGAGGAATAGGACGATCTTTTCCTGCTAATACACAGAAGAAATCACCACCACTAAAAACACGATAAAAAGGACATTGAGGAAACTGAACATGTGCAATTTTTTTCATTTGAACCCCTGGCTGAGAATAATATCCAAACTCATATAGATTGTTCGATGATGATAATGCTGCAAACCGACCATCATTTCCAAGTGCTACATCAACAAATTGTTCGGGGCTTTGAAGAGAAATGGTTCGATGAGAACTGCCCCAACTTTCGCCCCATAAGTAGACTGTGCCAAATTCGTCAATAGCTGCTGAATAATTCTCGTGAGCAGTGATAAAAACAATAAAAACATCAGATAATGTTTCAACGAGAGAGAACTTTTTTGTTATCCCATTTGAAGATCCACCAAGTTGACCATGATTGTTATTTCCACTTGCAAAAACCAATCCTGTGTTAGAAAGAGCAAGTGAATGATATAAACCAGCAGCAACACTAATAATAGGAATACCTTCAAGACTAGAAACAAGAGTAGGAACTCGTACAATTTCGGTTCCGGTATCAATACCTAATTGACCATGATTGTTATGACCAAAGCCCCATAAATCACATGTATCGGTCAATATAAATGTGAAATTCGTGCCTGTTTCAACTTGAATAAATCGTTGAGATTTTGGAAACTTAACTGGTTTAAAGCTTGTTGTTCCTTCAATAGATCCCAATCCTAACTGACCATAAAGATTACTACCAGAGGACAAAACATGAAAATCACTACCTCTTGCCGCAATAATAACTGTGTGATTAAGTCCACAAGAAGTATGTATAACATCAAGAAGATCTATCGCTGATTTAAAACCAACTTCACAATTACGGTCTTCATCAACATTAGTTTGCGATTGCAAAAGTTCGTGCGAATCGGTAATCGCAAAAATTCCACTAGCATTCGCAGAAATAAACCGAACACCTCGGTCTGACAAGTGTTTAATCTTGAGAATCTCTGGGGGCTGAATTTCACTATTGCTCATTTCATATGTTGATCTTCTATCAAGTGTGATATATACTTCAGTATTGTGGTGTGGAGAATTGGATTTCGACGAGCTTTTTGCTACATCTTCGACTTCTCTTTTCTCATTTGAAACATAACTATGTAATGGAACTATATGTAGAGATTCATCTGTAATTATTTCAAATGAATAAGGCCATAAATTTTGTGCTGAGTTCCTCATATTTGTTTCCAATTCAATTTGTTCGTCAGATTCCAAAAATTCTGAAGGACTATTCTTCTTTTTTGAACCAAGGCTCGATTGTTGTCTAATACTGTTCTCTTTTTGGTAATTTTCCATTTGGGATCTAATTATACATATATCATGGTTTCTAGTAATAATATTTTCAAGTTCGTTAATCCCTTGTAATAAAACCTCATTCATCGATTTCTTAAATTCACTATACTTCGATGAAATTTTTTTGAATAGTTCCTCATTTTGTTGAGTATTTGCATCTTTTATAATATTTTCTATTTCTAAAACTTCTTTATTCCTTAAATCAGATAGTTTTGATGAATATTTCTGAGATAAACTCCTGATTGTGCAAAAAACTCTTTCAATCTGTATTTGTTCAATATTTCCTTTGTTTATCATTTCCGTCCATATATGATATAGGATATTTTCATTCGCTTTTAAGTATTCATTGTAACTAATCCTTAGTGTTTCAAAATTGTAGCTAAGAGTCATTAAAATGACAAATTTACAGCATTCTACTTTTTCATAGAAACAAAAATTACCTTTGTAAAGACACTATAAAATCCAAAAAAATCGTAATGAATATCACACTAAGAAGAATAGTGTTAGTGATTTGATCCAAATACACTAGCAAATAAGTATATGAATCCATTTTGTTGGTGTGTATAATTTTACAAACAGTAATAAATTTGGAGATTATTTCCAATTCGTTGACAAAACTAGGGATATCAACTAGGAGACTATTGATTTGTTTAGTGGATTATGAGCGTTTATTTAGAGGTAACAATGGAGAATCTTTTGGGATTGCCAAAAAAACTCTGGAAAAGAGAGTATCTCATACTGAGGCCAATATTTTTTGCTATTATAAGTTATTGAACAGCGAAATTTTTAGTTTTTCCCACATGTTATAAGAATTGCCAATATTCAATAAATACAATTTATAAAAAACAAATAATAATATTCACCGCCGAAAAATACTAATAATTGCCGAATAATTATGTCAATATACCCAACGGAGCACGAAAAAAACAGATTTATGCATTTTCCTTTTTAGTAAACCATTTAATTATTTTGTTTGATAATAACAACAAGGATCAACATGACTAGCTATTAGCTAGTAGCTATTGGTAAACAACATGGAATCAATCAATTTTTCAAGAACTTGTGGATCATTAATGATTTGTCTCTCATTTTTAAGTTATTGGGATAAAAATTTACTTAACCAAAAAAATCTTTTCTCATGAATTTTTGTTTCTTTTTGATCCCATGAAAGCACAAATCCTTTTATTCAAATTTGTTGCAAAATACAAGGCTTCTCAAAAACAGATATGCCAATTAGAAAATGGTATTATGGACAATGTTAAAAAAGAGAAAAAATCCATTTGATTCAACATGAATCATATAGATTCTATAATAATCAGATTATCTTTGATCTTGAAATATCTCGATTCAAAAAGTTTCCTTAATTACAAATTCATTGTTACACAATATTCAGACATTTGCTCTAGATTTCCATAACAAAAACCAATTTTTATTGTGCCTCAACAATTTTTCCTATGAGAATGATAACTCTGGTGATATTTCACATTATGTGGAACAATAGCATATAACTCTTCTGGCTCCTTATTTGGTTTCGCTCATCTCCAATAAGTGTTTTTTCAACTTGAATCCGATTAGAAATTATTTGAACCAAACATTAATATTTTTATCTCAATTAATGATTGCGTCATTTTAATATTATCAATGTTCTCACCACAATTTGTATTCATTATAGACTTGGGCAAAAATGCTCGAGCATAGCTCGAGCGCCCAAGCCTAATTCATAAATATTTTTTTTAATGTCCGTAATTCTTTTTCAACCTATTTTGGCTCTCAATTTGAGTCATTTGTTTTGCTTAATCAAATTTTAACAGGATACAATCAAGATGGTTGTTGGATTCATAATTCAGTATTTAATGGGATGAAAAACGGCTGTATTTCTGTATCATCAAACACAAATATTGTTCTTGAAGATTCTTTGTTTTATTTTTGCATAAATGCTGGGCCAGCTGTATTATCATATTCTTCCCAAATAAATGGTTGTGCCGTTGCTAGGATTTGTTGCTATGATTGTTACTCTAATTATAATTCTCATGGCCAAATTCTTGTTATTTTTACTAATGGAGTTGATAAATGTCTTTCATCATCCTTTACTCGAGTAACTTATCAATCCAACAGAGGCATGTTCTCCTTTCATCTAAATGGAAAGCAAAGTATTGCCCAATGTAATTATTCAGGGCTCATATCTCTTTATTATTCAAGCACATATATGAAAAATGGTGAAAATGGAATCATGGAGTACACAACTCATGTCAACAATGTTGCTTCAGTCTATATATGTCTTGGTTTTGATCAAGGTATTCAAGAGGTTGTTAAAAACAATGTTATTAATAATAGTTGTCCATATTCATCATATGCAGTTTTTTATAATGATTATCATGCAACAACATATGCAACAACCTGTGTTTTTTATAAAAACAATGGAATTTATTTTGGGCACTATGGAGGCATTATGCAGATATCAAACTCATGGAGTGACCAATCTACATCATTTAGTTATAATAGCGAAGGTTCAATAATAATAAATGTTTTTGCAGAAGAACATAAAGGGCATACACTTAGCCATTTTTCTACAGGATACTGCATTGTATATCATGATAAATCAACTTTTTCTCAAAGGGGTTATTTGGGCATGATAAAAGTTGGGGTTTTAATGAGTCTTATCAAATGATTTAACCAAAGTTATGTTTTCCAAACATGGTTTATTCTATAACAAGACTCTTTGATATTGAGTTTGTACCAAAAACAATAACTAATAAACTGTTAAAAGTTTTGTTTACCAAGAATCAGAGGATTCTTCTTCTTCATCATTTTCCGAATCATTATCCGCATTAGGATCTGTTTGAGCTCTGATACTAGCCATGTATTGCAGCAATTCACCAACTGATAGACTATCTGGATCTACTTCCTTTTTCACAGGAGGTGGAGGTGGGTTATCAGATTTAACCACTTTCTTCAATTGGAAGTTACCTGCTTTAATAAGATCGAGATGGGATGGGCCTGATTGATCTGGAGGAGGGTTTTTAGGAGCCGATACTGGTTTCTCTGTGGTATGGGATGTTGCTGGAGCCGATGGCGGAGGAGGTGGTGGCGGAGGTGGAGGTGGCGGAGGAGGAGGCAAACCTGTTGTTGAAGCCATTGGGGTTGCTACAACAGGAGTAGGCGGTGGCTGAATGGCAGGGACGGCTTTAGGAGGAGGAGTGTCTTTCTTTTCTGGAGGAGGCACCGGTTTTGTTGATGTTGTGGGCGGAGGTGACTGCTTTGGATTGGTATTTGAGGGAATGGGCTTTGATGGATTTATTGGTGCTGCTGTTGGCGCGACAGGCTTGGGATCTGATTGGGTTGAAGGCTGATTAGATACAGTTGTTTTAGGGACAGTTTTTTCCGGTGTATGTTGAGGGGGTTTTGGAGGATCGGGTTTAATGTAATCTTTGGGAACATACTCATATCCTTGTGTTTTAGGCTGAGGAGGCGTCGTATTATTTGATTGATTATTATTTCCGAGGTAAGTTTTGAACTCAATTTTTGTTCTCCAGTTTTTTGTCTGCCCTAAAGGAGGGGGAGGCATACAAATGGTTGGTAATGGAAGAACTTTTTCGATCATCACATTTAAAATCCTGCCAGTATTTTGTTGTTGAGATTCTTTTTTATCAGATTTCGCTCTTTCAACGGCAGGCTTACTCTTGTTCGCAACAATATTTTTGCAAGCAGCAAGCATTTCTTTGCGAAATACATCAATAAAAACTTGTGGATCTGATATATACTTCTCTAATTCCATATAATTTGGGATTAGTGCTTTCCAAGCTGCCATTGATGGAGGTGGATTGGAATTCTTAATTAGCTTATCAATGAATAAACCAGGTGGATCAATTGAGATCGTGCTATCATTAGAGGAAATATTGAAAGATGAGGCTCTGTATGGTTTATCAAGAAAAGACTGAGGTTGGGATTTTGCCAAACGATCAATTGCTCCATGAGCCCTCCGTTTAATATCATTAACTTTTTTAGTTACATCATCATATCTCTTTGAAGTTACTGAAAACTCATTTTGTATGTCGGAAAACATATCAGTTGACAATTTATCCAATTCGTCAAGTTGTCTCATAATAACCAAAGAATACTGATAACCAAGAGTGTTCATTGTATATAAAGGTTCGGAAGATTTCATCCATTGAGGATCAACAAGTTGAGATGGTGGGGATAAAGAAAAAGATGGTAGCATTAAAAACTGACATACAAGTTTATACAATCATTAGCTGATCATGCATTTCCTTAAAGGACTGAAGGATTTCGTCAACAGTTTCCTTGTCTCCCCTAATTTTTGAGACTGCAGTTTGTGTTTTTTCAACTTTTTTCATTCTCGAAATACTTGATGTTTCATTTGTTTTGATCTTTTGATAGCATTTCTCATTAAGTAGTTCTTCATTTTCTTTGAAATCAGGCGTTTCCTCGCGCTTATTGTCAAGTTGTAACTTTCTAAGATCCGAAACAAATGATGAAAGGGTTTCAGGCTGACACACTTTGATTTTTAGGACTGAAAACTTTATATCATCCCGCACCCTTGAGTATTTTTTGTGCCTATTCCTTTCAACTTTGAAATATTCATCTTTGATATTCTGATAATTACTTACTGCATCTGGTCTCCTTGCTCTGTGAATATATGAGTGCGGATCATTTGAAGGATCAAAATTTTCTGGATCATGAAGGGTTCTTTGAGGATCAGGCAACAAAGATGGCAAGTTTGTTGTCCAATCAGATGATCCATTTTTGGGATATAGGAAAGCAATTTTTGAATCCGGTGAGAAAGGAATTACTTTTTTGGAAACTGATGATGAAACCACCGGTGAAACACCACTAATATGGAATGATACCTTTGTTGGTTTTGTTCTAAACTCAACATCAGCAACTTTTGTGGGATCCTCTTTGGGGATTAAAACAGACTGAAGGGATTCTTCCTCCTTTTTCCTCTCAGGAACAAATAAATGATAATCTGGAGAGAGAATCTCAGGAAAATAATGTGTTATTGTTTCACTTAGCAGAGTATCAATGATATCAAGTGATGAAAAGTACTTTATAGTTTCTTTGCAAATATCCATTCTAAAACTAATAGTAAAGACATCATAGCATTGACATGCAATGTGCATATAAATGTGGTGGATGAATTGGCAAACAAAGTAAGGAAAACTCGACAAAAACTCGGAAATCACTTTTTCAGGAAATACAAAGTCAGTATGCAATGGAAATAGAAAAGCACACCATTTAGATGACGCTTCTTTAGTGAATTCCGCATTGCATCCATCCTCTTTCCGATAGCTTGAGTAATGATATCTCCAAAAAAAGCTTAAACATAGTTCTTTGATAACTTGTATATGATTTGTGCAAAAATACCGAGTCCTAATGGATACTCTCATAGTTTTGATGCAAACAGGAACAATAAATTTCGATAATCCAATTATATCAGATAAACCATTTTTATCAGTAGAAAAATCACATAAATCTACAAGCTGGGAAAACCCTTTCCTATTTTGTGATAAAGGTTCGGATCGAGTTATCTTTTTCGAAGACTTTTTGTTGACTTTCATTCTGTTCTTAACGTATGAGATTGCTATCGTTAAAAGCTCCAAATCATTGATACCTTCTCCATGTATTGCTTATATGGATCACCGTATTTCCCTAATAGAAACTCCTCTTCAACCCTTGCCATATTGATAAAGCTAATGACCGAAAGCACAAATAAAATAACAGTAACATAGCAAGAAAAAGACAATGCTACTCCCAGAAACATAAAAAAGAAGCCGAGGTATGCTGGGTGCCTGGAATGAGAGTATATCCCTTTTTGAACAAGCTCTTCATCAGATTCAGGGTCAATTCCAAGCCTCCATGATGTTCCAAGAGTGATGATTGCAACAGAGTAAATAATAACACCTAGAAAATTAAAAAACAAACCAACAAAAAAGAGAGTTTTGTCATTATGCCACAACCATGTTTTGAGGTAGCCAATAGACATAAAGGGCCAAATAAAAGTCATTGGGAAACAGGTCAAGTATATAAATATTTCAGATGCCCTCGTCCAACAAGGTTTTTCACCTGTTGTCAGGTGATTTGAATGTTTTCCTTTTTTATATATAATAATATTCATATATATTAAGGATATAACAAAAATCCCCATTGTTATCGCAAACAGAAAATCATACTCCATAAAAAATAAACGACATCGAAGTTCGATTATCAAACACGAAAAAACTCTTTTTAACACATCCAATTGGTTCTGTTTAACCAAACCAGAAGAATTAAGGAATTTTTTTTTAACTTTTGTTCCATAAAACCTTAAATGATCAATATAAATTGGTGATTTACTAGCCAATCAAGGTAATAAATAAGTGAAACTTCTATTTAGATCATGTTTTTCCAAATCTCAAAATAATTAATTTCTTAACACTTGAATGGGTTCATTTGCCAATAACAACGATCTACAGAGTATAAATGATTAAATAAAGCTGAGTTTAACCAAATGAATAGGGTTTTTCTTTTCATTGATTTTAGAAATTAAGATAATATCATGATTAAACAAGGCACATTGGGCGTATTTAGTTATGATGAATGGATTAATTGAAGAGCTTAAAAGGGTTACAGAATCAAAAAGGGTTATTCAAGGAGAACAATTGATAATGACAAAGCTTTTGGAAGTGGAGAATTTTATTATCGAAGAATTTCAAGATGAAACAAAGGAGGAATTAAAATCTATTATTGTATCATTGTTATTGATTAATAATGGAGAAATTAGTATGCAATGCTCACTATATATCGCAAGTGTATATTCTACAATTGTAGAAAAGTTGAAAAATCCTCAATTTTGGGATATAAATAATATGTTGATTTCTAACACAACAAATAGTACGGTTATTGCTTTTGGATATATAGTGAGACGTTTTGGACAACGATTCAAGTCCCAGCTTCCGAGAATTATTGAACATATATGCAAAAATGCAAAAAAGATTGAATTTGCTTCTATTTATTGCCTAAGAAGTATATTTAAAGCTTGTGGTGGGTTTTTATCTTCTTATGCCGTCATGTCAGTTGATTTTGTCAAAAAATCTATCATTAAGGCAAATCAAACAACACTGATCATGGGATTGAAATTTTTTAGAACTATGGTTGGATATACAAAGACAATTCAACAAGGAGAAGGACAAACACAAATTTTAACTGTTTCATATATTTTGGAGTCAATTCGTCCATGTTTGAAAGATCACCAATCAGCATATGTGGAATATGAAATGGCCTATTTAATTTCCAGATGTGCTTATTTTCCATTCTCATCTATTGATAAGCACAAAGCCATATCATCAGAATGGGTTATTGGATCATCAAGATCTGAGGGGTCAGGATTAGATTTCAAGGAATCAATATCATATATTTCCCTATTTCCAAGCCTCATAAAACTATCTATCCCATCATTTTTAAGGCTTCTTGGACCAGAGCTGGTTTATATGAACCACAGTTCGCTTTTCTCTATTATCAAATCAGTTTCAATAGATTCAATTCAGGTTTTAGTATCACTTATTCCTACTGATGTTCGCCTAGCTTATTTCAAAGATGTTTTGAAAGATCCAATTTCTCCATCCCAGATAAAACTAATATCATTGTTGTATCCGGATGAAGTTTGCTTGCAAGAAGCAGCAAACATAATATTTAATGGGTGTTCTAATTCTAATAAAGAACTTCGACACTCATTAAAGGTGTTCTTCTCTTCGATGGCAAAGCATTACCCAACACTTGCTGTTCAATATTTACAAAAAGCACTTGAAGTTTTAATTTCCAACCCTGACATAAGTGGTTTTTCATCTATTGGTTGCATAATTGTTTCGAGTTTATCAAACCCAATGTCTTCATGCTCTCAAATAATTCCTACAATCAAAAAATTTCTAGATTCAGGTTTGAGTTGCACCGACATATGTTCGAAATTGTTTTTGTCGACTTTATCGTTTTTGTGCGTACTTCCAGAGTCATTTATTAGAGATGAGATCGTTGAGAAATCAATTGAAAGATCAATTAATTATATTCTTGATTCAAGCTCAATAAAGAATGCTAAATTCAGGAGTTTGCTCAAATACACACTCGGATATAGGGCAAGATTCTATAATGAGCATCAAAGAAGGCATTTGCTTATTGCTTCCATAATGAACCCAGAGCTTTTATCATTAAGTTCATTTATATATTTATCTGATTTAGCTCCAGATTTGGTTGTTGATCAACCTCTTGCTCACCAAATTCTTAAAGCGTTTATTTCCAAAATCCTTAAAGAGGCTCCTTCGTCTTCTCTAATAATAAAACTTGTTTCTCGTCCATTGCCGATTGGAGCGGATTTATTGCAATCACCACCAGGATTATCTTACAAGAAAGAGAAAGTTGATTATTCTTTAATGAAAATACTTAAAGTGATCCCTGTGCTTGTTGCTGCATGTTCAAAACTTGATATTCAAGAGCTTATTAAATCTCAAATGGTTAATTCTCCCATATCATCATCCAAAATGCTTGTTTTGTTTTCTTTGGTAACATCATTAACTACTAATGAAGCATTACCAACCAATTTGATATCTTATTTGCTTGGAATCATTGAATCACAGGCCACTCCCTTACAACAGGTAGTTGCCGAATGTATTGCATTTCCCGCAAAAAACAAAATCGAGTTAACAGGTCCAATTCTTAGCTATATTGAGTCTCATCCATCTGTTTCAAGTTGTATAATCCTATCTTCATTGTTGAATCATGTTGTATTTCCAGGCCATCTTCTCTCACGGGCAATCATTTTTTTGAATTCTCAATTCGGAAATGAAAAAATCCTTCCTTTTGCTATCCATTCATTTTCATCATTGATAATCTCACACTCAATACAAATCACTTCGTCAGGGATAATTCTCAATCAGTTTTCTTTGCTTTTTGAAGCTCTTCATTCTTCACAATCCTTATCTCCTATCAAAATGTATATGTGTCAAGAGTTGTTTTGTTCATTAGTTGAGACTCTATCATCTGAATTATGTTCCAGAGGCTCTCCATTAATGCCTAGTATCGCTATTTTATTAAGGACATTCGAGCACACTCCAGCTTCAAACGGTAGAGAAATATATTATAATTGTGCAAAAGCGGTATTCACATTTGCTAATTCATTGTCACATTTGATTCCAATTGTTTTTCCAATGTCAACTGGAATATCTTTAAGGATTCAACTTGCTGCTTGTTCCGCATTTACATATTTGTTGAAGTTTCGTTCTTGTAATTTTAAAACATCTGAAATCGTTCCAAAAGTTATAGAATTACTACAAATTTCTCAAGATAGCAGGGCATCAAGTTTTATGGTATCTATTGCACAATATATGAATGATCAAGAGGTACCTTTTTGGGTTTCAACAATTCGGCGAATCTTAGTAAGTTCATCGCTTTATGAAAATGGACTCTCCTCAATAGAACCTGTTATTGAGGTTAAAGAATGTTGCCTAATGATTTCCAGTATTATTTGCGAAAAACTTTCCTCATCAACTTTCCTTGATACCGATTTGCTCGATGATTTGATATCTTCTGTCTCAAGAGGAGCAGAAACAGATAGAATCAGTATCCAAGAGCTTGCTATACCCGTATTACAGAAGATTATAGAATTATTCGAGGACCGTATTGCAGAAGAAGGATGTCGTCTGCTTGATCTATATGATACTCAGTTCTCTCAGGCTGTTAAGCTTGGGTTTCAGCTTGATTTATCTATAAGTGGAGAGTTTTTATCATCATATTTAAACTTTGCCACAACCGGTCCTACAACCCAAAATGAAAGTTCATATAATATTTTAATTGTATATTTATCGGGCTTGAAAGCATGCCCTCAAAGGAGTTCTGCATATTATAGGTTAGCAACACATCTTTGTACCGTTTCACGGAGGTTTTCCCAAATCAAAGAGCTTATTGTTCCCTTTTTATTGACTTTATTACCTATTTTTCAAGATATTGTTTTTTCTGCAATGAAATTATATTCTTCAAGAGAGAGCTGGAAACAGATGTCTGAGTTTCGGGAACTGTCATCATCTTTTTATGGAGAGCTACTTCCTGCATTTGTATGGCTTCAACATATTTCATCATCAGTTTTAATTAACATAGATAGTTTTGTTTCATTTTTGGTTTATGAAGTGAAACTCAATAAAGAGAAATGGATGTCCAAAGCGGCATTCGACTCTTTGGCAGTTACAATCGAATTTTTTGGTGATAAAATATCAAATGGACTCTTAGAACTCTCCCTTATTGTTGGATCAGAGTATTCCGAACAGAACAGACAGGAGACTAACGAAGGCTTTATTGCAATGTTGGATCAGTGCTCATCCCTTTTGAAACCAGGATCCGAATTTAATAATCTTAGGGCTCTTATTTTTTCCTATATGTACCATCAGTTTTTCTCATCAAAAGTTTTGGCATATTTGCTTTATACCGATAGCGATGGGATTTTAAAACAATATTCACCAATTATCATTGATATGATCATTGAATATCATCGTTTTAATAAGATTGATTCAAAAGAAGCTAAAGTTTTATTTATTTTAGTTACAAATCATAATCCATCAGTCTCAGGTTATTTCGTCAATAAGATTATTGAGTCTTCCTCAGATTCTGTTCAGTTTAAGATCGATGTTATGGCCTTATCATTGAATGAAAAAACCAGTAATATATCTATTGAAGCATTATCTAGGTTTTGCATAACTAGCTATAAAAAAGGAGGAATGCAGCTGATTGGAAGTTTGTTAATATCAACCCCCGAAATAGGAGTTGCTTTATTATATAAAGGAGGCATTAAAGCAGCGTTTCTTTTATCACAAAAAGATCACAAGAATGCCAGAGTTTATCTCCGTTTTATTGAACTCGCACTATCTGTGATGTCAACTCGAAAAGAGGGCAAACTTTTTGCTGAATCAGTGTTAATGTTTTGTCTTTCATTTTTATCCGAGCTTCATCACGACTCGATTCTTGATAGAAAGCTTGTTCCGTCTGTTGTTACCATTATGCAAACAGTTGAGGCTTTGATTGGTAATAGCTTTTACGATATCTTCTCTAGATTGTGTATTTCCAAAATAGAATTGGTACATAAAGTTTTAGATTCGACAATCCAAGCAAGTTTGCAGAGGAAGAAGGCATCATTACTCACAGAGTTTTCCACAATACAAAGATCCGCCAAGCTGGGTGATTGGCAAGTATTAGATATAGAAGAAAATTAAAACGACTTTTCTTTAGTTTCATGGTTTGAACTCGTCATCTGTCTTCTTTGATACTTTTGGAAAGATCCTCTTGAAAGTTCTCTGCCAAACAAGGTATGTGAACAGCAATCCACAGAAGAAACCAGCAATTACATCATCAGGGTTGTGCTTAAAATCACGAATTCTTGTCGATCCGACATAGAAAGCGAAAATCACAAGCAGGGAAGAAAGAAAAGTAGCCCACATTCTTCTGGTGAGAAGCACCTTCTGCAAAAACATTGCTAGGAAGAGGAATGCTGACATGGCTGTGGATGAGTGTGCTGATGGCCACGATCTAAATTGTTCATAAAACTCCTTTTCAGAAATATTGCATGATTTAGGGTCGTTTGTTGCATCAATTCCGCACCTGCCCAGGAAATCTGGCCTTGGGCGACCTACCATATTCTTGAATAATCCAACACAGACATTGGTGATGCCAATGCAAGATAGAAAACACCAAAACGCAGTGAATATTTGAAAACTCCTGAACATTTCGGGTTTCCTCTTTTGGAGGAAATAGGCTCCGACAATCAATGGAACACCAATGGCACCAACAATGATACCTAGGGTAACAGTAGGGATCGTAGATGTAGGTGTGTAAGGGTTCATAAGGGCTTGGCTCTTACTCGGGAATGATAAGGGTTTGCTTGGTATAATCGCCATGGCTCCCCAAATGATCAATGAAACAACTGCGGTAATAAAATCAGGCAGGTCAAAATCTTGTGTCTTTGATGGTACCTGGATTTGGTGCTGATTCTCCATGAAAATAACAGAATTTTTATTTTGGAATTACTTAAATGCGAATCCTTCTGCATTATCTAGTGCTATTAGTAGCTTCTTATATAATGTTTCTTCATTAGGGTCATCAGGTAAGACCAACATGAAGAAACATGTATGTGATGAGGGGATATGAGAGGGTTCTCCATCACGTGCGATAACAAATGGAAGAGTTCCAAGTCCTCCAATTGGGGCACGAGGAGAAGCTGTAACAAAATAAAGAAGTTTCTTCTTCTCTTCTTCGGTTAGTCTATTATGAACTATTCTCCAAAATGCTTTGACTGTCGCTGATATTGGGCAAAATCCTTCATATTTGGTGTTGTTTTCAAGTGCTTTGAAGTCAAGCTCTTCTCTTCCTGCAATAAGCAATGCAAGTTCTTCGGGTCGGAATAAGCTCAAAACTTCACTTCCTGCTGACTGAAGAAAACCTGCTTTAAAAGCATCAAATTGAAGAATGATAGAGTTATTAAGAATATGATTCACAACTCGTTCAACATAGTCATGGCGATTCTCATTCGTAACTGCCAAATCGTTTCCTCCTTCAAATAAGGGGGTACCTAGATAATCAAATGTCAAGCACATGTCGTTTTCAACATCACCTGTGTATTCTAAGATATTATTAAGTGATCGAACAAGCTGCGGCTCAAACTCCTCCATATCATTAATGTCAACTGTAAGTCCTCGAAGTTTACGATATAATGCAATTGGAAATCGAACATTCAAAAGATTACCATTATAAATCGCAAGTCCACAAACAACTCCTGCCAAAAACAAATATTGGTGACTAGACGGGTCAGTGGCATTGGGATTAAACCATAAGAATTCTCTGGTTTGTGAGAAGATTCCCTTTTCTTTATCGAAGAGTTGCTCAACAATCAACTGGAAAAACTCTCTTTGAACACCTCCTGCATCAACTCCAGGCTCTCCCTTAAAGACAACTTTCAAAGGCTTCTTAAGATCAACTTCTGGTGACTTCAACGATGCAATTTGAAGAAACGTATCAGTTATCAATCTGTTTCTATCAACATGCAAAACTAAATATAAATCCAAAGGTGAAACAATTGGATCTATGCCCCAAAACTCCCTAGCTCGAGACATAGCAATCGCTTGTTGTTGATTCATTAATTGGCGAGAATTAAGTCTGACAAATCGGGTTTTCGTATCAGCTGAAAGAAGCCATGGTGCTTTCTTACAATAACACCATTTGTTTCCTGGTGATGAGTATGCTTCAAGTTCTGCTTGGATATCAAGAAGCTTGTTAATACGTTCATGGTAGAAAACATCAAATGGAAGTTTCTTCGATCTAGTAGAGGCAAACCATACAATTTCCAATGTATCAATCGTTGTAACTACAATAGGGGAATATAAATGTGTTTCTTCTGTTAATGCTGATAAGAAATCTTTCAGGGAAACTAAAACACGTCTGAGTGATGACTGATTAATCTCGGAAAGCCACTGTGCTAAAACTTGTGATGATCTTAGTTTCGCAATGACTGTAACAAGATTTTTCCAAAAATCAATACAATCTTTACACTGTTCAACTGATGGGAATAATAATCCGAAAATTAAGAATCGTAAGCACAATGGTTTTTGAATAGGAAGAGATTTTTGAATTATTTCCCCTAACAGATATGTAAAAGAGGAAATCATTGTTTGGAGAAGGACTTTGTTTGGTGCTTGTAAAAGCTGATCATACATGCCAACTAATGAATTGATGTCAATACCACACTCGATATTAATTCGATTTTCATAAAACTTATCCAAAAGAAAACTACCATTCAGTAAACCAAGAGATGAAAAAACTGAACTAATGACCTGTTTTGCTATTGGAAGTGTTACTAAACAAGGAAGGTGTATTGAAGCCAAAAATAAACACTTCAAAGGAGCTCTTAATCGATCTTTTAAGTTAACTCGAGATGGAGGAAGCAATGTTTTAATATCACAATCATATTGAAGTGATAATAGAGGAATAGGACGATCTTTTCCTGCTAATACACAGAAGAAATCACCACCACTAAAAACACGATAAAAAGGACATTGAGGAAACTGAACATGTGCAATTTTTTTCATTTGAACCCCTGGCTGAGAATAATATCCAAACTCATATAGATTGTTCGATGATGATAATGCTGCAAACCGACCATCATTTCCAAGTGCTACATCAACAAATTGTTCGGGGCTTTGAAGAGAAATGGTTCGATGAGAACTGCCCCAACTTTCGCCCCATAAGTAGACTGTGCCAAATTCGTCAATAGCTGCTGAATAATTCTCGTGAGCAGTGATAAAAACAATAAAAACATCAGATAATGTTTCAACGAGAGAGAACTTTTTTGTTATCCCATTTGAAGATCCACCAAGTTGACCATGATTGTTATTTCCACTTGCAAAAACCAATCCTGTGTTAGAAAGAGCAAGTGAATGATATAAACCAGCAGCAACACTAATAATAGGAATACCTTCAAGACTAGAAACAAGAGTAGGAACTCGTACAATTTCGGTTCCGGTATCAATACCTAATTGACCATGATTGTTATGACCAAAGCCCCATAAATCACATGTATCGGTCAATATAAATGTGAAATTCGTGCCTGTTTCAACTTGAATAAATCGTTGAGATTTTGGAAACTTAACTGGTTTAAAGCTTGTTGTTCCTTCAATAGATCCCAATCCTAACTGACCATAAAGATTACTACCAGAGGACAAAACATGAAAATCACTACCTCTTGCCGCAATAATAACTGTGTGATTAAGTCCACAAGAAGTATGTATAACATCAAGAAGATCTATCGCTGATTTAAAACCAACTTCACAATTACGGTCTTCATCAACATTAGTTTGCGATTGCAAAAGTTCGTGCGAATCGGTAATCGCAAAAATTCCACTAGCATTCGCAGAAATAAACCGAACACCTCGGTCTGACAAGTGTTTAATCTTGAGAATCTCTGGGGGCTGAATTTCACTATTGCTCATTTCATATGTTGATCTTCTATCAAGTGTGATATATACATCAGTAACTTGATTCAAAATATTTGATCTCGACACGTCAGAAGTACCATCTTCAACTTCCCTTTTAACATTGGAAGTTTGTTTATGAACTGGAATTATTTGTGGACATTCACCAGGAGTAATTTGATAAGAAAAAATTTTCAGGTTTTGTGCCGAAATCTCCATTTTGTTTTAGATGCTCGGACAATTATTTACAGAAAAATTGAATTAAGGTATAGAAGTTTATGACCGATAAAACTGACATGTTTTATCACAACTGGCTCTTTGAATGTATTTTACACAGATTGTACATACCCAAAGAATTCCACACGGAGTAAACCGAAATGATAATCATCTCTACCCCAATTCTTGCTAGTGGATGTGATTCTTATGTACTTGTAATACTGGTAATTATGTTTAACTGGAAAATTTTTTCCAATGTCATTATTATCTTTGTAATCTGTAGTGTCTACTTTGTTATCAATGATTTCAAATGTTGATCCATCTGTTGATCCCTCAACATTCCATGACTTGACTCCCCATCTCTCACGGATTGAGTAGGATGTAATAGATACCTTTCTTTGTTTGAAATCAAACTTAATCCATGAATTGGGGGTATTTTGGCTGAACCAGAGATTATTATCATTCTCCAAAACATATTTAGGAAAATATGACAAATAGATTCCAGATGCTGTTACATCAACATCACTAGAATCAGCCAAATTCCTACCAAGTTTCTTAGATAAACCATCAAAGATACCTGAAAACAGATCTGACTTAAATGGAAACTCTGATCTTTCATTAGCTTTCTTAATTTGGGCTAATTGATCATCTTTGGCTTGAATTTGCATATTTTTCTCGTTAATAGTTGCATCTTTTGCTTGAAGCAACCTTGCATTCTCGGCTAACTTTGATTCATTTTCTTGAATCTTATTATTCAGCTCTCCATTTGTCGCTTTAGCAGAATTGATCTCCGATTTCAGCTCTTGTATTATTCTATCTTGGTTCTCTAGTCTAGAATTCATTTCAGAAACGATTTGCTGAATACTCGCAGATTGTTGCTTGTTTTCAACCCTTAATGATTCAAGTTCTCTTTGGAATGATGATAGAACATTATTAGTGTTATCGTATATATCATTTGTGTCTTCAATAGACATGATTTGGAGAAATCTGTTGAGTTCAGAGAGATCTGAAGGCTTTTGATATTTGATGTTATTAAGGAGGATTTTAGCACCAGTTCCATGATGTTTCATACATCCAATCAAGAAAGATTCTAAAGAAGATAAAGAGAAAGTCTGATTAGAATGAGCAAAAATGCGACATAATGATGGAAGAGAAACCAAACAGAAGCTTGCATTCTTCAAATATGTTTCTATCTTTTGAGTAATTGATCTTTCATATTTGGAGAAATCTATACTATCACTTTGGTTTTGTATTAGGAGAGAGAGAACTCTCTCAGATGAATCATCATTAAGAAGTTGACAAAGAGAATCACAAT
>Ga0209639_1000765_pt1 | contig 39617 bp, 16 predicted proteins | sample EPASupsiteHSE605_FD_187268 | JGI IMG/M metagenome (GOLD analysis project Ga0209639, IMG submission 187268) | Bioremediated contaminated groundwater from EPA Superfund site, New Mexico - Sample HSE6-05 (SPAdes) (version 2) | ecosystem: Environmental > Aquatic > Deep subsurface > Groundwater >... | reverse complement strand
AGAATCCAAGCTTCTGTTTGGTTTCTCTTCCATCATTATGTCGCATTTTTGCTCATTCTAATCAGACTTTCTCTTTATCTTCTTTAGAACAATTCTTGATTGGATGTATGAAACATCATGGAACTGGTGCTCAGTGTATTCTAAACAAGATCAAATACCAAAAGTCTTCAGATCTCTCTGAACTGAACAGATTTCTCCATATCATGTCTATTGAAGACACAAATGATATATATGATAACACTAATCATGTTCTCGCATCATTCCAAAGAGAATTCTCTTCTATGAGAGATGAAATCCAGAGAATTTCGCAGAAATATGAACAAATAGTTAATGAAATGAATTCTAGGTTAAAAGAACAAGAAAATATCAACAGAGAGTTGAAATCAGAGATTAATTCTGCTAAAGCGACAATAGGAGAGCAGAATAATAAGATTCAAGAAAAAGATTCGATGTTAGACGAGAAAAACAGGGTAATTCAAGCTAATGAAGCAACTATTAACGAGAAAAAAATGCAAATTCAAGCCAAAGATGATCAATTAGCCCAAATTAAGAAAGGATCCGAGTTTCCATTTAAGTCAGATCTGTTTTCAGGTATCTTTGATGGTTTATCTAAGAAACTTGGTAGGAATTTGGCTACTTCTAATGATTTTGAAGTTACAGCATCTGGCAACTTTCTGAAGAATCCATTTAATTGGGGTCCTGACAGTGTTCCTAAGAATGTTTTGAAGAATGATGGTAGTTGGTGGCACAGCCAAGATCTCCCCAATTCATGGATTCGGTTTGATTTCAAACAAAGAAAGGTATCTATTACATCCTACTCTATGAATGATGAGCGTAGAGTCAAGTCATGGAAAGTTGAGGGATCAACAGATGGATCAACATTCGAAATCATTGATAACAAAGTAGATACTACTGATTTCCAGAACAGTAATGGTAATTTTAATGATCCTAGTGCTCAAAAGAACTTTCCAGTTCAACCTAATAACAAGTATTACAGGCACATAAGAATCACATCTACTAGTAAGAATTGGTACAACGATGATCATTTCTGTTTATACCGTGTTGAATTCTTTGGATTTGTTCAATCTGAGTAAATCCTTTTTTACTATCTAGATTTGTCAATCTTCTTGATTTAGAGCCACTTATTTGTGTTTTTTTGCATTAATTCTATTTATTACTAGGGTTTGGAGCTATTAATTTGTGGTTTGTCAATGAATGATTTATGCTATTTATGAAAAAATAGATTCATAAATCAAACAATATATTTTTTGGCATAAGTATCAAATAACGTACAAATGCTCCAAAATTTTGCCCAAGCCTAATACCAATATGTATCGATTTTATATATACAATAGTTAATCACAGATTCGTCTATTACATTGATTTAATCAATATTGTGTAACAGAGAGAGATTACATTATTACTTCACATAAAAAGAGACTCAAGGAAGATGAATCTCATTCAAATACAAAGTGATTGGTCATCAAGACTGCACAAATATTGATGACAGTTGAAGACATATAGAAGGAGACATATACTATCTCTCTGATGACAGTTAATAGCGTATCATATACTATCTCTATGCTCAAATATTGATGACAGTTGAAGACATATAGAAAGAGACATATACTATCTCTCTGATGACAGTTAATAGGTATCATAATCTCTCTCTATGCTCAAATATTGATGACTGTTGAAGACCAAAAGAAGGGGACATATATTATCTCTCTGATGACAGTTAATAGGTATCATATACTACCTCTATGCTCAAATATTGATGACAGTTAATAAGGTTTCAGAAGGGGACAATATATTATCTCTCTGATGACAGTTGAAGACATATAGAAGGAGTCATATACTATCTCTCTGATGACAGTTAATAGGTATCATAATCTCTCTCTATGCTCAAATATTGATGACAGTTGAAGACATATAGAAAGAGACATATACCATCTCTCTGATGACAGTTAATAGGTATCATATACTACCTCTATGCTCAAATATTGAAGACAGTTAATAAGGTTTCAGAAGGGGACAATATATTATCTCTCTGATGACAGTTGAAGACCAAAAGAAGGAGTCATATACTATCTCTCTGATGACAGTTAATAGGTATCATATACTACCTCTATGCTCAAATATTGAAGACAGTTAATAAGGTTTCAGAAGGGGACAATATATTATCTCTCTGATGACAGTTGAAGACCAAAAGAAGGAGTCATATACTATCTCTCTGATGACAGTTAATAGGTATCATAATCTCTCTCTATGCTCAAATATTGATGACTGTTGAAGACCAAAAGAAGGGGACATATACTATCTCTCTGATGACAGTTAATAGGTATCATAATCTCTCTCTATGCTCAAATATTGATGACAATAAACAAGGTTTCAGAAGGGGACAATATATTATCTCTCTGATGACAGTTAATAGGGTATCATATACTATCTCTATGCTCAAATATTGAAGACAATAAACAAGGTTTCAGAAGGGGACAATATATTATGGTTTAGTTATCAATTTTGAGAAGCTGGTGGCAAAAATCAAATTTGAAGAATTTATGCGGTCACTTCACATTTAATGAGTCGTCAAGGTCTCTTAGATAATGCTTGGGAATTAACCCAAATCAAAGTTTTTAGCAGGTGGTCAAACAAGTATCTTCAAGAAAGAGGGTTAAAACTTGAGAATTGTATTGAAGAGTTTGAAGATGGTGTTAAGCTTATTAATCTATTGGAAGTTGTTGGAAAGACACCAATTGAAGGAAAGTGGCATAAGAATCCAAAGATGAGAGTTCAAAAGCTTGAAAACTGTGATTTAGCTATCAGATATATTACTGAAATCAAAAAGGTTCGTCTTGTTGGTATTGGTGGTGTTGATATTGTGGACAAGAACAAGAAACTTACACTTGGTTTGCTTTGGTCTGTTATCAACAAGTTTTTGATTGAAGATATCAGCGTTGAAGAGGCTACTGCTAGAGATGCCCTTTTGATTTGGTGCAAGAGGAACACTGCTGGGTATGAAGATGTTAGCATTACTAACTTTACCACTTCATGGTCTTCTGGTTTAGGTTTTTGCGCTTTGATTAACAAATTCAGGCCAGACGTTCTTGATTATTCTTCACTTAACCGTGCAGACCACACAGCAAACTGTCTTGCTGCATTCGAAGCTTGCAATAAGCTTGGCATCACTGTTTTCTTGGATGCTGAAGATCTTGTTGGTATAACACCTGATGAGAAGTCAGTTGTTACACAGGTTTCTGAATTCTTCCACTTCTTTGCTTCTGATACTAAGACCGAACAAATGGCTCAGAAGTTAAAGAGGACAATCGGAATCCAGAAGCAAATTTCCGAACTCACATCTTCTTATGAAGCTGAGGCTCGCCAAGCTCTTGAAGCCATGGAGAAGAGTTCCGCATCTATTGCTGATGATAGTCACGACAAGGGTGTTAAGGGTCTGAAGGCAAAGCTTGTTGATGTTATCAGGTACGGAAAAGAAGACCGTCCTGTTATTTTTGAGCTTAAGTCTAAGGCTCAAAGATCATGGAATGCTCTTCAACTTAAGTGCAAGTCTCACAAGAGACCAGTTCCAACTCCTGCAACAGGACTTGATCTTGAATCAATCAATAACCGCTTTGATAAGCTTGATGAAGAAGTTGCTGCTCGTCGCAAGGGTCTTCTTAGTGAGTTAAACAGCAAGGTTCAATCATACATCACACTTGCCAAGCAAATTCAGGGAGAATTCTCTTCAATCGAGGCTAGTTTTGCCACAGTTGAAGGAACCAATGAAGAAAAGAGAGAAACTATGATCAATAAGATTGCCGAAATCAATTCCAAGAAGGAATCTGCAGAACAAATTGCTCCATTATATGAAGAATTAGAAAATGCCGAATTGCACCTTGAAATCATTGAGACCCCCTCATTTATCACATCATTATTCACAAGTACTCTCTCTCATGCCCAAATTATCCTTCGTGAAATTGATTCAGCTATTGCCTCTGCAAAGGGTCTTGAAGTTACTGAAGAAGAAATGGAAGAATACCGTAACACATTCAACCACTTCGATAAGGATCACTCTAACACACTTGAATACTATGAACTTAAGGCTTGTCTTACAGCTCTTGGTGAAGATGTTTCTGATGAGCAGGCTAAGGATATTTGCCATAAATACAACGATGGCAAAGAGAACTTATCATTCGATGGATATGTTAAATTCATGTGCGATAGATTCTCAAAGGTTGAAACTGCTGATTCAACAAGAGAAGCCTTCCTTGCTATTGCTGCTAATGGCCAATATGTAACAGAGCAACAACTCGCCAGATTCTTTGCTCCCGAGGATGTTGAGTATCTTAAGACTCAATTACCAAAGGTTGGAGAAGCATATGACTTCAACGCTTGGACCGATTCCATTTATGAAAAGTAAAAACCATTTATTGAGAATATTCTATTTTACTACTTAAACAGAGTACATTAACACATTACACTGGGTGTTAGAGTACCATTCAACAAGACACTCAGTGCCAACACCATGAACAGTTCCGCTCGAGACTATACGAGACTTTTCTATTCCAAATATGCCTGTCTTCTTGACCATTGAGAGCTGAATCCATTCACCAGTGGAAAGAGAAACTATTGTTAAAAACTCAAGGTTTGGTGAAGGTGATACAATATCAATAGAAGAATTTAGTGCTTTCATATCAAATTCGGGTTTATCCTTAATAAATACATGAATAAAACCATCAGGAAGACCAATCATTAAATAATCATCAATATATCTTATTGCTTTAAACATATTCTGATGCATTTGAATATGTTCCTTTATTTGAGATGCATAGTTTGGATACTTGACCATTAATTTAGCCATTTGAAGAGTTCCATATGGACCAATTTTGGTTTTATGGAATGAAGAATTTGAGAGCAGAGATAGCAGCATAGTAATATTAGGTTCCACGCCTTCTTTGGCTATTTCGCAAAAAACGTTGTTAAAAGCAACAAGAAATGTTTTGAAATCTTCTGTTGCAGCCCTGGCAATCAATCCAGGATAAGCGGAGGAGTTGATTTTAAAAAGCTGCCTGATTTGAAAAGTGTATAAATCAAATGCAGAAACACAAGAAATCCATGTTGAAAAGCCAATTGTTAGGAGCATTAAAGCTACATGCCGGTATTCAAACCCAGAGCCAGCAAAAGCAACCAATGAGCCATATAAAACTTGGTGGTGCTCAGGGGGGATAATTTTTGATTGGACCGTAACTGCCATTGCCATCAGCATCTTGTCATGATTTGGGAGCTTTTGAACATTCTTGGTTGATATTAAAAGAGATGTCATTTCTATACATTTTTGGGGAGTCATTAAGTGAAATTGACCTAGACAAAAAGAGGAGCATACTTTTTGAATCTCTTGAGAACTAACAAATAGATTCCGAAGTATTATAGGCATACACAATGACATAGATTCATTATTAACGAATCCAATAAACTGAGTTGGGATTCCAAGAGTTCTACCAATGACGCTACACGCAATCCAATGTGTGGCAGCTATAAATGGAGAGCTAGAATATGTTTTTTGACCAGATATGGAAAAAGGAGGATAAACAAAAGTGGGTGTCTGAGATGCCCCAATCAGAGCAAATGTTGCATTCCCTTTTGAATTAGCCACAAGAGAGATTAGGCTTTTAATCTCTGATGTTTCAGTTTCATTAATGGATTCAGGTTTAATAACTGAGATATCGAATGAGGTGAATGTTATACTTTGATTTCCAATTGAAACACATCCTGTTGATACAGGCGCCGAAGCTATTACTTTGGCAGCCTTGCTCCATATCAGCTCAGCATTTTCAGGAAGATAACTAGTTTCTAATATAGAGTTCGAATCTTCAAGATTGAAAAAGAGGTATCTTCCATCAGCTATTGAGACAATTAGCAAAGAATGTGAAGTTATTGTATATATATAATTTATCTGGAAAGGAATTCCAATATAAAACAGGCGAAAATCAGATAGATTAAATAAACACAAAGAACCATCAGCCCCAATCGCTAAGATTCTTGGGCTGCCATTATATGAGAATGGTGTTTGACAAAAGCCTACGATTGCTGATGGCACCGAGTAAAAATGCAAAAAAGGAACACTATTATCCTTTGAATACACACAAATACTCCCATCATTACCACCTAATATAAAATATTTACCACTCCTAAGCTTTGTTGAGAAAATAGCTGATACAAGACTTGATGTATGCATAAATGACATATATAGAGACCCATTTTTGTAGTATTGACACTCGCAGGAATTTACAGAAACCAATCCTTTGAATTTTCCTGCTTTAGGGATATAATTAACACCAGCTCTTTGTTTTGGAGAAAAAACCAGATGCTTTCCATTTTCTAAAATAACTTTGATGTTATTCATATTCATTAAAAAAACTAACTTGCCATTATTATTATATGAAAAATTGGTTACTGTGGCTGTTCCAACTCTCTGAGCTGGACCAGGACTGGCATTCAAAACTTCAAATAAAAGACCACCTATTGTACAAATATAAAAAACATGATCATTCTTCCATACTATATCGCAAATGTTATCATATCGAGGAATGTCAATATCAAAACTGCTCATGATTTCAAGTGTATCAACATTATATAATGCTATATGCCCATGTTCACAGGAAACAATAGCATTAGGTGATGCAAAAACACAGTTCGATATTTTATAGTCATAAAGCTCCTTTTTGGTAACCTGAAGTGTCTCTTTTGAGATATGAGACATACAATTAATAGTTACATGAACAATACCGTCATCAAATAATGGAGAACAGGAAATCGTACCCACAGATGGCAGAGAATAAGTATATTTTTGTGAATTCATATCGAATTTATGAAGAGTCCCTCCTTTCGCCCAAATGAATACAGTAAAGGGATCAATGTATGATGGACATAGTCGTAAATCTCCTGGTGGTGACGCTGAAACATATTTCATTACGCATGTTCCATCTAGAGCCGACCAAGAACAAATAGTTCCATTTGTTGATACTGACAAAAACAAGTCTTGCATTATCAGTTTCGTAATTGATGAAACTGCTGCATGATGTCCGCATAATAAAGCAACTTCTACAATAACATCTCCATCTTCACCCAGTACTACAATAGGACCCTCTTCTGTTCCTACTGCAATCAACTCAAATTCTCTTTCAGGCCGCTGACAAAAAAAATTTCTTGGCTTCCCAATCCAACACAAACATCTATATCGAAAATTGGAGGGAATAGGAGTGTATTCGTTTTGAATGGCAATGAAAAAAGGCTCAAAATCTGGTTTCTTCGACATTTTTGCTGTATCAGTTGGTAAAAGTGACACTAACCAGAACGATTAATAAAGTAACTGAGTTCAAGTTCGGATCAGTTGACCTAATGAGCCAAAGAAAAGTGATTTCAGTATGAGAGAAGAATGGTACTTGTTTTTATAAACGAAGAATAACATGTGTTTGGCACAAGAATTTTTTTCTCCAGACAAATGGAAGAGTCAATAGATAGAAAAATGGATTTTTTTACAATGTTTTTGGATTCTGATATGGAATGATGAGATATTTTTGGGACTAGATAAAATGTTTGTCATTTTAAAACAACAAAGATTCTTATAATCAATATTTATCTGGTTTTAGACAATCATCAATGAAATGAATATTGGATAGATAGTAATATCACTCTTCCTCCCTATTCTTACACTTGATAAGATGAACATATCACATTCTGAATCATATGTTCTTGCCATTGTTACATAATTTGTTCTCCATAATTCAATTATCTGGGTTTCTTCAAATGATCTCATTGGTGATTGATCTATTGTTCTTGCTGGACTATCAGTGTTACAATGATAAGAACTGAAAAACTGAATTTGATATGTTATTCTATTTGTTAAAGAAATATTAGTTGCTGTTGATACAGTAATTGAAGTTGAAAATGATGATGAAGAATGATCTATGAAAGAGTGAGATACTTCAAGAGAACCTTGCTTAATACAGAATAGGAAGTTCGAATTATTTTGGAATATGCAAAACATCATCTTTTTTAACCCTTCTCCATCAGCATAAATAACTCCATTTCCAGAGGGACTATTGTTATACAGAATGTTAGCATATGACAGTGTTATTGTATCTGTGATGGAAGAGAAGTAAATACATATATATGATACTTTGTTGTTTGAGAAAGTACAGAGAGCGCTGGTGAATGAGGAGGGTGTAAATATTCCAATGCCAGAATACTTATATGCGTTGTTCATTGAACTGTTTGTGTTGTCAACTCTCTGATTACCTGATTCAAAGCAAAAAGGATAGCATCCATCCATATTATGAGAACAATATGATATTGATAAATACTCAACCTTGTTGGTTTGAGAAGCAACAATGAGAGCAAAATTTCCAAACTTTAAAGCTCCACAAGAGCATCTATTTCCACAAATCATCCTAAGATTGGAATTTATTGAATCAAAACAAATCGCTCCTCCATTAAGAGAACTAGAACAGTTATAGAACATTGAGTAATTAACATTCATTGAGTAAGATCCACCATTAACAAATATCACCCCACCATAGCCAGTTAATGTAAAGGTTCTTATGAAGAAACAGTGAGATATATTTATATTCATCTGAGAATATGACCTACCATTAGAAATATTTTCATTTTCACACTCCAAACCAGAACCCTCGAGAAAAAATAATTGATTCAAACATAAATATGGATTACTTCGTGCATTTTTCTCAATTCTGAAAAGTTTTGTCTGAATTGTTGCCCTAAAAACAAAAAGAATAATTCCTAATAACAAAATATACTGGAAAAGCTTTCTTGAATTGGAGATATATATCATATTTTGGTTTTTCTTGCAATCTTTTCCCGGAAATTCTCTTGATAAACTGGAAAAAATGGAGAGTTTTTTGGAGCATGACGAAAAAACCATTTTTTGGAGCCTAATCAATCTAAAAGAGGGGGTTTTCATTAAATATTCCAGAATATCCAACATATTAAACATGAAAAACCAAAAATCAAAGATGATCCAATTCAAATTCCCTGTGAAAGCAAAAAATAGAAATATGAAAGAATATTCCACATATATAATAAACAAGGATGCCCTCTTATTCACTTTGAATGAACCTTCCCCAATAAAAACTTGAAGAACACCTGTTATTTGATTTTGAAGGAGATTTCAATGACTACTTTTGAATAATTCTATTGAAAGAAATTTTGATCCAAATTTGAAGGAGATCAGAGGGTTTTTGAGAAGTGTAATGAACGATAAATTCAAACTACACTGTGTAAATGATTACATTGATTAGCTACAGTCGAATAACTTAGAGAAACTTTATAATGTTTGGTTAGTTTTCATTACAAAATTGTTTTTTGGTTTCATCAAGGAATACAGCCATTTTCCCAAATGTCAAAGGAAAAATGGCATTTTTTTGTTGATGCCAGAAGTTGTGTTTCAGTGTCAGGATAAGACAAAGCATGTTGAAAAGAGATTTTTGTTGTGTTTAAACAAGTATCTAGATGAATATACGACAAAAGATCGGATTGTTTTGAGTGATTCGTGTGATTTTGATGTTTTTTGTCATTTCATTGATTTTCTTGTGTCAGGATGTATTCCTAGTGATAGAAATGAACAGATTGGAGTTATTAATTTGTTGAGAGAATGGGATTCACATTTTGGAATTGTTGATAGTTTTCGTTTTCGTCTTTGTTGTCAAGAGAAAGATGGAATTGTTGTTTATAATGGAGACAAGTATGAAGTGAATATTGGATGTTTGTTTTTTCATAGTGGAGTTTTTCGAGAATTCTACAAGAATAGTTGTGGAATGGTTTTTAACTTTGATTCATCATATTCTAGAGAATCATTTGAAGTGTTTCTAGATCTGATTCATAATCGAATCAGTTATCCAAGTGTTGAAAAAGCAGGTGATGTTTATGATATTTGCAATTGTCTTCATTGTGATTCTCTTTGTCAACTTCTTAATGATGATTCATCTGAGAGAGTTCTCTCCCTCCTAATACAAAACCAAGACCAAAACCAAAATGATAACATAGATCTGTCCAAATATGAAAGATTAATTACTCAAAAGATAGATACATATTTGAAGAATCCAAGCTTCTGTTTGGTTTCTCTTCCATCATTATGTCGCATCTTTGCTCATTCTAATCAGACATTCTCTTTATCTTCTTTAGAACAATTCTTGATTGGATGTATGAAACATCATGGAACTGGTGCCAAAATGCTTCTTAATAACATCAAATATCAAAAGCCTTCAGATCTCTCTGAACTGAATAGATTTCTCCATATCATGTCTATTGAAGACACAAACGATATCTACGATAACACTAAACATGTTCTCGCATCATTCCAAAGAGAATTCTCTTCTTTGAGAGAAGAAAACAAGAGAATTTCTGAAAACTATCAACAATCAGTTATTGATATGAATAGTAAGCTAAAAGATCTTGACAGAGTAATACAAGAGTTGAAATCAGAGATCAATTCAGCAAGAGCAACAAATGGAGAGCTGAATAGTAAGATTCGTGAAAAAGATGCAATTATCAATGAAAAAACTAGTTTAATTCAAGCTAAAGATTCGAAGTTAGCGGAGAACGCAAGGTTAATACAAGCCAAAGATGATCAATTAGCTCAAATTAAGAAAGCTAATGAAAGACCAGAGTTTCCATTTAAGTCAGATCTGTTTTCAGGTATCTTTGATGGTTTATCTAAGAAACTTGGTAGGAATTTGGCTAATTCATGTGATGTTGATGTAACAGCATCTAGCATCCATCCAGGTTCATATGGTCCTAAAAATGTTTTGAAGAATGATGATAGTATCTGGTGCAGCCAAAATCTCCCCAATTCATGGATTCAGTTTGATTTCAAAGAAAGAAAGGTATCTATTACATCCTACTCTATGAATGATTATGGTAGAAACAAGTCATGGAAAGTTGAGGGATCAACAGATGGATCAACATTCGAAATCATTGATAACAAAGTAGATACTACTGATTTCCAGAACAATAATGGTATTCAAAAGAACTTTCCAGTTCAGCCTAATAACAAGTATTACAGGTACATAAGAATCACATCTACTAGTAAGAATTGGCTCAACGATGATTATTTCCGTTTATACCGTGTTGAATTCTTTGGATTTGTTCAATCTGAGTAAAATCCTTTTTTACTATCTAGATTTGTCAATCTTCTTGATTTAGAGCTACTTATTTGTGGTTTTCTATTATTACGAGGGATATGAACCACTTATTGTGTTTTTTCTACTCTAATCCTACTATTAATAAAGATCAGATAATCATTAAATTATTTTTAATCAAAAATAGTAATTTGGAACTTTTTATCAATCAGGGAGATGAAAACAAGAAAACTATTTAAACAACAAAAATATCATTTTGTTTTGACGAACCAAAAATGAGTTTTTTTGTTTTACAAGTTTTTTAAAATTCTTAATCTCATTAATGCTCAGTCTCGATTTCTCACCCCAAATTGAGTTTCCCCAATCACATTTAGTATATCGATAACAATCCAAGTGGTCTGTAATCGTTTCATTTTATCAAATTGAGCACCGAGAGTTTTTCTTTGAAATTTGAATTATCGGTACAGAAAGTTCCTCACCGTCTTCTGGCACTTCACAAAACATTGATGTTGAATCATTCAATTATGGGAAATGGGAGCCAAAAAAGGAGCCAATGGAAGATTTTCAAGGAGTTTTTGAGGATTAATATTAAGCTAAGGAACACTATTGGTTTTTGGGTATTATCTTGTTTAGCTATCTTGTTTTTGTCAGCTATTACTATCCTGAAGAAGTATAACTCAGATAATTTGTTTCCATATCAACCTCCAAGGTTTTATTGGCCATGGGAACAGAATATGACATATTATGTTTCAAGATTTGGGAATAGGTTGGGAATATACCCCCAAAACAACTTCAGTATGTTTTTCTCTGATGAACTTCTGAAGAAATCTAACAATAGATCCGTAAAATACTTCAATTCTGTTGAATTATTAAGTAATTATGTACAAAAATCTGAAAATCACATTTTGGGATTGAATTTCGGCAATTCTTTGATGAATAACCAAAATAACATCAGTCTAAATATACTTTTCGAATATGGAAATTATATATCTGAAGAAGGCTTCTTTAACTTCACCTTTTTTAAAGCAATCGAATTCCTTGGTCATACAGTGAATATTTCTGCTCTATCTTGTATGATTGCCAATCCATACAAGCCAGGATATTTTGCTGAAGATTTTTATTCTGAGTTTATTCTGATTTCTTTCTTTTTAGTTATGATTAGATCATTTCTCACCCTTCTTGAATTCAAAGAGCAAAAGATATTTTTGTTATTAACAATTTCGGGGGCCAAAGAGATGGTTTTATGGCTATCAATGCTAGTTTATGATCTTATCCTCATTTTTGGACAAGTTATTATCCTAACATTTATACTCTCCATATCCAAATCAACCAGCCCAATTAACTTTTCATTTGTTTTTGTATTCACTCTCTTCAATTTCATTGCTACCTATTTCTTTATGATGTTCATCACATCTTTCTTTTCCAGAGCAAAGAGTTTTAAATATATATTTATTATGTTCCTTAGTATTTCAATCCTCCTTCCCAATATATGCAAGTCTGTTATTGATACAAAAACACCAAAGGAAACAATAAAAACTATTCTCAATATTCTCCCTCAGTTCCAAACATATATGTTTTACCAAAATATGATGCATTCAGTATATTATAACCGAACAGTGACATGGAATAATATGTACAATGGGTTTGTCATAGAGAATTATTCTGTTATCAATTCTGTTTTTGTGACCCTTTCCATATATATGTTGTTAACTATTGTTTTGAATTTAATGAATTCAAGGAGGTCAGGTTCTCCACCTATTGGATGGAAGAATATTTTTAAAATAAGATATTGGAAGAGACTATTTTCAAGTTCTGATTCTGTTTTGCATTTAAATGAATCAGATCCTCTCATCAGAGTTGAAGAGATTAATAAAACGTATTATGGAACCTACAAGACTCATGCAATTGATAATGTCAGTTTCAGTGTCCAAAAAGAAGAAGTTATTGTACTTATTGGACCAAATGGAAGTGGAAAATCCACACTTCTCAATTCAATGACAGGTACAATAGAGTGTGATTCAGGGGAGTTATACATATCTGGGAAAAAAGCCCAAACCGGATTCGCCGAAATGCAGAATTATATTGGTATCTGTTTTCAAGAAAATATATTCTTCCCATCTTTATCAGTCATGGATCATTTGAAGTTCTTTGGAATGATAAGAACATCAAACGAAAGCTTTATCTTATCTCAGATTCAAATGCTAACAAACTCTTTAGGATTGTCTGACTCACTCAATACAAAAGCTAACAATCTTTCAGGGGGACAGAAAAGAAAACTGTGCATTGCAATTGCTGTAATTGGAAACCCCCCATTAGTAATTCTGGATGAACCAACAGCAGGAATCGATGCCTCAGCCAGACAAATCATATGGAAATCGATAAGCTTAATGAAAGATGTATCATTTATCATCACATCACATTCATTAGAAGAGGCAGAATCTGTGAGTAGTAGGATTTTCGTAATGAAAAATGGAAAACTTGTTTTCACAGGCACATCTAGCGAACTGAGAAGACAATACAAATGCGGATATCGTTGTGTGTTTCTTGGAGAATCTATCAACTTTGAATCCTTGTGTGCATATGTGCATTCTCTATCAGAAGACATGCTCATTGATCCTGATCATAAGAATAGCATTCTAATCCCAGTTGATGACACATTCGTTTCAATACTTGAGAATATTGAAAACCATAAGCCCGAATTCAAAATAGATTCTATCAACGTGACAGCAGAGTCTCTCGAGCACGTTCTACTCAGATTAATCGCCGAAGAAGAAAACCAGCTACTTAAAGCTTTCTAGGGTAGTAAAGTAACAGAGCGACCGTTAAACATTTTGCCACTTTTTGTAAAATAATGACTGAAGGGAAAGACTCTAAACCGGGTTTAGATCTTCTTGATTCTGCAGATATTATTAATCAAGACATTGTTCGTCCTGTTGATTTGGGATTTTTACCATTTGGGCAGTGGAATAATGTTCCAACGTCAATTTCATCTTTGAAATCTTCATATTTTAGTAGAAAAAATAATGTATCGCGTAGATTTGAGCACAAATTATGGAATTCATTAAAAATTGTTGAGCAATATCCTCATCTATTTAGTTATATTGGGGTTGCATGGGTGTCAGATACTGTAATCAAAGTCAACAAGACAATATTCGCCTCTTTTCTTGGTATAGGATGCGTAGAAGGTGGTCTTTTTCACAAACAAGGCAATTTTACCCGACATGGATTTGAGATCATGAAAGAGCAAGATGTCCGCGCCAGTGTCGGCTTATCAATCAGCGATATTGATTTTCACACTGTTGTTCTTGTAACAAATACCAAAGGAGAATTTGGAAGGTCTTCAGATGAACAAGCAATACAGGCTTGCCGTTGGGAAAATCCAATGTCTCCACCCAGAGTAGCAATCATGAAAGCTCCCTATGTTGATAATCAGGGACCGATTTAAAATATCTGAATTTCTATTTTTTTTTAATAGTCATACATTGATTTGTCATTCATATACATGAGGAGAGTTTCATACAAAACATCCTCCATTTCTTCAATTGTTTGATATGCATTAATAGCAATTAGGTACTCACATGCCCAGAAATACACTCTTGTTTTGAACTTTGTGTCAATTGCTACCTTAATTTTTTTTCTCATGAGAGGAGATAATAATTGCGAGCCGGTAGTGTATTTCATGAACATTTTTAGCTTTGGTTGATCTTCTTCTTGGCTCCATTTGTATAGGCATTCTTTTAATATCTTGATAGATTTCTCTCCTTGAGTTTTTACAGCACCTTTTTTCCGAGTTTTCACATCAAGATCAGGATGAGCTGGATCAAAAATGTTATAAACCTCAAATTCTAAGAAGCTTAGGAGGTTTTCATAATCAATTTTTTCGTCCCCTCTTAATAAGTAAGAGATAGCACTAATGTTCTTTTTCTTTATCAGATCCAAGAAACTCTTCAGCTTGTTATGTAATTCGGAAAGAGGGGTTTTCAACACACTCGGAGTGATTCCTTCACAAAATTCGAGATTAAACCCTTTATATAAGGCATCGAAGAATTCCAAACGATATCCCATATTAATTTGGTAATTATACATTGTTTCAATTAATTCTTCAGGAGAATCATATTGGCATTTTAAGAGATTTCTAACAAATGTAGGATTATATTTTCTTAGTTCCTGAAAATATAGTTTAGGGTCCTTAATGTCTTCGTATTTGTCAGGAAACTTTTGCAATAATGCTCTATAGAACCAAACATGAGGATAACACACTTCTATTGAATTATTTCTACCATCATAAAGGATGGATAAATAAACCAATCCAATGCAATACATTGTTACTTTAATCTCTTGAACCTGATTTTCAGTTAATTCTTGATTAGAATTAGGCAAGGATTCTCCATTTGAATCCCCCGAAAACAAAACAGGATCTTTAGAAATATACTCGAAAAATTTCTCAAAAAGCTCGTCATATACCCCAGTTCCTTCTGCTTTTGTGTTTAATGCTGTTTTATAAAGATAAATATCTTTTGAGAGAATAAGATCATGATCATTGATTATTGCATAAGGAAGCTCAGTTATAATTTTTCTTGATGCATTATCAAACAAGGTGGACTTATATTCAATTCGATCTTTTGCTTGGTTTTTCTTTATCTCAATAGAATCATTGATCATGATTCTAAATTCGGAGTTACTCAGATCCGGAAACAAAAGAAATGTGATTTTGGAATAATTCGTGCATCGGAGTCCCTCAAAAACAGTACTTTCTTTGGTAATTTTATAATCCCAAAACTGAGAAAAAAACAAAGGAAGGGGATCATTATGCAAGAAATACCAGTATTGACATGATGTGTATAATTCATCATCTGAGAGCTGGAGTATCTCATGCATCAACCATAGATTCTCAATAATAGCAGATAAGGATACTTTATTCTCAATAATATGAAAAATGAAAAGCAATCTATTGTTTGCATCAAATGAAAACAATTTCGGTATCATTCGAATGCACTTATCCAAAATATCAGGATCATTTCTATTGATAATCAAATATATAGGCGAATCACTTCTTTCAAATCCAAAAAAAGGGGCTTCATTACACAGAAATACCGACACAATAACTTCTCCACTGCAGTATTTGCATGCATTATAGCAATCTTCTGCAGATATAAAATCACGATAATCAACCCCAATTTTCTTTAAAACATCAAATATAGAAATAATCATAATCGAGTAATCTGAGCTTTTTCCTTCACCATTTAGTATTAATACACTTAAAAACCCATGATGAACAAGTTTCAATAAATCATTCGAAAAGAATGATATAAACGGAGGAATTTTTAAATAATGGCGATTTTGAATCAATATAGCAATCTTTTTACTTAATATTGATGGATTATCTTGGAGAAAATGGAATAAGTTCATTTATATATATATAAGACATTTTATTTAATCGTTGTGTGAACAGAAAAAGTGCCATATTCAGAGTCAGTATACAGGTTATAAACCCTGATTCCCAGGTGATAATAGGAGACTTGCTTGTTTTCCAAATTGGACTTAATTGGAACAAGGGCGATCGATATATCTGAGGAACATCCATTAAATTTTTGGACTCTGTTGTTGCTCACACAAGCTCCAAGGAGAGTGATTGATGATAGGGAATAACCTTGATTTGAGTTAAAACATATCAATAATGACACATCTTCAATTGGAGTTAAAGATTTAGCTGAAAATTCAATGCGAATTCGATCAAATAAGGCCTGAGGATTAATGATTAATGACATGTCAATTGAACCCGACGAAAGCATTTGGTTAACCCTCGATGAAAGCAATTTTGATGATCTCTTATCCATAAGCTTCATCATACTTTGCTTCAAAATGGCATAATATGCTTCTTTTTGCTGGACGAATCTGATACTATTTATTTGAACTGCAGAAGCCACATTTTCAGATTCAATTATTTGGTTCTCTTTTGTAATCATGCTCAAATCAAAAGAACCAGGTTGACATCCAAAGTGTTCGGGATTATCAATAATTGGGAAGAATCTTATCCCATCATAAAGGGCAGAATCGGTATGAGACCTTGGGAGGGGATAATAATCAGACAATGAACCATTAAATGCTATCGTCCATAATCTCGGGACATCTGTGAGACTGAATGAGAACTCAGAAGAATAGAAAACAGAGGTGAAAAAATCTCCAAAGTATTTCATTGACTCAATGCTCATTTCGGGTATTAATTGAAGTATATAATTGATATTTTCGAACGATGAAATTGGGGATCTAAATCTCAAATAAGAAAACATTGATATCAATGTATTGAAGAAGCACAGATTCTGAACCATATTTGAGTATTTCTTTGGTTGAATTACATGAAAAGTTGAAGATAAATGTGATTGTATTGAGTAGGGATTATCAAAGTAAAAAACATCACACATTGATAGTATACGAGGCAATTCATCTAATTCCAACGAGTCTCCAAAATAAAGAATAAAGAACCTAAATTCAGATGAGACGAACCCACTTGATAAAACAGTGCAAATGGATGATATCATTTCCATTATCTGTTCTGTGTTTTTACAAAGGGTAATTAATATCGATCCTTTTTGCATGGATGGAACTATCTCCTGACGAACATCAGAGGGCGCAACCATATTCAACCTGCCTTTGAACTCGGAAAATGATATTAAAGAAGAGAAACTAAAAGCCTTATCAGACACACATATCACTGGTTTTTGAGGGAAAGTACTTTTTATAAAATTGTTTGGATTCATATAATAAATTGAACTCGTTTTTAGGAGTTCAAGGTTATCAGCTGGATCGAAAAACTTGGAATACAATTTACATCTTTTGTAGTATGGAATTGAAGCCATTATCGCAGGCAAAAACGAATTTATACAAGAATTGTAATACTCAGAAAGAGGTATAATAGAACATTTCTCAAAAAAGTGGACAAAACAATCCCACAAAGACTTTCGAAGGGGAAATGCCGAAAAGAATCGAGTAAGACGCTCAACTGTTGATCTAACCGATACAATTTCATTGAATTGTGAGCCCATAGGTACAAGCTGAAGGGCCTGTTTTGCTTTCTTGTGATTGATTTCTCTTAACAAGTTATTAAACTCACTAAGAATTTTTGGATCTGTGAAAACCATTGATGATGCAGATACCAAACGGTTGATTAATCGAAGTTCAGTTTCTTCAATTTCTTGGTTTAATAAAACTATCTTATTATCCAAAAGCATTGCATCAGAAAACTCTTTTGAAGATGATATCTCAAATTCGTGTAATACCAGTTGTTCAGATATTGTGTCGGAACTAATGGAGAGATCAATGAATGAAACATCCAAATCACAAAAGCAAATTTCATCCCATGATAACATGTCAAAGTATATCATAAACTGCTTTGGAATACTATATGTCACTCCCTTGAATACCATTGGAACGTCATTTTGAGTTGACTGATATATCATATTGATAAGGTAATGAGGGTTTTTAAAAGAAAAATCATAAATAAATAGACACGAAGATCCTGATAATGATGAAAGAATATCTTTTTCAAAGTCGGATGAGTGTATTGAAGTAAAAACAATGTTTTTGGATATAAATTTTCGAATATATAGACGCGGTATCAATTTCAAACCGAGAGCCGCAACCCACCTTCCATGGTTTAATGAAAGAAAACTAAGATTTTCTTTCCAATATGAGGATATTGGATAATTAACTCTTTGCCATTTTGAAATCAATGATTCATCTTCAATAAGCAATGCGGTACGGAGCTCTTTAACATCAGATTGTAATTCTTTTAATGACACCCCAATTAACGATAAAACCTCAAAAATTTGCGACACAAGATTATCTCTTTCAGATGAATGATGTAGACCATATAGACAATAATACAGTTCCTTTAAAAATGATAAGAGTTCACATTCCTTCATTTGAGCTATTACCTTACTATATTCAGAATTACATTGGTCAAAATATTGAAACACTACGGACTCAACTTTTTTATACTCTTCAATTTTGAGTCGTTGCTGATATAATTCTTCTTCGGTCTTTAACCTATTTTGAGAAATAACCTCTTGCCTAATCTGAACATCAAAAGATTCCTTTTTGCATCTTTCAAGCTGAATTTTGGCTTCTTCTTGTCTGGATTTTAATCCATCTAAGTTATTCATAAATAATTGGGATTCCTTCATTCGTATTTTATGGATTTCAAGGGCTTCTGTGTATGGTACTACAGACCTAATAAAAGTACATATAGATTTTGCTGCAGTGGAAGAGCGTTCAACAACAGAGGGTTCAAAATTTGGATCAGATACTATATTCTTCAAAGACTCAATAATTTCTGGTTTAATAGATTCTAATGATGCTGTTACTAAAGTATTCAAAAATGATGGATCATTCATTATTTTCTTCCCCAATGCCCAATAAGATGAAAGAGAATCATCATTGCTAATAATATCACTTCCTTGACCTAATAAAATACAAATACCTTTAACAACAAGCATAACACCTTTTGGAGGATGATTCATTCCTTTTATTACTGCAATATCTCGAGATGAAAGATTCCTTAGTTCCTTTGTTGCATCCTCTAAAATTGAATTCGTCAATTTTAGTTGGGTTTCTAAATCTTTCCTAAGCAATTCAGCTTTATTCTCCTCCTCTCTAAGTAATTGAGCTTCCTTATCAAATCGTTGTAATTCTTCATCTGACTTTTTTTGGAGTTCAATGAATGCCACTGATGCATCGTTCATCTCTTGCTTTATTCTAAGGAGTTTTAATTCCATTTCATTCATTGATTGCAAAGAATCATTTAAAAATGTTTCAATTTGCCCATAGCATTTTCTCAAATCTTCATGTATGACGTAATGTTTTTGAAGAGATAAAATTGAATTGTTGTATCGATAAACAAAACGCTTGACAAAGAGCATAAAATATCTATGAGTTAATCCCATTTTTTTAATGCATTCGCTATCCAAAAAAGATGAGATCACTTGTAGAATTTGGGCTGAAGATATTTGAAAACCAAAATGATTACTTACTCTTTCTGATAAACATGATTTAACAAATACCTCAAACTGATCAAATGTATTATATTTACATGAAATAGAAATTGCATTGTCAATAGTAGCATGATTGAGTAATGATGATGGTCCAACAATAACCCAATGGAAAAACATTTTGCATCTATTTAAAAAGTCACTAATAATAGAATTATAATTTGATAGAGACTCCATTGTTTCTTCCTGAAATGGATCAATATAGCTATCACCATCGCCATATAACTGAGTCATTAATTCTAAAACCTCTCCCTTTTTAAAGAGCCCATTAATACAATGAGATACGGTAAATAAAGCCAAATCCTTAATTTCTTTCTGAGTCAAATTTAAAACATTAACAACAAGAGCAAAATGAGAAAGTGATCGGCCTGATTCAATAAACAAATCATGAAACACTGTAATCATAGAAGATGTACCATCATATATCTTATATCCAAATCCAAAGCATTCCGAAGAAATCTTTAGAGACTGAATCACGGTATTATAATCAGATGATTCGATCAATACATTTGTATATGGTATTGATAAACTCTGAGCAATAATAAAAATGTCGTCCTGAAGAAACTGAGGCATTGTTCGAAGAAAATCTGTTTGTGTTGCATTACATATTGGAATACTCCCATGGGCAATAAGTGGGTATTTCAACTTTGTTTGGATATTGTTCGAATTAGCAATCACCAAATCTTCTAATGATCTAGATCTGGATTCAAGTCCTCCATTATATAACGAGGATAATGAGTATGGATCAATAAAATGCTTTGTTGGTTTCGAATCGATAGAAAACTCATCCGAAAGTGATCCTAAGGTTGTTTCAATTACAGTAATAATGTTATCATTGCATTGAGAATCATAAAATGTGCGAATTAAAGAATACTTTAAAATATCTAAAAACCTGAGGTTATTGAATGAATTCAATATCATACTTACCCTTTGAATTAATTTCAATATATAATAGTGGTTAAAAACGCCATAACATTTAATTTCATTATAAATATTATATATTGATAGAGATATTCTATTCCCAGGGTCAGATACATGCCAAAGTTCTTCGATAGATTGTGACAATGACATAACTAAGGTTTCTTTGGTATGACATGGTGATACTAGTGAAAACATATGACCAGAAAGCCTACTATTAATACTATTTCGCGTTTCAATTAAGAAAACAAGCCCAGAAGACCGTTCTTTGGAAAATGTTTCATCATTTGGAATATAAGAGTGCTCAATAATAAACCTAACAAGTTCAGTTGACGAGTTATCTGGGGAAACACCGAAATTCGACAATGATAATAATGGGATTCGTATTGATACACCAGATGATACGTGTGAATCAGGAAGGGTATTGAGTATCATCGATCTTAAATCTTTGTGGGTTCCATTTATCGGAAAAATATAACTTTGAGGAGCAAAATTACTTAGGATAAATTGTATATGACTTATCTCATCTATAACAACTTGATTCTGTTGAGAACTTGGATTGTGAATCAAACAACTATTTCCTTGAATTAATAATTCTTTTGACAAAACCATCAAAGGAAGAATGGCGTATAAACTGGATACTAAAAAATGAGGAGAAAAATCAATTAATGAACTATATGGAGATCTGGACTTATCAGAGAAGAAACTTTCATCATGAAGGAGTTTTGGCCATTTGACCCACGAGTGTGTTTCAGAATCAAAATAGAGATTAGCAATATTGTCATTCAAACTTATCATGTTTTTAAATTGCGACACATTTAGAACATTTTCTATAACATGAGCAACCTTTAGACGCTTTTCAGACTCAAAAGATGATGCAAATGACCAATATAATGCAAAATATGAAAGCTTTGGCAAATCAACTAAAAGTTCATCAACTGAGTGTTGATGGTTTTGGGAAGAAATCTGAGGAACAAAGTAATTCAAAATTAGAGATTCACATAATGAAAAGAAATTATTCATACAATTCGAAAATAGTGAATTATGGGCAATTTCATCATACAAAGGAGGGAAAAATGTATTCATAAACAATTCTAATAAATCTAAAAGAATCTTTGAAGATATTTGACTACTTACAATGGTATTTGAGAGCGGTTCAATTAATCGTGAATCATTTTTAATCTTTGCGAGAAAATATCTTCCTCTGTTAGCGATTGATAACATGCTTGGACCAATATATAATGTGGAGCACATAGCAACAACAGAAGGTGTCGCATAACCTAAATCTGGAGTCTCAAAAATCAATTTTGTTTTGGATTTATTCTGATAGAATACGAGATCCGAAGAAAGTACACTTAAATTCCCTTTTAAAATAGAAACCACAGAATCCATCCAATCAGTTGTACATGAACCATCAAAAACAATCCACTTATTGTTTGATCTCTCATATAAATTTAATAGATAACCTGGTGATCCATCGCCAAAAAGAGAATCAAGGCTAAATGATAGAGGATTAATAAACTCAACTTCAACATTCATTTGTTTAGAGCAATTCAATATCAAAGAAGATTTGCCAGAAAGGGGTTCCCCACAAATAATGATTCCTTTGCAAGATTGCATAATACTTTGAAGTTCATTTGTTTTTGAATCAAAATTCTCATCTTTATAATTAGGGAGTAATTCATTATTATCAGGATTCTTATCAAAAACTGAACATAATAACCCAATCAAGGTAGAAAGATCTAAAGAAGAATACTCTTTCTTGACTTTGTACATCAGTGATGTGAACAAAAACTCTGGAAAGTTGTCTATTGATTTAGCTCCGTCAAAAACAAGAGAAAATATGTCTTCTTTGGTAATAGATTGGTCAAGAGGGGGTATCAGTGAATTCGAAACCAATGTAACCAAATTTACCAACTTTTTGGTAATATGTTCTGGTTCTTGAATTTGCATTAGGCTAAGAAGATCCAATAGAGGATTGAAGAAATCATTTTTGTAGTAAAACACAGGACGTAAAGAAATCTTCAACAATTCTGGGATGATTATTGAATCATTAGATGATGTAACAGTGTATGACGCAAAAACAAAATTACTATTTCGAGCTTTCCTATTGTTATAAAACCTAATTAAATGAGAAAGCAAGATCTCATCTTTCAATTCATAAATGTTATTTAATAGAATACTTTCATTGATCTCATGAGAGATACTTAAAACTTTCATAACTGTATCTGATGAAATGTGTCGTGTGCATTGAAATACAATAGGTTGTTTCCCAATACTATTACAAAATTGTATAATTGCAGATGATTTATCATTAGATGGATAGCTATATATTAGGGGAATACCATGCCCAGATACAATCATAGATATTGAACAAAATACTTTGTATATAGCCTCAGAATATATAACAGATGCATTTTTCTCAATGAAATCGAAAGAATAATCAAAAACAGAGGGGCCTATTCTAACTTCAATTGCAAAATCTCCATTTATATCAGTTTTTTGATAGTATTTTAATCTTGAAAGCCAAACGGGGGAATATGGTGATTCAACATTATTCTCAATAATCTGTCTTACAATTCGAAAATGATTTAAAAGCAATAATATTGCATTGATCATTGAATAACCAGGATTCTTATTATGAACACAAATCAGTGTTTTCAGAGTTGTCTTGATACTCTCCTCCAAATTAACCAGTTGTTCTTTCAGAATTGCAGATCTCCTTTCAGTAAAGTTACTATCAAAAGCATTAAAACATCTGATAATATTTGATGTAAAAAGAATTTCTAGAACAAGAGACACAATTTGAACATGGTTTCCTAATATAGTCTTTTCAAGATTCACAATAGGAGAAGATAATAGAGTATGGCATCTATTCCTAATAGTGTGCTTAATTTGTTTATCAAATTCTATAAACCATGTTTCAATCCTATCATGCTTCACCATAACACTTTCATCAAATGTAAAAATAAAGCCCATTTGACTAATAAACCCTGTACATGCCTCTTCACCAATAAATGTTGCTTCTTTTATCTCTGGGTATAAAAATGAAAAAATATCCTTGATCCTTGAAGGTGTTTGTGAGTTAGCCAATACTAAAACGAGTTGATTGTCACTGAGCAATCTAAATCTCGGAAATTTTTGTCTTTTTTCTTCTAATACATCACCAAGCCGACCTTTCAGAACACTAACTTTGTCAGCAAAATGCTGACTCATACCAACATATGATTGATCTGAGACTATTTGATGATAATTTGCCGTAACTTTAAGTGAAGAAGCAAAACTGGAAAAATCCTCCACATTTTTATCGAAACTCTCCGCCATAGACCCATGATTGGATTTTATATCCATACTTTCCATAGCTGGTATTAAATCATTAATACTTTGCTCAGTTTCAAGTGCTTGTTTAAGTACTGTTCTCAAATTGGCTGCAAGCGATTCATAATCTTTGATTTTCGATATGAAAGGTTGAACATAAGGCGGGACAAAAATGTCTTGCATTTTGCTCTGATGCTCACTTAAAAGTAATAATGCATCTGATGGGGATTGAAGAGAAAGTTCCCCATTCCTAAAACCAGGGTTAATTTTTAGAGCTTGAAGTTCTTCAATCATTTGTGCTAATGCTTTTTCAATTTTGAATTCCATATCAGCTGACCTCGAGATACTAGAAATTGCCAAAAGATGCTTTTCTACATCACCCTCCATTAGCCAATTCCATGTAAGCCCATCATTGGGACTAATAGATAAACCTGATACATCTGAAATCTGCTTCCAATGCCGAGATCTGAGGTATGGATTGCAAAGATGTTTAATAATTGGTAAGTGAAGTATCAAGTGATTAATCTGATTCAACAAAACCTCAATGCTGCTTATAAGATTTATCGGGTTGATTTCATTTGTCTTATCTATTTTGCTTCCTCCATTTTCATTGTTCCGAAGTTCTGTAATGGCATTTTTGAAAAAAGCTTCAGATTCAAGCATTGTTTGAGATATATTGGATACATTCAACTCTTTAAATAATGTAGAAAGCCATTTTTGAGAATTATTTGCAAAACTGTTTGCTTTTTCCCATATTGATAATAATAGTGAAAGATCCCTACCTATTTCCGCAATTTTTGGATAGTGGGTTTCTTCAATTGACAAAGAATGATCCCTTTTTCGGTAAATGATCTCATCTTGGATAATCTGCATGAATCTATCATGATAAACCAAGAGTTCGTGGTAATTTGTCGTCGTATCATTGTTTAAGTCTCTGTGAAAAAACAAACGAATACTGTCAAAGAAACCAGATAAAAAGTATATAAACGCTTTCTTATCATTATTATGGTTTGATATAAACACTTCTTTTTCGTATTTGTCATTTTGGGTAAAAATTTCTATTGAATCAATAATACTATGAAGCCCTTTTCGAATTAAGTAAACACTTTGAATTCCTTTTTGGGGTTCATACAAAAATTCTGCCATGAAACCGAGGATTTTTCCAATATCATTCATGTTATCATTGATTTCAATAACATTAGATCTAAGGTGACTCAACAGACAGTGTTTTTCAAACCATTCTTCAACCGTTGAAGGTTTTCTGCTGGTTTTCTCAAGCAATCCATCAACAAGCCCTCCAATTGTATTGATTTGGTAATCAGAATGCGATTGTAGATATTGAAATGTTTCATTAAATAGTTCATTAACATGGTTTTCAACTTTTGTCAAATATGGAACGAAGTGAATGGTAAAGATTCCGATACCAATATAATCTCTATGGGCATATTTAAAAGCACATAATGACTCTTCAGCTTTGATTAAATTTTCTCGTACCAATTTCAAATTAATAGATGAGAAAGGAACAGATGGTACTGTTCTATTAAAAATAACATCAGAAAAATCCGATGGCATAATGGAACAAAGGAATAAATGAGGGTCATCAGGAATAAATTTAACGAGTCCTTTCATTTTGCACATATAATCCATAAGTTCAGAAAATGAATCCTCGACCATTTTTCCCCAAATATCAATAGTACTGTTCAGTAATGAATCAATTCCTGAATACTTAATCGATAAGTTTTTGATTGTTTCTTTTGATAAACTTACTTCAGGCATAGGAAGAGTACTATATATTTCCACAATTTTTAACAAATACTCTCTAACTTGCGAAATCATATCCCTAGCAGTCCAATTAAATGACATCGTATCTTTTGAGAAACAGAGCAGGAATTTGGTATTATAATTATATAGATTCTCTTGAAATTTCCTTATGAATGTGATTATGGGAAACATACACCAATCAACAACCCTTAAATTAGTCATTTTTAAAAATTTATCAACTGTATCCTTTTCATGTCCTTCAGATAGTTTTAGAGCATAATCGTAAAGCAAACTAGACATGGATGACCTTGAGTTAGAATTAATGAGTAAGAATTGTAAATACAATTTATCAAGAAAAATAGATAAATCTATGGGGTCTCTATTTGTTTTATAGACAATATCAATAATTTCTTGGTCTTGGTAATACTCCAAGCATTCAATAATTTTCATCATATATATTGGATTTGGTAAATTAATCATATCAATTCTTTTCTTCTTAATTCTACCAATATTATTGTTTCTGGAATGAATAAACACTTGGTTTAATAGTTTTCCTTCAGATATCAGAGATTCTGTGACATGAGCAATACTTTGAAGTTGAACAATTTCTTGAATTAATGATGTGGATAAAGAATGATTTCTTATTGGTTCTGATAGTTTTTTTAACATTGAGTCAACAATACCCATATTAGGGATGATTCTCTCCTTTTGAATTCGTGAGAGAATATAAGCTTCTTGTTTAATCGCTTCAACAGCTTTTTGTCTGTTTAAAAGAGCAGCTTTTCTCCTATGTTCGAATCTTTCAGAGTCTTCGAAGGCGAATCTTAATCCTATTCTATACACTTGCTTTTGTTTTCCATTTGGCCAAGTAATTCCAAATTTTAAGCCATCATAAGACAATATTTCGCATTCTTTCCATATACTATCACCACTGTTATCCAGAAAAAGGCTATACCCTGGTATTGGGCCTTCCTTAAGTTTCTCATAAATCTTTTCTATAAAACCTGGCGGATCAAATTCAGGTTCATCAAAGTTTGATAAATTCTCATTCCCTATAGAAGGTTCTTTTAATGGACCAAGTGGCATTTGTTTGCCAGGATTTTGAGGAACACTTTTTTGAATTTTTGGAATTAATAACTTGGGAATTTGGCATTGTGCTTTGTCATATTGACCAAAAAAAGCAGATGCATTATGCAAATCAAACATACTCCTCATTTTTCCGCTAATCCCAGATCCAACGTTTGTGCCTTTCAAGTTAATTTGAACAGGGGCAATATTTTTCGATCGAATAGGTCTTGTAGGTGCTTCGTAATAATGAGAAACTCGTGGGGTTAATGATTCAATTTTGGATAATGAAAAATTACTTTCGTTTCCATAAATAGCGCTAAATAGTTCTTCTGCATCTGAACCGGCATGTCTTCTGGCAGATTTTGAAGGGGGTTCAGCAGGAGGAACTGGCTGGTGCTTTTTCATCATTATCTCCAAAAATGGTAAAAATCTAACGATTATTTAACAATTTCCCATGATTCTATCCCTCCAGGAACCCTGTTAAAAACGGGGTTGATCTCTATTGATGATACCTTCGCAATTTCCTTATATTTTGCTTTGTCTCTTTTCCTCAGTTTTTTTTTCAAATGACTGAACTCATATTTTACTTGCTCCTCATTTACTGGTATTTTAACTAATGCTCCTATTGTTTCTATTTTGGAATCATCAAAATTGTATCCCCTCTGTTTAGATTCTTTGAGAATACCGTCCAAAAATTGGTTTATTGCTTCAAGTGGATTTTCAAAATTGCGAAATCTAATCAACTGAGGATGGTTTTTATACCCTTTCGTTCTATTTTCTAGTACTTTTTTAGCTAACAGTCCTTCTCTCCAACATGCTACAAGGCCTTTCGCATCAAGGTATTTTGGGTGGATTGTCCACAATCTCATAAAATGATTGATAGCGTTATTTTCCATATTCTTCACAAAAATATTCTATAAGTTATTTTTGGATTTAATTTGCAGAACAAAAGCAATAATTCAATGAGCAAAGGCTCAAAGGAGTTTTTAGAATTCATTTGAGGTGGACTGAGACCAAGTTAATAAAGAAACCTGTCACTGTTTTCTGTCGTAGGTCAAGAAGACAGCGGATTATTCTTTAGGTCCCTTGGTAATTGTGAATAAATCCATTGAGAGATTTGAAAATAGTTTTAAGATCAATGAAATTGGCTGTAATTATTCTATCTTTGAACAAACGTTTGCTAATACTTATCTATATTTCAAATTGAATATTCTCAAGGTTTTTATAATGGACTGTACTCCCGTAATCACTCTTTCGTTCAAATATTGTCCACTAATTATATTTTCACAAAAATCAATCGAAACGTGACACTTATTGTAAACTCTCAAAAAAATATAATCAACACAAACATATTCAGTATCTCAATCAAAAATTCCATTTAATTCCATAAAAAACAGTTTTACTTTGAATACAAGTCACTTTTCTTAATAAATCTACAGTTATCTCATTGAAAAGGAAAACTCCAATGAAATCAATCATTCTTTCCAATGTTTTTCAATTCCTGGATTCATATGGATACCAATATGATAAAACTTCTACAAGAAAAAAAAAATCCTTGTTTTCAAGTTTTCTTGTTTTGACTTTTGCGATCATTTATGAGACTAGCCTGTACATGTTTCAAAATAAAAGTATTAGAACTAATCTGGTATTTTATATCGTCAAATGTATATTAATTATTTATTGGTTTATTGAATCAATTCCATCATTTGGATTTATTGGTATTCAAATGAACTATTTATTTTTGTACTGGAATTTCTCCGTGATATTCTTGAAAAAAACCAACAAAAGACCTAATATCAAGCAAGAAAGAAAATGTTTGAACAACAAATTTTTTTTTGTGATGGTATTTATTTTATCAGTTATTTTGTTTTTAAGAATTTTTGTACAACTTAATTCGCCATGTCAACAAAGAATTATATTAAACACAAGAACCAAGGGATTTAAAAATTCCAAAATTTCTCTATTTGTTCCCTTAAGGTGGTTGAATCACAATGACATAATATGGGGAGTTAGCTTAGGGTGTCAAAATGAAAGCATAACTCAAGGAAGGTCTTATTCGCAAATGAATATCAATATATCGAATTGTTTTTTCTCAAGATCTTTAGATATGTCTGGAGATGGGGGTGTGATAGATGTATCAGGTGGTTCTTACTCAATGAATGTGAATGAATCAATGTTTTACAACTGTGTTTGCTCTCAATATGGAGGAGCAATACGTTACTCTTCTTATTGTTCAAATCTCAGAATGGTTTGCGCAAATAGATGCCACTCTAATGGAAGTTATCATTTTGCTTATCTGGCTACATCACAAGCTAATACAATTGATTATTTAACAGTTTTGAATTGCTCTTATACTGCATCCGGATCCTATTCTATTTGTCTTCATTCAAGTATTCAGAGAGTTGACAACACAAACAGTTCAATGAACAAGGCAAATCTAGGTTCTTTAATATTTATAAGTTCTCCAACTTCTTTCACAAGCACTCATTGTTCTTTCTCTCACAGCAAAGCAAATGAGAGGAGATGTATATACTTCTATTCTGATTCAGGGACAATATTAATGGTATATTCTAATATTGTTCACAACCTCAGTCCGACTCAAGGGGTTGTGTATGTCCAAGGAAATGGACAAAGGAATTTGAAGAATTGTGTATTCCAAAATAATTCTATTTATTTATTCTGTGTGTATTCTGGTTCTCTTGAAGTTTCTCATTCTTTCATAGATCATTCATCACCTCTACTCTCTATTTCGACTGCTGTATTAACAGGAAACAATAATTCTTTTGTAAATATAATGACTTATCAAATACAATTCTATGGTTCTCATTATTGCAATGCTGATATACCTCTTCCTCAAAGAACATTCGAGAACTCTCCAATGAAATCATTACAAGAAACAATAAGAGAAACCCCAAAAGATACAATCCCCAGGACTTATGATGAAATTATTTGTTCTTATCAAATTTCTAATAATGCCGAGATTAGTGTGATATTCTCATTTCAAATAATTTGTCTTTCTTGTATCCAATGGTAATAGAATATTCAATTTATCACTTAAGTAAATCAATAAGGGATAAGTTATATCATTTAAAAACCACTTCTATTCCATTTGTTTCATCTCATTTCCAAACAAAGAACATGTTTTTATTTCTGAAAGATCTTCTGAATGTTTAAAATGTAGGCTTGGGCAAAAATGCTGGAGTGCCCAAGCCTATAAAAGCAAAGAAACATTTTCTATTCAAAATGTAAGAATAATCGTTCCAAAAATTGTCACTTTTCATAAATCAAAATGTTCTGGCTTTTATTTGGTCTGATATCCTGCGAATATGTACCATTTTCGATTACTAATTCCATTATATTGGAAATTCAAGGTGATAATGATTTTCAGAAATTAATCAAGAAAAAGCATTATGTTGTTTGCTTGTTTTTACCTGAGAACCATGATGATTCTGAGAATTGTCATTTCATATTCTCCAAACTTGGCACTGTTTTTTCAAATGATGTAACTTTTACAACTGTAACATATGAAAGTGCTCCGAAAGCCTTTAAGCAATATGATATACATATTGCTGCTGTGTGCTTTTTCTATGAAGGAGAATTTGGTTACGCCATTCCATTCCCTAATAATGAACTTGAATTGATTGCTGCAATACAGTTTTATCTCAGACCTCAGGCACCACCTGTAAAAAATACCAAGCAACTATATGATATGCTTGGAGATACCGCCTATAGCGTTTTGGCTACTAGAGCCAAAATGACACAAGCTCATCGCATTCTTTATGATTTCTCTCACTACTTTGGCGTGCTTAATATTGTTACTGTCACTCCCGAACTAATGAAAGAAATTGGGTTTGCAGGAGAGCAATTATGTCTTTATCGAAAATCCGACAAAATTATAACTCCAATTAATGATGATATGAGCAGTTTTATACAAAAAACCAAACCTACATTTATTCCAAAAGTCAATGAAGATACAATTCGGGGAACTGGTGGCGAATTTTTCTTGCTCGTTGTCCAAAAAGCTGCCTCTCCTGAACAAAAGGAGATTCTATCCAAACTAGGTGAGCAATATCCAGAATGTCTTTTTGGTATTGTTGACTCTACTGAACTATCTGTTCTCCAAGAGCTAACCACAAACCAAATCAAGCAATTTCCATCATTTTTGGCCATTAACTATTATGATGACTATTACTATCCAATTCAATCTTCATTTGGAAATAAATCTGAAGATTATGTTAAGAAAATCATATCTAAGCAGATTTCTCCTCATTATAGATCAGAGCCAATCCCAACTGTTCAAGATGATCAGTGGATAACCAAAGTTGTTGGAACTAATTATGCACCATTTGTATCGGATCCAAAGCACGACATAGTCATGTTTTATTTACATAAGGATGAAAAGGGGAAGAGGCTTGCTCATAAAGTGGGCAAGTACTTAACCAAGCAAGGTATCACTTCGGTTAAAGTCGGTTTCATTGATCCCTATAATAACTCATCACCTATCCGTTTCCCAGTGTTATCAAGAGAATCTCACATTCAGGTGTTCCCTGCATCAAACAAAACATCAAATTCTAGTTTCTATGGATCAACCACATTGTATTCGGTTCTTGACTTCGTCAAGCAAAAGGCATCAACATCATTCCCTATAAATGAGTCATTATTCAACTCTGAATTAGAGATGCAGTACCTAATCGAATGTGTGAACGATTTGCAAGAGTATACTGATGATGATCTTGAGAATATACTTGAGTACCTCAAGAGGATGGGACAAAAGCTTGGATTAGGTCAATCAACAGATTCTGTAATACAAGCTCTTTATCAAGCCCAAGGAGGATTTGAAAGTGGATTTGAAGAAGATTACCCTCACGATTTTGAATTTGAAGAAGAAAAGGAAGAACAGAAGCCCAAATCTTCAAGGAAATCCAGACACTCAAGAAGGAGAAGAAACTAAATCGTTACTCGTTTTTTTATAACATGGACACTTCTAAAGGCACTGAGTCTCTACAATACTCAACAATTCGAAATGAGTTACTTGTTATTCAAAAGAATCTCCAAAAAATGCGGAACCAGTTTTCGGAAATAGTTGCAGCCTTTCCATCAAAACTAAATGAACAGGTTTCTTTGCTTCAGAGGCAGCAAAAAGAAATACAAGAGCATCTTGGAGAGGAAAGATTTAGTATATATCAGAAGAATATCACTCAAATGAAGTCAAAAGTGAATAATCTTTCGAGTAGTTTCCAGATCTATCTTCAGGATTTTGCTCAATTGGATACTGACAAGAAAGTGAAAAGCATAATTGCAAAAATTGAAGAAACTGTGAATAACGAGACGAAAAAAATGAGAGATGAGTGTAGATCTTCTGCCATTAATAGGATAAATAGCTTCAGAGATAATTTCAGGACTCAAAAACCAATCGTTCATCGAAAATTTAAATCTCCAATATCGAAATTTGTTTCAAAATCACTGAAACAAGAGAATCAAACCAGTTCATCATCTGTTTTTGAAAGGCTAATGGATGCCAAGCTGAAGAAATCAAATGAGAGGATTTCTGAGATGAAAGATAGTCTGGAAATTGCGAATAACTGGTATAAAAAGCCAGTTAATTCTTCAAAGACAGAAGAATTCAAGCAACAATTTGATGAGCTTCATGAGAAGATAAGTGATCTCGCTGCCAGAGTATCATGTTTGAAAGATAATGATCAATCATATGTCTTGCCTGATGAATTCATTGACTATTTGAAATCACCAATAATGGCATCCAATTCAAAGATCACCAAAGATCAAATCAAGCAATATGGTCTTTTTGTGTTGGACAAACTTAATGCCACTGCTCAAGGATTCGAAAACACACTCTCTTCACTGGATTTATCTTTTAAAGGAATAGAGAGCAAGTATGATTTAGTCAGGAAACAGATAAACTCCGCCGAAAATTCAATTGGCGAGTTGAATGAGGGATTAGATATTTTGCTCTCGCAAATAGATGATGAGGATTTCTCAAGGACACAAACCATAGTATCCCATGAGAAACCAATGAGCAATGAAGAAGCTATTGAGATATTCAGGTCATTTAAAAATGAGCTCGCAAGGAATAGAGGACTGATTGAAAAGGAGATAACAAAGCTCAAAAAAGATATTCTGGCATTCGAAATCCAATACAAAGTTTATTGATAAACCTGTTTTTACTTCTTATTCTTAATTATCTTGTTTAATTCCGAATATTCTTGTGGAAGTGTCTCTTTGGATGGCCAATAAAACCAATAGGGTCCTTGCGCATCCATTTTTTCTGCTTCGGGAATCTGGGCTGGATAACTATAAAAGCCAGGTGTATATACATGAACTCTTGCAGATGGTCTGGGCTTTGCATAATTTGAAGAAATCTCAGATCTCAGAGATGCTCTCATCAAGGTATCAGGATGAATCCCTTGATCTGCTTTAATATTATATGTGTTCATGAAAAAGTTTGGATTGACAGGCTTCACATTTCCTTGGCCATAATTGTGGAATTTAGGGTGATTTCGTATCTTTTTCTTAGCGTTTTGGCTTGAACTAGCTTTTTTCCTATTAGATATCAATGATCTTCTTCCGAAAGACTTCTGAGGTTCAGACTTTTCTTCCTTCATATCCAAAGCATTCTTCCCTAAATCAGTATTCTTTTGAATCTCAGGTTCGCACTCAGATAGGTTCAAAACAAATCTTTTTGGAATTTCTGGTTGATGATAAGTTCCATCTATTTTTTGAGTAATAATCTCTTCATATTTAGTACTACGATTGGTGTTAGACCCCATTAACCAGCAATATGACTCTCTGTACTCTGTTGATGCTCCTCTCATTCTTAAGTTTTGTCGTACGTTAAGAGCTACTTTTCTCGGATATTTGGTACAATAAAGATTCAGCGAGTCTCTGAGTATTATCATCTTTATGGTTAAGCAATTCTTCGATATCATTTACCAGATCTTTTTGTATTATAGGCATTAGTTCATGTATATCCCACCCTACCTCAATGAGTATCTTTAGTAGGGCAATTTCTTCATAGGATCCATTCCATGTTCCGAGTATTCCATATATAAAATCCTTGGTTATCAATCTATTACATGCCTCTTGATCTCTGGATTCGATAATGATTACTATAATACTGATGATCAACAACCGGGTACGAAAGGGTACAGTACAATGAATTCTGAATAACATGTGCTCTAATCCAAGTTCAAGGAATGGAACTATGCACTCAGGAGCACTAACAATGAAGCTTTTTATCGTTTCAAGTGATGAGTTAACAATATCATCATCTGGATTCTGTAATAGTTGCACAATCTGGAACACATCAAATTGATCAGTTTCACACATCTTACTTGACAGCAATTTAAGAACCCGAAGGCAATATTGTACTACTTTTTTTGAACATGAATACAACAATGCATTTATATAATCAATGATATCCAAAATCATACTTGTAAATGAAGAATCAATGAAGAGGGCATTATACAATGCAATTATAGCTTGTTCTGTTGGATACAAATGCCCAGAAGCAATGACAACCTTCGAGTAACCAATAATTGATGACAAAAACTGATTAGAAACACTTTGAATATAATAAATCATATTCCCATAACAACAAAACGCATGTCCAGCATTATGAAGAGATCCAAAGTCAATGCTGGAAAGCATATTCCCGAAATCATCTGAGTTATATAATATCTGCACAAGATGATTAGAAACTCTAGTATAATGAGCGATATTCTCTAATGCCAAAGTGAATACAAAAGGACCTGCTGTTCGAAGGATCTCCATTGCAAAACAAAAAAATGAAGCCGATTTAGAATCAAGAAATTCGATTCGGCATTGAATAATAATCTTAGAAAGCGTCTTTAGTGCTGATATCATCAAAGATTCTTCATTTGCCAATTGGATCAAATTTAATAGATCAAGGAAACACTTTTCATACAATTCTATATTTAAATCATAATCAATTAGTAATTCTTGGAGCAATAATAAGTTTTTTGTCTGAACAATCACATTATTATCGAAATCACCAATATTGTCCAATATTTTTCTTGCTTTTTCTAAAATATTGTTGTTAAACAGTTTCCCGCATATTTTACTATTCGATTCCGAATTAGAAAACAACAAAAAATCATGTTCAGAAGTTGGAAGGGTAGTTGATTTAAGCATTTTGCAGTGATTTGTTCCTAGTAAGGGATTGAGTTTTTAATAATTTGAAGTCTCGTTCATGTCGATATGTGACACACAAGTATTACTTCAACCAAATTTCACTGTGAGACAATGAATCAAATTGGAGATTGTTTGGTTTCTTATTTAGAACTGTCCCTATAAATGATCTCAATTCTTATCCTTGAACTAGCTATCTAACATATGACTTGATTTGCCAGACATTGATACAATCATTTGAATGAGGTATATTTATGATATATGATTAAGATTTCATATTTTTGTGTCCCAAAAAGTACTCTCTTGAAGAGAATCAAGTGTGGATGAACCATCATCGAGACACAATAATCCCTTTGTATTGAAGAGAATAACTATCAAGATTACAATTATGATGACTGTAACCACAATAAATAATTGTGCTCCTATAATTCTTATTCCAAAAACTATAAATAATCCATTATTTGTATTTGAAATAATTGGGGTTTCATTCATTGTTGCACTTATTGTTTGGTCAAGAGTGTTTTTTGGAGATTGATTCATGGTATTGACTGGAGTATCTCTAATGGTTTGATCAATGCACAAATAAAATGTAAAATCATATGTATTGCTCTTTGTAAAAACAACACATTCCAATTTTGTATACTGACCAATTGAATAATCATGATCAATATATGAGTCTTCTACCGAAATACTACCATATTGCCAAAAAAATAGTGTGATTCTATTCATATTGAATATGCAATTTGATAAAAACTGTCTTCCATAGTGAGTGTAAACTACACCATATGATGGGCTACTGTTATTCACAAAGTTTGAGAATTCTAGTCTGCCCGAATAGAATTCGTTTTGGCCTTGACACAAACAGCCACCTTGTGTTGCAACATTATTCACCAATGAAGAAAATCTTACTGTCCTTGTTTCAATATTCCAAAATGCCATGCCCGAATGTTTTCTGACCCTATTATTTGTAGTATTTATTGAATTGATTTTTTGTTGTCCATTATAGAAAAATGCAGTTTGCTCACCATTACCTTCATACGGAGAACATTGAATCACTGAACATAAATCTGCATTGTTATAAACCTTGCCTCCAATCATTCCAAAATTATAATATGATGTAATTCCGCATGAGCACCTATTTCCACATACATTCTTCAGAAGAGAATATGGTGAATTGTGAAAAAATATTGCCCCTCCATCAGATGAAGCAACACAATTAAAAAAAGATGAATCGTAAACACTCATAGAAAAAGAGCCACCATCTATAAAAATAACCCCACCACATCCTGCTGAACCATAGTAAGTTGCATCCCCAGTATTTCCAGAGTATAGAGAGTATCTCGTGAAGATGCAGTTTGAAATATTGATATTATTCTGAGAATAAGATCTTCCTTGATCTAATCTTTCACTTTCACAGACAGAAAATATAGAGAGTATAAGTGACACTTGATCTGTTTTCAAATAATTGGTCTTTTTAATATAATTCGATAGGTGTTGTTTCGAATCATATTGTTTTGCATTATACATACCTAAAAGAATAAAAAATAATGAGATCATAATCTTTGACATCATTTGTTTGATATAATGCTCAATAACCAATGTTGTTTTGTTTTGTTTTCTACTGTTTTTTGCAGAATTTTGATAGAATAACAGAGATAAAAGCAGAATTTTTGTTTCTGCATCCCCATTTGGGACATCTTGTGAAAAATGAAAAAATATTCCGAAATTCCTCAGGAAAATAATTGTAAAAAGTATTGTAATGGATAATAGCGAGTTCGAATCAATTGTAATTCTTAAGAATGTATTCCAATCACTAACGAAATAATATTTTTTTGTGGATGAAACAAATCTATCAATTATTAAGCAATCAATATTTAAACAAAGCAAAAGGGAAGAAAAAAATTCAGCTATTCTCATATATGTGTCAAAGAAACTGAGAATCAAGGAAAACCTATTAATAATAAACATGTCATTTGATAGAAAAAAATTCTTTCAAATCATCTTTTCGAAAAAAAACCAAATTGAAAGACATGTCCATTATTGGCAAGTTAGAGGAGGAGAAACCTAATTCTAGATGCTAAATAAGGATTTCACTCAGATTGAATTTATTCAAAGAATTGATTGCACCAAAAATGTATATTACTATTGTTGTTCCACCCCTAAAGTACCTGTAATACTTGTAATTATAATGAAAATAAAAGTTCTTGGGAGAATTATTAAAACAAACATTATTACTGTTATGGGAATCAGTAGTATCTACTTTGTTTTCAATGATTTATAATTTTGATTCCTACAACTTTCCATAACATGACTCATTTCTGTTCATTCCTAGAGTAGGATGTAATTGATACTTTTCTTTGAAATCAAAACGAATCCTTGAATTGGGGAGGTTTTGGCTGTACCAGATACTACCATCATTCTTCACAACATATTTTGGACCAAATGAATTATGATTGATGTTAGATGCTGTAACATCAACATCACTAGGATCAGCCAAATTCATACAAAGTTTCTTAGATAAACCTTCAAAGAAAGCTGAAAACAGATCTGACTTATATGGATATCCTCCATCAATATAGGATTTTGGACAAGAGAGGAATATTCTCTGATCTTTGAATATCATTTCATTTATGAATCCATATAAGCTCTTTTTACTAAACATCTATCGGGAAGATAATTCGACCTAGAATAGAGGGAATTCCTCCCCTAAAACATTGATTAGACCCAATGCTGGAATCCCTAGTCTAATGATTTCTCAAAAAGGATTCTTCATTAGGTACTTCTAGGGATGTTTTTTGGGGTTAAAATACTCATGTTGGGGTTATTTTTTCCAAAGTTGGGAAATAAAAGTAACTCAGGAGCCATTGTTTGATTCTTTTTCCGATATTGCTTTGTTTATTCATATTGATACTATACACAAGTATTTTCTATCTTGTATCAGCTTTTCTTAGATGTTGCATGAGGTGTGAGTGAACTCTTGGGTGTTCCGAAAGAAAAATGAGCATTTTTGTTTCGAGGCAAACTCGTAGTGAATATTCTATATATTTACTACGAGTTTGGGAAATTATTGAATTAGGCCTTCTGATCTATTCGTCATGATTTGCAAAGAATATAAAAACTCGTTCAAAAACATGTTAACTATAGCTATGAATGCGATTGGGTTGATTCAATTATGTTTTCGGACAAATATGGAATCATAATCCCATTTGGACAAACTATCAAAAACAGGAAAAGCCCCATAATAATCCCACACACAGTTAATTCTCCCAATTTTTCATCCAACGAGGCATTAACTTGAACATTAATATCAAATTATAATGAATCGATTTATGAAATTAAAACAATTCCTTACGATGATGATAACAACAGCACTTGTGCGGAAAACATCATGAAAACAGTTTATGTTGTATCAAACTCGAATAAAAGCTTTAGAAGGATGATCAGAATTTGAAAAGTGTTAAAGTTAACAGCCTTAAAAAATTAACCTTTTTTGTTATTGTCTTCCATTTTTCAAGATGAGATCATTTTTCATTCAAATGATTGATGTCACTTTTGGAATTTCCAGATTTAAAAAGTAAAAGTTAACAGCCTTGAAAAATCTAAAAAATGGAATTAATTCACATATTCAGAGATAAAGAAAAAGATTAGAAAATCCACATCTGAATGTCTTTTTTTGAGTAAAATGTGACATTTTTTTTGTTGATGCCAGAAGTTGTGTTTCATTGTCAGGATAGAACAAAACATGTTGAAAAGGATGTTTTGTTGTGTTTAAAGAGATTTAGAGATGAATATACGACAAAAGATCGGATTGTTTTGAATGATTCTTGTGATTTTGATGTTTTTTGTCATTTCATTGATTTTCTTGTGTCAGGAAGTATTCCTAGTGATAGAAACGATCAGATTGGGGTAATAAATTTGTTGAGAGAATGGGAATCACATTTTGGAATTGTTGATGGTTTTCGTTTTCGTCTTTGTTGTCAAGAGAAAGATGGAATAGTTGTTTATAATGGAGACAAATATGAAGTGAATATTGGATGTTTGTTGTTTCATAGTGATATTTTTCGGGAATTCTACAAGAATAGTTGTGGAATGGTTTTTAACTTTGATTCATCATATTCTAGAGAATCATTTGAAGTGTTTCTAGATCTGATTCATAATCGAATCAGTTATCCAAGTGTTGAAA
>Ga0209639_1000764_pt1 | contig 39650 bp, 26 predicted proteins | sample EPASupsiteHSE605_FD_187268 | JGI IMG/M metagenome (GOLD analysis project Ga0209639, IMG submission 187268) | Bioremediated contaminated groundwater from EPA Superfund site, New Mexico - Sample HSE6-05 (SPAdes) (version 2) | ecosystem: Environmental > Aquatic > Deep subsurface > Groundwater >... | reverse complement strand
GTGTTGAAAAAGCAGGTGATGTTTATGATATTTGCAATTGTCTTCATTGTGATTCTCTTTGTCAACTTCTTAATGATGATTCATCTGAGAGAGTTCTCTCTCTCCTAATACAAAACCAAGACCAAAACCATAATGATAACATAGATTTCTCCAAATATGAAAGATCAATTACTCAAAAGATTGGAACATATTTGAAGAATCCAAGCTTCTGTTTGGTTTCTCTTCCATCATTATGCCGCATTTTTGCTCATTCTAATCAGACTTTCACTTTATCTTCTTTAGAACAATTCTTGATTGGATGTATGAAACATCATGGAACTGGAGCTCAGTGTATTCTAAACAAGATCAAATATCAAAAACCCTCAGATCTCTTTGAACTCAACAGATTTCTCCATATCATGTCTATTGAAAACACAAATGATATATATGATAACACTAATCATGTTCTATCATCATTCCAAAGAGAATTTGAATCCTTAAGGGTTGAAAACAGACAACAAGCAGAAACCATTCAACAAATTGTTTCTGAAATGAATACAAGGTTAAAAGAGCAGGAAAATATTAATAGAAGGTTGGAATCAGCGATAAATTCTGCTCAAGCAACAATAGGAGAGCAGAATAATAAGATTCAAGAAAAAGATTCGATGTTAGACGAGAAAAACAGGTTAATTCAAGCTAATGAAGCAGCTATTAACGAGAAAAATAAGCAAATTCAAGCTAAAGATGATCAATTAGCCCAAATTAAGAAAGGATCCGAGTTTCCATTTAAGTCAGATCTGTTTTCAGGTATTTTTGATGGTTTATCTAAGAAACTTGGTAGGAATTTGGCAGATTCTAGTGATGTTGATGTAACAGCATCTAGCATCTATAATGGTGCACAAGTTACTAAAAATGTTTTGAATAATGATGGATGTGTCTGGTACAGCCAAAATCTCCCCAATTCATGGATTCAGTTTGATTTCAAACAAAGAAAGGTATTAATTACATCCTACTCTATGAAAGATCATAATTGTGTCAAGTCATGGAAAGTTGAGGGATCAACAGATGGATCAACATTCGAAATCATTGATAGCAAAGTTGATACTACTGATTTCCAGAACAATAGTGGTATTCAAAAGAACTTTGCAGTTCAACCTAATAACAAGTATTACAGGTACATAAGAATCACATCTACTAGTAAGAATTGGTTCAATAGTGATTATTTCACTTTATACCGTGTTGAATTCTTTGGATTTGTTCAATCTGAGTAAAATCTAGATTTAGAGATGCTTCTACAAATATGTCGATCTTCTAGATTTAGAGCTACTTATTTGTGGTTTTTGATCAAAAATGAGGAAATGGCTTCATATTACGTATAAGCTGAGAAACTGATAATTTTGGAGATTATTGTTTCCGCAAAAAAAGGCTGCGAATCCTGAGAAACCCACCATTTTTCTTCATTTATTGATCGAAAATCACTATCATTTTCTATCCATGATAAACAATAATAGTGATAGGGTAATATTTTACCAAATTATAATGTTGTTCTTTTTATTTGCTAGAGTGACGAAACACACAATGGCTGCTGATTTCAGCAACGTATCAGTTGATTTGCCTAAATTTTATGATTTTACGGAAGCATATCCTCATTGTGACTTTGGTCCTCTTCAGCAACCTTGTGGATGCTGTTATGCATACTCAGCTTTGAAAGTTATGTCTCATAGATTCTGTAAAATTACTGGCAAGAAATTGATGTTTTCTCCACAGAATGTAGTTGCGTGCGATCTATTTGATCTAGGATGTGTTGGTGGGAACGAAAAATCGGTGTTTTATTATATGGAGCAGCATGGTGTTACAGATATTGACTGTCACCCTTGGAAAGATGTTCTTCAATATAGCCCTCAAGTTTGCAATAAATGCTTTGGCAATCGAAAGATGCAACACTATTTTGCCGAAAAATGGTCAACGAAGCACTACATCGGTATAGATAATATTAAAAAGGGCATCTTTTTGGAAGGACCAATAGCTGCCTCTGTGGGTACCGATTGGAAATTCGACAAATACCAAGGTGGATACTATACATCATCAATAGATCTAGTGAATGGCGCGGCAAACCATTCGGTAGAAATAATTGGTTGGGGAGAAGAAAAAGATGGGAAACCGTATTGGATTGCATACAATCATCATGGAGCTCATTGGGGAAAGAATGGTAAGATGACTATAAGAATGGGTCACAACGATGGTTTCATAGAATCTTACCTAACCGCCGCACTGCCTTTATTAAATTGAATACTACATTATTTTGTTTATATACTTCTCAAGATAATTGACAATTTCGAAACTTTCAAAGGATTATTCAAAGGAAATTATCAAAAGTAAGATAGTATTGTGAATTAACTGAATATTATAATGTAGTTTTTGTTAGGATTGATACGAAGAACGCAAAAATTTCAAATATATCTGACACCTTAACAGAATTTTGGCAGAAACGGTTGGTTTAGCATTGTTATGAGGAGTGTTTTGCTTGAAGTAGCTCTTTCTTATGTCAGTGAGATAAACAATCGAATTCAAATGAGTGATCTTGTTATTGTCTCGCAAATATTTCATGGATTTATTAACCAAGAGATTGATTACAAAGAAGCCAATACTCGTCTTCAGCGCTATATTGATTCCAGTGAGCCTTTGGATAAAATATCACAAATAATGCAGGTTCCTGATAAGCCTCTTCCTACTATCGCTGATGAAGATGATGACGACAGTTCAGGGAATCTTAGGAAAAAGACGAGAACATGGGCAACAATCGAAGATCATCGCTTGATAATGGGTGTGCATAAATATGGGGCTGATAACTGGAGCGCTGTTGCTCACTTCGTTGGTTCAGGGAGATCAAGATCTCAGTGTAGTCAGAGATGGCTGAGGGTCCTCGATCCAAAAATATCTAAATCATTGTGGACCAAAGATGAAGATCAAAAGCTTATCGGTTTGATATCAATTTATGGAGAAAAGTCTTGGACAAAAATTGCATTAGAAATGGGAAATCGCTCAGATGTTCAGTGTAGATATCATTATAAGCAAATTCAACCAATTATTGCAAAAAAGATGGATATCGCACTTAAACTGCAATCTCCAAATTACTCAAGAGCACTTCCAATGTATCAAATCCCATACCAGCCCATGAAAGATGAAAAACTACCATATAAAGGCTTTGAAAAATCTCCTCAAAGGATTAATACAGATGTTTGCAAATCAGAACCAGACCTATTGCCTCAAAACATCCCAATGGATGCACCAATACCCCTAAGAACATCGATCGATTTGTTTAAATCTGATCATCTCTTTGATTCCGCCCTCTGGAATTAATAAAAGTGTAATAACTCGAATATTTTAAGTAATATGAACAGCTCAATTTGGAGGAAAGAAAGAGAATTGGTTTCCACCAGCACAAGACAGTGTTCTGATAAGTGGTGATGGGGCATCTTTCTTTTGTCCCGGTGGGAGCAACGGCACCGAGGGCTCTGATCTGTTATGCAAGAGTGGGGTACCCGAATGTGGAATATCTGTACCTCTGTTCTGGTTCCTTTCTGCATTTACGGCGGCTTCAAGCCACGATATACAGTCCATAAGCCTGCCAGTGGTTATGAAACTCTCATACTTTTTCCTCATTGCACCATTCCAGTGGTGGTACAGGCTGGAATTTGATCTGTTAGAACCGGATACTCGTTTGTAAGTCTGCCAAAAAGACCAGGGTATCTTTCCATGAAAACCATCGCCATAATACTTAACAATAACGCTAAATATCGATAAATCGTCAACAAGAGTGTAAGGAGACGATTTGGCAAAATCTTGTCCGTTATTTTCACTCTGATTCTGGGCATCTGGGTTTGATAAATTAAGATCAATCTGAGGCATATCAGAAACAAGACTTTGTATCGATGGAAGGGGAACTTTTTTGTTTAAAAGATTAGATATGGATGACATTAAGTAAACTGAATTTCCTATTGAAATTTTTCTTTTGGACTTTATCGTTTGGAATAATCTTATTTGAGATAAATAATTTTATTTTGATAAAAGAGTTGAAATAATATTGAGAACTGGACACAAATGTATTCTGATTCTCGCAGATGATTTGACATGATGGGAAATCTCATTGAAAATTCTTAGAAGGTGTGAATAATTTGAATTGACTCCATTAATAACTTTTGTTGGAGATAATGACTTTACAAGAAACTGCAATGTCAGAATAATGACCTCTTCATTAGTAGACATTAACAAATTTTTGAGAGCAGAAACTGCCAAGTTGTAAGATGATTGGGGAACACTGAGGGATTTATCTGAAATAAAGGATTGCCAGAACACTTGTAATACTTCTATTTGGTTTCCATGATCGATGAGAAATGTATTGATTGTGGATTCATTCAAAAATCCAATTATTCTAGCTATTGATATGTTAGACTCTAATGCTAAATGAGGGTGATAGTATGATATTGATGATAAAACGCCAATCATACGATCAATTTCGTGTGTTTTGTTTAAATGAATCGATGTTATTATTTGCAGAAGTTTTGATGACTGAGGAATTTTGACAATTGATGGGAATTCTAGAATGTAACTAATGGATTTCTCATTTGGGATTTTTTGCTTGAATATTGTTGATAAATTCTCAATGCAACATTCAATAATGGATTCTATTGTTGACGATAAAGCTATTGATATGAGAGTCTTGATGATTAAACATGATGCATCATCTGGCAATGGATATAGAATAGGTGTTAAAGAAATAATTTCGACAGCAGGATGCGGGTTCAATGAAAAGCTCTCTGAACTAAGTGTGATTAGTATTGAAAACCATTCAGAAGGCGATGAAGCGCCGTTTGAAAACCTAGGTCGCAGCTGAAGTAACGCTTTTTTAATTAGTTTAACAGTTGCCTCAATATATGAATGTTTCTTATTTACAATTAAATGATTCGTAATAGTCTCAAATGCACTTGTAACAATAGATTCAATAACTGATGATTCGATTGATAATAAGGTAATATATATTTGAAAACTCTTGAATATCTCATTATCTTTTAATTCTTTAAATAAGATGACTTGAGATAGCACCACTTTTTTTAATAATTCAATGGATAGACCCTCACACCAATATCTTTTTGCAAAGTCTACAATATTTATAAATAACTGAATGATAACTTTTTGATGATTCTCGCTATTTAAACTATCTAATAATAATGGGAAGCCATCTTTGTATAAATATTCAAGTATTGAGATTGGTACCTTATTTGTTAAAATAATAGAAAATAATATTTCTTGGGCCTTTGCGGAAACGTTCGGGTGTTTCTCAATAATAATATTAATAAACACTGACACGAATTGATTCCAGTTTGACTCTGTTGCACCAAAGCATCTAGAGTATATACTGAACAATTGAAGAAGAGAAACGAATAATGAATCATATATATTGGGTTTTGATAAAAACTGTTTAGTTGTACATATAATAGCGGAAATATTATCATTTGATAAGATGTCACGGGATACAGAATTCAGTAAAAGATACGATGAATCATATAATTCAACATTTTGAACATCATCAATAATTTTCAACAACAAATAAACTTCATCTTCAATAGAAAATTGTTCTATTACATCTGTTATGGATTGAATAATACAATTTCTATATGGAACTGGTATAGATTCGTTTGAAACGAGCTGCGCACATGATTCGAAAAAAACTTTCATGGTATCTTGGTTGAAGCAATGCTTAATGATTGCAGGAAATAGTAAAATAATCGTGTCATCAGGAACGCTCAGATTAATCATATCGGTAATTTTTGCGATTGCCTGAACACCCATTCCACTGTCAGTATTAATTAGGCTAATAATGAACTCAATTGGAACAGGATTAAGTTGAAAAAGGCTTTGGAGCGCCTTGATTTGCTCTGGTATAGTAAGACCCCTAGTAAAAGCTAAATTAATCTCTTTCTTTTCAATTTCAAAAAGACGAGAGAAAACTAAGAAAAAATGGTTTGAGCATACTTTGGAATGATCATTAACCAACTTCAACAAAAAATTTCCCCAGAAATCCCTTTTTTCGTTTATATAATATTTGTGACAATCATTTTCTTTCATATCAACTAAGAAGGGAAGAGAATCAAAAACTAAAAGCTGCTTTAGAGAAAACTCTAAGAAAACATTGTTGTTATACCATGAAAAAAGTTCTAAAAGCTGATAAAGAGCTTCAATAATAAGCAAAAAGCTTTTAAATGAGGAATACTGAAGCGATAATAGAAGAATAGAAAACAACTCCTCTTCATTTTGTTTAATCAAAGGATAAAAATTCTTGTCATAGTTATTGTATAAGGATGTAACTATTGATAGAACAATGGTAATCAGGGATTGTATTTCTATAATATTACGATTTGGATCTTTGCTTATGTTCAATTTGAATTGCTTTATCGGACAATCAATAGCTTGAGAAGGCTCTGCCTTCTTAAGAATTTGATCTATTGATTTGATAAACTGATGAGAAAAATAAAAATTGCTATCTGAATTAAGTAAAACTAAAGAAGAGGTGTTATTTTTGTTGACGAATATGGAAAAGAAAAAATAAAGTGTTATTTCATTGATTCTTCCTCTATTTAACAACCTTGATAAAAAATCTAACAAAACTGAGTTGCATAATGAAGGTTTCGATCGATAAAAAGATGATATAAAACCTATAACAAAATGAATATAGTTATCATTATTCATAACTTGAATTAATGTTCCATCAAAAATACTGCATATTTGCGGAATGGCCTCAAGTGATGAGGCATAAGAAACTGTCAATATTTCAAGCATTTCAATTACAATTGCAGAATCAACATTGGCTGATATACAAAGCCATTTGGTTTTTCCATTAATACACAATGATGCAATATCCGAAAACAATAAAAATAGTACATAATACATATGATTATCAAAACTATTGGATAAATTCACATGGGACTCATTAAAACTGTGAATGAAAGAACTTGATCTATCTGCAGATGGCACAAAACTAAGAGTTTCAACAATAAGCAAATTCATCATTTGTTGTACTGTTGCTGTTGCTGTGCTTGATATGATAGCGTTGTTACTCCCTACAAGTGTAAAAGCAATAGAGAAGTATGGTTGGAAAATAGAATAACAAGGAAAATTTGTTAAAAGATCTGATAATACGTGTTGAAGAAGCTTAAGCAAACAATCATCATCAAATATGTTTAGATATTCAACAATTGATTCCAATAATGAACATAACGCGTTTTCTTTAAAAAATCGTGATGAAATTCCTTCAAGAATTAATGAAAACAACACTCCAATCCTTTTGATTTTTTTAAAGCACTTTAAAATGGAACACACCGCTTTAATAATTGGATCGGTTTTAGAATCGACACTAAAAAGCTTATCAGAATTTAAAAATGGAACCGCTTGACTACAAAGTATTCGTGCTTCATCTGGACTTCGAATTAATGAAAACTCACTCCGCAAAATATTAACAATACTCATTTTTATTTTCCGATTAGTAACATTAAAGGAACGAGAAGAGAAGAAGATCATTGCACCCATTGACTGGTTTGGTTATTTTCGAAAGGATTTGTTTTCTCTGGTTTCTTATCCGGTATATCATTTGTGATGATTCTGCAAAAGTACCCACAACTGCAAATAGCGAGAGAACTGGTCTTATATGCCTTTTTGATACCAACCTAGGCATCTTATGAATGATGGGGAAAGCATATTTTTTGGGATTTTTGAGTACATCTAATAACATTATTCCATCTTCAGGCTCATTGTTTCCTTCATGAATCTTGGTAACAATGATCAGGGATGATGGAAACTTTCTGAACTCTTCTTCAATTGCATCGCAGCCAGTCTCGTTTAAAATAATAAGGGTAGGCAAGCCGGATATCAATTTTTGGTTAGTATCACTATCTTCTTCTTCAGACAAAAGGCATCTCAGTATAAACACAAATCGGAGTGTGCCAATTTCGTGAACAACTGCCCCAGATATTCCAATTGGAAAAGTATCACTAATATACTTTCCTTGATTATCGCCAATGCTGTCCATAAATCTGAGAATTCCTGGTGTTATTGAACGGGATCCAGGGAATGATGACATCTGAGGTGTGAAATGAAGAACTCCAATTTCAATAGTATCCATATAGGGTAATGAATCATAATCCCTTATTGTATTTGTAACATCTCCATGAATATGCGCGACTGATCTGGGATTTTCTGCGGAAATAATACCTGAGTTGGCTAAAAATGAAAAGACTTTGTGAAATGATCTTTTCCGAATCCGTTGGTCGTATTGGGAAAAATGCATTTTGTCATTAATATTGATGATTTCTGATAGTTCTGATAATAATGTGTTATCACTAAATGCACCATCAAGACTTGATGCATGAGGGAATGGTTTTACAGTCTGTTCATCGATTGATACTGCGAGATCAGGAGATTTCTCATTTGAACTCCCTATTTCATCAATTACAAAAGAAAATGCACCATACGCTAATCTAGCATTAACTTTCAATGGATCTCCTGGTTCATCTATGAAAGTATATAATCCTCCATCAATTTGGAAGTTTATGATATGTTCTTTTTGTGGTGTTTCAAACAATCGTGGATTTATTGGTTGAGATAATGAAAATGAAGACATAATAAAAAACTCAACAATTTCAAAAAGTTGAGGAGGAATATCCTTTTTTCGAATAATATCAAAAAGGAGATTTCTTTCTAAGCTCATTGGTTGAAATCTAGATGCCACTGAGAGAAATTCATGTAAGGCAAATAAAAATGCACATGTTTTTGATTCACTATTGAAAACAAATTTACAAGATGCTGACACAATATCATTAACAAATGAAGCTCCTTGTGGTCCCTTAAGAAATGGAGGAAAGAAATGGGGCAAAAACATTAAATATAAATAAAACTCGGGAGGAGGATCTTTCTCAATATAATCTATAATTGTTTGGAAGTTTTTATCGCATCCGGCTACAAAAAGAGTTTGGATATGAAGCTGCCAAGTTTGACTTCCAATACATACCAAATCATGCAATCGTGGAAATAATAAAGATAGTAGTGATTGAACAGATGAAATAGTACCAATCGAATTTGATTTGTGAAGAAAAACCTCGCATAGAGTCAAAACCAATGAGATAATTACAGGATCATCCAGATTCACCAATGAATTCCTTTTTGTAGTCAATTGTCTAGAACAGCATTTTAAAACTGGAATAATCAAATCCTTGGTCGTAATAGGATGATTACATATGAGTTTTAGGAGCCTTTTCAATAATAAAGGTGCCAATGTCGATTCAGGATCTTTCAATTCGCGTTTGAAATATCTTATTGTTTCATGAAACCATTTAGGTTCCTTCCTAATAAGACCCTGATCAAGAAGCATAACAAAAGATGTTATGGAATTTTCTCTCGGATCAGAATCATCATATGTTTGAGGACCAGATGCAAGCGGCCACATCGAGAAAATTTCGAAAACCTCATCAATATACCATCTTCTCTGGAATAATGGGGAAAACTCAACTCTGTGTTTTCTAATATGGTCAGCAATAATGCCAAAAGCATGGTGGAGAATTCCATAGTTATTTGAAGATGATAAATTCCTTGCGCTTATTAAAAACTGAAGCATTACACTCATGGCGAGTTCGGGGATGCGTTCAAAAACAATATCAGAATCAAAAGGATGATCATCACCAACAAATTGCGTTTGAAAATATGAAATATCCATTTTAACTCGGGCTAAATAATTAAAGCAATTCATAAAGTTTGCCTGCCACGAATTAAAAAAGAAATCATTCCTAGGCCATCTTGTGGTATACTCGTTGAATAGTGACCAGTTTTCAGGAATTATGTTTGTAGATAGAATCAACACACGAAATAGAAACGAAAACAGAAACCTAGATATGCTCTTATTAGAAAAATGATCTGGATTCATTATTGAGTAATCACAAAGCCCTAAAACCACCCGAAACAGAGTGTCCCATGTTTTTCTGTCATATAAATGAGAACTTTTGTTTATGGAAGTAGTTAATATATTCTTGTATATGATATCCCATAATTCTAAGCATGCTCTATCCTCAAATATCATTGACAAATGAAGGAATAGTGTTCTTACAACCTCATTGTACTCATAATTATCCATCTTTGGTTCATCTATCAGTATTTTTTGGTAGAATCGATGCAAAATCACTCGAACAAACACAATTTTTGTCGAATCATTTCTAACTGCTAAAGAAATCACGTAAGATGTAACATGAAGAATCCATTTTATAGCCATTGGATCATTAAATGGTATTGGTTTTGGGATTTCGTTGGATTTTTCAGCATCAGAGAAAAGAGCTAATTTTGTGAATATTTTAATTGCTTCCTGATCAGTAAAACATGATAAAAAATAATCATTGCTATTATCTTCAAAGAGTTTTGACTTAATTAAATGGTAATTCATCATAGGTTTCAACTCTCCTTCGTTCTCCATTATTAAAATGAGATTCTTATATTTTTTACTGTGTACCAGTTGCCATCTTCTCGATGAGCTTAGAGAACTTCATTATTTCAAAGTCGGCTTCTTCGTATGTGGATTGGTTAGGTTTCCTGCGAAGAACTTCGATGACGCATTCGTTCTCTATCATACCATCTGGTCCAATCAAAGCGGGATGGTCGTTGGAAAAGCGAACTACATAGCGGTATTGTGGATCTGCTTCTTCAACAAATTTAACGCAAGCTTCGTAGTTGCCTTTGGTTCCTGTCTTTGCAGCAGTGAAAAGATTAACTTTTGCAAAACGGTAGAATTTGTTCACTGTGTTTCTGAATGCAGCGAGGGCTTCTTTGTTTTGTCCTGGAGCTTTGAAATCAATAGGAAATGCTGCAACACGATGATAAAACTGTTGAACAATGCCAATTGCAATAGTTTGACCTTCCTTACGAATGAGGTATCTTCCAAGCTGTGGGAAGTCCTTGAAAAGTTCGAGACATACAGGATGATCGAACTTTGCAAGAACATAAGCATCTTGAAGTGGTCTGAGGAACTTTGTTGGTTGATTTGCAGATCTCTCGTTTGGACTAGGGTTAAGATCATAAATCTGTTCAATAGAAACTGGAACAGTATCTGTATGGATGTGACAAACTGCTTCAAATCCAGCAGAAATGATTGGAGGAGCTGATTGAGTCATTCTAATTCGCAAAATAGCTTTGGTGGCAACGTGGCATGGATCTGATGCTGGACAAATCACAGACCCTGTTGTAATTTCGGTATATTCAACTCCCTTAAGGATAATTCTAATATTATCACCTGGAACTGCACGGCGAATGATATTTTCTTCAGAATGCATTGAGATAACACTGCCCTTTGATCCTGAAGGCATTACAACAAGAGCATCACCTTCACGAATAATACCTTTCTCAAGTTTTCCAGAAGCAACAATAGACTTGGTCTTATACTTATCAATAACTGGGAGCCTGAAAGCATCATTTTCATTTCGAATGGGTGCAGGAATTTGATCAAGAGCAGCAAAAAGAGTTGTTCCATTGTACCATGGGACCTCTGATGATGATTCCTTAATGTTATAGCCTGTAAGGGCGGCAATTGGAATAAATGTATACTGATCCTTCTTGAAACCAATTTCCTTCTGGATATATGGATTCAAAGCATCAATAATTTGATTATACCTTGTTTGTGACCAATTCACAGATGGATCGTCCATTTTGTTAATGACAATGATAACATGACGAACGCCAGATGTTTTTGCAATAAGAAGGTGTTCAGATGTTTGGCCGCCTCGTTCAAATCCGGATTCGAATTCACCAGCTCTAGCAGACACGACCAAAACGGCAACATCTGCCTGAACAGCACCACCAATCATTTGAGGAACGTATGTTTTGTGGCCTGGAGCATCAAGAATAGTGTACTTGTGGACATCAGATTCGAAATGAGCGACACCAACTTCTTGAGTCTTGCCCTTTTCTCTCTCTTCTTTGGAGAGATCCATGATCCATGATAAGTACCAGCTTCCTCTGCCCATTTTAGCTGACTCTTGTTGATACTGCTCGACAGTTCTCTGATCAACCAAACCAGCAAGATACAAAATATGACCACAAAGAGTTGACTTTCCAGCATCGACATGCCCAATAAAAACAATGTTAAGGTGCTTCTTCAATGTTTCTTCAACAACCTCGCCTTTGAAATCTTCCTCTTCATCATAATCGTCCTCTGCTGGACTTGGAGCCGGTTCCGAAACTGGAGGTGCCTTAATTTTAGGTTCCGGTTTTGGTTCGGGTTTTTTGGGCTCCTCCTTAACAGGGGCTGGTGGTGGAGTAACCGTTTCTGGCTTTTTCTCTACGGGTGCTGGCGCTGGAACTTCTTCGGGCTTTGAAGGCTTTGTAATAATCATTTTACTACCATTTCCTAATGTCACACTAACATTTGTAACTTTAGTTTTTGGCTTTTCTAACTTTAAACTCATACTAAAAGTGTTTGACCGTGTCAAACCGATAAGAAAAGTAGAAAAAACTGGGGACATAATATGTCCCTATTTCATCTGAATCCTTAGGTTAGGGGTATTTTTGTATCCGCTAAGCCTGCTGTGAATTTTTGCTTGTGTGTCTGGTTTAGGGTAACTTCGTGTCGTGTTAGCAATTGCTGGTGTTGAAGATCTTTCATCGTATATAAGTTTGAAAGATGTGGAACCTGAGGGCATAACATCTGTGAATACAGGTGCCTTTGGTATGTGATTCCTTGTTTCAATGATTTGGTTTTCTAATCTTTTAAGTTCTTTGGATGATGTTGTTGAGATTCTTTCTATTGACTGGGCTAGTTTTCCAATCCTGCCATCAAACTCTTGCTTGTCTATATATGATTCTTGTATTGTGTTGAGTGTCTGTTCAATGTGGCCCATCTCTTCTTTTGCTAAAATGCTTTGTTTCAGGCTATTGATTGATTCTTCTATCTTTGTTAGTTCACTTTTTTGAACAAAGTCAGCCATGTGATCTTCTTTCAGATTTAATAGAAAACCTTCGGATGAGCTTGTGATCCCTCCACCCTGTATAGAGTTCAATTTTTCATAGTGAGATGTTAGGATCCTTTGTAACACTGGTACCAATTCCATTAAATATACAAAGTAATCTGTGTATGTTTGTGGATTCTTCAGTTTGGGCAACTTCGGCTTCTCGGAGGATGATCTTTTTTCAACTGGTGTATATGAAGGAAGGGTGCCCTTGTTTAAGTCAATCACATATCTTAGATGCCCTTCAATTTTTTCAAATCTTTGAATAAAATTAAGTATTTCTCGCTCAATGCTGGATATTCTTTCTCTCTCTTTCATCACTACCTTCTCGATCTGAGTAAACACTGTGTTTTTGGGATTTCCAATTGAAGGAATAGGCTCACATGAATATGACGAAACAAATGCAAGTAAACTCTGAATTTGCTTGACTATAGACACATTTTCGTTCTTGATTTCAGCTAAATTGTTCTTCATTTCAGTGAATTCAAACGTTGGCTTTGTCATCTCGTGTACCTTTTTTTCAATCAGAGCATTTTGTGCTCTCACAACGGAATTAACGGAAAACACAGTTTCTTGTATCTGATTTTGCATTGATTTCTCGTTTTGATCAAAAAGATTATTCATTCTTTGAAGGAGATCATTATTAATAGAATCTAATTTAGCATTCAATTTGAAATTTTCTTGGGTAATCTCATTCATATTTTTTAATAGCATATTAACTTCGGCTTTTGTCGGTCGGCTATTTAATTCATTCGTTAAAAATTCAACTTGATGATTAAGCCGCTTTATTTGATCAGATAGGTTTTTTAAAACATTGTTGCTTCCTAATTCATCAAATTTGTCTTTGGAATCATTCGGATAACTATCCTTTAACATATATTTAAACTGTAATAAAACTCGTTCTTTGATTTTTATTAAGAGAAATTTGTTTTTAACCAAATGGGGATGATTTTCTTCCCAAATAATCATTAAATCTATAGATATTTAATGGAGGAGAAAGTTGCTTTTGAGAACTTTCTTTTTGGAGATGGAGCTGAGTGTACTATTAATGATGAGGAATTCTTGGCTGATCGATTAATCATGTTGCCAAAGCTTCGTCCTCATTGTATTGATAAAGCGATTAGATTATGTGAAGATTATTGTAAGAATGAAGATTTTAGACAAAAATTATCGCAAAAATCAATTAGTTGCCCTGCTTTGATATATCAATTGTATAAAAAAGGTGTTTTAGATTATGAAGATCTTGCACCCACCATAAATCGTTTTGATTCTTTCGTTTTCTGCTATTATTTTCGGAAAGAATTCTTTGATTTTGAGGCCGTTATTCAAAGTAAAGAAGAACCTGATGATTTTGATGAATCATTCATAGAGAATGACAATGAAATTGATTCACTGGTTGAGTATGGTTATTTGCCTTCAAGTATTGAGTATTGTCTGAAATATGATGATATCGATGTTTTTCGAAGTATTTGTACTTCTTATCAAAGTACAGCAAAATGGAGCCCATTTGAGTGGAGTTGCAAACCCGAGTTTCGTGATTTCTTATCATTTTCGGGTTTTTTTGGATCAATAAACTGCTTTAAGCATTTATTGATGAATGGATACTGTATTAATGATAGAGTTATGTCATCTGTTGTATGTAGTGGTTCATTTGATCTTGTCCTTTTGTGTCAAGAAGAGGAATTAACGGATCCAAAGTGCCTATGTTTAGCATCCCAGTTTCACCACCTTAACTTGTTGGTGTATATGTTTGAAAATGGAGGCGACATCAAATCAAGGAATACTGAAGATGAAACTTCTCTTCATTACTCAGCTATGTATGGTCATTTGCGAGTTGTAGAGTATCTGCTTGATAATGGAGCTGATATAAGTGCAAAGAACGATGCCCATCTAACTCCTCTCCATTGCTCTGCTGGAAATGGTCATCTTCGTGTTGTTGAGTATCTTGTTAATTATGGTGCTGATATTAATGCAAAAACTGATTACATTAGTATCTGATGTTTAAATCAACTCCTCTTCATTATTCAGCATTAAATGGTCATTTTAATGTAGTTGAATACCTTGTTAGTAATGGAGCCAACATTAATGTTCAAACAATAAGTTTTTAATATTATCGTTCAAAAGGACTCCTCTTCATTGTTCAGCTGAGAAAGGCCATATTGAGATTGTTGAATTTCTTCTTAATCATGGAGCTGATATAGATGCCTGTAATTATGAAAATGAGACCCCGCTTCATATTTCGGCTGAGAATGGTTGTATAAATGTAGTGGAATACTTGGTTAATCATGGAGCAAATAGAAATGCTAAAACCAAAAAACAAATCAATATATGTTTAATAAAACTCCTCTTGATTACGCAAGAGATAAAAACCATCAAAGAGTTATAATTTATTTAGATAATCAAAGTACAGATGATAGTTTATAATACATTGTGCGAATATTGTTTATACATTTTCTGTTAATTTAAAAATGATGAAACTATTTCAAAAAAACTTAAATGAAGTTAAGGAAATTGAATCATAATATTTGCTTAAATAGTGGATCAATCTCAATATGTTTATCTTTCCCAATTTGAATTACAAAATGTATAGATAAATATTCATTGCAAAAAAAAATCGAAAATGTGAAATGGATTATTTTAGCTAAACCAAATCTTGTCTCTATGGGTAATTGTATATTCAATATTCATTACATCAAAAAGAAAGAATTTTGCTGATTGAGAGAATATCCTTAATTATGGATTATTTTTGAGAGTGTTTAATACTTAGTTCCATATATTATTTTTGGTGCGATGGAGAACTGAATGAAAAGGTGTATATGATTTGATCTTGTGAATTACTAATTAGATATTCATCTAAAATGCATTCTTTGGTTGTTTTCTTAATTGGCCCTTTAAAAAAGAGAAAATATTTCAAAGTACTTGACAGTGATTAGTAAAAGAATGAATAAATTTGTATTTTTCCGTCTTTCCAAAAAAATGGGTTTTCAATATCATATGAATATGAGGAAATCCTTTTATATATATCACATTTTTTGCTCTCAAGTTAAATCTTTGCTGAAGACAGTGGTTTCTGTCAGTGAAGAAACCTACTCTTTGTTTTTTGGAAGCGAAAATGAAACTATATATAACATTTTCTATTGAGAAGACATGGGGTTAAAACATTTCGTAAATGTCATTTTTTTGTCAGATGGATGAGAAGATTTCTTTTGAGAAATTTCTTTTTGGAGACGGAAATGAAATTATTATTTATGACATGGAGTTTTGTGTCAATCGAATTGTAATGTTGCCAAAAATTCGACCCCATCAACTTGACAAAGCAGTGAGTTTGTCAGTTGAGTATAGCAAATTAGTTGATTTCCGTCGAAAACTATTAGAAAATTCTAATGAATGTCCAGTTTTGATATACAAATTGTACAAGAGAGGTATTTTAATATTTGAAGAAATCAAATCATTTTTAAATGACCGAAATGCTTTTTTATTGAGTTATTATTTTCGGAAAGAGATCAAAGATTTTGATAGTTTTATTAAAAGCAAGAGCAAGCCCAATGGTATTGATGAATCTTTCTTTGAAAATTCAAATGATTATGATAAATTGATCGAATATGGTTATCTTCCTTCCACAATTGAATACTGTCTTAAGTATGATGCTATTCATGATTTAGCTGTTTTGGAGAATTTAAACTACAAAGCTAGATGGAGTCCTTTTGAGTGGAGTGAAAAGCCAGAATATCTTGATCTTTTATCATTTGCTGGATTTTTTGGCTCAATCAAGGGCTTTAAACATTTGTTAATGAAAGGATTCGAGATCAATGAGAATGTGTTATCAATGGTTGTCTGTGGCGGCTGTTTTGATCTCTTTCATATAAGTCAAGGTCATCAATCAACAACACCAAATCTTATTTGTAAAGTATCTGAGTTTTTCAACCTACCATTGTTAGTTTTCATGTTAGAAAATGGAGCTGATATCAATTCAAAAAATGCTTTTTTTGAGTTTTTATATTTAATAATACTTCTCTTCATTTATCATCTAAAAATGGTCATCTTAGTGTTGTTGAGTATCTGGTTAATCAAAAAGCTGAATTAAATGCAAAAGATAATAATGTTGAGTTTTTATATTAAATTGGACTCCTCTTCATTATGCAGCTGATAGTGGTCATCTTAGTGTTGTTGAATATCTAGTTAATCAAAAAGCTGAATTAAATGCAAAAGATAAAAGTGTTGTGTTTATATATTTAATAATACTCCTCTTCATTTTGCAGCTGATTGTGGTCATCTTAGTGTTGTTGAGTATTTAGTTAATCAAAATGCTGATATAGATGCAAAAAGCTGGCAAGTTGAGTTTATATATTTTATAATACTCCTCTTCATTATGCAGCTGATTGTGGTCATCTTAGTGTTGTTGAGTATCTGGTTAATCAAAAAGCTGATATTAATGCAGAAAATGATAGGATTGGGGGTTTTAATTTGATATGACTCCTCTTCATTTAGCAGCTCAAAATGGTCATCTTAGTGTTGTTGAGTATCTGGTTAATCAAAAAGCTGAATTAAATGCAAAAGATAATAATGTTGAGTTTTTATATTAAATTGGACTCCTCTTCATTATGCAGCTGATAGTGGTCATCTTAGTGTTGTTGAATATCTAGTTAATCAAAAAGCTGATATTAGTGCATATAATAAGGATGGGAAAACACCTTTGGGATTAGTAAGCGAGATAACAAACTATGATTCAAAAGAACAAATGATAAGGATATTAAATATTGTTGAATTCCTCAAGAGAAAAAGAGGACAATAAGTCAGAAGTGGATTAAAAGCCATATTCAATAGGTTTTTTTTGAATTTGTGATCAAGCTCTGGTTTTTAAAGTTCAAATAATTACACCCAATTGTTGGATCATTCCTTTAACTCTCTCATTTCATCATCCCATTTCTCAAAGGATCTTTGATTGTTTGGCATTCTTTCAAACTTAATAGCTGAGATATTATGATTATTATATCAGCCCTTAATAATATCATTCATTGGTTCAATATTGCTTCAAGTTGGCTTTAACAACTCATTGATTATTTGTAACTGTTCCTTCGACTGATTTCTTTAGAGAGATTTTTGAAATGGATTTCCAAACATAAAGAGTGTGAATGGATGTTTATCATCATATATATATATACATATTGATGGACACATGTTGCATATATACTTTTTAACAAATACACAGATATTGGTGTATACATTCTACACATACCAAAGGGAATAAATGGATGCGAACCCAAGGGATTTTTTATGGGGGCTTGTTGCATAAATGTGAAGGGGTACCCCCCAGCGGATCCGAGTAATGGAATAATCCCTCTTTCTATTGCTTTAAACTATCAAGAATTAAGTTTAAAACTAATTCTGGATTATTTTTAATAAGGAATTTCAATACAATTATTATAATAATAATTCTTTCAAGTGTTTAATAAAGCATGAAATTTGTGAAGGTGATTTGGTTTAAAATAGCTGAATATTTTGAAAGAAGAATATTGATCAAATGTTTTCCAATTTCTCAATCATTACAATATAATCAAATGAGATTCTAAATCTAAAAATGTATCCATTTCGACATATCAGAGAGAAGAAACAAAATACAATTTAGTAATCATCTATTAATGATCTGATTGACCACCATTCATTTTATTATCGAATTTTTGTGTTAGTAAAGATGCTCAATAGCCCAAACCAAATCAATGAAACAAAAAATATCATTATGATTTACCTCTATAACCTTCAAAAACTGGAAAGACCAGAAATATTCTTTTTTATTGATGTTTAAATAGTTATGTTGTTTTCATCTCCCTGATCAATAAGAAGCACCAAATCACCATTTTCCCTGCTTTTATCATATTTTGGTTTTTTATTACCTTTAATTTCGATAATATGCGGGATTATTATGGTTTTTTCATTGATAAACTTTTTGCAGAGGATAAACAAATAAAGATTTCGAAATTTCCATGAACTTGATTGGGGATAATTCATGTTTTTAATCAATAATCAAACAAAATAAAATTTTTAATAATGTCCCAGTATATCCATTGTCTTCCATTAACATTAAAAAAATTAAATTCATTATGAATTACTAATAAATCATAATCTATTTTTTTGAATGAAAACAATTTTTTATTTTTGATGATTATGGTAAAAGGACTTGATTATGTGCTATAATGATATGATATTTTTTTGTTGTCGGGTAATTTGATCTAATGGTAACAATAAGTGAAACAAATTTTTTATTTTTTGTCGAAACCAGGCAATTCTTGGAAATGAAATCATTATTATTCTTAAATTATAAAAAATTGATCATTTTTTTGTTTTTGGCTTGTATCTCACAAATTTAAATGATTGAATTATCATAAAAACATAATTTAAAAATGAATGGTATTTCATTGATCAATATTAATAGTGAAATCAATGTATCAAGTAAAATAATTAATCGCTAAATACTGCTCTAATTTATTTTTATGGAATGAATATTTAATTATCAAAGGATAGAACTAATTAGTATTCATATCGATATTCTTACAATGTATTTTTAAATATCTGGCAAAGTAGGCTGGGGCAAAAATGTTCGAGCGCCCAAGCCTATGGCAAAGATAATATGATGATAACGGCTTTTTTTAAACTAATAACCGAATAGTATTGTTCTGATTCATGAATACCTGAGAATAGATCGAATTTACCTTTGCTCCACTTTTTGTAAAATGAATAAATGGGAAAATGCAAATATGCAATTAATATGAGACTTTTTTATCCAAAAAGGTATTCAATATATCCAAAGTGAGTTTATTTTTGATGGTAGTGCTTATTCTTTGAGAAAAGCGGATTGAAGTTTTTTTTAATTGAAAACGAGATAATTTAAATAAATGTCGCTTTAAGTGAGTATTATGCCACAGTTTCGTTTTCAGCATCGGAATCTGTGCACCATACATATGTATATCCCTTTTCTTCACCATCAGAATCGGTGACGAAATCGTAATCACTAACCTCTTCGTACACTTCTCCATTGTAGCTGAATGTATTTTCTATTTTTGGTGGTTCTCTAGTAGGTCTTCTAAATTCACCGGTTGGGTTTATCTGAATGTTACTCATGTATGGAATCACACTTTGTTGTCTTCTATGAGTTCTCATTATCATCTGATAGAGCATAAACTCGGAATATGGGCATGAAACAGCTGAAAGTATATCCTTGTCAGTGCAAAAAACTTCTGGTTCTAGTTTACACTCGCCAAAAATAGCTTTATAATTGGAGATTAAATAAGAAGTTACAGAATTAGCTTGAAAGCTCCGATTTGAGTTACCTTCTGTTGACATAAATAAGTTTGGAGCAAAACAAATGGCCAAATTGCTCGGATTCATCTGGTTAACTCTCTCATTATCAGCAACTTTCCTTAAATACGATGCCAAGTAATTCAACAGGTTAAACCTTGTCTGGCCCAATGAAAGCAAATTTTCCCTAAAATTATCAAATACCTCTTCACCTCCCTCATCCTTAAGTAATTCAAGGAGTTTTTCGAACACTTCATCAGATATTAGAGGTTTTGTATTCAACATATTCCTGAAATATCTCTTGAGAGTTGTCGAAATGGTATGAATATCCCTTATTTCTTGGATATCACTAACATGTCCATTCTCAAACTTCTCAATAAGTTGCCTAACCTTGGTATCCGAACCATTCAGTCTAAATATCCCTTCAAATGTATCTGATTTTCTTCTTATAAGCTCTTCAATAAGATCAGATACTATAAACGGAATCTTCCCCATGAAAATCTCAGGGGGGCGAGTAAAAAACTGATGGGAAGTTTTCATGAATATAATTCTCACTTTTCGTATTATTGGTGGTTTAACCCTAAAATTGATCCAAATAGCTAATCAGAGGTATATATATAAGATGTACATATTTATTTATTTAAAAGCCGTATAGAGTCCTTCCTTGTCTCTTAAGAGCATAAACGACATCCATAGCAGTGACAGTCTTCCTTCTGGCGTGTTCAGTATATGTTACAGAATCACGGATAACGTTTTCAAGGAAATGACGAAGAACTCCACGAACTTCTTCGTAGATATCTCCACTGATTCTCTTTACACCACCACGGCGAGCCAAACGACGAATTGCTGGCTTTGTGATACCTTGGATATTTTCACGCATTACCTTACGATGTCTCTTAGCACCACCCTTACCTAAACCTTTACCACCCTTGCCTCTTCCAGACATGAATAAAAATGAATTATCTGGTTTGAGAATAACCTCCCCGCGGATTTTATATGTCAATTTACTCCTTAAAAATTTGAGTTAAGGCAATTTTTTACCAATTCAAATTCTAATGATTGAAAGTGGCATAATATATAGCGCCATTTTCCTCTCAAAAATATTTGAATGAATAGATAAGATCATTTCATCTTAGTAAGCAAATGGCTCGTACAAAGCAAACTGCTAGAAAGTCCACAGGTGGTAAGACCCCAAGAAAGTCCCTCGGTGCTAAGGCTGCTCGTAAGTCTACACCAGTTGTTGATTCACAAGGTGCCAAAAAGCAACATCGTTTCCGCCCAGGTACAGTTGCCCTTCGTGAAATTCGTAAATACCAGAAGAGCACAGATCTTTTAATTCGCAAGTTACCATTCCAAAGGCTTGTTCGTGAAATTGCCTCAGGATTCCGTGGTGATCTTAGATTCCAATCCTCTGCCATCGCTGCCCTTCAAGAAGCATCTGAAGCTTTCCTTGTTGGCCTTTTCGAAGACACTAACCTTTGCGCTATTCATGCTAACCGCGTAACAATCATGGAGCGCGATGTTCAACTTGCCCAGAGAATCCGTGGAGAAAGGAACTAAATATTATTTATATATGAATTTTATAATTCCGCCTAATATTTACTCTTTTAATGAGAAACTAGTGATTCCCTAGCTTTCTTTTTCATCTGATTCATATCTGCTTTCTCCTTTTCTTTCTCCCTCATTTGATTCAACAGCGCTATTGAAACCCTAAATGGGTTTTTATGAGGATTCGATCCAACAAATGATGCTTTTCGCATTCCACGTGCCGTAAGAGCAATCTTTGGCAGGCTTACACCAACATCCAAAGATCCGCTAGCTTTGATTTCTTTTTTCATTGATATCATGTGGCGCCTTGGCCTAAGTGCATTATAATTATCCTTTGGCGGTTCAAGAATAAAGATATTTCCTGAATCAGATTTAGGCACATAGCTCTGAGATTTATACAATCGCGGACTCCTGACACTTTCAGTCGGTATCTCAGGACTGTTGAGTGGTTCTTTTGTTTCAGAATCAATAAAAGTTATCCATTTCCCATTTACTTTCGTCTCAATTTTAGAAGACTTCCAGCTCTTCCGCTCACAATGGCCGACAAGAGGAGAAACAAAAAAAAGATCTTCGTCCTCACAATCCATAATAAAATTGAAACAAATCAAAACGGCAGAAAAAGTGCCATTAGGAGATATAAAACCCTCAAGTTATTGTTTTTCTTCGGTATGGATATAGAGTTAAGTTCCTTGATAATAACCAATCCAGATGCCCCATTTCCACCAGACACTTCGCCATGTGATCCTCCACCTCCACCACTTCCTGTTGATGGAACAGCATTGAAACCATTTTGATCAAAGAAACCACCATTTCCACCACCACCTAACCCTCCCTGACCTTTGCATTGTGTGTAGGCACCTCCACCTCCACCGGCAGCAACATAACCATTCACACCAAATCCAGCACCAAAATATTGGGTTATATTGATACCATCACCACCTTTACCTGCACATGTGGCACTTGATGATGGAGTCTCTCCAACCCCACCAGCTCCCCCGCCTCCGCCTCCCTTTCCTCCATTAGCCGGGGAATTAGGCTGAGTATTCCCCTGGCCCCCAGGTTGTCCGAAAAACACTCCCCCATATGGAGTGCCTTGAGAACTCAATCCACCTGGTGTCACTATGGTAGAAGAAGATCCTAATGCACCTCCGGATCCACCTCCACCTGATCCTCCATCAGATCCAGGACTGGAATAATAATAACCACCGCCTCCACCGCCTTTAGCAACAATTTTTCCAAACCTGGAGTCACCTCCGTTGGATCCAATAACACCTGGAGCTCCTCCTAAACCCCCAGCACCAACTGATACAGTGTATTCCTCGTTATAACGAACAAAGTAGTGAGAATGGTGGATAACACCACCAGCACCTCCCCCTCCGGCATAATATCTACCACCTCCGCCGCCACCTCCAGCAACAACTAAAACTTCAACTTCCCCATTAATAGGACTCACCCAAGAATGGTTTCCAACATTAGTGAACGAAACGACCTTCATCATGATGGTGAAAAGACAAGCGAAATGGAACATAATTTTTATGTCTGCAACAATAGATGCTTTTATAAGTTCCCTTGTTATTAATCACCAGAGACCCAAGGGGCCAATATTTGCAAATGGAATGAGGTTTATTAAAGATATAGTGAGAGTTTTAAACAATGATCAAATTATTGTAGATCTTGAGCCAGGATGTGTTGTTTGCAGTGATATCAGGGGGTCTTTTTTGGACTTAATCAGGATACTGCAGTCCAATGGACCGGTTTCTAGCACAAAATACGTATTTCTTGGTAATCATTTGGGATCAGGTCAGAGGAATGTTGAGTTGTTAATGCTTCTTTTTTCATTAAAGGTGCGTTATCCCAAAAACATCTTTCTGATTAAGGGATTTATGGATAATATTGAACGAATTGAAGGTTTTAGAGAAGAATGTGAAGATAAAGGATGCAGTGAGCTCGTTCTTTTAATACATGAAGCCTTTAAGTATTTGCCTATCGCATGTATAATCGGAGGGAAGTATTTATGCATGAACAATGGGATTACTAAGAGCGTCAAAACACTCATTCAGCTTCGTGTACTCAATAGGCCACTTGATAGTACAATCAATCCAATTGTTGCAGAGCTTTTTTCTTCAACTTTGTCCATATCACAACAGTTCTTTCACGAAAATGGTATATCTTTAATGATCAGAGGTAACTCAGATATACAAAAAGGGTATCAATATAATGAAGATAACACTGTTTTATCAATAATATCATCAAGACAGGCAAATAATGAATCAGCAGTTGTTTCAATATCATCAAACACTGAACATTCATTGGTTTTCCTTCCAAAATGGGTTCCAATTGTGTCTCAGGTTAATTTTGATGACCATTTCGTGAACAAAGCACCACATAGGAGACAATCTAACAGCAAATGACCCACAACGGTTGTAATAAAAATAAATGAATTCTACCATAAATAGCAAGTTTTCTCGGACACCAATAACACGAAAAGCTGAGATAAAACCGCCTCCTAGGAGACCATCTCCTTATTCTCGTGTGGTTGTTGATAATACGCCAATAATTCCGACAATAAAGGAAAGGACTCTTCCAACAACATTTTCGGATTCTTTAATACTAATAAGAAAATCTATTTCTCAGTTTTCTGATATTGAAATACCGCAAAACATTAGAACCCTTGATCTCCAATATAATCTATTCGAGAATTTTGAGGATATGCCTTCAATTCCTACTTTAGAGACATTAGATATGTCAAACAACCCGTTAAATTCTCTTCAAGGATTTCCTGAACTTCCCCATTTGAAATCAATTAATGTTTCCAGAACCCCTCTTGCAATGCTTCCAAATTATAAAGTAGCGCTTTTAATTCTTGCAGGAAAAAGCCTACGCGTTATTAATGGAGAGAGAATAAGCAATGCTGATAGACACCTTGCGTTATCATATCCCAAAGAATGTGCATCACTCCTGAAATTCGGATGGAGCATAACTTTCCCAGCGCCAAAAGAATCCGATATCCCATCTTTGTATTCTCAAATATCAAAGAGAACCCAACTTAGAACAATCGAGAAGAATAGGGTATCAAGGATTAAACCCACCAAGAACCAATCAGATATAGTTAATGAGAGATTATCATCACAAGAGAAGGAGATAAAGAGAATGGAAGAAGAGATTAAGAGACTAATAAAGAACAACTAAATTTTATTTGCCATTGAAAGTAGAACGGATCAATGTATCGAACAATGATGTTTAAGAATCCATTAAGCCTTCCCATATTTCTTGTACCTATTGGTGAGATAGGACCCGAGATAATAGAATTGGTAAAGAAAATATCAATGGATTTGCTTTATTTTGATCCCAATTCTTTTAAAGTTTTTCATAATGATTGCAAAGATCGGGATATAAAATTGCCAACAGAATTAAGGGCTAAATATCATGGGTTTAATAGTTTATCCGATTTTATTGATGTTTATAATCTCTATAAGTACGAGGAATCAATATTTCTCTGGAAACTTTACACAATCGTTTTTATAGTTGATTGTGTATTAAATCCAGATTTTTTTGCTATACAGGATCAAGTTGAAAACTTATTTACTGATACAACTCGAAATTACTTTCTTTTCTTTCGAGCTTGTGACGACATTAAAGAAAGAGATCGTTCATTTGCGTTATACTCTTCATATATGGAGAGGACATTGATAAGTACTGTTCATCAAATGTGCCCCACAGCACTTGTTAATTCTATTTTGTCTATTCCAGAGTTTAGGAATATGGTATTTATGGATAAGAAGTCTTATTTACATTACAAAAACAAGTTTAACATATACTTCTCATTAGTATCAAGTGACAAAAATGAAGGCTTGGCGTCTTTAGAAATGTTGTGGAAAGCATATGAGAAGAACAAAGCAACTCAAAAAATTGCTTCTTTATATGAAATAATTGGATTATTTGAAGTGACAAACCCCAACACAATTTCTAAATCATTAACAATGCAGAAATTACCATATGAAATATCTCCATGGACAATTTACTCTGATTGTCTTGATTATGCTTTTATGGCATTTTCTTTTTCTTGTTCATACTATTTGAAATCTCAACTTTATAACAAAGCAGCTGATTGCGCAATAAGAGCGGTATCTTTGAATTATCCAAAGGTAATTGACTTTGCAGTTCAATATATTGTTCAATCAATCAATGATCCAAATTCTAGACAAAGGGCATGGAATTTAATTGAAATATCGAGAAGTAAAGGTAATTTACGACAAACTGCGTTGGCAGCCTTTTGCATTGGCCAGGCCTTTGAAAATGAATCTAGAATAGAGTTTTTTGTTGAGTCCCTTAATTTGCTACGTGAAAGTGGACCAAATGGTGGCGCAACTAGCATCATATTTTGCAATATTGTGTTATCCCTTTGTGTTACTTCTATTGACCAATCTTTATTGAGCCATTTGATTCTCGAGGTTATTTGCAAGTCTGGTCCAAGGCTCCCAGCTAATTTTCAAACCGAATTGTTTTCCAGGCTTAGAACGATTCCATCTATTGAAATTGAAGAAACCTTCACGTTCCCATTGACAGTTATCTCCAGTTCCATTGCTTCTACACATTATTCAATAGTTGACAAGGAACAAGCATCTGAATCAAGTGTTTTCATATATCGCTCATCTGCAAAAACACAGAAGAAAGCATTGGTTGCTGTTGGAGACAGTATAATAATTGAATTACTTATATATAACCCATATTCCATTGATATTTGCGTGGATTTATCCATCAGATGCAGTAATATGCTTACATGCAGCATATCAAATGCTTCTATTAAGGCTAAATCATCGAGACCAGTTTTATTTTCAGTAGTTCCAAAATCTGGAGGAGAGATTATTATTGATCAACTTCTTGTACAAATATATGAGGTATCCTTGTATTCAGATATGTTTCAGCAGTTTGTTTTTCAAGCTGTAGATAATGCTCCAGTATTTAGAATTAAGTCCAACATGCCTAGTTCAAATTCTCTTGTATTTTTTGAAGGAGAGAAAGTTGATTACAGTTTTAGAATTTCTAATATATCTGATAAGATTGCGATCAACTCAATTAATCCGAAGTTCGATTCATCATTAAGTACTGTCCTAAAGTTTCCAACAACATCATGCTCAGTGCTCAATGATGTAATATTATCTGCTTCTTTTTGGATCCCATCTTCACTGAAATCTTTTATTTATTCTTTTTCATGTGTAGGATCTGAGAATTCGATTGAGACTGTGTTCACAGAAGAGAAAAGTATATGCATAGAGCCTTCAATATCTATCGAATCAATTCATCCGCTAGATAGCATTCCTGAAGTAGATATCGAGTTATCTTCATGCCTATTTTTTTGTATAGAAATTATGAATAAGAGTAGTGAGATGTTTTTATTTTCTGCTAGTTTTCGTGATGGAATATGTATAAGTGATGACTTTCTTCATCAAAGCATAAAAAGTGGATTAATTTATCCAAAATCATCACTCAATTTCTTAGTAGCATGTAAAAAAGAAACAATCAGCTTGTCGAAAGATTCTATACCTGCCCAATACCTAGCAATATCCAAAAAAGCCTACGAGGAGAACACAGGAGAAAAACTAAGTTCCGATGATTTTCATTCAATTTTTGTCCCGTTAGTTGCTTTTGCTTCTTTCATCAGGGAGAATTTTTCTTTTGAATGGCGAAATGCAAATGGGAGATATGGATCAATTGATTTAAGAACACTAATACCAGAAAAATCAATTCTCAATCATATTTATAACAAACCAATTACTTTCAACTATAGTTATTATGTAGAAAATCAATTATGTAGCATTCCACCTATTAATAAGTATATTAGTATTAAGTTTTGTTTTTCTTCACCAATTACCAGATTCGAGTTGGATGTGGGCAATTTCAAAGATACAAGCAGCGGGTTAACATGGGAAGGTTCTTTAATTTCCACTAGTATTGAAGGTATGATCTCATATGAAGCAACAATTTTGTTTTTGAAGCCTATAGAGTATCAGTTCTATGTTTGCTATCAAGGAATTGATAGCAAAAACTATAAAATACCATTATTATTAAAATTTCAACAATGAAAAATTATATACCGTTTTATTGTAGAATTCGAAGAGGGTCTATTTCCATCGCTTGGGTTGTTCTCTTCTTTGCATCTGTTAAGAAAGATTTCAAATCTATTTCACAAATATGACGAATCATTGCAGAAATATTTGTGAACGCGAACTCCAATTCAGCAGTCATTTCAAGTCCTTCAATATAAGGTTCAAATAACTCAATTTGTGCTTTCAGTGTAATTGGATTACTGAGCAATAAAATAATAATGGATATGTCAAAAAGGTCATCAAGGCATAATAAATGATCACTTCTAGCAACAAGCATCCCTGTTTGTTCAGTTTTTGAATTAAACGATATATTAGATGCTGTTTCTTGAATCTTTTTTAGAGCCTCATGAATACATCTGCAAAATTCTATTGGGCATGTATAAAATGGAAGCTTTTCAAAATCATATACTGCAGCAATATAAGGGTTGCCATCATTCCCATCAGTTTTTGGAAACACCTTTAAAGGAACTCCCCTCAGCCTTTCAGGTAAGAATTTTATAGAGAATCCAAAGCCTATGGGAGAAAGTGATCTAAATTCTGTGACAAGATCCCTAAATTGACTGATATCATAAGAATAAAGGACATATGAAAACTTATTGATGTAAAACTGATCAAAGAAGAATCTAGCAAATAATATAAACATAAATTGGAGGGATGTTTCTGAGTTCATCTCGTTTTTGGAAATGAAGTCATTGCAAACAGCAATGATTGCCTTACCGATAGCTTCTGGTCTTTCAAGACCGATATTGATCCTTTTCTTGAGCATAACCATCTCATCTTCACTATATTTATCAATATTATAACTTAAAAGCTTTTCTGATATCCCTTTATCAGGAAAGTACCCTGTAGATTGAGAAAACCAAGCTTTAGCTTCATTCAGAATTGTTTGGGGAGATATATCGATTGTTTCTGGCTTTGTTAACTGAATATCAATCCTTTTAATCATTCTATTAATGGATTGATTCTTTGGGTCATTCTGTTCAAAATCTACTATTTCACTCTCGATCTGAGGAACAAGAATCCTAAGTTCCTGATCTCCATCAGAAAGAGAGAATAAATTAACAAAATTCCCCAAGTAAAGGATTATATCAGATACACGATCGAGATTTTTCTTAATAAGTTTAACTTGTTTCAGCCTTAATGCTATGGATAAAGACATGAGACCTCTTCTCCTCATAGAAGTACAAGGGGGGGATTTAAAAGACTCCCTTTGTTTGATAAGTTGAGCATTTTTCGAATCAATTTGAGCCTGAATCCTTGCAATTATTGGAGAGCATTGCTTTGTTTTTAGGTAACTTTCAGCAGAAATAGTAGATATTCGTTGCCTGATCTGATCTTTAGTTAGCCCAAACTCTGTAATAGGAGTAATAAATAAAAATGGTGCGATTTCAGGGTGTTGAGCAAGGAAATCATTATGAGATACCCTAATTTCCGAAATTTTTTTGGGCTCGTTGCTTTCCTTCTTTTCCGTCTTTGGCTCGCTCGCAAATGGATCTCCAAAAAGCTGAATCCCCGGTGTTTTTGACTTCGACGCTTTAGATAATCCAGAGGAATTACCAGAAAACAAAGAGTTCCTCTTCGTCATCTTCTTTTTGTCTCCATCATCAAATAATAGGTTCTCGTTTGAGCTCATTGTAAAGGTAAATTATCGTCATGTAAACTAATCACAAGATCCACTTTACATAATTCTAAACGTTTTCCAAAATTAACGAGTTTTTACATTATATAAAATTAAAATTCCATACTTAATCCTTGTCAGTATCAGGGATAAAAGTGACACTTGTTTAATGACACAACCACGATTTGAAACTGATGCTGTTCGTTCAATCACCGAACAATCTATCCAAGCAGCTCTGAACAATCAATCTTATGATCATGCATCTGTAAATAGGTGGTCAAGTGAGATTCTTGAAACAACATTGAGGAGCCTTTGTGAAAGGTTTCCAGCATACAAGTTTGTATCACAATGCTTAATTCTTCAGAAAGCCGGTGGTGGTTTACACGTTTCTTCATCATGTTATTGGGATTCTAATAGCGATGGTATGGTTACCGTTCGCTGGGAGAATGAATCAATGCACTGCATTGTTTCTATTTATGGCCTTGCAGTCCAGTAAACACATTTGATTTTTCCATAAAGACGATTAAATATAGTTACCGTTTAAAAATGGATATGGAAAGGGTTCAGCTCCTAGATTCTCTCCAGGAATTGTCTAATATTCTTGAAACTGGCCTTGACAGAGAATCTATTTCCATTCTTCTAGAGCTTACAGAGTCTGGTGTTAATCCGGAAGCCCTAGCTGCATTGGTCAAAGAGCTACGAAAGCATCAAAGCGAAACGAGTGTTGACCAGCCGCCCAGTTTTTTTAACTAAATAACATGTGTTTTAAAACATTATTTTTTGGTTTGTGGACTCAAGACACCCTGAAGAACTGTGATTCTACCGTATGAAGAGTTCTTAAACAACGATTCTATGATTTCTTTTCGATTTTGGAAGCCATTAAGGAGAATGAAATACAAATTATCTTCTTTGTTGTTATCAGGCGAAAGAATGTAAAACAATAATAATACAGATAAAAGGGGCCCAATACCTTTTTGGCTGATAAGAGACTCGATATTTTCAATAAGAAAACCCGAGAATGGCACAAATCCTTTTGACATATCAATAGCTACATGATATGTATCGTTGAATGGAATAATGCTTACAAGTAATTTGCTTTTGTTGAATGCACCAGCATTCATGTTAACCTTTTCACCACTTTCATTGAGAATACAGGTGAATCCATCAATATGTTTGCATCCATTAGGAATTGAACCAAAACAAAATACTACCTTGAATGAAAGCGTGTCGACTTCAATGTAATCATTATCTGTTTCATTCAAAAACTTCCTTCTTGCAGGTGTATCAATTGATCCAAGTTCGAAGTATTTGTTCTCTTGATGAAGATGGAGCATTTTCACATATATAACAGGCTTTTTTTGAATTGAATCAAATGTTTTCATTGAATCAACATATGATTTATGAGAATGACGCCTAATGTTTCCTGTATTATTAAGAGGCAAGAATCCAAGATCACAAAGAATTGAATGAGCAGGGTTGTGGTTTTCATCATTTCGGTACTTATTGAATTTATAAAATGGTAAATCTGGATCATCACCAAACAATGAATCAATCCTGGCAATATCATCATTTTCAAAATCATTTTGTTCAATATTAGTGTTCGGCATCACCATTTCATTTGATTCAGGAGGAGAAGCTTCATCTGTATAAATGCTTCTTTCTCCAAGATCATTGACTTCAAAAACAGTGGTCCCTAAAATATGCCTTACGACAATTGTGGAGGGTTTAACAACAGAAACAATAAATTCTTCAGTAAAATAAATTTCTGTTGTTCTTATTGATGCATCTGATAATTCAGCAGAAAGAGAGAAATCACCTCCCCCTGTTAAAATCATATAATATAAGACTCTTTTCAGAAGTTGGATTATTTGATTATCTGATGTGCTCTTGCAATAATTGACCAGAGCTGACCCAATTTCTTGTTTTTTCATAAAGAAATTAGTTGATGTGGACATGAATATCAAGCCAATAAATGTTCGGATTTGTGAGTAAAAATCTGCTTCTTCTGAGGACAAAAATTTTGTAATAGATGATAAATAGCTATAGCTTGATGGACTTAATGTTTCAAATTTCTTACCAAACAAATGAGGAACTATGCCTGAGAATAGAGTCATTGCACTAATTTCTTCGTTAGAGGAACCATTTCCAAAATATGAATTCGCTTTTTGCCAAAACATATCAACTAAATTATGGAAGGGCAAAGATGCAAATTGAATAGCATTTGAAGATTTAATAGTTTCATAAATCAAAAAATTAGTTAGTTTTGTTCTATTCTCACAATAATGAGATATACTACATATAATTGTGGCCAATGATGACCATATATTCGAAACTATCTTTTCGAAACTCTGATTTAATGAATCAAAAAGGGTAACCATATATATATTATTCACTGAGAGGGCTTGTGAAAACCTCAGGACAAAATCAATTATCAAATCTGAGTTATTACGTATGTATTGCCATTTTATAATATAATCATGAGCATGAACAGGAAGAAGCCAATAGGAAAGATTCTCCATTCCTTGGGGAATGGTTAAATAGAACTTCAGATACTCTTCTACCAAAGAAATAAGCCTAGCACTATTATGAGCATCTTTGTCCTCAAGTAAGCGAAACAATGGATGCCATCGGAAATCAACTGATATTCTAGGAAGAGTGTAGTCACCTTTGATAGAAAACCAGTGTAAATACCTATCTGATGTTGAGCAAAAAGGTTGATTCAAAAACACCAAATTCTCAGCACTGGATGATACACCAACATATCTGTGTGATGCCTGGTGCCAGCATAACACGAAAGAAGAAAATGCACGATGTCGGTATTTCTCATTGAAATTCTTTTCAATATGCATCACAAAGAAATCTAGTAAAGATTCATCATTGTTCTTTTTCGAGACAGAGCATATATTACTGCGATACAGTTTTTCAAATCGATCAAGCCATGCATATATAAAACTCTCATTTTGAAAACACTTTTCCAAAATTATATCAAACTCATGATAGTAATCTTGTGATGGAGGGTTATATGCACACAAACAATCCAAAGCTAAAATAGCAATACTGTTTGAATCATTAGCTTGAGGTAAATACTCAACAGCACACAATAAAACATCCAATAATACTTTAATGGTATTATGATTCCAATCTTTCCTTCCAGCAAAAAAAATTCTTCTGATTTCTTTAAAAAGTACACTGGTATATCTTAATATTGATGGGTTAGTGAATGATTGAGAAATATGAAGCAAAAAAATAATAGAATATTTCTGTTTCAGGCTTGGAAAGGGAAAATCGGATAAGCAACGAAAATAAAAATCTATCGACTGCTTAAATAGAGATTTTTCTTCTTTTTCTATGTCATTAACCCTCAGTGCAAACCCTGTGCATTGTATTATCCAATCAAATGTCATAATATTAATAGTGCTAAGTTTTTCAAATTGAATATGAGGAATAACTAAGTTTAAAATATCTAAATAACAATTTTCATCAAAACTATATAGAGAAGAGCGATAATCTCCCTTGGTAAGGAGATTTCCATTCAGCAAAAGAGGACAATCCATCACAGGATTCTTTCTAGGTTTTGTTTATTTAAACAAGGAAAAGTGACCAATTTACGATCAATAAATATAACAAATTGGATAAATATGCCAAACATAATTGAATTCCATTTGTTTTGAGCCCCAAGTTGAAAGCTACAATCTGCGATTAAAAATCATTAATTGATTGAAGAGCTTGTGGTTTATTGGGCGATTTTGATTCATGAATATGCTCGACTATTGGAGCATTTATCTGTTATGCAAACATTCATTTAATGTTTGGGATAATATGCAAAGTTCTTGTTGGGATGTTATTCGAATTCATAATGTAAAGTTTTGGTCTATTTAAATCATTCATATTCAGAGGTTTTGGGTATTAGTTATTCTGATTAAACTCAATCAGTTTACCCTTTATTAATAAAATTTTGAAATATCCAAAAATTCTACCCAAATATTATATATAAATACTCAACATAAATGTAGGATTACGTTTCTGACAATTAAACTGTAGTTAATGATTCCAGTGATATAATGTTTTTCTTTAAACCATCTTTCAATTGTCAAGTTTGGTAAACTAGAATTTCCCAACGACTTAAAGACATCCACTCATCCATCGGATCATAAAATTTTCACGTCCTGATGTTGCTTGTCCCTGTAACATCAATCTGTGAATTTTTCTTATTTTTTTCGAAAAGTGACAGCCCACTTTTATTTCAAATGCTTTACATTATTTATCAATCATGAAATTATCGTTGTCATATGTAATCAACAGTTTTCTCACATTTTTCTCAATTTATTGAAACAAAATTCCTCCCCAAAAATTCAAACAAAGATTAGGAATTGACATTCTGAACATGGTATCAAGCCTATGTTTATCCGAAACACCAAAAAAGAAACAATCATCGTCAATTCTAAATCCTATATCAAATGTTGTCGAGATTAATCTACATTCTTCATTCAACTATCCGATTTTCACATTATTTGTTTTGAATATAGTCTTTTGGTTTGATTTAGAGAATATTGGATTTTTGAGGAATATCTATTTCTTTGAAGCTAGTATAAGCCTTCATTTTTTAACAATCTTTTCAAAGTCCATTTGTTTATTGAATCATAGCTTGCGGTTGATAAAAAATGAGCACAAAAATGCAATGAATCAAAACCAAATAGCCCAAAAGAATTGTTCTAACTTCAATGAAGCAACTATTTCAATTATTATTAATATCTTATTCTTATTCTTTTTTGTCTGTACCTTAAAACAACAAGATAAACCAAGACCAAACAAAAATTCCAAAAATGCCCAGACATTACCTCTATTGAATAGGAATAATTACATATGGAGGATTCGTTTGGGCTGTGAAAATGAAATAATAGATCAGGGAAGATCTTATTCACATATGAGTATTCAAATATCTGACTGTTTCTTTTCAAGAAGTTCTCAATATTCTGGAGATGGCGGTATAATATATGCTTCAAATAGTTCTTACTCAATCAATGTTAATTATTCAATGTTTTATAACTGTGCTTGCTCTTTCGAAGGAGGTGCAATATGGTTTTCTTCTTCGAATTCATATCTAAGAATGATATGTGCCAATAGATGCTCTTGTGGATCTTCTTATCATTATAATTTTGCTTCTTTAAGAGGATCACAGGCGAATCAACTGGAGTATCTATCTGTATCAAATTGCTCTCATACAACATCAGGATATTATCCAATATTTATATATTCAGGTAATCAGAGAGCTGACAACTTAAATAGTTCAATGAACAATGCCATTCAGGGATCTGGGGTATTTTTTGATCTCCCATTATCATTCACAAGTTCGCACTGCACTTTCTCAAACAACAAAGCATCAAATAGCCGATGCTTATACTTCTCATCTAATACAGGGACAATGTCAATGTCATATGCTAACATTGTTCATAACAACAGTCCTTCTCAATATGGAATTGTACTTGTTGAAGGATTAGGATATAAAATGATGAAGTTTTCCATTTTCCAAAATAATCAAAACTTCCTATTCTATATATATTCTGGTTCTCTTGATGTATTTCATTCTTTTATTGATCACTCATCATCGTCAATCTCCAACCACAATGCATTATCAACAACAAATAATTCATTTACCAATATTATGACTTATCGAATACAATTCTTCAATTCACTTCATTGTATTGCAGATATTCCACTTATTGATAGAACACCAATTCAAACAATCGAGGAATCTCCAATGAGATCAATAGAAGAAACTCCATATAGATCTTATGTTGATTGTATTCTCACATGTCATATGGCTCATTGGAGAGAGATCAGTCTGATCATTTCATTCTCTTTGATTACCCTTGACTTTTAGTGGGTTATCTTAAACAAACTAATTAGATTATATCTATTTACATATTAATCAAGGCCTAATGCACAAAAAGAGAAACATGATTACAAAAAAGAATACTAACATTAGTGCTTCAGAACCAATTGATGAGAGTACTGAACCAAGGAATTGAATTATACTTCTCTTGATTTGCTTAATGCTAAAGTGATATTCTTTATCAAATTTTGCACCATTGGCGCTTTTCAATGAAAGTCTTTTCGATTTAAGTTTGGCCAGTTGCTCTGAAAGCCTAGAATAGTCAAAATGGAAGTACTTCCAATTGACTGGATCAAAAAAGGCCCAGTCACCATTCAACATACCTAGGGTTTTGGCAAACGATGATTGGGAACCAACCCACCCAATCGGTTCGCGTAAATTATGTAGCATTCTTTGATAGTCTGTTTGATTAGGTTCACCAACCTTAAAGATACAGTTAGGATGACATCCATCAGATAATGATATTTCATTAAGTTTGAAAAAACACTCCTCCGAAACATGCTGTGTTGCATCTTTAATAGAATCAAATGATGAATCGGTTTTTCCATTATTAAACACAATTACTGAAGGAAAAGATTTGAGTTTGAAGTGTTTGATAGCATTGACGTAGTCATCAGTAAGAACGGCAAAATGAATAATTCCTTTAAAATGAGAAGAGACTCTATGTGTTTCAAAAGATGGTTCGTTTTCATAGCAAACCTGAAGAATGTGGGCCGCATGAGGTTCTTTAGATAGCCATTTCTCGACTTGAGATACTTTGGTAAAGACAGACACTTGAGAATCCCATTGTTCTTTGATCCAATCGATTAAGTCATCTCTGCTGCGGAAAAGTGAAGACATTTTGATAAAGTTCATCTCTCCATTATATAATCTTTTAACATACATCACTGCAGGAACAGACCTAAGTTGAAATTTAATAGCCAATGACTGCCCATTAATAATATCATTTCTTAAAAATGTGATATATTCAGAGAACTCAGATGCCACTTGTTCATAAATATTTCCATATTGAGAAGACCCAAAATCACGACTGTTGTATATAAATATTATGCAGTCGCCTTTTTCATCGATTATTTGGTTAAGAGAATCTATGGAAACATGTTCAGTTTTATAATCAACTTGCTGATGAAATCTTCCAAAGAAAAAGTTAAAAATATCATTTTGTTGGCCTCCGTTATGCGAGTATGATTCATGCTGTCCAACTTCTTCACTTACAGATCCAGTTCTATCATAAAACGATCTCCGATTAGAATCCATCAATAATTCATATGCATCTGTCGCTTTAACCCATATTTTCGAACTCTCCTCATTTTTTGAAACATCAGGGTGATGCTTCATTGTGATTTTTCGATAAGCCGCTTTAATTTCTTGATCTGTCGAATCCCGATTAACATCGAGTATGTGATAGGGATTCTCTCCGTTTTTAAGAGTAGATCGTGTAGTGAACACAAAGAAAGGAATCAGCAACATTATAAAGGGCCGGTCGGTTAATAAAAAAAAGTGGTATTGAAAAAATGATCGCAAAGGTACTCCTAGACATTTAATCATACTGTTCTTCTTCGTCATCGTCATCAGTGCTGTATTGTGACGAGCTTTCGTTTTTCTGGCTGAACCCTTCTTTTATAATTGGAATGGGATGCACTGTTTTTGCCTTAGGTTCAGCTTTAGACTCGAGTATATTGGTATCACTAAACTTTGATGGCATTGATGCCTGATTTTTAGAAAATTCTTCAGCAATTTTCATGATCATTTCTATTGGTTTATTCTGAGTCTGGGATATGTAGTTCAATGCATTGTTTTTGGAAATGGTATGTCTTGTGGTGTTATTCCAGTTCACTTCGAATATGTTCTTCATTCCAGATTCTCTCATATCAAGAATCTTCGATTGGAGGTTTAATATTTCATAATCTAACTTTTTTTCCTCTTCCTCTGCTTCCGTAACATACTCATTCAACGATTTAACAGTTAAATCCTTGTGAGATTCAAGTGCTTCCTTTTCTTGAATAATTTTTTCATATTTTTCTTGAATCTTTTTCATTTTGGTTCTAAAAACTTTTTTTGTATTGTGAATTTCTTTAACTAGTTTTTCATTAGATTCATTTAGTATTTCAAGCTGCCTTTTTTGCAATTCAATCTGTTTCTGAATAGAATTCACAAAAGTTGGGTCTACGTTAGAATCTTCAACATTTATCGCCAAAGATTCATTTTCATCAATAGTAGCTGATAAAAGTTTTATTAAAACGTTCTGATTGTGAATATCTAGAGCAGTAGAAAAGGGTTTAGTGTTATCAATCATTTGGGGTATTTTCCCCTTCACTATTGTTTTTTTTTAAAAAACACTATATTCTCCATTCCAAAGGAATTTCCTTAGTATTAACCAATAGAACACCTCCTTGCCCCATTTTTTGAAGGAGGTTTGTAAAATTTGACAAGACGAAAAAATCTCTTTTGACTTAAACAATTCAATAAATGGTCCATCTTACTCATGTTTTTGCTTTCTTGTTGCTATCGACTTTTGTTCTATGTTCAATAAATAATAAAGAAGATGTTTTGGCACATAGGGATAGTTTAGATAGAGTTTTAAATATTAGGAGCCACTATAGAATTCATTATATATCTGAAAAAGAGTTGAAGATTCATGATGTGATATTCAACAAATTGTCTCACGTTTTTGGAAATGGAGGAGCTATTTATATTTGCGATTCTGGTAATGTTTCAATTTACCATTGCTCATTTATCATGTGTAAATCATGGAGAGGAGGGGGTATTTATGGGTCAAATATTGCTTCTAATATATCTAATGTACTTTTTATGGCATGCGGAGCAATAAATGGAGGAGATTCAATGTTCATTGTAAATAATCGTGAAAGTATGCTCATTTATCAACACAGTTCAATATCCAGAAGTTACCATGAGAGAAAAGTGGATTTTGAAGGTTTTATTGGTTCAAAACAGAGTTCAATACTTCTTAATAATCAGAATTATAGTTTGAATTTGTTTTTTTCATGTTCTATCATTAAATTGCAATGTTTTGAGACCGAGTTTGCTTTTTGTCTATTTTATAACAATACATTATCATTGCTTTTTGATAAATCAGAACTAGAATCATTAGTTATAAATTCTATATTTTATAACAATAGTGCCATTCTCAATGGAAAAAATGAAGATTTTCCTGTTATTGTTTCAACTTATTGGGTTTATATTTATGATTCGCAATTTTTTGTACCATCAAAAAATATCTATCATGGAGATGTTGTAATAAATTCGTGCAAGATCATTGAATTTTCGGAAAAGAACTGTTATGTACATTGTCAGGTAAATCAAAGCCTGGTTTTTGATGACCAATCAGGTATGAATAAGATTATAATAAAGGAGGTAGAACCAATCAAAACTCCATTTAGAACATATCCACCAGATAGAACTCCATTTCAAACATTCCCACCCGAGAAAACTCCCTTCAGAACATATCCACCAGATAGAACTCCATTTCAAACCTACCCACCTGAGAAAACTCCATTTCAAACATTCCCACCTGAGAAAACTCCCTTCAGAACATATCCACCAGATAGAACTCCAATTCAAACCTACCCACCTGAGAAAACTCCCTTCAGAACATATCCACCAGATAGAACTCCATTTCAAACCTACCCACCTGAGAAAACCCCTTTCAGATCAATTCCATCTGAGAATACAGATAGTGAATATTATGAAGTCGATCCAACACGTAGTTTGATACCTCCAAGTAGATCTAGTGTTATTTCACGCACTCCATCACCAAGTGAATATGAAACAGATAGTGAGTATTATGAAGTTGCTCCAACACGTACATATCTTCGACCAAGTAGATCTAGTGTTATTTCACGCACTCCATCACCAAGTGAATATGAAACAGATAGTGAATATTATGAAATTGATCCAACACGTAGTTTGATTCCTCCAAGCAGATCTAGTGTTATTTCACGCACTCCATCACCAAGTGAATATGAAACAGATAGTGAGTATTATGAAATTGATCCAACACGAACATATCTTCGACCAAGTAGATCTAGTGTTATTTCACGCACTCCATCACCAAGTGAATATGAAACAGATAGTGAGTATTATGAAATTGATCCAACACGAACATATCTTCGACCAAGTAGATCTAATATTATTTCACGCACTCCATCACCAAGTGA
>Ga0209639_1000762_pt1 | contig 39780 bp, 36 predicted proteins | sample EPASupsiteHSE605_FD_187268 | JGI IMG/M metagenome (GOLD analysis project Ga0209639, IMG submission 187268) | Bioremediated contaminated groundwater from EPA Superfund site, New Mexico - Sample HSE6-05 (SPAdes) (version 2) | ecosystem: Environmental > Aquatic > Deep subsurface > Groundwater >... | reverse complement strand
GCGAAAGTTATCGGTTGCACCATGCCCTCTCTAAAAAATTTGGCACTGATTAATCTTGGTAAATATGACTGGCAGGCTTATGTACAATTTCGCTGCCATGTTGTGTATTTTTTACTTGCCAAACACAACTATCCTATAAAGGCAATTTGAATGGTAAAATAGAGATCCAATGTATGTATGCCCCCTATGACACCCTACTTCATATAACCATTGGAAGGGTAATCGCATGATCCCAACAGAAAAGTTATTCGCCTACGGCAAATTCATTACCGAGACTGAGCTGCAGAAAATCACCAAGGAAGGGGATTATCTGCTTTTTCATCGTGGGATCGAAGAAATGATAGAGAGCGGGTTACTGAGTCCGGTTAAGGCATCGGGGAGTAATGGGAGAATACCACCCCTTTTCAATAAGTATCGCATCATCAAGCCACGAGAAGACTTTGCTGAGTACATGGAGAGTATTCGGCGGCTCAACCCGCGTTTGAATATTCATGCTTATCTCCAGCGCCCGGAATTATATAAGAAACATCATGATATTGTAGAGGGGCTGAGCCGGTATTTATGGTATGAGGCCAGGTTATTGGAAGAATCCATGGCCCGCAAGGAGCGCTCCTTTTCCATCTGGGGCCGTGAGAAGCTGCTGGATGAACAGTTTGCTCTGGTTCGGGAAGTGCTTCGGGTAAATGGCCTTAATGAAGATTTCTTGAATTATTACGATACTCCGGAGCCGTTTTTCGAGTATGTTCACAGGCATTCGCCAGAGATGACCGTACTCGTTATTGAAAACAAAGACACCTGGTTCAGCTTCCGCAAATTGATGCAGGCAACCGGAAAGAATATGATTGCAGGCATTACGGTGAACCTGCTTCTTTATGGTGAGGGAAATAAAATCACTAAAAAGGGCGCACTGGAGGATTACGCCTCCGGTATGCTGCACAGTCAAGAGGGACAAACCATAAGAGTTATGTATTTCGGTGACCTGGATCTGGAGGGTATTCGCCTGTTTTTCCGCACGAGGGAGGCCAATCCCAGCCTGTTTATCCAACCCTTTGCGCCGCTGTATCGGCTCATGCTGGAACTGGCCGAAGGACGGCCAATGCCGGAGTCGCCGGATAAAAGGGGTATGCCGGCGGCGGTTGAAGAATTTGCTGAGCTGGGCGGTCTTCAGGTGCAAGTCATTAATGACTTGTTGGCGGAGGGTCGCTATATACCCCAGGAGATTATTAATTATCAGATCCTGGCAGGGATTTTAACTTGAAAACTTCAAAATATATTATTTTTAAATACATTGACTTTACATATAGTAGTTATTTAATATACGCTGAATACACAATATGATAATAGGAGCGTTTTTAATGGCACAAACGAGTATCAATATCCGCATAGATGAGGATTTAAAAAAGCAAGCAGAGTACCTATTTTCTGAGTTTGGTATGAACATGACAACGGCATTTACAATTTTTTTAAGAGCGGTTATTAGAGAGCAAAAAATACCGTTTGAGATTTCTATGCCTAAAGATGAATTTTTCAACGAATACAATCAAAACCGGATTAGAAAAGCTATTGCCGATACTAAGACTGGCAAAGGGGCTCTCCACGATTTGATAGAGGTGGACGATTAATAAAATGAAAATAAATAATAAGGGTTTTAAAATTTGAAGGGAGGAAAGGTTATGAACCCATCTAATCTTATACGAGAACACATGTCTGAGCTGCGTAATGATTACATGGTTTACAGGCTGGGGATCTTTGGCTCCTTCGCCCGGGGGGAAGAAACGGAATCAAGCGACATTGATATTCTGGTTGAATTTAGTGAAAGCGTTGACCTGTTTCATTTTATTCGCTTACAGTATTTTCTTTCCGAGCTTCTCGGACGTAAGATTGACCTGGTAACACCTGACGCTTTAAAACCCATGATAAAGGATCAGATTATTGGGGAGGTGCAGTACGTATGACCCGTGATCCGCGCTTATATTTGCATGATATATTGGATTCAATTGAGAAGATTCAGCGCTATACTTCTAACATGAGCTTTCAGGAGTTCGCGGAGAGCAGTTTAATAATATGTGTTTCATGAGGAATTTGGAGTTTCTTGAAGGCTTCGAGAAAAGAATGCAGATTCTGGCTGCCATCGACTCGATTGTCAACCGATTAAACCGCAACAAGGAAATCGAGGCGCAGTTTGAACATGCTCAATTGGACAATATCATCTTCTCGGTATTGGTGTTTATCATGGAACGGACCCTCAGCGAGGATGAAGAATGCACCATCGATAGCATAAGTGCTTTCCTGGGGAGCATCATTCCTGAATACGGAATTGATTTTCCCGCCGAGAATACCCGCGAACTAGCTGAATATATAATCAAGGATATCCTGCAAAATGGAGGGGAAGCCCGATATTACCCGGTCATGAAATACGGAGAAGGCTGGACCCGCACCCGCATCAGACTTATAGATGACAAGCTTAAAGATGGCGAGCATGGATATGTCGTGAGCTACCAGCTTACCAACCAGGGTTATGACCTGCTTTTCCGCACCAAGGAAGTTGAGCAGGAGATTAGTTTTACTATTGAAGAATTGAAGCTGCGTGAGCTGATTAAGCGTAAGAACTATAAGAAGGCCATCACCCAGAGTGCTAACCTGCGGCAGATGATAAGACAGAAAAGGAATGATATCAGCCAGTTTATCCAGAAAATACGCGAGAATATTTATGATGTAGATATCCGGGAGTTTGAAAAACTGGTTGGCAGTACCTATGCCCTGCTGGAGGAAGAGTACGGAACCATGAACGAAATCCGCGATATGATCGTGCTTTCTGAGCAGCGCCTGCAGGAAGAGGAAAGCACCCGGGGCAGCCTGGATGAAGAAATGAAGAAAGCGCGCCGGGAAATCGCTGTCATTCGCAGAAATATTATCAAGACCATTGACGAACAGAAGCAAGTCATTCTGGAGCGGCATAGTCTGTCGAAAATCTATAAAGAGATGATTGCCGATTCATTTTCCTTATCGCTGGCCCGGGTCTATGATTTCGAGCAGGAAATACTGATACCCCTGGAAAAATCTGATGAAAAAATCATTACCTCCCTGTGGCAGCTGCTTAATCCACTGTTCAAGCCCAATCCCTACAAAAACCTCAATCTGCTCTCCCTCTATGAGCGCCAGGCCCGTATACGACCTGAAGATGATACGCCAGAAGGAATACCCATCGGGGATCTGGGCGAGGATTTGGAATTGTTAAGAATAAAGCGGATGAATGAAATCCATGTAGAATTGATCCAGTCAATCCTGGAATTGGCCGCTTTGAAAGGAACGTCGTATCGATTTAGTGAATTGCATGATTATTTACAGAGTCAAGCCGGCATTTATGATGAAATTATGCAGGGTGAACAGCTTTTCAAATCCATGTTGAAGCTTTATGATCTAAACAGGATTGACATAGCAGCCTGGCAAGCCCGTCATGATGAAGTGGTAGCCAATGCCACCGGCGAGCTGGATGTTAGTTTCTGTTTGTACCGCATTGAGTATGGTCGTCCGGACATGTACGGAATTAAAGGAATTGAGATTCAAAAACCGGATGAGAACCTGTTTGAGGATGATATTCATTACCGTCAGGGTGATGCGATTTGCAGCAGGCATATAGTTTGCAGCGACTTTATGATCGAGGTGTATATGAAATGAGCGCCTTAAATACCGCTTTAAAAATATTCAAAAGGCTCCTGGAGCGGGGACAAATTGATCGGGAGAGCGATGGCGATCTTTTTCTGGAGTATAGGAATGGGGAAGTCCGGTCGGCCTTGGCTCAACTGGAAGAAGAGCTGGATTTTCGAATCGTTGAGGCTTCCAGCACTTTGTATCTGGTACCGGAGAGCAGTAACGGCCTGTTAGGCTTCGTCAGCAAGGATCTCCGGGAGTGGGTGGCCTCAGATGCCAGGTTGCTGGACAGTTATCTGCTCTGTTATATTTCTATGTTTATTTTTTACTTGTTTTACGGCGGACATAATCGCAATCCCAAACAGAGGGAATATTTAAGGATCAGTAAATTAGCGGAGGAGCTTGACCTGCGGTTTGCTCGGGCCTTGGCCGACAACGAAGGTACAGCTGAGTTGGAAGAGCGCTATGGCTTGAATTATATGCGGGTCGCGGAACTCTGGGAGAGCAAGCAGGACTTCGAGGAAAAGGCTCGTAAAACTAAGACCGGAACTATCCTGATTACCTGCCGTTTGCTGGAACGTCAGAATCTTCTGCGTCTGGTAGATAACGAACGGGAAATCCGCTGCACTCGTAAGCTGGATGACCTGATGCTGAATTATTATTTAAGTGACAGCCGGGTGGATGAGATCCATTCCCTGTTCGAAGGGGGAAGCGAGCCGGATGCCCAAAATTAATAGAATCAGGATCGTGAATTTTTCCTATAATCATGAATCCCGGCACATTGTTGATGAATGCTTTAATTTCCATGGCGGTGAGGACGCACTTTTAAACCTGTCCAACGGCGGTGGTAAAAGTGTCCTGGTGCAGCTTTTTCTGCAAGTGATAGTCCCGGGAGCTAAGATTCAAGGCAGAAGAATATCAGACTTTTTCCGCAAGCAGAGGCTTCCCGCTTACATTATGATTGAATGGAAATTGGATGGTGCAGGGGGAGGGTATCTGCTGACCGGCATTGGTATAACAGCCGCAGAAGATGCCGAGCAGGAAGGAACCAAGCCAAGAATTCGATATTTTAACTTCACTGCCAAATACACCGGAGTTAATGCGTTTGATATTGCAAATATACCTTTGGTAGAGAGAAAGGGTGGGGTTTTAGATATTAAGCCCTTTCGCGAAGCCCGTAAGTTCTTAGCTGATAAAGAAAAAAAAGATCCCTACGTGATTGGCTATTACGCGGAAGGCGAAGGAGACAGCTATGCCAAACGTCTGGCCGAATTCGGGATTGTTCAGGATGAGTGGCGCAATGTCATGGCTAGGATCAACGACAATGAAAACGGTTTGGAGGATCTATTCCAAAGAATTAAGACTTCGAGCCAATTGCTGGACGACTGGATTATTAAGACCGTGGAAAAAGTCATGTTCAAAGGCCGGTCTGAACAGCGTCAATTGGAGGACATGCTGCAGAGCCTGGTCCAGGATGTGGTGGAGAATGAGCGCTATATAATAGAGAAGAAGTTATTCACCGGATTTCTGCAGAGCCTCCGTGAAGTACTTGCCGACCTGGAGGTCTTATTGAAGAACCTGGAAGAGCAAAAGCAATTGGGAGCCAGTCTGGCTGCCCTACATGCCTATCTGGGCGAAGAGATAAATACGCAGCAGGAAAAACAGCAGGCCAACGAAAAAGACATGGAGGCTGCCAGGGTTGAAGAACAATTGGTGACCCTGGAGGAGCGTTCCTATCAGTATCATCTCAGGCTTGGGGAGCACGAGGAGTCTTCCCAAAGGCTGACCACTGCAGAAATAGGTTTCAGCGAAACGGAAGGCGAACTATCCAAGGCCAAAAGACAGGAAAAGATCATGCAGGCGGCCGGCCTGGCCGCGGAGATTCGGCAGATCATTTCTGAACTGTCGGGGATCGCAGAGAAATTGGCCATGGCTAAGGAGGACTACGACAAAGACGATCAAGCCAGCCGCCTGGAATATACTTTAAAAATAAAGTGCGAAGAGATGCTGAAATTCTTGGATTCAGAGCTTGACAAGCTGCGGGCTGAAAAGATCGACCAGCAAGAAATATTGGAAACCGGGAAGAAAGAGCAATGCACTCTGGATGTGCAGAAGAGCAGTCTGGATGTGGATAAAGGAAGACTCGAAGAACGTTTGAGAACCTTTAGGTACCAGGAAAAGCAGCTTCAAAAACGACTGGGCCGGCAGTGGATAAGAAACTTGCTGGGTGAACTGGAGGCTGCCGAAATGGATCAGATCCATAAGGGACTGCTCCAAACCAGGGACCAGATATTGAACGACCATGAAAAGGTTCTAACGGAAAAGGCGGCCCTGGTGCAGCGCCAGCAGGAAATGGATATTCAATGGAAGGGAATTCAGGCAGACCAGGGCGAAATCTCTCGGACATTAAATGATTATGAACGTGAACTGTCTGAGTACTTGAAAAAGGAACAGCAAGTCCATGAGATTCTGGAATGCTACGGTTTTGATGCCTCCCTGGTTTTTGATCATGAACGCATGGACAATCTGTTTACCCAACATATTAAGGAGCTGGAATATAAAGGAGAGGCAGCTGCCCGTACTAAAAATGAGGCGGCGGAGACCCTGGCATCTATTAAAAGCGGAAATTTACATAGTTCTCTGGAATTAGCTTCTGCTCTGGCTGAGCTGGATATTCAATACGATACCGGTGAAAGCTATCTGCGCAATCAATCACCTGATCTACGACAAAGTATGCTGGAGAGAAACCCCATTCTTCCCTATACCCTACTCATGTCCCGTGCGGATATAAACCGGGTAGCAGCGGCTGGCCTCAATATTAATATGCGCCGCATTATACCGCTGATGTCTTACGAAGATTTGAATTTATTGGTTACGAATCAGGGACGAATTGCCAGACCGCAGGAGGAAATCGCTTTCGCTTGCCTGTATGAAGGCAGAATATTCGATCATGAAAACCTGAATAAATTGCTCCTGGAAATGGAAGCCAAGTGGAAAGAGGCCGCAGAGAGTCGTGACCATTATACCGAGGCGCACCGGGTAGCTCTGCTGGACCTCTCGGCCTGTCAGCGCTTTGATTATGCCGCCGATTTTCGTTATGAGCTGGAGAAGGGGATAGGCGAGTGTGAAAAGCGTCAGCTTGATTTGGCCAGGCAGCTGACTGTTCTGGAAGAAGCAAAAAAACAGGCCAACCGGCAGCAGGATAAGTTGGACGGACAACTCCGCGCGCTGGCTGAACAAAGGCCTCGGGCCGAAGCAAACCTGGAAGCATTTCTGGATTTCCTGGTCGGAGAGCCTGAATACCAGCTCGACCGGGGAAAACTGAATCAAATTATGCAGGACTTGTTGAGCTTGAAGGACAAAAGGGCCATGCTGGTTAAGAGCCTGGAAAAACTGCAGACTGATATTGCCGGGACTAATAATAAGATTATAGCAAGAGAAAACCAGCAGCAGGAGGCCGAGAAAAAATATATCATCTACAAAGATGCACCGCTCTCAGCCACTGTAATAGGAAATATTGAGGAACTGGAGACCAGGCTTAAAGCTATCAAAGAAGAATACAGTCATGAGATAGGACAACTTGAAAAACAACAGCAGGACTTGACAACTCAATCGCGGAAAGTTCAGAAGCAGTTGGATAAGCTGGGTCTGTCCGAAGAGGACTATAGCGATACGCAATTTGATGAAGCTGCTGCTGAAGCTATCCATGGGGAAATAATCCGGCTGGAATCTATGCTTAAAACAAAACAAAAGGAGCACCTTGATGCTTCCAGATCCGAGGCCTCAGCTGCCAATGCACTTACCATTGCTCTGGATGAGGTCAAAAGACTGGGTGCTGCGTCCCCGCTGCCTCCCCAGGAAATTAAGGGTGACTTTGAAGGCAGACGCCAAAGACTTCGCCAGCACATTCAGGAACTCGAAGAATTAAATAGAGGCATCTCTCGAGTACTATCCCGTTACCTGAGAACCAGGGAAAATATTGAGCATGTAATAGATATGACCACGGTTGAAGCTGCGACGAATTTTATCCCCGAAACGGATGTTATTGCCCAAGCCTCCCTCTGGGAAAAGATCTTTAATAATTTACAGAGCGGGAACCGGGAAAACGCAAATAAAATACGGAATCGTTACAACAACTGTAAAGCGGACTATCGGGACAAAACTCTGAACCTGGATAGTATATTCAAAGGACTTGATCCCCTCTGGGATAAGGCGCAAATGGAGTATGATGATTTCTACTATCTGTTTGAGCGCATGAGCCTGCACGGAGAAAAACTAAACGAGTTGATTGTCATATATGAGAACCAATTGGCCAATCTGGAGCACAATAAAAGAAACATGGTCCAGCAGAGTTTTCTGCAGGGACGGAGAATGCATGAAGAAATTGACTTGATATCGAATAATTCCAAGGTGCTCTTGCAGGATAGATCCAGACCTGTACAAATGCTGCGGATAGATTTGCAGCTTGACAGTCAGGAGTCAGCCCAGCAGCGGGTGAACGACTACATAGAAGAGTGCATTGCGAAAGTCAGGGAGAAAACCAGACAGGATAATCGGGAAGATGAGTTACGCAAGACTATAGCGCGTTTGATGTCCAGCCGGGAACTTCTGAATGTATATCTTGGCAAAGCTAATATACCTGTCAATGTATTCAAAATCGATATAAATAAACAGAATAGCCGGCTTAAGCTATGGGAGGACGCGGTGCGGGAAAACTCAGGCGCGGAAAAATTCGTGGTCTTCTTTTCGGTGCTTTCCGCCTTGATGACTTATACCCGGACGCGTAATATAGAAGCGCTGGGAGCCGATCCTGACACTGATACCCGGGTACTCATTATGGACAATCCCTTTGGCCCAATTTCATCGGAACATCTGCTCGAACCCATGTTTGAAATCGCCAAAAAGCACCGCACCCAACTGATATGTTTGTCCGACCTCAAACAGAACTCGATTATGAAGCGCTTCAACCTAATTTATATGCTTAAGGTTCGGACTGGGGCTATAGATGGCAAAGAATATCTGAAATTCGAGGAGCATGTTCGGGACGAAAATGCCCTCCAAATTGATGAGAAACTTGAAAAAGCCATATACCGAGCCTCGGATTTTAAGCAGATGCCACTATTTGGTGACGAAGAATAATAGCAACATGCCCTAAGCTGAATTAGCACTAGGCGCTGTAGACTATGCGCTCGATTGAGGAGCGTATTAATTATGACACAATAAATGGTGTTAGGAACAACTCGATTCAGCTTTCGTAAGATCGAACCAATTGACATTGAAACCTTATTTCATAAGTCCCACATATCACCGCCATATTGGATTTACAATAGGCGGTGATATTCTTTTGAGCAGACAGTGTAGAGTTCCCAACATCTAGCAATAGCTTTTGAATAAATTCTTGTAACATATTTGTTGTTGGTGTAATATATATAATATAACAAATGTTATATAACTAACGTAATGTGAAAGGCGGTGTAACTTTGGGACCTAAGAGTAAATTTACAAAGGAGCAAATAATTGATGCAGCCTTTGAAATAGCTGAAACAGAAGGAATTGACAATATAACCATGAGAAAAATCGCAGAAAGAATGGGCAGCTCTGTAGCCCCTATCTATGTGAATTTTAAGAACAATGATGAACTGATTGAAGCAGTAATAGATAGGATTATAGGTATCAGTCAACAGCTTTTAATCGAAGAAAATACAGGAAACCCATTTTATGATATGGGAAAGGCAAGCCTAAGATTTGCCATGGAGTATAGTGTACTTTTCAGAGATTTAGTTATGAAAAACAATAACTATATGAAAGGCTATGATGAAGAAATGCTGCCAGTTTTAATTGAGGAGATGAAAAAAGACCCTGAGATGGCAGGTTTATCAGAGGACGATTTAAAGACCATATTATTGAAAATAAAGATTTTCCAATTAGGTCTTTCGGTAATGGCTGCTAACGGCTTGCTGCCAAAAGACTATGGAATGCAAGATTTAATGGATATATTATCAAGTACCGCAAATGATGTAATACTATCAGCCAGACTAAGCGAAAGTAATGATCAATAAGAAATATAATTCAAATTATATTGGAATGGACCGTATTTTGAAAACAATCAATGTTTTCCTGGACGGGGCGTGTTGAGGCGATGATGGATGAGGAGGGTTTTCAATGAATAAAAAAGATATTCGTAATATTGGTTTATTTGTTTTTGTTGTTATTATCAGCGGGTGGTTGGGTGTTCTCGTGGATTCGTTCCTGGCCGGGCATCCCGAGGGTGATTCAGCCGGTATGGGGATTTGGTTGGTATTGCCTCTGTTGACTGCATTTATAATCATTATATTTTCCAAGCTCAGTTGGAGAGGGCTTGGTTTAAAACCGAATTTCAAAGGAAATATGAAATGGTATCTGGCTTCTATCTTGATATTTCCTGTTGTAACGGCAATCATTTTGTTAATCGGAGCTGCAACAAATTGGATAGACTTGTCAGCACTTAATCTCAAACCACTTATTTTAGGGTTTTTCAGTACTTTGTTAATTAATTTTATTATAGACATCTTTGAGGAGACTGCCTGGCGGGGTTACCTAACTTCACAACTCCTCAAATTAAATCTAAATGACTATAAGCTATATCTCATCATTGGCTGTGTGTGGACAGCATGGCATATTCCATATTACCTGGTTTTCTTACCTGAGGCTGAAATAAAGGCGGTAATGCCTGTCAGCCGAGCTGTTTATGCCGTTGTTGCTTTTACAACTTTTTTATCTTGGACGGTGATGTTTACTGAGCTTTTTAGGGTAACAAGGTCAGTTTGGCCGTGTGTTATATTGCATATGGTCGAGGATTCACTTATAAATCTTATAGTTATATCAGGTTATATCAGTATCGCAGCCGGAAAAGAAATTCTTATTTCCCCAATCAATGGGATTATTACTTCAATTCTATATGTTGCCGTCGGACTCGGAATAAGAGCTTATAGAATACGCGCAAATAGAAATAACTATTTGCCCAAAGGGGCCACATATTTTGATGGCCGAAATACAGTCATACAATATAATGTTGTAGAATGAGTTGATTATCGGAAAGACTTTAAAGTTTAATGAAAATAACCTGTAAATATTCAATGGAACAAATAAGGCTACAGTGTTAAGCTTATAAACATATTAGTGTACGAAACTTATTTCGATTAGTTTTCGAAGTACTAAAATAAGGGGTGATGATATGAGTGATATCCCTTCTGATCTTTTTCTACAAAGGACTAGGATTACCCAGTTAGAATTATTGCAAAAAACTTTGACTGCCTCGAAGAACCGTAACGCCACTGCAAATCAGAGCGTTTCGGCATATTCTACTTCAGCCAAGTCAGCTGAACGGCCCTTCAGTGAAATTATCCGGGAGGCCAGTCAAAAATATGGTGTTGATGAACAGGTGATTTCTGCCGTTATCCAGCAAGAGTCATCCTTTAACCCACAAGCAGTATCCTCCAGCGGTGCCGTGGGGCTTATGCAATTAATGCCCGCAACAGCCCAAAGTCTGGGAGTGAATGACCCTTATAATCCGGAGGAGAATATTATGGCAGGCGTTAAGTACCTAAAGCAGAAAATGGACGAATTCGGGGGTAATCTCTCTCTGGGATTGGCAGCCTATAACGCAGGTAGTGGAGCTGTTCGTAAGTATGGCGGAATTCCGCCCTACAAAGAGACCCAGGACTATGTTAAGAAAATCGTTAATTCCTTTGATCACTTGGTTTAATATTGTTAGAAACTGTAATAAAAAGGAATAGCTGAAATAATTTTATAAAAAGAAGAATCATGGAGGTTTGATTATGAAATGGTTATGGACCTGGGACGGTCATTTCTTTGGATATAAAGATGGGAAGGATTTATGGACATATGATGGTAAACATGTAGGGAACATAAGTGGAACAGATATATATGATTCAAATGGAAACTATTTAGGTGAGATTATGCATGGAGATAGGCTTATAACCTGCAAAAGTAAAAAACAAGATAAGAAAGATAGCTTCAAGCCTTATGCCAACAGGGCAGGATGTGAGAAGCAAGGTGATTATGCAGGATATGCAATGTATGTTGGATATGAGGATTTCCCGAAATTATAAGATTTATGACTTCAAGCAGTTTATTTGCCATTTAGCTGCCTTTCTATACTGCTCTATTATTGAGCTAAAATTACACGATTTCTACCCTCTTGCTTGGCTTGATACATAGCCTGGTCAGCTCGGTTTATAGTTTCCATAATTAAATCTGCATTGGTAGGATTAAGCCAGTTTATACCCACGCTGGCTGTAACATAGGGGGATGTGGAAGAGAAGGGGTGTTCTAAACATAGTGCTTCGATTCCCGCTCTGATTGTTTCTCCAAGACCTAAGGTTTCTTCCTTATTCATTCCTGTAGCTATGAATATAAATTCCTCTCCACCATATCGAGCTGCAAAATCTTTACCCTCTCTTCGGCAATTGTTTATCACTTCGGCTACGGCTTGCAGGCAATGATCGCCTGCGAGGTGTCCATTTGTATCGTTATAGAGTTTAAAGAAGTCAATATCAATCATCATTACGGATATGGGAAGCTGTTCCCTAACCACCTTGACCCAATATTCCTTCAGGGATTGGTCTAAGTTACGTCGGTTTGGAATTCCTGTCAGGGCATCCAATGATGAAATTGCCCTGAGCTGCTTATTAGCTAGCTCCAACTCTTTTTGAGCATGTTCTCGGGATTGAATTTCCGATACCAGGTTGTCATTAATCTGAGCGAGTAAAACTGATTTTTCTTCAATTAGCTTCTGGCTTAAAAAGTTTTGAACATAATTGGCATAATTGGTCCGAGCTATAATTCCGGAAAAAACCATGAAAATACTTACGTTTATATAGTGTCCGACCAGGATATCACTAGATGGCTGGAAATAGGGTAAGCCAATCATTAGAACGCAAGCCCCGATTAACTGCGGAATAATTATATGTGTATTCTTTAAGTAGAATATCAGCGAGCCCAAGAGCATGTTTATTAGGAAAGCAACAATATTTCCATATAAAAACTGATCCTGTAGAGAGATGACTGCACCCCAGGCCATAAGAAAAGTAATATAAGTAATTATCGTCAAGTTTACTGCTTTTACATTGGGGGATCCTTGATCTAAATTACGCTCTAGCTGTGAAAAAAGGATCCAAAGGCAACTCGTTACGATAATCATTATTATGTACATAATGGCGTACCAGTCAAATTTAAAAATCGTATGAACGGAACGGGAGAATAAGTCGATAAGCAGCAATAAAAGTTCAATTCCAATAATAATGGCTGCAAAAAGTTTCCCGCGCTGCATGTTAAATAGGGAAATCTCAACTAAAAAATTCTGCTGGTACTCAGGAGCTATGTATAATGGATTACGTTTCAATGTAACTAACATCCAATCAACAGTTTTTCAAGGCTAATTAACCCCGAGTAATTATGGGAGAAACGAGTATCATAGTATGGTTATTGAACAGAAGACACCTTTATAGTAAATAATAGGATAAACAACAAAAAAGCACCAGAGGTATCTTTTTATTTCATTGCATCAAGTGATCTCCGAGACCAAAAAAAATGCCAATATTGGGCCGTGGGAATTTTTTCTCACGGCTTTATAGTTTTCTGAAACATACTCACCTAACACGTATGGATGAACAGGTGCATAACTGGTTGCTTTTAGCTTTGCAGAAAAATATGTCGTATAAAGATATATTTTGTAATAAAACTAACTTTTTGGGTATAATTCAATTAGCATATGGCTAGAAAGTGGGTTATACACTTGAATAAGCAAGATCAGAAAAAAGACCAGCTTACAAATGAACTGGAAGCACTCAGGCAATTAGTACTAAAGCATAATCTAGTATTCGAAAATACCAACGACCTTATCTCTGTTCAGAAGTTAAATGATCTGACTTACGAATATGTAAACCCTCCCACTCTTAAAGTACTGGGATATTCCGAAGAAGAATTATTGGGCAAAAGCGCAATTGAGTTTATGCACCCTGATGATATTATAAGGGTTAAAACAGCAATAAAAGAAAACATAATAAAAGGAGACGGTAGTGCTGAATTCAGATACCGGAAAAAGGATGGAGCCTATATCTGGCTTGGAGTAACAGCCAAACTGATACATAACGAAAGCAATAATGCGTCGATAGTGGTAATTTCCAAGGATATAACAGAGCAGAAAGATGCGGAAGAAGCACTTCAAAAAGCTTATTATGAATTAGAAATTAAGGTTCAAGAAAGAACTGCCCAGCTTAAAAATATTAATGAAGAGCTACATAATGAAATCATGCAGCGCAAATGGGTGGAAGAATCTTTAAGAAAAGAATATCAGTTCAATTCTGCCATTCTTAACACAAGTGATGCATTGATTATGGTTTCAACCCCTGAAGGAAGAATTGTTTCTTTTAATACTGCCTGTGAACAAGCAAGTGGGTACCTGTTTAAGGAGATTATGGACAAGTATCCCTGGGATATTTTTATTGATGGGGAGGATGCTAAACCCGTCAAGGGAAAGTATAAGAAACTGGGGACGGGAGCGCAGCAGCAAAATACAGGAGAGAACTACTGGTTGACAAAAGATGGCCAGAAGCGGCTGGTCAGGTGGACTAATACGGCACTCCTGGATAAAGAGGGATCGCTTGAATATATCGTTTCTTCGGGTATAGATATTACTGAGCAACATGAGGCAGAGGAAGCCCTTAAGGAATCTGAATCTTACTACCGGGCTATATTTAATAATACCGGAACGCCAGCAGTTATTATCGAAGAGGATATGACCATATCTATGGCTAATAGTTATTGGGAAGGGGTATTGGGGTATAAAAACGAAGAATTAGTAGGTGCTAATTGGACCGAATTCATTCCTGCCGATAATATCGACAAAACGATACAGTATCACCATTTACGGCGAACTGATTCGACTGCTGTTCCACTAAGATATAAATCCCGCATAAAAGATAAGCAAGGAAAGGTCAGAGACGGCTTAATTAACATAGACATTATTCCAGGGACAAACAAATCGGTTGCTACATTTATCGACCTATCAGAGTTTAACAGAATTAACCGGGCCCTAAAAGCAACAAGTGCTGGCAATATGGCAATGATACATGCTAAAGACGAACAGGATTTGCTTGAAAATGTTTGCAAGCAGATAGTAGAATTTGGAGGTTATCGTTTTGTCTGGGTAGGTTATTTGCAGAAAGATGAGCAGCAAACTGTTCGCCCGGTAGCACATGCTGGATATGAAGAAGGATATCTTAAGGATGTAGACATTGCTCTTACCGATCCAGAGCGAGGAATTGGACCTGTGGGTACGGCTATTAGAACCGGTAAGAACTTTATTTGCAGGAACATAACCACTGACCCTAATTTTATTCCCTTGCGGGAAGAGGTACTAAGACGTGATTATAAATCTATGATATCTATTCCTTTAAATACAAATGGTGGTCGAACTTTTGGAGCGCTTAACATTTACTCGGAAGAGGAAGACGTTTTTGATAAAGAGGAAGAACAACTCTTAGCAGAGATGGCCGGTGACCTTGCCTACGGTATCACGTCCCTGCGTGCTCGTTGTGAACGAAATCTTAACGCCCAGAACCTTGAAATAAGCTTAGAAAAAATGCAGCGGATCCTTAACCAGACAGTCGGATCTTTAGCAACGGCTGTAGAAATAAGAGACCCCTATACAGCTGGCCATCAAAGAAAGGTTGCCCACCTTGCCACTGCCATCGCCAAAGAAATCGGTCTTTCTAAGGATCAAATCGAGGGGATTTCGGTGGCTGGAAACCTTCATGATATTGGAAAAATAAGCGTACCCAGTGAGATATTAAGCAAGCCCGGAAAGCTATCGGAAATAGAGTTTACTATTATCAAAACTCACTGTCAGGCTGGCTATGAAATAATTAAAGAAATTGAATTTCCCTGGCCAGTAGCAGATATCTTGCTGCAACATCATGAAAGAATTAATGGTTCGGGATATCCTGGTGGATTATCCAGCGAAAACATAATGTTTGAAGCACGAATCCTGGCAGTCGCTGATGTAATAGACGCTATGGCTTCTCACCGTCCCTACAGACCATCCCTGGGTATAGATGCAGCATTGGAAGAGATATCCCAGAACAAAGGTATACTTTATGACCCTGTAGTAGTGGATGCGTGCTTGAAGTTGTTCATGGAGGAGGATATAAGCTTTAATATTTAATCCAGCCGTGGGAATTATCTCATGGCTTTTTGCTTATCTGAGCAGGTTAATAGCAGGTTTGAGAAAGTTAGAATGTTAGGTGCCTGGCACTGTTTCTACCTTGACAATCTTCTTTGGTTGGGTTATTTTTAAGATGTCTTTTAATAAATCTTAAAGTAAGGGATGAATGTATGTCCGGGGTAGTTCATAACTAACCATAACTTGATATGGACCTTGATCCGTAATTAGATGTGCCATGATTTAGGGCGCTATTTTGTACGACTTCTGCTGTCGCCAAAGGCTCACCCTTCACCCTTCGGGTACTACTGATATTCGCTACCGCTCACCAATTGATGTTGCGGGTACTACTGATGCTCCCGTTGATCGCTATTAATGTCGAAGCACAAGCCGGGTTTTCTTTATTGCGGATGAAGGGGTATGAACACTGGCGGCATATAATAAAAATGTTAAGATGAGTGCCGTGCTCTGTGCACGGTATTTTTATACCCTTTTACAGGGATATAGCAGTTTATTAGCTTTTAGGGCTGTGAAGGAGCCACCGTGTTCTTTCACAGCCCTTATTTTATGAAAATGGGAGTGAAACTAATTGAATCAATATACGATGAATGTCCTTGAGTTCGATAAAGTGGTAGAGGAAATAAAGAAATTTGCACTGACTGAAAAAGCCCGGCAGAAGATTGCTGAGCTTCAGCCGTGCCGGGATATCGACATTATAAATACTTGGATGACGGAAACTACTGAGGCTGCTCAAATGCTGGCAGTCAATTCAAGTGTACCCCTGAGTTCAATGGAAGGCATGGAAGCCAGTATTGTCAAAGCAGAGAAGGAAATGGTCCTTACCCCTGAGGAACTTAGCTCCTGTCAGAACTTGCTGGAAGGGGTGAAACGGGTTAGAAAGTACATGGATAGTATGCAGTTTATTGGCCCCAGAATAGCCGCTTATGCTTGGTCCATGTATGAACTAAAAGAGCTGGGAGAGGAAATTCTCCGTTGTATCGTCAATGGCCGGGTTGATGATCGCGCCACTAGTGAGCTGGCTCGAATTCGCAAAAGGATTATGATTGTCGAGGATCGGATTAAGCAAAGATTAAACGAAGTTCTTCGTTCCCCGGCTTATAAGGGCATGCTGCAGGATTGCATTGTTAGCAGCAGGAGTGGCCGATATGTGGTGCCTGTGCGGCGTCAGGATATGAAGAAATTCCCCGGTCAGGTACTGGATATGTCCTCCACTGGTTCAACGGTGTTCATGGAGCCGACTGTAATAACGAATATGCAGGCAGAATTAAATCTATTGCAGATGGAAGAAAGCAATGAAGTTTACCGGATATTAGCAGATCTATCAGGGCAGGTAGCAGAGCATCGCCAGGAGCTTTCTATCAATATGGAGGCGATGCTCCATTATGATTTTTTATTCGCTAAGGCCAAGTATAGCTGCAGTATGAATATGAAGGCAGTTAGTCTGAATCGTTCGAATAAGATTAAGATATGTCAAGGCCGCCATCCGCTGCTGGGTCAGATGGCAGTTCCCCTTGATTTCAGTATCGGCCAGGATTATCGCGCCTTGGTGATTACTGGTCCCAATACCGGAGGGAAAACCGTCGCTTTGAAGACAGTCGGCTTATTGACCTTGATGGTTCAGTGCGGGCTCCATGTGCCGGTAGCAGAAGGCAGCGAGTTTGCCATTTTCTCTGACATACTGGCCGATATTGGGGATGGACAGAGCATTGAGCAATCCCTAAGTACGTTTTCATCACATGTAAAAAACATTCAAATGATTATTAAGACTTGCGGCTCTTCCACCCTGGTGATTATGGATGAGTTGGGTGCAGGCACAGACCCGGGGGAGGGGCGTGGCTTTGCAATAGCTGTGCTGGAGGAGATTTTTAATAGGGGAACTACTATTGTAGCGACCACCCACTTTGGAGAGATAAAAGAATATGCTCTGAATACGCCAGGTTTTGAAAATGGATGTATGGCCTTTGATATTAGAAACCTTCGCCCGCTATATCAACTACACATCGGCAACTGGGGAGACAGCAATGCCTTTCTTATAGCACTGAGGTTAGGGATGGACCGGCATATCATAGAGAGGGCACATGAAATTACCTACGGGGAAAGGATCAGTTATGAAGGCGATTATGATCAATATGTGGACAGCATCGTAGATCAAAAGGAGATTCACACACAGCTGGAAGACAAACGCAGGATGGAGGAACGTCATAAGGAAAAGGAGAAGCGAGAGCGGAGCGAGGGTTATGTTAAGAAAGATCTTAAACTAGGGGATCGTGTCTATATCAGCACTATGCAGCATACCGGCATCATATGTGAGGAACAGAATGAGCGGGGGGATTTGAAGGTAATGGTGATGGGCAAGAAATATGTTATTAACAACAAACGCCTCACACTCCATATAGACCGAAAGGACCTGTATCCTGAGAACTATGATTTGGATATCATTTTTGAAACCAAGGAAAACCGCAAAAAGCGAAAGATCATGGGTAAGCGGCACGTGGAAGGCCTCGTTATTGAGCAAGACAATGAAAGCAAAGATTAAGGCTTAATAAGATAAGCAATCGCTCAGAGCCTTTAAATCAAAAAAATGAACTAAAGATAGCCTGCCGAAACAGGATTAATTTCGGCGGGCTATATAAACACAAAGCAATAAAGGGTAATTATGTGGAAGGATATAGAAATGAAGCTACCTCCACTTGCAAACATAACTCTCAGCAATATCTATGGCTATGAATATGCAAAATCCCATAAAGCTCAGTACCACAATTCCTGCGTACATATCGAGATAATTTACCCGCATCCAGGAATCCATGATGAAATATCCCATGCCATATTCTGTTCCAAAGGTTTCAGTGAAGAACAGTATTGATACTGCGGTGCCGAGAGCTAGCCGGGTAGCGGTTAAGACCTCGGAGAGGGAAGCGGGGAATATTATTTCGTTGAACATTTGCAGCTTGCTGGCTCCCAGGGCTTGAAGGGAGCGGAAGGTTTCTTCAGGGATGGCTTTAACAGCGTCCCGGGAGGTAATTACGATCTGGAAGACTATTATTAATACTATCATTATCAACTTGGAGGCCTCACCCAGGCCAAACAACAGCATTACTACCGGGAGGAGGGCCAGCTTGGGCACCGGGTAGGTGAAGTACACCAGAGGTGATAGGATTTTATCTACTCTGTCAAAATAGCCCATGAAATAGCCTAACGGGACTCCGATCAGAATGGATATAGCTATTCCGGCCAGGATTCGGCCCAGACTGTAAATGACATGGATTTGAATTCTAGCCGTAAATATTTCTGATATATTTGCAAAAACACTAAACGGCGAAGGAACAATAGGGAGTTTCAATAACCAGGATACTGCCCACCAGAGAACAACTACAACTATAAAGCTGTAGAGCGTTCCTTGCCATTTTTCTTTTGGAATCACTTTGAAATCAATCCCTTAACATTTTTCTAAGTTTCATTGACATGGAAGAGTACTCGTCTCTAAATCTTAAATTATCCTGTTTGAAACAGGGATTATCCAAGACTTCCACAATTCTTCCCGGAGAAGGTGAAAAGACCGCGATTTTGCTGCCCAGATAGAGTGCTTCGTCCACGCTATGGGTAATAAAAACCGTGGTCACGCTATTCTGCTTCCAGATATTCAGGAAAAGCTCCTGCATTTCTTCGCGGGTTATCGCGTCCAGGGCTGAGAACGGCTCGTCCATTAACAGCAGATCAGGCTTTAGTATGAAAGCCCGAGCAATAGCAACTCTCTGCTGCTGACCGCCGCTCAATTCTTTAGGGTATCTGTCCAGTAGGGTATCAATGCCTAATTGTTTTAGAATGTAGCTGCTGTACTCGTCTAATTCCTGATTATCATTTTTTATTTTTATCCCGAGCATGGTATTCTGGTAGACATTTTTCCAGGGCAGGAGTCCATAGTTTTGGAGTATCAGCCCTATGCGCTGGGTCTTAGGATTGATGGCCCGGTCGTCTATGGAAACACTGCCCATATAGTCCTTTAGGATGCCTGATAGAACATACAGCAAGGTTGACTTGCCGCAGCCGGATGGGCCTATAAAGGTATAAATGTCCCCAGAGTTAATATTTATGTTTACTTTATCGAGAGCTAATGTCTCTTTATTATTACTCTGGTATTTAACCGAGAGATCTTTGATTGCAATCACAAAACATTACCTCAAAACTTTATCATTTACCAGTGCCTTATATTCATAGTTTCCTTTAATGAGGTTCTTATCCTTCAGCCATTTTACAACATCATTAAAAATCTTTTCGCTGGGAAGTTCTGCCTTAGCGTACTTCGGGAGCTTAATAGAATCTTTAATTTCAGCCGGGAAGCCCTGGGATTGAATAACAAAATCTATATAACTTGACTGCGGTTCTTTGTTCAAGTATTCTACTGCGGAATTATAAGCCTTGAAAACCGCCTTGATTTCGTCGGGGTTTTCTTCTAAGCTTTTAGCGGTAAATGCAATTGCGCCAGCTTTGTTTGCCATCTGATCAGTACTGTTTAATACTTTAGCCCCGTTCTTAATAGCTAGACCTGCTAAAGGTTCAGGCAGGATAGCAGCATCAACCTTTGCACCCTGGAGCATTTCCAGACGGGTAGGCAATGGGGGAACGGCTGTCTTTTTAATATCCTCAGGTTTAAGCTGGCCGGATTCCAGCATTTTATCAGCGGAATATTCCATGATAGTATTGGTTGACATGGCAACACTTTTTCCTTTAAGGTCCTTAATTGAAGTAATACCCGAAGCTTTTCCGGCCATTAATTCAATATTGCCATCGTTTTTGGAGATTATCCTCAGGTTAATACCGCCTTCATTGGCAAACACTACGGCCAGAATATCGGTTATGACTCCATCCAATTTTCCGCTCTGCAGGGCGCTGTCTCTATCTTTCGCACTTGAAAAGTGCTCGATTTTTACTTGAACTCCCTCTTTGGTAAAATAGCCGTTTTTCTCAGCTATAATAAAGGGAATTGATTCAACATCCGGCATAACTCCAATAGTTATAGTCTTCTTGGGTACTGAAGCCGGTTTTTCTTTGCTGCAGCCTACAAAAACTAAACTGCTGACGATGATAAGAAAACAAATAAGTAACTTTTTCACCTTTATCTCCCCTCATTCTTAAAAATTGTTGGTTTTCCGTCCTATTTAAATACCATACATAAGTGTAATACATCATTCCCTATAAAACCATATATTTTAGCAAGTACTCACCAGGGTAACAAAAATAGGAGCCTCATACCATAATTGAGGCTCCATTGTTTTTAAAAATATTATGTGCATGTTTGACAGTTTTACTTTAAAGGAGAAGGGGATATTTCAAATACTACTTATAGTATAATATGGAAATAGGAGTAAATAAGGATGGGGGGAGAGGTGTATATGCTAAAGGCTATAGGTTCGGGTGCTGCTGTTTTTTTCATTCTGGCAATGATAGCCTTCTTCGGAACTGATGGAGAATGGCTAATAAACTATTCTTTTACGGTGGGAATAGGCTGCCTGGTTCTAGTCTTTGTGTTTGGGGGTGGTGGAATTCCTGCAGGTATTGCACCGGGAACCCATATGCAGGGTCATGATACCAAGGAAGACAGGAGCAGGAGAAACCGTTGGTCGATTTACCTGTTTTTAGCGGCCTTGCCAAACTTACTGGGAGCTATTTCAGTCTACCTTTATTTGCACCGTTGACCCAAGAACTGCTTCCGGAATGATTTACTTATTTTCTTGATCAATAAATAACCTGCTGATTATAGAGCTGGTGAGTTGCTAACAAGAGACGATGAGCTGATTTAGTACGAAGATATTCTGGATTAAGGTCGCGTATCCGTACTCTATCCAATCCATCTGCATCCTTAAAGGCATCATAAAGTCTTAAAGTTCTGTCTACATCGTTGAGATTATAACGGTTTAACTTTTTGTAGGCGCTCTGATCTGGAATAGCATGATTTTGGACCAAGAAGCGCAGGATTTCCTGATCCTGATGATTGGCTAAATTTAATAACTTCTCATTGATTAACTTATCGTAACTGGCTATACCATGGTCAGGGTCATAACCATCGTTCTTCCTGCCAATATCATGGTAGATAGCTGCTAAACACAATAGAGTTCTGTCTTCTTCGGAATACTTCTCCAAATAAGATATGATCAAGCTTAATAACAACACCCTTTTGGTATGACCCAAAGAGTGGATTCCCTGGGGATTATGGAACCATTCGTTGTTTATCTGTTTGGAATAGGATTCATATTGCTGGAGTATTCCAGATGATGTAAATTCTGAATCGAAATTCTTTAGATTAATTAAGGCCATAACTTCCAGTTGTTCAACTTTAAGTGATTTAACTGCAACCTCTTTTTTGGATCTATTATTATCGTAGGAGATCACATGGTCAAGATGTATTTTGCCCCGGTATATATCTGGTACCGGGTCGAAAACCAGGGCGTGTAATATTGCAATATTAACATCTGTAGTCCAATCAGATGCTTCCTCAGTTAAAGCTCCTCCCGAATCCTGACAGCGGTATATCTGGACATACCCCTCTTCATCAGCCACCGGTTGAGCACTTGTAACCCCTTTATATTTTGTGGCCTTCCTAATAAACTCCTCTGTAAAAACTTCCTGGCTATTTTCGTTGTACCTCCAAACGCGCTCAAATAGGCGATATTTTTCCTGATCGGGAATGAAATTAAAAACTTCCATGAACAGATCGGGAGCCAATCTGCTGTCAACTAAAGACATAAACCGATCAAAATCTCTTTTAGCTACACTCTCAGTTATATCCTTCTCAATCCTGCTGATCAGAGCCTTTATTTCATCTGTTTTATTATCAATAGCACTGAAGTCCAGTAATACCGTGCCCCGATAGTAACAATAGGGCGATTGAGTATCAGTGGGGTTAAAATAAAAATCGTCAGGGTTTAACCCAGCGCCAAATATTTGATTTTGCAGATGCACAGGAGCAAAACCGTCAGGTTTAAACGGACTGTCTTCCAGTTCACCAAGTGGAATTAAAGAATTTCTCTCTATGAAATTATCATAGGCTTTCTCTTTCATCAGCATCACCTTAACTTAGTTTTCAGTAAGTGGTTTACTTATCTTTACCTTAAGTTAGGAGGGTTACCATAAATATATTAAGATTTTTTCATAATGCGCTGCACCAAACGGATACAGAATACTGAACTGATAAACCAGGCTAAGGTGCCAATAAGCAAAGATAATGTCCAGTTGCTCAGATAAGTCATGGCAACTACTGATGTCAGTACACACACTGTACAGCCCATCATTCCGGCGGTGGCTCCGAAGGCCACATCTGCTGCCTGCCGGGAACTGTCAAAAAAACCAGCCATTATTACAGCTGCAACCATTACGGCGGGGAAAGCAGCGAAAATGCCGGCTAATGATTTCGAGGGTATTATCTGCAGCATAATATAACAAGCAGCAACAGCACTTCCGCCTAAAACAAATCTTAAAGCCAAATCTCTTATATCCAAGTTCGGTTTCATTTACATCACCTTATCTAAATTAATTTCCAGGAGAAATATATAGCTGGAGCTAATACACACCAAAGAATCAGGGCTTGAATAAGTCCTTTTTTCCATCCGTTTTTAAGTATGAACCGGCTTGCTGCCAAGGCGCAGAATATGTCAGCTATCATTCCCACCAGGGCTCCCTGGGATAGATTTTGCGACATTACCAGAAGTTCCTGACCTCTGTATTCAAGTCCCAGGCTTAAAACGGCGGCCAGATAAACAGCCGGAAAGGCGGCAAAAATACCACCGATGCGTCCGCCGAAGCTGCGGGCAATAATAGTGGAAGCAACTACCGCCCCGCCCCCTAGTACAAATCTTAATACAACTGGAGCTAAACTGATTGACATTTAATATCGGATCCCTTCAATAAAATCACAATCTAGATTATATATCATCGAATAAGCCAATTAAAGCTGAAGAGGGTTGAGCTTCTTTTTAAGGGGATATTAGAGGTACGGCTCTCTGGTTCTAATCATTCTTTAAGATTAAATATAATAAAATATCCAATTAATAAAAATTTCGATTAAATAATGTTGCATATAAAAGAGTTGCGGAATATAATAATAATACCCCTAGGGGGTATAAATTCCGGAGGAGGAGCCGTCATGACATTGATAAATGAGAGAATCCAAGCCAGGTATTCAGAAGAGAGTGCAGCTGGCTGTTCTTTGAGCTGTGGAAGTAACCTTGAGTATTTGGGGCTTAAAGAAGGGGAGCGGGTACTTGATCTGGGCTGCGGCACTGGCAGCGAAACTATGCAGGCAGCCTTTTTGGTAGGTGACCAGGGTATAGCAGTTGGATTAGATATTACCCTTGAGATGGTAGATATAGCAGATAAGAGTGCCAGGGAAAAGGGAATTTACAATGCCTATTATATGTACGGATCAATAGAACAGCTGCCGCTTCATAATGGTAGTTTTGATGCCATCATGAGCAACTGTGTAATTAATCATGCATCTGACAAAAAGAAGGTTTATGAAGAAATCTTCCGGGTTCTTAAAAGCGGTGGCAGGTTCGTTATATCGGATGCGGTCAGCAAAGAAGACCTTCCCGATTATATCAAGAAAGACCCTGATCAGTGGGCTGCCTGTTTCGGAGGCGCAATTACCGAGGAAGATTATTTACAGTCCATTAGAGAAGCTGGATTTATAAACATCAACATAGTAAGCCGCCGCGAATATCTGAAAAACGGATACGATTTTGCCAGCCTTACTATTTATGCTATAAAGCCAACAGAAAGTAATTGGGGGGTGAGTTAATGAGACCAGTAACTAAGAAAAACCTTAACCCAAAGAGCAGCTGTTGTTCTGCTAATGTTGCTCAGTGTTGTTCTAAATCATCCAATGTGGTCGCAGGTTGTCATAACTAATATTTAGCGCGACGATACATGTGTAGGGCAAAGGAAGGGGGTATCTGCTCAGCGAGAAAACCCCTTCCGCAAATAATCTAATTTATGAGAATAGAAGGTGGATGCAATGCATTTTGCCAAGAATAATATTATTTTACCGTTTGATTATAAAGGAAAACAAAGCTACATGATTTTAAATCCCCTAAGTGGAAGTTTTGATCTGTTAGAACCGGATGAATACGATCAGATTGTTTCTGCCAAACCCGAAAAGCTCGACATTCAACTGGCTGATTATATGTTAGAACGAGGCTACTTATTTGTTGACCATAGTGAAGAAGATAAGTTAAAACAAAAGCAATGGGAGCTGTTCCAAGAGGAAACAGCTAATACTCAAACCCAGCTTTTATTAATACCGTCTTATGGCTGTAACCTCGCCTGTAAGTATTGCTACCAGGCTGGGGTTCAGTCAGAGGCGGGACTTATTAAACCAGAGGCAGTTAATGCCTTTTTTAAATACGCTGAAACAAAGTTTGCAAGCAATCGCAAGAAACCATTTATAACCTTGTTTGGCGGGGAACCCTTGATTAATTCCCCCCGGCATCGTGAGATCATAAGTTTGATAGTTGACCGATGTGTAGAGTTTGGCTATGAATTGGCGGTGGTCACAAATGGTTACGATTTGCTTGATTACGTTGATATTTTGACTCGCGCATCTATTAAAGAAATTCAGGTCACCCTGGACGGGAGCAAAGAAATCCATGATCAACGCCGCGGTATGGCTAACGGAAAGGGTACCTTTGATCGAATAGTTATGGGAATTGAATACGCTTTAAACCGTGGGATAACCATAAATCTCAGATCTGTAGTTGACCAGGAAAATCTCGAAGATATGGTGGGGTTTGCAAAGTTTCTGGAAAGCAAAGGCTGGCTGGATTTATCCCCTGAATTATTCAAAACCCAGATTGGCCGAAATTATGAGCTTTTTGAGTGCTATGCCAAGCCGCAGCACCTGTTGTCTCAGGCAGAGCTCTGGCGGGAATTCTGGAAATTAAGTCTGAAACACCCAATATTAAAGAAGTTCCACCGGCCAGACTTTAAAGGAATACGTCATCTGGTTGATACAGGAGAAATGTATATGGCCAGTTTCGATACATGTCCGGCGACTAAGACTGAGTGGGTTTTTGATCTGAATGGTGACATTTATGGCTGCACAGCCAGCTGTGGGCGGGAAGAATACAAGCTGGGGACCTTCTATCCCGAAGTATCCCTAAAGAATGAAGAGATTCAGCAATGGCAGCTTCGCAATGTAAATAATATCGAAGAATGCAAGGACTGCCGCTACAATGTGATCTGCGGCGGTGGATGCGGGGTTGTTGCCACTAATCGGCAGGGAAAAGTTTTAACCCCGGATTGCAGACCTATTCAGGAGCTGCTGGAAATAGGTGTGAATTATTACCAAGATGAGATATTAGAAATGGCTGCTGCTGAAAATGAACCCATGAGTACCGATCTTAATATGGACCAGAATGAAACCTGCGAATTAGATGTCAAATTGGCCATGGCTGGATGCTGCGAATCTAATGTTACTAATTTAGACAGCACCAAGCCTGATTTTGAAAAGGGTTGTATGATTTGCGGGGCAGAACTTGTTTATCGGGATAGAAAGGCAGGACTAATACTATGAGTGAGCAAATTATGAACATTGACTCCAAACAGTTTGAGAAGGAAGTTTTGAATAGTAATCGGCCTGTCATAGTAGACTTCTTTTCGGATGAATGCCCGCCATGTGAGGTGCTGGCTCCAATATATGAGAAAATGGCCGAGAAATATGGGGATTATATAAAGTTTGTGAAAATATTTCGCCAGGAGAATAAGGAATTGGCCGAAAGTATGAATGTAGTCAGCAGTCCTACGGTTATATTTTTTTCTAAGGGTAGGGAAGTCGGCAGCCGATTAAACGGATTTATGAGTAAACCGCAGGTTAGAAAATCAATTGAGGAGATACTGGGGGATGTGATTCCTCCTACCCCTATGAAGGAAGTCAGATGTGACTTGATCATCCTGGGAGCGGGAGCAGCTGGCCTGTCAGCCGCAATCTATGCCGCAAGATCAAAATTAAATGTGGTAGTTATTGATCAAAACGTTCCGGGTGGACAAGCTGCCTCTACTTATCATATAGCCAATTATCCCGGCACAGACAGTGTGATTAAGGGTTCAGAACTTGTAGGCAATATGCGGGATCAGGCCCTGATGTTCGGAGCGACTATTGATGATCTCAAAGAGGTTTTTGAGATCAATCTGCAGCCAGAAATAAAATCTGTACGCACTGAGGATATCATATATTACGCTCCTGCCGTCATAATAGCTGCCGGCGGGCAGCCGCGTGCACTTCCCGCCGACGGAGCTGATGAGTTCAAGGGCAGAGGTGTTCACTATTGCGCTACTTGCGATGGCGCGATGTACGGGGATCGTAAGGTGGTGGTTGTTGGAGGCGGAAACTCGGCACTGGAAGAAGCACTTTTCCTGACAAAATTCGCATCTCATGTGACAATTGTTCATCAGTTTGATGAGTTTCAGGCGTATCGCGGTGCTCAGGATGAAGTATTTGCAAATGATAAAATAAACATAATATGGAATTCAGAGATTTTAAAAGTCAACGGGCTGGATCATTCGCTGCAGAGTGTGATAATTGAAAATACTGAAAACCAGGAACGTAGTGAGATACCTACTGATGGAGCCTTTGTATTTATCGGTTACCAACCGGCCTCGGAATGGTTTAGGGGGCAAATCGAGCTGGATGAAACCGGCTATATTAAAGCTGGGGAAGATACATTAACCAGTCTTCAGGGAGTATTTGCCGCCGGAGACATCAGAACTAAGCCGCTGCGGCAAGTAGTCACAGCTGCAGCAGATGGTGCAGTAGCTGCAGTGATGGCAGAAAGGTATATTGTTGGGAGGCGCGAAGCTTAGAAAGAATCATAGCACTAGGTAATGATAAGAGCTAACTTGTATCAATATATTTAATAGGAAAGGAAGGATTATTAAATGGCAAATTTGAGTCTAACTGATAAGGAAATTGAACTATTGAAAAAATCTATTAACCACTGTCTGGAAACTTGTGATGAAGGCGGAGGTGAAAAAGGCTGTCCGGATTGTAAGAGTTTAAAAGATGTATTAGAGAAAATATCCAGGGCATAATTTCAAGTACGCTTTGGCATTGTAATATATAATTGAGTTAATATTATGACTAAAGGAGTGTTGCAGATGGAAAATGAACAACTGGTTCTGGATGCTTTTAATAAAGCAGGAGCGCCGATGAGTTCCAAACAAATTGCAGAATCAACGGGTTTGGATAAAAAGGTAGTAGATAAAATCATCAAGAAACTGAAAACTGAAGAAAAAATTCATTCGCCTAAAGCGTGTTATTACGAGCCGGTTTAAAAACTGAATAAGTAAAAAGAGACGTGATCATCTGCGAACAGAAGGTCACCTCCCTTCTGGTTTATATAACAGAAGAATATTACAGTTTAAAATATCTTATTTAAAATTTCCTATTGAATTTATTCTTGAAGGGTATTATTATATATCTATAAAGTGTATCGATTTTATCCACTTTAAGAATTGGAGTTATGCCGGATGCAAATTACACGTCAGACCGAATATGCAATAAAGACCCTAATTGAAATGGGTCAGGTTCCTTACGGACAGTTAATTTCCAGTAAGGTAATTTCGCAGCGGCATGAAATACCCGAGGAGTTTCTTCACAAGACCATTCAAATCCTTTCCCGGGCAGGTCTGGTAGTTACCCAGCGAGGAGTTCAGGGCGGGGTCAGACTGGGACGCCCACTTGATAAGATTACAATCGCTAACGTAATAGAAGCAATGGAGGGGCCTATAGCGCTCAATGTATGTTTAAGCCCCGGATATCAATGCTCGAACATGGGGATGTGTAAAGTTCGAAGAGTATTAGCCAGTGCTCAGAATGTAATGGTAAAAGAATTAAACAAAAAAAGCCTGGCCGATATTTTAGCAGAAGGAAAGGAGGAAGAAATTTAAAAAGTCATTTTTTATATTTTTAAATAGGACAATTATAATCCACAATATCTAGTAAGAACATAATTTAAAAAGGTATAAAAATTAGAGGAGGAATCATTAATGTTTTGTAACCAGTGTGAACAGACTTCAAAAGGAACAGGATGCAATACTATAGGGGTATGCGGAAAAAAGCCCGACACAGCGGCATTATTAGACTTGCTTTCCCATTCAATCTGTCAGCTTTCTAAGGCTGCATATCAGGCTCGTCAGCAGGGTATAGTAGAAACAGCGGCGAATCGCTTAACATGTGAAGCGATTTTTGCCACCCTGACCAATGTTAATTTTGATCCGATCGCAGTGGAAAAATATATAAACAGTACAGCAGTCATCACCAAAGAACTTTGCCAAGGGGCGGGGCTGAATCTTCCGAGTTTTAAGCTCACAGACTTAAACGGGCTTGTTCAACAGGGCGAAGAATGCGGTTACCCGGGCAGCAAAGAACCCGATCCTGATCTTCGTTCATTGAAGGAAATCCTTTTATATGGGGTTAGAGGCGTAGCTGCCTATGCATATCACGCTGCTGTATTAGGGCAGGAAGACGATACTGTATATGCATTTATTCACGAGGCTATGGCAAGCTTGATAGGGGAAGCCAAGCCTATGGAAGAATGGCTCGGTATGGTTTTGAAATGCGGAGAGGTTAACCTGCGGGCGATGGAACTTTTGGATGCTGGTAATACCAGTACTTTTGGACATCCCGAGCCCACCGAAGTTAAATTAGGACATTTACAGGGCAAGTGTATTCTGGTATCGGGACATGATCTTAAGGATCTTAAGGATCTTCTGGAGCAAACTGAGGGCAAAGGGATAAATATCTATACCCACGGAGAAATGCTGCCGGCACATGGTTATCCCGAACTTAAAAGGTATTCGCATCTGGCGGGACATTATGGTACTGCCTGGCAGAATCAGAAGAAGGAATTCACCGCTTTTCCAGGTCCGATTTTGATGACTACCAACTGTATTCAGGAGCCCAACGTAAGTTATATTAACAGTATATTTACTACGGGGATGGTAGGTTGGCCGGGAGTAACTCATCTGCAAAATGGTGATTTTGCTAAAGTGATTGAGAAAGCTCTGGAGATGCCTGGCTTTGAAGAAAATGAGAATAAGGGTTCGGTGTTAACCGGATTTGCCAGGAATGCTGTTTTGGGTGTAGCAGACAAAGTGATAGAAGCTGTAAAAAGCGGTGCCATAAAACGGTTTGTGCTGGTAGGCGGCTGCGATGGTGCGAAGTCAGGGCGCAATTATTATGCCGATCTGGTTGATAAGCTGCCGAGCGATACTGTGATTTTGACCCTGGCATGCGGCAAATTCCGTTTCTTTGACCATAAGCTCGGTGATATCGGCGGGATTCCAAGACTGCTGGACATTGGACAGTGCAATGATGCCTATTCAGCGGTCCAGATAGCGGTGGCTTTGGCCAATGCTTTTGAATGTGAAGTTAATGACCTGCCGCTTTCAATGGTACTATCATGGTATGAGCAAAAAGCAGTATCTATATTACTAACACTGCTGCATTTGGGTATTAAAAATATCCGCCTGGGGCCTAGCCTTCCGGCATTTGTTTCGCCGAATGTACTGCAGGTACTTGTGGACAATTTTGCTATTAAACCAATTGGTACCGTAGAAGATGATCTGGCAGCTATCGTAGGCTAAAATTATAGCAGGAGGTCAATTATATGAATAATACTGGTACGATCCGATTAGATGAGCAGTATCTGGGGCATACCATAGACTTGCCCAGTTTTATTGATTACCAGGAGGGTTCAGTGGTTAGCAGGACTCTGGTACAGCAGCCAACTGGAACTGTTACACTTTTCGCCTTTGCTAAGGACCAGGGGTTAAGCGAGCATAGTGCTCCATTTAACGCCATGGTGGTTGTGCTGGAAGGTAAGGCTGAGATTACTATAGCCGGTAAGCCCAATATAGTTAACATGGGGCAAATGATAATAATGCCCGCTAACCAGCCCCATGCAGTTTCTGCGCTGGAAAACTTCAAGATGCTTCTGATTATGATTAAGTCGTAGTAAGAGATGTTCTATGATTGAAAGTGGGGTCTAAATTTATGGCTAAGAGAAACATTATCAAAATAGATGAAGAACTATGCAACGGATGCGGTGCTTGCATCTCTCCATGTGCCGAAGGTGCGTTGGAATTGGTTGACGGTAAAGCCAAAGTGATTCGCGATGAACTTTGTGATGGAGCAGGATTTTGCCTGGGAGTATGCCCGTCAGGGGCGCTGTCCCTGGAGATAAGAGACGCGGATCTGTTTTCGGAAAAAGCGGTACAGGAAATAAAGGATGCAGGTCCTAAAAACTATATACCGCAAAACTGCAGCTTCTGCAATACATCAGAAGATGATGCCTATTTGCTGCCGGTCAAACATCAAGGTGACTCCCGGTGGGTTTGTACCCGCTGTCTGCCCCGGCTTATACACGGTTAAGACTTTCATAAATCAATTAACTAAAAAAGGCTTGAAATAGCGGCCGCCTCTATATGATAATTGGATATAGTCATTAGAGGTGGCCTTTTTTACCAATTTTTAAGGAAGAGGGAGTACGGTAGTATGGAAGTAGGGGCATTGTTTGTTACAGCGTTTATCGTGGGGTTGTCTGGAGCTATGATGCCGGGACCATTACTGACTACAGCTATTGCGGAAAGCATCCGGCGTGGATTCTGGGCCGGGCCCATGATAGTGCTTGGTCATGCTATTCTTGAATTAGCCTTAGTATTGGCCTTATTAGGAGGTCTGGCCTCATTTCTGGTCAGGTCTGATGTTACCAGTGCAATTGCAGTTCTCGGCGGGGCATTTCTACTCTTTATGGGTTTTACTATGAGCCGGGATGCACGGGGGGGCAACATTTCTCTGGATGATGCCATCCAATCATCTCAGCACGGGAAAATGCGTATTCATCCAGTTATAGCCGGAATAACGGTTAGTCTCGCCAACCCTTTCTGGCATTTATGGTGGGCAACAGTAGGTCTAAGCTATATAAGCATAACATTCAAGAGCGGAACTATCGGATTGGCGTCTTTTTACAGCGGACATATTATGGCGGATCTGGCCTGGTATTCTCTCGTGTCTTTGGCCGTAAGCGGCGGCCGCAGATTTATCAGTCAAAGCGTCTATAATTTCATCCTGCTGACCTGCGGAGTTTTCTTACTGGGTCTGGGGATTTATTTCATATATACTGGATTTAGTGTATAAGCCCGGGTTGCTCGTACTTACTCCTGTTTATCCCGGGAGGGTTCATCGTGATGAACCAAGGAAATTAGCAAGTCGATTACGGTGTAGTCTGTAGGAAATGCCAGGGGAGGGATATCATCCAGGTCGAAGTACGCAGCTTCTATCAGGTCGTCCCCGGCTTTCATCTCACCGCCGCATATCTGAGCTAGAAACCAGATCCCTACAGTATGGCAGTTGGGATCATGAAAATTGGATTGTACCGTAAATACCCGGCTGACTTCTATATCCAAATTGGTCTCTTCTTTAAACTCACGCTTAATTCCACAATAAACGTCCTCATGATATTCCAGGTAGCCACAGGGAATACACCAGAGGTCCTTGTATTTGCCATTCTTTCTGCGCCCCAGCAATAGCTGACCGTTATTGTTCATAACTATGGCGGCTACTCCCACACCAGGGTTTTCATAAAATATGAAAGAGCAGGTGATACAGGTCAGGCGGGGCAGTTCCTGGTCAAAACGGTATTCGAGTAGACCTCCGCATTTAGGACAAAAATAAAACCTTTGACTACAGTTTGGCTGCAATTACACGCACCTCCTATCAGTCTATGCCAGACGGTTCCAAAAGTCCGGGAAACGTCGCATCAGCATGCCTTTGACCATTACTGCTTCTTCCATGCCTAAGGCCAGACTTCCGCCAGCATAGAACAGTACCCCCAGAAGAGTTCCGGCAAATACCGCGATTAACTCATCTATTTTGGGGCTGAAGCTTAGTACACTTAGAAGCAGGTATACAGTACCCCTTACCACCAGGTACATAAGAGTGGAAATTATCAGGGAAAGTCCCAGGCTGGATAATATTCTCCGGCCATCCAGGCCTCCCAGACGCAGGCGCAGTATTAATGTTAATAAGAGCATATTGAAGATTCCTGCCAGAGAATAGGCCAGGGCCAACCCCAGGTGGCTGAGTGGCTTTACCAGCAGAAAAGACAGAATGATATTTAGTATTATAGTTGCTATCCCTACACTCACCGGTGTTATAGTATCTTTTAGGGCATAGTACACGCGGTTTAAAACCTGCAGAGCGGAGTAGGCCATAAGACCCAGAGAGTAATAAATTAGTGCATGGGCAGTAGCCAAAGTATTTGCCGCAGTAAAGCTTTTCCATTCAAACATAAGGCGTATAGTTGGTTCGCCAATAGCCAGCAGTCCTGCGGTAGAAGGCAGGGTAACGAAAAAAATACCTCTTAAACCTAGAGATAGGGTGCTTTTAAAATCTTCAGATTCGCCTCGAGCGGCCTGTGCCGTCAGAGTAGGAAACACTGCCATTGCTATTGACATGGCGAAGATGCCCAGGGGAAGCTGCATAATGCGTTGGGCTATTTTTAGGGCAGTTATACTTCCCTGGCCCAATCCCGAGGCCAGGTTCTGGCTGACGAAGAGGTTAAACTGGGTTACGGAAAGCCCGACAAGTACTGGAATAGTTAGAATAGCAACCTGCTGAAAACCCTCATTATGAAAATCCAGAGAGGGATAATATCTTATACCGGTGCGAATCAGGGCAGGCACCTGTACCAAGAAATTTAGAACTGCCCCTGCTACAACTCCATAACAAAAAGCGGTAATGCCGATTTTATCCATCAAGGCGACCCCGACCACAATAATACCCAGGTTGTAGATAATACCGCCCATTGCCGGAGTAGTAAAATGGTTATAGGAGTTGAGGATTCCCAGAGCCAAGCCATTCAAAGCCATGAAGAAGCATTGAATGAACATGATCCGGGTTAAAAAAATGGCCAGATTTAGATAATAAAGAGGCAGCTTGGGCGCCAGCAAATAAAGCAGGGGACGGGCATAAATGAAGGCCAGGATAATAAAACCAATTAAAGCTATCATTGTGTAATTAAAGATCACGCTGGCCACCTTCCAGGATTCTTCCTCCCGGTCGGTCGCCAGATAGGAGGAAAAAACCGGGATAAAGGCCGAACTGAGGGCCCCTCCGACTAGCAGCATATAAATGAAGTCAGGTATGGAGAATGCTGCAGTGAAGGCGTCAGTCAGGTAGTTCTCCCCAAAGCGGGTATAGATAAACCAGTCTCTAACAAAGCCAAGCAACCGCGAAACTAGAGCTGTTACAGCAATTATTCCGGCCGCTCGGGCAATATGTTTGTTCTGTTTACGCAAGCCTTATCCTCCATTACCATTTCTGTATACGGCGGTGCCAGTAATAATAAATTACTAAGCTCAGCACAGCCAGCAGAACGAGTAGATCCAGATCATGAAAATATCGGCTCAATATTCGCCAATTCTGTCCTAATATATATCCCAGGTAGGTCAGGAATATGCTCCATATCAGGGAACCAAAAAAGGTATAAACAATAAAGCGGGTCAAGTTCATTCTGGCTATTCCGGCAGGCAGTGAAATGAAGGTTCTGATTCCGGGTAAGAGCCGTCCAAAAAATACGGCACTCTCGCCGTGACGTTTAAACCAGGCAGTTAGGGTCTTCACTTTTGTATCGGAAATCCAGAAAAGGGCCCGGGAATGGGTAGCGATACTTCCCAGATAGTAAGAAACCAGGGAACCCAAGATGCCCCCCAGAGTTCCGGCCATGACTACGTTTACAAAAGTAAATCTTCCGGTTGATACCAGATAGCCCCCGAAGGGCTGAATAATCTCGCTGGGAAGGGGAATATTGCAGCTTTCTATTGCCATACAGATTGCTACCCCCCAGTAGCCCATACCGCTGATAAATTCAACTATGAGTTCTCCCAGATAATTTATTAGGTGAATCAATAGTTATTCCTCCAACGCTAACTCACGTTTAGCCAAAACCGACGTTCATCATGTTGTGTCTGCGTAGATACCGTTATGTCTAGCGCTTAGCGACTTCTAATATTATAGCTTTTAACTGCTCCGGGGTAGTACCGCCTATACCGACGCTGACTCTGCCCAGGGAGTCAAAGGAGCTGTTGGCTTTAACCGGTACACGCTGGGTTGTCCAGATATATTTGTAGCCTGCCTTTTTAGATGCATCTAAAACCGACTGATTATACATCCCGAAAGGATAAGCAAAATGGTCGCTGTCATTATTAAGCTTCTCTTTTATGATCTGTTGTGATAGTGAAAGGTCATGAAATATTCTCTGCTGGTAATCAGCCTCAGTTTCTCCAGAATATTTTGAGGTCAGCCAGGCATCACCTTTAGGGTAGTCGCCGCGGATGAACGAATGCCCATCGTAAGTATGGGAATATACAGTCATATTATTCGCCGACATTTCCTGCAGTTCACCCCAGCTCATCCATTGGCGTTTGGGCAGGTTGGGTCCGCTTTTCTCGGTATCGGAGACCTTTACAAAAAAGGTGGCAGGCCAGTTCCTTTCTTTGAGAAGTGGAAAGGCCACCTTATAATTGCTTAAGTAACCGTCGTCCATAGTAATCGCTATGGCGTTAGGCGGCAATTTCTTATTTCCTTTTACAAACTGAATTACATCATCCAGGGGGATTATATTGAATCCCTCTTCATCCAGCATGTCCAGGTGGGCAGCGAAGCGTTCTGGGGTTATAGCAGTGCCGCGTTCCTTAGGGCAAAAATCATGATAAAGCAGGACGATTGCCTGGTCCTGGTAATATACTGGGGGCTTGGCTTTCATCTTAACTACATAGACAAGCCGGGGGGTGGTAAGGGGCTCGGGAAAGGCAACCTGCGCACTAAGGGTATAAGTCTTTGTAACCGGCAGAGTGTCTTTGGTATGCAGATAGGTATCTGAACTCATAATGGCTATCAGTTCATCACGATGGTACTTATTAACAGCCTCCAGCCAAACATCAGCAGATGGACTCTTATTGGTTTTTCCTGATACAGACGGAATCATAGTAAACTTATTATGATTAAGGGTTAAAAGGTAAGGCAGTGGCTCATTTTCCAGCTCCAGTTCATTATCTACCAGAACCCGGGTTTTATCCTGGTCATCCCCATTCACAATAGTCATGATCTGCAGTGCCATCTGATTAGTCAGGTTGGTGGAGTTTGCCTGCTCACAGTAATTATAAAAGGGCACCAGCTGGAAGGCTATAAGAGCCATTACGACTGCTGTTATCGGTACCATAAGAGTGCGGGCATTTTCTTCCTGGCTTACAAGCTTGCGAAGCAGAACCACGGTTCCATAAGCTATCAGTACCAGGGCACAGAGTACCAGGGGCATAATATATCGAGTGGCCAGGTAAAAGGTATAGCGGTGATTAATCCACGGAATAACCAGGAATCCTCCTACAATCATACATTGAAGCAGGGTTTGTCCTTTCCTTTTGTAAGCGACATAACTGCCGTAAATCAGCAGCAACAGTGACAGCAAAAAAACGGGGTGGGCCAGATAACCCAGCAGGGACGCTGATTCGGTATAAGTAGAACTTACCGAACGGATCAGTTCAATGAACATTTGTTGTAAATTATTAGCAAATGAGGCCAAGCCTGGTTCGCTTTCCAGAGCGTAATCCTTGCGGCTTAACCAGGTAATACTGCCTCCGCGGGATATAATATTGTAATAAATCATATTCGCATAACCCAGAATAAAGGCTCCCGCTGACCGCAGGTACCATACCGGTTTAATTGCCGCTGCCCGCCTAAAATGGGGGGAGAAGACATAGATCAAAGCTACCAGCACATAAATGATAACCGAGGAATGGGTCTGCAGAGTTGCAGCCCAGAGCAATGCAGCACCAACCAACCACGGGCCGCTTTTGCGCTGCTCAGCGTTCATGGTCGCAAGCATAGCCAATAAAAAGAAGAACGGGGTAGTACAATTAGCCCACGCCATGTGGGTAACCATTATATGCATGCCATTGGTTAGGAGCAGTCCTGCGGCTAATAATCCCGTCCAGCGGTCAAACCACCGTTCTCCCAGGCGGTAGATCAAGACAACTGTGAGTGCTGCCGTAATTGCTACATAGAGGCGCGGCAAAAAAATACTAGGTCCCAGAAGTTTGAATATCGCGGCCAGGATATAGTTGTGCATAGATCCAATATCATGCGCAAAATTGGTTAGAGGTAAGACTTTGCCTGCATAAATAGAATAAGCAAGGTTTACTTCTTTCAATTCGTCAATATAACGGGGGAATTGCCAGAGCCAGGGCAGCCGCACTGCCAATGCAGTAATAAAAAGACCGGATCCTATTATGACCGATGACCACCACTGGCGGGTGCCAGGAAGTTGGTAGATGTGCAGGATGAGACCTGCTTTGATCCGTATTAAATCCCAGGCCATTTGCAGGGGGGAAAGCAAACGGTTGACACTGGAACCTTCGCAGTCAACAGCCTGTACAGGTACCCGAACGAGATCAAAATTTAAAGCCCGTGCCAAGGCCAGTATTTCTACATCAAAAGCAAACCCGCGCATTCTCTGGCGGATAAAGATTTTCCTGGCGGCTTCACAGCGGAATCCTTTAAGACCGCATTGAGTATCATAGCAGCCCGGAAGTACCAGCCACCGAACCAAGAAATTAAAGCTTTTACCCATTAGACGGCGTAAACGTGATTCGCCGGCAATTCGCTGACCCGAGCTGATATCTCGTGAAGCGATAGCAACCTGGTGCCCGGACTGAAGAGCGGCAGCTATTTGCTCAATATGATCCAGAGAGAAAGTTTCGTCGGCATCAACAAATACTACGAATTCTCCATGGGTATCAAGGACACCGGTGCGTACTGCTGAACCCTTGCCCATATTGCGGGAATGACTGAGGCAGCGAATGAAAGGGAAATCAGCTGCTATTTCCTGGGCTGCGCTCAAGGTAGCGTCGCTGCTGCCGTCATCAACAACCAGGATTTCCGCCAGAAAACGCTCGGCCACAGCCTCAGCTAGCTTGCGCAGGCGCCGGGGCAGGCGGGATGCTTCATTATATGCCGGGATTACTATGCTGACCAGACCGGGAGTATATTCCGGATCAGGTTCGGCAGGTTTTGTCCCTGACGATTTAAAAACCCATAAGCGGTAGACCAGGAAGTTCCAGGTCGATGAAAAGACAGCTCCTAACAGCTTGCCAGCATTGAGAACCAGGTAAATGGACACCGGAAGCCAGGGGGCAAGTGCTGATATGGCAGTAACTGCAAGGCTGTTAATAAACATGCCAATACCAGTTGCAATAATAAATTTTACAGCCTGTTGTTTATGTTTTCCTTCGGTCGACTGAAAAGTCCAGCTGCGGTTCATAAGGTAGCTGTTGGTAGCTGCCATACCCACCGAGAAAAAATTAATCAGGCCTAACTGCCAGCCCCCGTGGATTCCACTGATAAAGACCAGAATATTGAATAGGCCAAAATCTATTAAAGTGTTAACAACTCCGGTTATACCAAACCGAAGAACTTGTCTTTGCAAACTGACCATATTTAATATAACACCTTCCCGAAAAATTCAAGTCTACTTTGCAACTTTACCATTACTCAAAACCGTTTTCAAGCGATTCTACTTTTACTAAGCCGGAATGATTATGGTTGCTTCTATTGATAATATAGATGAAGCATATTACGACAATGGAAACTATCAGATAAAAGGTTTTATATATACTTTATAAATAACTTGACAATACTATTGATAGATTTTATCCTTTATATAAGGACATTGCAAAGGGGAAATATAAGTGGTTGATGTATCTCACAGCCAGCCTGTTTACAACATCAGTGTTGCGGCGGAATTGGTAGGTGTACATCCGCGAACCCTGAGAATATACGAAGAAACAGGTCTGGTAATCCCGGCTCGAACCGAAGGGAACACCAGGCTTTTTTCTAACGCGGATATTGAGCTATTACAGCGCATCCGTTTTCTGATTCAAGAAATGGGGTTAAATCTGGCCGGGGTCAAACTAATACTCATGGTAGAAGAAAAGTTAGATATCCATATTGAGGATTGGTGTGAATAAGAGCTAAGGTCTTAAAGTATCAGCGTGATAAGCGTCTATGTTCCTTACGGAAGGTGGGTGATGTGTTATGGAATATAAGGATTATTATAAGGCTCTAGGTGTTAGCAAGACGGCCACTCAGAAGGAGGTACAGGCTGCTTACCGTAAACTGGCAAGGAAATTACACCCGGATGTTAATAAAAAACCGGATGCCGAGGAAAGTTTTAAGGCAATTAATGAGGCTTATGAAGTTCTAAAAGATCCTGAAAAACGGAAGCGTTATGATGCGTTGGGTGCTAACTGGCGCGAGGGGGAGAGTTACCGTCCTCCTCCCGGCTGGGAGAATGTACACTTTGATTTTGGCGATGGAACTGGCGGTTTTGAATTTACAGGCAACAGTGGCGAACAATTTAGTGATTTCTTTGAAGGGCTCTTCGGAAGAGGAAGGGCTCGCGGGCGTACCAGTCAGGATATGCCCGGATGGGCTATGCGTGGAGCAGATCAGGAGACAGATATCGATTTGACCCTGGAGGAAGCTTATCATGGAGCCAAGAAAGTTATCCGCCTTCAACAGATGGAACTGGAGGGGTCCTCATATGTGCCTAAAAGCCGGGAAATAAGTGTCAATATTCCCAGCGGAATCAGTGAGGGAAAACGCATTCGCTTGAGTGGGCAGGGAGGGGCTGGTGCCGGGGGGCAAAACGGCGACCTCTATCTTCGGGTACATATCCTGCCCCATAAAATATTTAACCTCAATGGGACGGATTTGGAAGTGGAAATGGTCATAAGCCCGTGGGAGGCAGCTCTAGGAACCAGGGTTGAGCTTTCCACCA
>Ga0209639_1000760_pt1 | contig 39908 bp, 34 predicted proteins | sample EPASupsiteHSE605_FD_187268 | JGI IMG/M metagenome (GOLD analysis project Ga0209639, IMG submission 187268) | Bioremediated contaminated groundwater from EPA Superfund site, New Mexico - Sample HSE6-05 (SPAdes) (version 2) | ecosystem: Environmental > Aquatic > Deep subsurface > Groundwater >... | reverse complement strand
ACTTCATGGAGGGCCGAACCCACTCCCGTTGAAATGGTAGGGGATGAGGTGTGGCTAGCGGAGAAATTCCAATCGAACTCGGAGATAGCTGGTTCTCTCCGAAATAGCTTTAGGGCTAGCCTCGATCTAACATTACCGGAGGTAAAGCACTGAATGGGCTAGGGGCCGAGAGGTTACTGAACCCTATCAAACTCTGAATGCCGGATAATGATGATCGGGAGTCAGACTGCGTGAGATAAGTTTCGTAGTCGAAAGGGAAACAGCCCAGACCCACAGCTAAGGTCCCAAAGTATAGTTAAGTGGAAAAGGATGTGGAATTGCACAGACAACCAGGATGTTGGCTTAGAAGCAGCCATACATTAAAAGAGTGCGTAATAGCTCACTGGTCGAGTGATTCTGCGCCGAAGATTTAACGGGGCTAAACTATACACCGAAGCTTGGGAATGCAACTTTTAGTTGCATTGGTAGGAGAGCGTTGTATGCGGGGTGAAGTCGTAGCGTAAGCGGCGGTGGACTGCATACAAGTGAGAATGCCGGAATGAGTAGCGAAATTTATGTGAGAATCATAAAGGCCGAATGACTAAGGTTTTAGAAGGAAGGTTCGTCCGCTTCTAGTTAGCCGGGGGCTAAGGCGAGGCCGAAAGGCGTAGTCGATGCACATACGGTGGAGATTCCGTAGCCGCCGAAGTATTTAAGTAAAGGGACACTTTCAAAGGGCATGACCCGGGCGTTGGTAGACCCGGGCGTAAGGGACCGAAATTAAAGTAGGGAAGCATGCTTGGCGAGAGGCGAGAAAAGCTTTATGTATATACAAGGCGCCCGTACTGAAAACCGACACAGGTAGTCAGGAAGAGAATTCTAAGGCCAACGGGAGAAGGGTAGTTAAGGAACTCGGCAAATTGACCCCGTAACTTCGGGATAAGGGGTGCTCCAGTAATGGAGCCGCAGTGAATAGGTCCAGGCGACTGTTTATCAAAAACACAGCTCTCTGCTAAATCGAAAGATGATGTATAGGGGGTGACACCTGCCCGGTGCTGGAAGGTTAAGAGGAAGGGTGCAAGCTCTGAATTGAAGCCCCAGTAAACGGCGGCCGTAACTATAACGGTCCTAAGGTAGCGAAATTCCTTGTCGGGTAAGTTCCGACCCGCACGAATGGTGTAACGATCTGGACGCTGTCTCAACTACCCACCCGGCGAAATTGTAGTACCGGTGAAGATGCCGGTTACCCGCGGCAAGACGGAAAGACCCCATGGAGCTTTACTGTAGCCTGATATTGGGTTTTGGTATTTTATGTACAGGATAGGCGGGAGACTTGGAAGCTAGTGCGCCAGCATTAGTGGAGTCATCCTTGGGATACCGCTCTTAAAGTACTGAAATTCTAACCTGCGGCCGTGAATCCGGTCGGGGGACATTGTCAGGTGGGCAGTTTGACTGGGGCGGTCGCCTCCTAAAAGGTAACGGAGGCGCTCAAAGGTTAGCTCAGCACGGACGGAAACCGTGCCTCTGAGTGCAAACGCATAAGCTAGCCTAACTGCGAGGCTGACGGGCCGAGCAGTAACGAAAGTTGGAGTTAGTGATCCGGCGGTATGTGAGTGGAAATGCCGTCGCTCAACGGATAAAAGCTACCCTGGGGATAACAGGCTGATCTCCCCCAAGAGTCCACATCGACGGGGAGGTTTGGCACCTCGATGTCGGCTCATCACATCCTGGGGCTGAATTCGGTCCCAAGGGTTCGGCTGTTCGCCGATTAAAGTGGTACGCGAGCTGGGTTCAGAACGTCGTGAGACAGTTCGGTCCCTATCTGTCGTGGGCGCAGGATATTTGAGGAGCGCTGTCCCTAGTACGAGAGGACCGGGATGGACGCACCGCTGGTGCACCAGTTGTCATGCCAATGGCATAGCTGGGCAGCTAAGTGCGGAATGGATAAACGCTGAAAGCATCTAAGCGTGAAGCCAACTCCAAGATAAGATATCCCATAGCGTAAGCTAGTAAGACCCCTTGTAGACTACAAGGTTGATAGGCTGCATGTGTAAGCGTAGCGATACGTTCAGCTAGGCAGTACTAATAGGTCGAGGGCTTGACCAAAAAAGAATTGGTTTTGAAGTATGCAATTTCCAACTATTACTTTCACTTTGTTCAGTTTTTAGGGTGCAAACGATATATGCACCATTAGCTCAGTTGGTAGAGCACCTGACTCTTAATCAGGGTGTCCACGGTTCGAGTCCGTGATGGTGTACCAACAAAGACACAGGGTGCTAATATGAGGCAAAAGATAAGATCTGATGTCTAATATATATGGCCCGTTGGTCAAGTGGCCTAAGACTCCGGCCTCTCACGCCGGCAACACGAGTTCGAATCTCGTACGGGTCACCAAAAGCAATAAAGCGGAGAAATCTGCTTTATATATATTAGTCAGTGTTTATTACAATGAGGGTCCACCCGTTCCCATCCCGAACACGGTAGTTAAGCTCATTTGTGCCGAAAATACTTGGAGGGCAGCTTCCTGGGAAAATAGGTAGCGCTGACACAAAAACCGGTTTGTATATGCAAGCCGGTATAAACATTCCTCAATAGCTCAGTCGGTAGAGCATGCGGCTGTTAACCGCAGGGTCGTTGGTTCGAGTCCAACTTGGGGAGCCACAAAAAAACCTCGTAGATACTTGCTTTGTGCAAGCTGCGAGGTTTTTTGTTTTTACATAAACCTTGTTTTTAGCTACTTTTCTAACGCTTTTTCTAATACCATCATATATTTTATTTTAAAAAAGTATGAATATCATTTCTATATTACTGTTTATCATTGCTTCTGCTATACTGTTCTTTCTTGTAACATCAAGATGTGGATATATGTTAGCAGTTGTTTTTATATCTGCATATCCAAGCCATTCTTGAATGTCCTTTAATGTAAATTCAATTGCAATAAGTAAACTTGCACAACTATGTCGCAGTTCATGAAATCGAATAAGAGGTAAATAATATTTAGCTCATATATCATTAAATTTATGAGTTATATATGTTGGAGCATATGGTCTGCCATCATCCCACTTGAAAATATAGTCATTCTCAATATATGTATTACCAAAATACTTTTTATTCTTTTCTTCATTTTCTTTAGCATGAATAAAAAGCTGTTTAATTTCATCAGTTAATGGAAAGCTTCGATAACTTTTTGTATTCTTTGTTTTGTTGGCTTATACCATTTGCTTTTCTATGTTAGCACCCTTTTAGCGATTTTTAATGGTGTGAAATAGCAAGCTTATTTTAAACGAAATATACATGAATATGATTTGTACCGTTATTACCAATTTCATCACAAATACACCAATAGATGATATGATAAAATCAATATAAAATATATTTGATTTTATCATGTTCTAAATCAAGTTCTTTTGGATTATTATTTAATAATAATTGAAATATGTATAATGTTCTTGTATAATCAAGATAAGCAATTCCCCTTTAAAAAAAATGTAAAGGAGAAATTAAAATGATATGTGAAAAATGTAAAAAGGAGTTTGAATCCGATGGTGAGGAATTATGTACTGAATGTTTGAATGAAAATGCAAACATTGTTTCAGACGTAATTGACAAGGCAAAAGAAAACATAGGAAACGGACAACCTAAAAAAAAGAAAAAAAGTCATAAAGGTTTTGTTTTTATTGTTTTGTTATTAATATTAATTGGTGCGGTCGCCTATATTTTTCTTTCAATAAGCGGCTTTTTGAGACCAAATGACTTAGGTATAACATACACAAAAGAAGACTTTAATAACGCAATGGAAAAAGTTGGGGTTAATCTTACATTTGACGACAAAACAGGCGACGAGCTGTATGATTATTTACAGCAATATAAAACAACAGATGAAAAGTTGGCATGGTCAGATTATACTTTAAAAGCAACGAAATATGAAGAGCGTAATTTTGTGTTGACTTCGGAGGAAGCAACTGCATTAATTAGTGAGATTGCACCACAATTTTTTATATTTAAAAATTTACAGATAAACGTTCTTGAAAACGGTGAAATTGAAGGTTCAGGTACACTTTTGGTTAACCAAGTTATTGCAAATTTTGCACCTGAGCAAGTGGGAAAAATACCAAGCTATATTCCTGATAAATTAAATTTTTATGCCAAGGGCAATGTCAGTGTTGAGGACAATGTTTTATTTCTTGACGTAAAAGATGTAAAAACAGGCGCAATCAAAACTGTCAAGTCTGAGCAAATTGAAGAAAATGTACAGTATTTTGAGGAGCTTTATAAATGTGTGCCAGGACTTGTTATTCACTCTTTAAAAGGTACAAGTGACGGTAAAATAGCAGTAAATGCCCTTGTTCCGGTTGACCCAGTTATAGTTAAAAAGTAAGAATATTAAAAAACTGTAGCTTTTTGTTGTGAACTTGTCAACAAAAAGTAGATAGTAAAAAAAGAATTAATGCAAATCCTCGTTCAGTTCTATACTAAACGGGGATTTTGTAGCCTAAAGCATATGATGGATTTTGATGTTAAGTATTTTACGAACTTTTGTATAAATGTTGCTATGCAGTTTTCACTGTCATATTAAAATCATTATATAGTTCTTCTGTAATATAACCGCAATGATCGTATTATCTGTGGGCGTTCTGCCCATTTAAGATTTTAAGTTACCTTTGGTTTTCCTTCATTAGCCATAAAGACACCTCCACAAAAATCATAATAAACAAAAAGTAGGCATGATAAAAATTATTTTTTTATCATGCCTACTTTGAGTTTACCAGTTCGCTAAAAAAGTTCGTGGTTTAAATTATATTATATTATTTTAATCAAAATAATAGTTTATCTTGGGCATCCGCCAAAACCAGCATTTCCTGCACAACCAGGACACCCATTAAAACCAGCACATTGGTTATTAGGCCAACATTGTCCACATAAAGGACATCTGCCAGCAGCCATACATCTACAAGCTCTATTAAATCCGCAACCCATAGTAATCCTCCTACCGTTGTAAGTTTTTAGAGAAGACAATCTCTATGGTAATATTATATTCTTTATAAAAAGAGTAGTGAATGACTTATAGACTTAAAAATTACTAAAATTTATCTTGTCCCTAAAAAATAAAAACATATAGCTTTTATTTGCAGTATAATTACAATAAATAAAGAAAAAACATATTTTTATTTATGCTATTATCACTTGCTTAATAACCACAATTCTTGTACATAAAATTGTAGTTAAATTTAAAAATAATTAAATTATCGACAACTTTTTTATACTCATATGCATCTAACAAATATAAGCACTCAATAAAAAGCAAAGAGGAATAGAAAATGGTTAATAATTACAATATGTGCAGACAAAAAAAAAATCACAGAGCAACGTTTATATTACTTTGTATAATAATAACATTAATTGTTTTTTTATGTATAATCCTGATATTTAAGGTTTTTTCTGGCTCTAATAATAAAGAGCAGGAACAAATTACAACAAAAGTAACAACAACCGCTTCGCAGAAGACTACCAAGCAGAATAAAGAAAACGATAAAGAAGAAAATCAAACCAATGCTAATGGATATGACTATAGCTTACCAGTACAAGTTTCTGAGGCAGTTGATAACAGCTATTTTGACGATGCAGTATTTATAGGTGACTCCAGAACAGAAGGGTTCATGCTTTACACTGGACTTAGCAACGCTACATATTATACGCACAAAGGTCTTATGGTAAACACAGTTTTTACAAGTCCTGTAATTAATATGAATGGTCAAAAAGTATCTGTTATGGATGCGGTTAAATTAAATAGCAAGTTCAAAAAAGCATATATAATGCTTGGTATAAATGAACTTGGTTGGGCATACAGTAATTTGTTTGTAGAAAAATACGGTAACATTATTGATACAATAAAGCAAAGCAATCCTAATGCTCAAATTTATATACAATCACTTATTCCTGTTACATATTCTAAATCATCGTCTGATAAAGTTTATAACAATAATAAGATTAAAGAATACAATCAGCTTCTTCAAAAGCTGGCACAGGATAAAAAAGTATATTATGTAAATGTTGCAGAAGGACTTGCAGAAAGTAACGGTTGCATACCCGAAGATTCGGCGTTTGATGGAATTCACCTTAAAAAACCGTACTGTCAAAAATGGCTTGAGTATTTAAAAACACATACAGTAAAAAATAACTAAGAAAAGGAAAGAGAAAATTTTATGAAAAAAGTAACTAGCATTTTATTAGCATTATTTTTGTGTCTATTTGTTACAGCATGTGGTCAAAAAGAACTTAATATAGACACAGCATCATTAACAAGTGATTTACTTAAAAATGTTAAATTTGAAGATGAGATTTCTGAAATAGATGGTAATATTATTAGTAGTATATATGAAGTGGATACTACTGTTATAAAAGCAACTGCATACATAGGAAGCGGTGCAACGGCAGAGGAAATAGCTGTTTTTGAAGCTCCTGATAAGGAAAAGGCAAAAGAAGTTTTGGCACTTGCAAACAAACATATTGAGGAACAAAAATCAGATTTTGAAAGCTATAACCCAAAGGAAATAAAAAAGCTTAATAATGCTAAAGTTGTACAAAAAGATAAGTATGTTATAATATGTGTCACAGATGATGAAAATAATGCAAGCAAAGTAATTAACAAATACTTAAAATAGTCTCATATAATTGTAGTTAAAAAAGGTGGGCGGAATTGTGCCGGATATGAGCAAAGATAAATTACTTACTTTATATATTAAAGAAAATCAAGAGAGCTTTTATCGTGTTGCATATAGTTATGTAAAAAATTCGGACACCGCTCTTGATTTGGTGCAGGATGCTATAGTAAAAGCACTGCAAAAAAGAAGTACTCTTAAAAACGAAGATTATTTAAGAACCTGGTTTTATCGAATACTTATTAATGAATGTTTAATGTATTTAAGAAAAAATAAAAAGATAGTGTATTTAAATGATTTGGAAGAGTATGTACCAAATGACGATAATTGCACAGATAATCAGTATGATATTCAGGAATTATATAACGCAATTGAACAACTTGAGCCTAATCTTAAAACAATAATTTTACTGCGTTTTTTTGAGGATATGAAACTGGATGAAATTGCAAAGGTTACAAATACAAATCTTAACACAGTGAAATCCAGATTATATAAAGCACTGAATCTTTTAAAATTAAAGGTAGAAGATTATCAATAAATATTTTGTAGAAAGGTGTGAAAAGAATAATGAAGAATGAGCTTAAGAAAAAGTATGATTCAATAGAAATACCAAAAAACTTATCTAACGTAGTTGATGAAGCTATATTTAAAGAACTTGAAAAGCCAAAGAAACATTGGAATATTCCTAAAAGCATTGCATCAATTGCAGCTGTATTCTGCATTGTTTTCATAACCATGCTAAATACTAACAAAGTGTTTGCTACTACAATGCAGGATGTTCCTGTTTTTGGAAAACTTTGTCGCATTTTTACATTTCAAGAATATAACATTGAGGATAAAACAAAAAAAATAAAAGTTAGATTACCCCATATTGAGAATGTTGGTAATACAGACCTTGAAAAGCGAATTAACTTGGAGATTAGCAAGATAATTAATGAAGAAGTAAAACAAGCTGAGATTCGAGCAGAAGAATATTATGATGCATTTATATCAACTGGCGGTAAGGAAGAAGACTTTATGCCAATTGAAATTGATATTGATTATGAGATAAAATATTCTAATAAAAAATATGTATCTTTTTTAGTTTCAAAATTTGAAACACTTGCAAGTGCATATCAAGAGCAATATTTTTACAATATTGATTTGGAAAGCGGAAAGGTTTTCACTCTTAAGGATTGGTTCGGTTCAGATTACAAGCAAATTGTTACAGAAAGAATAAAAGATCAAATTTCAACATGGGATGATGATAATAAGTTTTATCTTTTTGAAGATATCGAAATAGAAGATTTGATTACAACAGACCGTTCATTCTATATAAATAAGGACAATCAGATTGTTGTAGTGTTTAATAAATATGAAATCGCAGCAGGAGCGGCGGGAATACTTGAATTCCCAGTGGGCGAGATTTCATAACCTAATCAATTGATATAATAGCGAGTTGGAGAAGCATATGGTTTTTAGCAGTTTATTATTTTTATTTGTGTTTTTACCTACAGTATTGTTGGTATATTACATTTGTCCAAGAAAGTTTAGAAACTTATTTTTATTTGTTGCCAGTTTGATTTTTTATGCATGGGGAGAACCTATTTATATAACCATAATGCTTTTTTCAACCGTATTTGATTATGCAAATGGTTTGCTAATTGAAAAATATAAACTAAGTGGACAAGATAAAAAATCAAAAATTGTTTTAATTAGTTCGATTGTAGTTAATTTAGGAATACTTTGCTTTTTTAAATACAGTAACTTTTTTATTACGAATGTAAATTCTTTGTTTTCTTCAAGCATCAGTTTGCTTAATTTAGCTTTGCCTATAGGAATTTCTTTCTATACATTTCAAACAATGTCATACACAATTGATGTATATAGGGGAGAGGTAAGTGCTCAAAAAAATATAATTTCATTTGGTGCTTTTGTAACTTTGTTTCCCCAACTTGTAGCAGGACCTATAGTAAGGTATAAAACTATTGCTGACCAATTAGATGACCGAAAGGAATCGTCACAACAATTTGCAGAGGGAATAAAACGCTTCATTATTGGACTTGGAAAAAAAGTTTTGCTGGCTAATAATATTGGAATGCTGTGGGAACAAGTTTCGTCTACACCTCTTGAAAGTTTACCAGCGGCTACCGCATGGCTTGGAGCAGTCGCATTTAGTTTTCAAATATATTTTGACTTTTCAGGTTATTCAGACATGGCAATAGGGCTTGGAAAGATGTTTGGTTTTGATTTTTTAGAAAACTTTAATTATCCATACATATCAAAAAGTATTACAGAGTTTTGGCGTAGATGGCATATATCACTTGGTACATGGTTTAAAGAATATGTTTATATTCCACTTGGGGGTAATAGAGGCGGTAAGGCAAAGCAGATAAGGAACTTATTCATAGTTTGGGCACTTACAGGGTTTTGGCATGGTGCAAATTGGAACTTTGTTGTGTGGGGTGTATATTTTGCTATTCTGCTTATAATAGAAAAGCTGTTCTTGTTAAAGCATCTTGAAAAGCTACCAAGCTTTATATCTCATATATACACACTTGTACTTGTAGTTTTTAGCTGGGTAATATTTGCGTTCGATGATTTTTCGAAAGTAATTTTATATTTTAAGGCAATGTTTTGTGCAAACAATGCATGCTTTGCAAATAACGGCACAGTATATTTACTTTATACAAATATTATTTTGCTTGTTATTTTAACAATAGCAAGCACAGATATAGGCAAAAAAGTAGCAGAAAAAATAAAGCAAAAGCATTCACCTGACAGTATGTCCATGACCGTTATAAAGAACATTACATATGTATGCATATTTTTAATGTCGGTTGCTTTTTTAGTCGGAGATTCTTATAATCCGTTTTTGTATTTTAGATTTTAGAGGGTAATTTAAGTATGAAAAACAAATCAAACACAGTAACAATAATTGTATTTTTATTATTGGTTTTTTCTGTTGCTGTTCTTAATATTTTTAGCAAGGATAAAGATTTTTCACCAAATGAAAACAGATATTTAAACCCAAAACCACAGCTTAGTTTACAAAGCATTATTAGTGGTAAATATGAAAAAGAGTTTGAGCAGTATCTAAATGATCAATTTGTATTTAGAGATATTTGGATGGGAAAAAAAACAAGTTTTCAAATGAATTTTTTAAAGAAAGATATAAACGGGGTTTATATTTGCAAAGATGGATATTTAATAGAAAAATGCTTGGAAAATAAATTTGAAAACGAGCAGATGATAAGCAATATAAATTGTATAAATGAATTTGTAACATACTGCAGGCAAGATATACCACAGTGCAATATTTCTGTAATGGTAGTACCAAGTGCCAGCCTTATTTTAAAAAATAAAATGCCAAGCTATGCTGAGAATTTTAATCAGGATGAAAAGATAGATAATATAAAAAATAGCATTAAAGATTGTACTTTTGTTGATGTGCGTGATACACTTAAAAAGCACAATGATGAATATATATATTATAAAACAGACCATCACTGGACAAGTAATGGTGCATTTATTGCATATCAAAAATGGTGTGACAGAACAGGGTATAAAAAACATACTAAAGATGATTTTAAAGTGAAAAAGGTTACTGATTCTTTTAGAGGAACGCTTTTTTCAAAGGTGCTTAATAAAAATTCAGCATACGATGAAATTAGTTTGTATTTACCCAAAAATAAAGTAAAATATAGTGTTACTTATAATTTTGATAAAAGCAAGTCAAATAGTATGTATGATCTAAAAAAGTTAAAGGAAAAAGATAAATACCAAGTTTTCTTTGGAGGAAATTATCCTGAAATAAAGATTACAACAGAGAATAAAAATGATAAAAATCTACTTATAATAAAAGACTCGTTTGCAAACTCTTTTATCCCGTTCATAATAAATGATTTTGAAAATATTTGTGTAGTTGACTTGAGATATTTCAAGTATGATTTAAAAAATTATATTAATGAAAATAATATTACAGATGTTCTTTTACTTTATAATATTATGAACTTTTCAAGCGATAAGAATATTGGCAAACTGGGAGAGTAGAAGATGAAATTTAAAAATAAAGTGGTTTTATTCACTTTGATTTGCTTTATCGTTATGGCAACCTGTTACTTTTCAGTAAAAAAAAATAATTTTTTAGTATATTTAAAATTTCAGCCACCAACCAATACTGAAGAAATCACAAAGAAAATGACAACACAGAAAGCAAAAGATGATTATGATTTTTCAAATCCTGTGCCAATGTCAGATGCAGTTTTTGATAGTTATTTTGATGATGCTGTTTTCTTTGGAGATTCACTTACATATGGTATGACTGCAAATTTTCCAATTGATAGTGATAATGTAATTGCATGTAAAGGCGCATCAATAAGAACAATGATGCAAAAAGTAGAACTGTCGGGAAAAGAAGAAATGGGTACGGTTAACGCAATTGGAGAAGTTGTAGACCGTGAACCGAAAAAAATTTATATAATGCTTGGAATAAATGGACTTGCGTGGATGACAACACAGCAGGTCATTGATGATTATGAAGAACTAATTGATAGAATACGCATTGCAAATCCATATGCAAAAATATATATGCAGTCGATATTTCCTGTAAGCAAATTTAAAGAGCAATCAGACGATAGATATAATAACTATAAAATAGACAAGATTAATAATGCTCTTTTAAATCTTGCATCCGAAAAGCAAGTATATTTTTTAGATACAAATTCAATATTAAAAGATGAAAAAGGAAATTTATCAAGTGAATTTACAAATGCTTCTGACGGAATTCACATTAATCAAGAAGCTTATGAACTTTGGTATGAATATTTGTGTGAACACACAGCTTGATTCAATTATAATTGAGTAAAAGCATATCTTTAAACTAATATATAATTGACAAAATTACCCAGATAGGATTAGTCATATGAGTTATTTAATTATTTAAATAATTGAATTTAATTTACAGTTGTGTTAGAATTATGCAATAGGAGTGAGAGTATAATGAAAAAACAAATAATGTCATTAATGCTGGCAATGATAATGTGTATTGCAGTATTTTCAATATCTGCTTTTGCAGTAAATCCACCAGAAATTTTTAAGGATGAGTATGTTGGTATTGATTCAGATAAAGATGAAATATATAATGGTGACGATGACTGGAATATATATTACAGCTATGTTGATGATATAAGCTTTATAGAATATACACTTGAGCTCAAAAAAGCTGGGTATGAATTTGTTGGTAAAACACCTGATTATATTCAAAATTATATAACAAGTGGTCAGAAGCCTTTTTTAAGTTCTGATAAACAATATACAGTAAAAATGGCAAAGCAGGATTATGCAAGAATTGTAATTACATATATTAATCGTGAGGGCATAAAGAATGCCAATTATTTTGAATATACAATGAGCTTAAAAATTATGCCTGGTAATGAGCCAGCAACTTTGCCACAAACTACGCAGGAAGAACAAACAACACAACAGCAGTCAACAACTATAGTCACAGAAGATGTTGATATTGTTACATCTTCAAATAACAATAGAGTATGTTCTGTTTGTGGGTTTTGCCCCTCACCTGCAGGGCATTGCGTGTTTGTATGGGCAGTAATTTTAGTCGCAATTTCATTAGTTATTACAGCTATTGTTGTTGCAGTTAAGAAGAAAAAGATAAAGTAATATAGATTTTTTGCTTTTTCTGTGGTAGAATAATTGACTAATAGCATAGGCTATAATTTTTATTAACGAGAGGTACTAAATTAATGGACAGTAGCAGTATTACGCTTATAATTGTTTTAGGCGTGTTGCTTTTGATGTCGGCATATTTTTCAGCAACAGAAACCGCATTTTCTTCACTAAATAGAATTAGGATTAAGAATTTAGCAGAGAGTGGAGACAAAAAGGCTGCATTAACTTTGCGTCTTTATGAGAATTATGACACTTTGCTTTCCACAATTTTGGTTGGAAACAACATAGTAAATATTTTGTCTGCATCACTTGCAACAGTTTTGTTTGTAAATAATTTTGGAGATATGGGTGTAACTATATCAACAATCGTGATGACAATTCTCGTGCTTGTATTTGGCGAGATAACACCTAAAAGTTTAGCAAAAGAATATCCAGAGCGTTTTGCAATTATTTCATCTCCATTTATAAGAATAATTATGGTTATATTAACACCAATTAATTTTATATTTTCACAGTGGAAAAAACTATTGCTAAAAATACTAAAAAGTGATGAGCGAACAGGAATTACAGAAGGTGAATTTTTAACAATAGTTAATGAAGCTGCACATGACGGTGGAATTGATGAGCGGGAGAGTGAGCTTATTCTCAGTGTCATTGATTTTAATGATCTTGAAGCGTCTGCTATTCTAACTCCCAGAGTAGATGTTGTCGCTGTTTCTATTGATGACTCTAAAAGGACAATTAATAAAGAGTTTGTTGAGAGTGAGTATTCACGACTTCCTGTGTTTAAGGACTCAATAGATAACATTGTTGGATTTATACATCACAAGGACTTTATAAATCTTGTTATGCGTGGCGATAAAACAATCGAGGATATACTTAAACCTTGCGTTTGTGTTATGCCTTCTATGAAGATTTATACACTTCTTAAAATGCTTCAAAAGGAACAGTCACATATTGCTGTGGTCACCGATGAATTTGGTGGCACAGTTGGAATTGTCACAATGGAAGATATTCTTGAAGAGCTTGTTGGTGAAATTTGGGATGAGCATGATGAGATTATAGAAGAGTTTGAAAAGCTGGACGAAAATAAATATAAAATAGTTTGCAGCACAAATCTTGAAGATATGTTTGACTTCTTCAACATAACGGGGGAGTCGGACTCAACAACTGTTAGCGGTTGGGTTATTGAGCAGCTTGATAAAATCCCATGTGAGGGAGATATATTCCAATACGAGGATTTAACTGTAACTGTTTCAAAAACTGACTCAAGAAGAGTGCTTGAAATAACTGTTACAGTAAGCCAAAAACAAGAAGAATCAAAATAGAAAGATCACCTATAAGATATCACAGAAATTTTCATGTAAATAAAAATTAACAAAAGTTAATGGATTTATTTTGAAATCACACATTGGCATTTGCCATTATTAACCCTTTTTCCTAAGAATTATGGTGGTATAAGCGTTGCAACGTAATGAACACACTCAGTTAAGATGGACACATAAAGAAAAGACCTCCTATTGTAGAATAGAAACTACGATAGGAGGTTTTCATATGCCATAAGTTATATAATTGTAGAAGTATTTGAAAAAGAAATATTTAGTGTTCGTAAACTTTGGGTCACTGCAAATTAAATGTCAAGGCTTTTTAATACAGTCTAAAAAACAAATAGAGTTTTTTAGACTGTATTAACTTATAGTATGTAGATTGGTTTGTTATGCTTTTTGAATATAAACTATTTTACTAAATAATATTAGTCTGCCTATTGCAAGACTTAATAGTAATCTTGCCATCATCAGTGTCAAAAAACACTGTACGTGCATAGTCGGAACCAGTGTCTTCAGCCAATAATATTATTCCATATTCTTTTAATGCTTCCTTTACTGCAACAATGTTTTGTGCTCCAATTTTGTTCAAATCTGAATTCGCAGAATTATTGTTCCTAGAATTTACTAATTTAAACATAGTTGCTCCACCTGCAATTTTTGCTACAATGCTTCTCTTGTTGCAACCTAATCTAATCATTTCATTAATCATATCAGGCACACATGTATCAGCAAACCTATGCTTTTTTTTCTTGGCTTCTTCGTCGTTATGAGCATAAGGTAACATTATATGACCCAATGCGCCAATCTTTTTTATTTGGTCATATAAACATATGCCAATGCAAGAACCAAGAGCATATGTAACAAGCGTATCTGAATTTTGTGCAACTTTCATATCTGAAATATTGACGGTAATTGTATTATTCATTTTGAATCCCTAATTTTAACATTATTTTTTCATACGATGCTTCGTCCGGCAGATAAAACATATGAAATGCATTTTCCGTTTCAGACTCAATGTAGTTATTAACAACTAAAATTTTATCATAATATGAGTACAGTTCAACTGCAACAGAGCTTAAAACTGCTCCAAGCATATCAATACACACATAGGGCAAGGATATCTTAACGTCAACATCCAAAAAGGTAGCAACAGCACTCGTATACGATCCAATAAATATATTACATAGTTCATTAATTGCAGATATTTGCATTTCGGTAAAAGAGGTCTCATCTAAGGGATTATCTTCTGGAAGGATTTTTTGCAAAATTTCAACAGCAAACCCTTTTCTGATAATCAGCAAAACGGTTCCGTTAATCTCGCCAGTAATTGAAGATAAAGCTGACAACACAACGTATTCTTCTTTACCACCTAAAAATTCGGATATACTATCTGTTTCCAAAAATTGAACAAGGGGAATATCTAATTTTAAATTGTTATCTAAAATAAAGGTTAATGACTTTGTGGCATTACCCATTCCAATATTACCGATTTCTTGAAGAGCAGATTTGTGCATTTCATTCATCTCTTCTACGCTGTAACCAAACGACACATCATCATCTCCTTTATTGTACATAAGAGGGGAAAGAGCAGTATTCCATCTTATGTTTCTAAACTAGTTGCTTTAACTTTAAGCATACAATAAAAACTTCAAATCGTTTACATTTCCGAATTGAAGTTTTTATTGATAATCGAACACAAAAAGCAGAAGAAATATCTTATAAAACAGTTTATAAGATATTTTTATGCACTAGTAGCAAGCAATACTTGTGATACATTCCAAGGTGTATCACAAGTATTTGTTATCTCAAATTAATAGCATTGTAACAAACCAATATAGAATGATGTAAATAAAGGTCTATTGATGACATAAATTATTTGATAACAAATTTATTATATAATAATTATTTGAAGAATTTCGAAACAGTATCCATAATTCTGTCTGGTTTAAATGGCTTTACAATAAAATCAGCTGCACCTAGCTTTAATGCATCTAAAACCAGTTTTTCTTGACCCAAGGCAGAACACATAACAACATTAGAGCTAGCATCATGTTGTTTTATCTCACGAAGTGCTTCAATACCATCTTTTTCGGGCATGGTAATATCCATTATAACCAAATCTGGTTTTTCGGATTTGTACATATCAACAGCTTCAGCGCCATTTTGGGCTTCAACAATTTCAGTATATCCGCCCTGAGTAAGCATGTTCCTTATCATCATTCTCATAAATGCAGCATCATCAACTAACATAATCTTTTTACCCATAGTATTTTTCTCCTTTAAACTCACAAAACTTTCATTATTTCATTTGGATTAAGTATTTCCGTAATTCTTACTCCGTAGTATTCTTCTACTACAACTACATCACCTTTGGCTATTCTTTGTCCATTTACTAAAATATCCACCGGCATTCCAGCTTGTCTATTAAGCTCTATAATTGAACCGTTGGAAAATTCCAAAATGTCTTTTATTGATTTTTTTGAATGACCTAATTCAACTGTAATCTTAAGAGGCACAGACATAATGAGTTTTAAATTTTCAGGTTTTTCTTCAAACTTAGCAACTTGTTCATTTCCAAAACCTTGAAAGGATGCAGGAGAAATATTATAATTCTCTTGCTGAACATAGCTTTGATTAGAAGCTTGTTGCTGAACAGGTTGCTGGGCTTGTTGCTGAACGGGTTGTTGAACAGGTTGCTGGGCAGGTTGCTGGGCAGGTTGTCCTTGTGTTGGAGCAGACGATTCCTGTAATGTATTCTGCTCCTGTTCAGAAGAAAATAGAGAAGATATCAATTCTCTTGCAAAATCGCATGACATTACGCTTGCAAATTCACTGTCTAAAACGCCGTCAACATTGATATTAAATCTAACAGTAATTATATTTTCATCTTCACCAAAATATTTTCTGCTAAAATTATCATCAGGTTTGACTTCAAATGGAGTAGGGGTGGATATGTTTACGGTTCTGTTTAAAAATTGTGCAAGAGCAGTCGATGAACTTCCCATCATCTGGTTCATAGTTTCACAAATCGCACTAATACTAATTTCATCCATTACAAATTCTTCATTTGGATCATATTCAGTTTGTAATAGTATGCCAACAATTTTTTGAATGTCTTGTAATTTTAAAATAAATACATTGACACCAGAAAGTCCCTCAATATAATTAATTTCAACACCAACACCAGGAGTCAGTGCCTTAAACTCAAAATTACCAGATGTTGTGACATCAACCAGAGGAGTGGTTATATATACTTTCTTGTTAAGAAGAGTAGAAACGGCGGTTGCCGCTGCACCCATGCTTATATTTAATATTTCTCCAATGGTATCTATTTCCATCTCAGTAAATAAAACGTTTGTTGAATCCAAGTGATTCAGCCTCCCATGTCAGTTTAAAATGTTATTAATTTTAATAGCGTAATTTTTATTTTCAACTCCTACAGTGCCTTCAAACCAAGGGTCGCTGTCAATGGTTACTTCAACATAATCGGATATTTTTCGTTCGTTTAAGATTATTATATCTCCTTTTTGAAGTTCGAGCAAATCTTGAATCTCAATATCAGTACTACCAAGTAACCCAGTTATATCAAGGCTCGTTTTCTTAATGGAAGTAAAAATATTTTCTTTCTGCTCCTCTTGCTTATCATCACCTTTTTTGGCACTTCTAGTGTCTAAAAGAGGAAATAATTTTTCAAACAAAGTTGTTGGAATACATAAATTCATTATTCCTTTAACATTTTGGATTGTAACCTCTATAACTATTATTGCGATTGTAACATCGGTGGGAACAAACTGAATTATTCTTGAATTCGTTTCTATAACATCAAGTTTATGCGTAACCTCCAAATAGTTTGACCAAGCATTATTTAAATGAGGCAACATCATATTGAATAAATATTCCATTATTGAAAGTTCAATATCAGTGTAATCGCGGTCAATGTTTGGAACACTGACACCACTTCCACCCAAGAGCAAGTCCATTATTGCAAAAGATAATGGCTTAGCAATTTCAACCAATATCTGTTCATCATCAATTTTAGCTTTTTCACACGTCATACCAAACATTCCGACAAGAACAGAGTCCTCCAAAGCATTATTAAACTCTTTATATTCTTCTTCTTCTATTTGAATAATACATATCTCACAATTTTGTCTAAGTACACTTGTAAGTTTCATACTAAAGAAACGAGCAAAGTTGTCAAATATATTTGTAAGGTACTTAAGTTGATCTTTTGTAACCTTCCTAGGTGATCTAAAATCGTATTCTTTTACTTTTTGAGTTGTTTGTTGCTGCTCAACCTGATCAATATTGAGTTCACCACTTCGCAAGTTACCAAGCAACTCGTCAATTTGCTGTTGGCTTAAAACATTAGCCATATTGTCACCCGACTTTAACCTATAATTTTATTGAAATAAGTTAATCTAGCAATAAACTATTTGACTAAAAGTCTATTTCATAATACATAATTACTTTACATTTTAAAAAAATGTAAAGTAATTATAACAATAAAGTTATGTTTAACTAGTAAAGTTTCTGAAATACAGTCTATCTATACTAAATAAGATAACATTACTGAAACACAAAGTCAAGAATTTAGGTTAACATATACTAAAATATTTTTTATTTCTTTTATACTTAACGCATATTGTATAATTTTTCTTATTAATTATTAATTAATAATCTAGCAATTATTTAAAATAATAAAATCTATAATATAATAGTATATAAATAATAATATTATTAAAGCTATTTAGATTTTTATACTAAATATTTGTATAAAGTTTTATTAATAGTAAAAAGCATTTTTAAAAACAGCACAACAATATACCACGATATTACAAAAATGCAATAGCATGACAATTATCGATAATTATTATATAAAAAAATATGGTATTTTATCAAATTTTGTTGACAATACATATATTCAATATTATAATTAAGTTTGTAATTTGTAAAATTATATATATTTGCAAAACATATTATAAACAAATTTAACAATTTATCCAATATTTCTTTATATAAAAATAATATATATTGTGTTATTTTTATATTGTAATATATAGTATCGTGAATAAATTGAATGAAAATGAGGTAAATGTTATGAATGGTGAATACACAAACGATTCTATGCTTGAAATGTTTATTTATGAAACGACTGAGTTAATATCTCAACTGGAAAACATTGCTTTAGATAGTGAGGAATCTAACGCATTAGAAACGCAAATTAATGAAGTATTCAGAATTGTTCATACAATAAAAGGTTCTGCTGCAATGATGGATTATAATAACATCTCTTCTCTTGCACATTCATTAGAAGATGCGTTTTATTATATTAGAGAAAACCATCCACAAAATGTTGACTATTCATCACTAACAGATGTAGTGCTAAGAAGTATTGATTATATTAAAAATGTTGTTGCAATGATTCAATCTGGTACAAGTCAGCCTGATGCACAAACTGACAGTGAAGCAAAAGAAATTGTTAAGGAAATAAAAGATTTTCTTTCATTATTAAAAGGTGTTCCTGTTGTAGAGGAACCTAAAAATGAAGCAAATAATGTTGAAAGCACTAATAGCGGTATTGATGAGGATGCACAAAAAGAAGCATCTGGTGAAAATGAATTTATGGCTTTACTGTGTTTTGAAGATGGATGTGAGATGGAAAACATCAGGGCGTTTAATGTATTAAATAATTTAGAAAATGTCGTTGATGTAATTAGTACTTCTCCTCCAAAAGTACCTGGAAATGAAAATACTATTTCTGAAATAAAGCAAAATGGTTTTGAGATAAGGTTTAAAACAGATTTAAGCTTTGAAGATATGAAAAATCATCTCTCAAGCACTTTGTTTTTAAAAGAGCTTTATCTTGAACCAGTTAATGCAGAAAATGAAATACAACAAGCTAATGAGAATCAAGAAGAAAAAGCAAAAGAAAACAATTCACAAACCAACACAGAAAAACCAGAAGCAAGAACAGATAGTGTAGCTAAAGCTCAAACTGCATCACCTGTTGCACCTGTTAATGTTAAGCAGAGTATGATAAGTGTTAATTTGGAAAAGTTGGACAAGCTTATGGATTTGGTTGGAGAGTTGGTTATTTCCCAAGAAATGGTTGTTCAAAATTCTGAGCTTGAAGGATTGATTTTAAATGATTTCAATAAAGCTTCAAGGCAACTCCGCAAGGTAACCAATGAAATTCAAGATGCTGTTATGTCCATACGAATGGTGCCAATTTCAGGAACATTTAATAAAATGCATCGTATCGTTCGTGATATGAGTAAAAAGCTTGAAAAAGAAGTAAAGCTTGAGATTATTGGAGAGAATACTGAAGTTGATAAGAATGTTATTGAACATTTAACTGATCCACTGATGCATATTATAAGAAATTCAATGGATCATGGTATAGAGAATGTAGATGATAGATTAAAAGCTGGCAAGCCTTCTTTTGGAAATGTAACATTGGAAGCAAAGGATGAAGGCGGAGATGTATGCATTATCATAAGAGATGACGGAAAAGGTCTTGATCGCGATAAAATACTAAATAAAGCCAAAGAACAGGGTCTTGTTAAGGAAAATGAAACACTTACTGATACAGACATTTATTCCTTGATTTTCTTACCAGGCTTTTCTACAAAGAAACAAGTAACAGAGTTTTCGGGTAGAGGAGTTGGAATGGATGTTGTAAACAACAACATGGAAAAAATCGGAGGAAAAGCATTAGTCGATAGTACTCCTGGAGTAGGAACCTCAATAACATTAAAAATACCACTGACTCTTGCAATTATAGAAGGTATGAAAGTAAAGGTTGGAAAATCAATCTTTGTAATTCCAATTACTTCAATCAAAGAGTCATTCAGGGTAGATGAGTCATCTATCGTTTTGGATGATTGCAACAATAGCGAAATGATAATGTTACGCGGAGAATGTTTACCAATACTCAGATTGCATGAGTTTTACAACGTAAAATCAGAAACAACTAAACTTAAGGAAGGAATTATTATAGTTGTTGAAAATGAGTCTAAAATTAAGTGTTTGTTTGCCGATAAAGTAATAGGAGAGCAGCAGGTAGTAGTAAAAGCATTACCAAAGTACATCAAAAATGTTAAAGGTATTTGTGGATGTACGGTAATGGGAGATGGCAGTGTGTGCTTGATTTCCGATGTTTCAGGGCTATTCAAAAATTAAATTTTATGAAATAAAGAAATAAAAGGGAAGGAGATGTACTCATGACAGAATTAGAAAGAGAAGTTCTTAATAATGACATCAAAGAAGACACTCAGAAAGGTAAGTATTTAACTTTCTTTATAGAAAAAGTTGTTTATGCAATTGAAATTAAGTTTGTTACAGAAATTATAGGTATTCAGCCTATTACAGAAATTCCAGAAGTGCCCTCATATGTAAAAGGTATTATTAATTTAAGAGGAAAAATTATACCTGTTATGGATGTTAGGATTAGGTTTAAAAAAGAGCCTATTGAATACAATGACAGGACATGTATAATTGTTGTAGAGGTTAATGATATTTCATTGGGTTTGATTGTTGATAATGTGTCCGAAGTTCTTGAAATTGCAGATGAAAATATTGTAATCCCACCGGACATGAACAAAGGAATGGAAAACAAATATATTAAAGAGATCGGGAAAGTGGATAATTGTGTAAACTTGATTCTAAGTTGTGAAAAACTGATTAACGACAATGAAGTTGAAGCACTTAGTCAAATAGTTTAAAAAAAATAGCATAAAATTGGGGGAGATTTTTTTGAAAAAGTGGTTCTATAATTTGAACACAGGGAAAAAGTTTTTTATTTCTTTTTTCATTTTGTCATTAGTTTGGTTTTTTTGCGTAGGTTATACATTCTTAAACTTTAATAGGTTAGATAAATCCACTAAAGGTTTGTATGACAATGGTACTTTACCTGTAAGCGAAATGTCACTTATGGCAACAAAATGTCAGAAGACATATGCTTACATAACAGAAATAGTATCGGTAAATGATGCGGAGACTATCAATAAGCTTGAAGTTGCAATTAATACTGAGTTAAATGCGTTAAATGAAAAAATCACTGATTTTGATAAGAGCATAGTTAACATAGATTCTATTGGGAAGTCAGATGAATATGCTGCATTCAAGACAAGTGTAGATAATCTTAATAAACTAGCTACCAGAATAATTCCAATGGCAAAGGTAAATAGTGATGCTGAAGCATCAGCAATTTTATCTACTGAGGGCCGTACAATTTTAGTAACTGGAATTGATGCAATAAACAGTTTGACAGAGCTAACTGCTGAAAATGCAGGAAAAACACTGGACAGTGATAGAAAAGAAATTAAACAAATAAGGGCAAGCATGTCGATTATTTGCTTTATTGGCTTGTTTATTGCTTTGGGAATTAATATTGTATCTATAAAGTTTGTTATTAAGGGTGTAAAAAAAGCTCACTATACAATTGAAGAGCTTTCTATGGGTAACCTTGATGTTCGACTTGACTATAATCATGATGATGAAATTGGTAAGGTTGCAAATTCAATTAACACCCTCGCAAATGACCTACAAGTTTATGTTTTAGGTGCTTTGGATAAGATTGCAGATGGCGATGTTAAATTTACTGTACCAAGCAAAGGTGATAAAGATCAAATAGCTCCTGTTTTAAATCGAACCCTCAATTCTATAAATGAATTGATTGAAGAAACCAATATGCTTTCAGATGCTGCAATTGAAGGTAACCTTGATACTAGAGGTAACGCAGATAAATTCAAGGGCGGATATAAAGAGATTGTAGACGGAGTCAACAATACTTTGGATGCAATCGTTAAACCTATTGAGGAAGCAGCCACAGTACTTAATGAAATGTCTGATGGACATCTTCAGATGAGAGTTACAGGCGATTACAAGGGTGACCACGCAAAAATTGCTAACTCAGTAAATAATACAGCAAAAATATTCCAAATAGTTATTCAAGAAATTTCTGATGTTCTTTCAAAGATTTCCAATGAAGATATAAACATAACAAATATTAGAGAGTTTGGGGGAGATCTTTCTACTATTTCAGTTTCACTTAATAGGATTGTTGATTCATTGAACTCAACAATGAGAGAAATAAATGCTGCAGCTGAGCAAGTATCTTCAGGTTCAGGACAAATAGCTGACACCAGCGTTATGCTGTCACAGGGTTCAGAAGAACAAGCAAGCTCTATTGAAGAGGTAACATCATCTATAACTCAAATGGCAGCACAGGTACAGCAGAATGCTGCAAATGCAACTCAGGCGGATGCTTTGAGCGTTACTGCAAAAGAAAATGCTATTAAGGGCAACGAGCAGATGGGAAAAATGCTTGAGGCAATGCATGATATTAATGAGTCATCATCTAATATTTCAAGAATTATTAAAGTAATTGATGATATTGCATTCCAAACAAATATTTTGGCATTGAATGCTGCTGTTGAAGCTGCAAGAGCTGGTCAGCACGGTAAGGGATTTGCAGTTGTTGCTGACGAAGTTAGAAACCTTGCACAAAAGAGTGCTGAAGCAGCAAAAGAGACAACTGCTATGATAGAAAATTCAATTGATAAAGTAAAATTGGGAACAGATATTGCAAACAATACCGAGCATGCATTGAAAGAAATTGTTGCAAGTATAACAAAATCAACTGAGTTAGTAAGTGAGATTGCATCCGCTTCCAATGAACAGGCAAGTGCAATTTCTCAGGTAAGTCAGGCTATTGAACAGGTATCAGACGTAACACAGACAAACTCGGCAACTGCAGAGGAGAGTGCATCAGCCAGTGAGGAACTTTCAAGTCAGGCTGAAATGCTCAAACAAATGGTTAATAAGTTTAAACTTAAACAAAACAGCAATATGGAATATAATAGTTCAAACAACTCTCCTAAAGCAAATAGTTTTAATAATGGCAAGGAACAAAAAACAAAGGTCGCAAATCCAGAAGTTAGAGCTCAAATTATACTTGAGGAAGAATTTTAATAGGTCTTTTTCATTAAAAGCCTAACAAGTAATTTTAGGAAAAGAGAGTTGATATAAAATTTAACTCTCTTTTTCTTAATATTATAGGATTGTTTTATTTAGGTCGTTCTCAGATGAAATGAACGTTACATCAAAGGAGGCGGAAAAATATGATTGAAATTTCTGATAAAGAGTACCGTGCTATATCCGAATTTATGGGTAATAATTATGGAATAAAATTAGGTGAAGCAAAAAAAACATTAATAAAGGGAAGGTTACAAAATCTTTTAACAGAGAAAAAAATTGCTAGCTTTGCAGAATATTATGATTATGTTATTAATGACCAATCAGGCGATGCTCTGACAGAAATGATTAATAAAGTTACAACAAATTATACTTATTTTATGAGAGAGCCAAAGCATTTTGATTGTTTAAGAGACGAAGTATTACCTTACTTTACAAAAACAATGAATACCAAAGATTTGCGCATTTGGTCTGCGGGATGTTCTTCTGGTGAAGAAGCATATAATATTGGAATGGTTATTCAAGATTATATTAAATCCAGCAATCAATTTATTAATGCTAAAATATTGGCAACTGACATTTCTAATAGAGCACTAGAGGCTGCTCAAAAAGCGGAATATCTTAATGAAAATATCGACACGCTTCCCTTGAATTGGCGAACAGAATACTTTAAAATGAGTAGTAATGGAAAAAGTGTAGTTGATGATAAAATAAAGAGTATGATAAGATTAGCATATTTAAATCTTATGGATCCTTATTTTCCGTTCAAAAAGAAATTTCATGTTATTTTTTGCAGAAATGTCATGATATATTTTGATAATAAGAGTAAAGATGATTTGGTAGAGAGATATTATGATGTTCTTGAACCAGGTGGATACCTGTTTATTGGACACTCAGAAGCTCTAAATCGGGATAGAACGAGATTCAAATACATAAAGCCTGCAATTTATCGAAAGGAAAAATAGTATGAGAGTTTTGAAAAAAATCCGGGTCCTTATTGTTGACGATTCTGTTGTGTTTCGAGAACTTTTGTCAAGAGAATTTTCTACTGATGAAGCAATTGAAGTTGTTGCAACTGCGTGTGACGCATATGATGCTCGTGATAAAATTATTGAGCACCAGCCTGATGTAATGATTCTTGATATTGAAATGCCACGTATGAATGGACTTGAATTTTTACAAAAGCTCTTGCCACAATATCCTATGCGTGTTATTGTAACAAGCTCGGCAAACAACTGTGTGTTTGATGCATTAAACGCAGGAGCTGTTGATTTTGTTCCAAAACCTGGTTCTGACACAGGCACAAACATGAAAAGCTATATAAATGAACTAATTATAAAGATAAAAACAGCTTCTATTGCCAAGTTGTTAAATTCTAACAAAGACGCTAGCACTAAAATAGGCCATAGAATAAGCGAAAGTGCAAAAAATAAAATAATTGCTATTGGTGCATCAACCGGAGGTACTGAAGCTATCATTCAGGTGCTTAAAACATTCTCAAGTGATATTCCTGGTATTGTTATAACCCAACATATGCCTCCAGTATTTACAAAAATGTATGCACAGAGGCTGAATAAATCTTTATGTCTTGATGTGAAAGAAGCAGAAGATGGAGATATAATAAAACCTGGCTCTGTACTCATAGCACCTGGTGATTATCATATGACAGTCAAAAGAACTGGTTCAATTTTTAAAGTAAGGTGTGCGAAAGGCGAGAGGGTAAACGGCCATTGTCCTTCAGTTGATGTGCTTTTTGAATCTGTAGCAAAAGAAGTAGGCTCAAATACAATTGGTGTAATACTTACTGGTATGGGTTGTGACGGAGCAAAAGGACTTCTTGAGATGAGAAAAAATGGGGCAAGGACAATAGGTCAGAATGAATCTTCTTGCGTGGTATATGGTATGCCAAAGGTGGCGTATAATATTGGTGCCGTTGAAAAACAAGCTGATTTGGAAGATATAGGTCATATTGTATACTCTTTTTTGAATGATTAATTTTACTTACAAATCAAACAGTATATATAAAAAGCCAGCCTTTTAGGCTGGCTTTTTACTGTTTCATTATTATTGTTCGCTAAAGCTGTCTTTACCAGCTCCACAAAGGGGACATACATAATCTTCTGGCAAAGCCTCCCACTTTGTTCCTGCCGCAATTCCATTGTCTGGATCTCCTAAAGCTTCGTCATAAACAAATCCACAAATGTCACAAACATACTTTTTCATTTTTTGTTACGTCCTTTCAATAAAAAATTAATTAATGGGTTCAAAATCTTCTGCACCATGCTTGCAAATTGGACAAATAAAGTCTGCAGGCAATTCATCGCCCTCGTATACATATCCGCAAATTTTACATACAAAGCCCTTCTTTTTCTTTTCTTGCTTTGGCTTAATATTTGCAAAATAGTATTCATATGTTACAGGAGGCTCAGATGAAAGTACTTTTGCCTCTGTTATCTCTGCTGTGAACAAGGTGTGAGAACCATAATCAACGGCAGATATAACTTTTGCAGAAATAAATGCATTTGTATAGGTAGAAAGATAAATTAGTTCGTTTTCGCTTCTGCTAATTTCATCATAGCTTTCAAATTTGTTAACTTCTTTTCCACTTTGAAATCCAAAATGTTCAAAGATTTTAAATGGTGTTTTTTGTGTTAAAACAGATACATTAAAAACCCCGGTTTTTATAACCATGTCATGCGTTAGATTGTTTTTGTTAATTGCAATAGATATTCTTTTTGGTGAACTAGTTATTTGCATAACAGTATTTGTTATGCAACCATTATCTTTTTCTCCATCCTTTGCGGATATTACAAACAGACCATAAGAAAGCTTGAACATGGCATTATTATCAATATTATCATCATTGTGAGTGATTGATTTTGAATTCATGGAGTATGAAATTGCAGTTGCAAGTGCATCAATATCTGCAAGTTGAGCATCTTTAACAGACGAATTAATAGTAACAATATTATCAAGAAGTGTTATGCCTTTCATTGACTCAACAATTTCTCTCATCAATTTGCCAGATGTAGGTGCCCATGTTCCATTTTGCATAATGGCTATTGTGCGATTTTGAAGATTATGAGCTTTTATATCTAGCAATGCAGTTTCCATGTTGCAAAAAATTCCACCATTATATGTTGATGATGCAAATACAATGTGACTGCATCTAAATGCTTCAGAAACAATTACAGATGGATGAGTTGAAGAAACGTCATACATAGCAATATTGCGAATACCTGCGTTGGCAAGCTTGCTTGCAAGTATGTTTGCTGCGTTTTCAGTATGACCATAAATTGAAGCATAAGCAATCATAACGGCATTTTCTTCTGGAGTGTAGGTGCTCCATTTTTGATATTTTTCAACATACCAGTCGATATTATTACGCCATACAGGACCATGAAGAGGGCAGAGCATATCAATTTGCAATGCTTTCATCTTTTTCAGCAATGCTTGAACTTGAACACCATATTTACCAACAATATTTGCATAGTATCTTCTTGCATCATCAAGCCAATCTTTTTCAAAATCAACCTCATCAGCAAAAAGATTTCCGTTAATAGCTCCAAATGTGCCGAATGCATCCGCAGAATAAAGCACCTTGTCAGTTATATCATAAGTAACCATTGCTTCTGGCCAGTGAACCATAGGTGCCATAGCAAAAGTGAATGTGTGCTTACCTGTGCACAGTGTGTCAGCTTCGTCTACTACCATAATTCTTGAATCAATATCAAAATCAAAAAATTGCTTAATCATTGTAACGGCTTTTTTATTGCAAACTATTTTAATTTCAGGATACCTCATAACAAGTTCCTCAATAGTTGCACAGTGATCTGGCTCCATATGATTAATAATAAGATAGTCGAGCTTGTTACCACCAAGTGCAAAAGCAAGGTTTTCAAAAAACAGCCCGCTAATAGATTTATCAACAGTATCAAGAAGCACAGTTTTTTCATCTTTTACTAAATAGGCGTTGTAGGAAATACCTCTGGGAATAGGGAAAACATTTTCAAAAAGAGCAAGTCTTCTGTCACTTCCGCCAATCCAAAAAGTATCTTTTTTGATTTCTTTTATGCAATACATTTTAAAGCTCCTTTACCATTGAAATAATAAATTCAGATGATTTTTTAGGTGATAATAATTGTAAATGCGTAAGCACTTAACTGTGGTTATTATATCATAAACTAATTTAAAATTGCAAAAATTTACAATAAATATATTGCAAGCTACATTTTTATAAAAAACATGTTATAATATTGTTATGCTAATTGGTTTAATTTTAACTTGAAAAATAAGACTAATGATAAATAAAAGATGAACAATAATAATAGTTGCTAATTTTAAAATTAATTAGGTTTGCAGAGGAGAAATAGCAGTGGATAAAATTGATAAGAAAGAGATATTTTCCATTCCTAATTTAATGGGATACTTTCGTATATTATTAATTCCTGTGTTTGTGTGGGTGTATAGCACCGCCAATACAACTGCGGATTATTACATAGCCGCAGGAATTATAGGATTATCAGGACTTACAGATTTGTTTGACGGAAAAATTGCACGTAAATATAACATGATTACTGAACTAGGAAAGTTTGTGGACCCATTAGCGGATAAACTGACACAGTGTGCACTTGTAATATGTCTTACAACTCGTTTTAAGCTTATGTGGGTATTAGTTGTATTGTTTATTGTCAAAGAAGGTTTTATGTGCATAACGGGCATTGTAATGCTTAAAAAACACAACAAAAAGCTAGACGGTGCTATGTGGTTTGGTAAAGTTTGTACAGCAACATTGTATATCGTAATGTTTGTTTTGTTGCTCATTCCGTCAATTTCATTAACTGTTGCAAATGTATTTATAGCCTTGTGCGGTATGATTATGTTTGTAACCCTCTTGCTTTATGTACCTGTTTTTATAAAAATGGGCAAAGACAAACAGGAATAATGAATTACTAAAATTAAATATAAGATATAATAAAAAATCACTCGCATTTAATGTGGGTGATTTTATTTGCTTATTCAATTTCTGTTGTCGGTGTACACAATGTTTTTAATTATGATATATTATGAACTTGTAAAGGTAAATAGAGCATAATTTAAACTTTAACAAATTTCAAATCAACTAAAAATGAAAAGTGAAGCAATCATAATAATAATTAAACTTGCAAAAACAATAATACGAAAAAAATCAAGTTCTTTTAGTTTCAACACACGGTTTTTAATGTTTAAATCTTCTTGATACATTTCTGATGTTATTGAGTTAGTGTCCCAGCCGTCTATTTTTTTGTACTTTTCTTTAATATCTGGAGATTGTTTAAATATTATTTCATGTACTGCTGGAAATCTGCGAAAAACAGCATCTTTAAGACCATTGTATTCTCTTATGTAAAAAACTATCAGTCCAATCCAATAGATAAGGCAGATTAAAACACCCCAGAACTTGATTTTGTCTGGAGAAAAAAGTGTCATTAAAAGAGTTGTTCCAAAAACGCCTCCCCATGATACCCAACACCAAAGAATTTTTGTTTTTATCTTATTCATAACGCAACCCTCTAATCATTTTTTTTGATTGTTCAATCAAATCAGTTTTATTATTTTCAAGCTTGCCGTCAATAACGCATAGCAAAAGCTCGTTTAAAATTTCTCCAATCTTTTTGCTGGCAGGTATGCCTAATTCAATTAAATCATTACCGTTTACAGCAAGGTCGCAAAGCTTAAAGCATTCTCCGTTTGCTATTATTTTGTTCATCGTTTTTTCAATCGCTTCAATTTCTTGCCCACGGTCAGAATAAACAGGGTTGTGCGCTAGTAAGTCGGCAAGTTTTACTTTTAAAAGCAATACAAAAATAGGCACAGAAAACTTTAAAAGTCTTCGTTTAACTATTTTTTCTTTAGACGTTATCGGATAGTCATGGTATTTAACCAAAGTTAAAACGGTTTCACTCATTTCATTGCTCAGCTTAAGACTTTTTAAAACAGTTCTTGCAATGTCTGCACTTATGTTTCCGTGTCCATAAAAATGGCCTACACCTTTTTCGTCCATAGAAAAGCAGTGAGGTTTTCCAATATCATGCAACAACAATGTAAGCCTAACAATAGGGTCACAGTCGGCATATCCAATAGCATAAACAGTATGTTCCCAAACATCAAATATATGATGCTTGTTATGTTGGTTGAAATCAAACATCGGCTCAATTTCGGGAATGATTTTTGCAATGACATCACGATATTTTAAAAGAACATTACAAACATTTTTGCCACAAAGAAGTTTTAAAAGTTCTGTGGCTATTCGCTCTTTTGAAACATTTTGTAGAAGATAAGCGTTTCTTAAAACACTGTCATCTGTGCTTTGCTCCAATTCAAAACCAAGCACAGATGAAAACCTTAGAGCACGTAAAATTCTTAGAGCATCTTCATTAAATCTCAAATCAGGATTTCCAACGCATTTGATTGTATTATTTTTAATGTCTTTTATTCCATCAAAAGCATCGATAAGTCCATCGCTTTTGTTGTAAGCCATAGCGTTTATAGTGAAATCCCTGCGGCTTAAATCTTCACGCAGATTACTACAAAATTTTACATTTTCTGGATGACGATTGTCAAGATAATCTCCGTCAATCCTAAAGGTGGTTATTTCTAGCGGTAGATCATTTATAATAACTATTACAGTTCCATGTTTAATGCCAGTTTCAATTGTTTTAAACTTATTAAAAACACACAATACTTCATTTGGCAAAGCACTTGTTGTAATGTCCCAATCAGGTGGGCAAACTCCAAGAATACTGTCTCTTACACATCCGCCGACAACATAAGCCTCAAAACCATTTTGCTCTAGAAGTTCAATAGCGACTTTTACCTGTGGTGGTAATACAATATTCAAACAACTCACCTCCATAAAATAAGAATATCATTCATTTAATATTATGTCTATATGTTTACAAATAATAAGAGAAATGATAAAATGAAAAACGGTGATAAGAATGGAACAATCAAAAATAGATAGAATAAATGAGCTTGCAAGAAAAGCAAGGGAACAAGAGCTTTCAGAAGATGAAAAGAAAGAGCAAGCACAACTTCGCAGAGAATATGTTCAAGCATTTAAAAATAGCTTGATTTCGCAACTCGAAAGCACCTATATTGTTGACGAATATGGTAATAAGAAGAAGGTGCAGAGAAATACGAAAGGTGAAAATGAATGATAAAGCAAGGACGCTACAGGCACTTTAAAGGCAATGAATATGAAGTGGTTGGAATTGCAAAGCACTCAGAAACACTTGAGGAAATGATAGTTTACAGGCAACTTTACGCAGATGGAGGGTTATGGGTCCGTCCTGCAGATATGTGGCAAGAAGAAATAGAGTGTGAGGGCAAAAAGTTTAATAGATTTGAATATATAGGTGAATAATAAAATAGATATTTATTTGAAATCTTAGTGAGATTTAATCTTATTTATGTTTTAGCAGGGAATTTCCCTGCTTTTTCATTTAAAATCAATTGCTTTTTGTGCAATTTTCAAAATAAATGTTGGCACTGAACTATATTTGTATTATAATATTACTATATGCGAAAATGTATTAAAGGAATTTTCATCACGAAAGGAAGCGTAATATGTCTGCAAAATATTCAGTTCCACTTTCAAAGGTTATAACATCCGAATCTTTAGAGAAAGTATATTTACCAAAGGATGCAAGCGAGATTCTTGTTACTTCTTTTGAAGTATGCAGGCCAAGCTTGATTCTTGCAAGTCACGACCATTATTTTAATTCCGAAAGAGTACAGTTTATTGGAAAATCAGAGATGGAATTTTTAGAAGATATGGAAGAAAATGAAAGACAATCAGCTCTTGAAAGATTCTTTAGTAAAAAACCAATTACGGTGATTTTACCACTTAGCTGTATTGAATGTCCTGAGGATATTCTTCAACTTGCAAAAAAATATGAAGTTCCGCTTTTAAGAACATGCGAAGAAACTTCAAATGCAATATCTTCACTAGTTTCATTCCTCAATGTTGAACTTGCCGAGCGTATAACAAGGCATGGCGTTCTTGTTGAAGTTTCAGGTGAGGGAATACTTATAGTTGGTGACAGCGGAGTAGGTAAGAGTGAAACTGTTGTTGAACTTATAAAAAGAGGGCATAGACTAGTTGCTGATGATGCTGTTGAGCTTCGCAAGGTGTCCAGTAGAACAATTGTTGGCTCCGCACCTGATAATATTAGGCATTTTATTGAGCTTCGCGGAGTAGGTATTATTGATGCACGTCGTCTTTTCGGTATGAGTGCTGTCAAAATGACTGTTAAGGTTGATATGGTAATTGAGCTTGAACAGTGGGATGATGAAAAAGTCTATGAGCGTATGGGACTTGATGATGAATATACTTCAATTTTAGGAATAAGCGTTCCTCTTGCAATTGTTCCTGTAAGACCTGGACGAAATCTTGCTGTAATTATTGAGGTTGCAGCCATAAATAACAGGCAGAAGAAAATGGGCTACAATTCAGCAAAAGAGCTTTTAGCAAATCTTGGCATGATGGACGAAGAAGAAAAAGAAGTTAAGGCACCGCTTGATATCTGGCAGAATTTTTAATTTTTGTGGAGGCAGATATGTATAGAGTAGGAGTAGATTTGGGTGGAACTAACATCTCAGTCGGTGTTATTGATGAAAATCTTAACATAATAGGCAGAGGTAAACTTAAAACAAATCTTCCTAGAAGCTTTGATGAAATTTTTTCAGACATTGTAAAAGCAGTGCATATGGCAGTTGAAGATGCAGGCATATCAATGAATGACGTTTTGTCAATTGGAGCGGGAACTCCAGGAGCAGTTGATTTGGAAAGTGGTGTTGTTGAGTTTTCTAGTAACCTTAATTTTTACAATGCACCTTTTAAATCAGAGCTTGAAAAAGCATTTGGCAAGCCTGCTTTTGTAACAAATGATGCAAACTGTGCCGCATTGGCAGAAAAAATGCTAGGCACAGGCAAGGGTGTAAAAGATTTTATTGCTATCACTCTTGGGACAGGTATTGGTGGAGGAATTTTTATAAATGACAAGATGCTGACAGGAGTAAACGGTGCAGCTGGTGAAACAGGTCATATGGTTATACAAACTGAAGGCATTAAATGTGGGTGTGGCAGAAAAGGTTGCTGGGAAAAATATGCATCTGCCACAGCAATAGTACAGCAGACAAAAGATGCACTTTTGAAAGATAATTATAAAAAAAGCTATATATGGAACTTGATAGACAATGATATTTCAAAAGTAAATGGAAGAACTGCTTTTGATGCAATGAGAAATTGCGACGAATTAGGCACACGAATCGTAGAGAAGTACATTTATTATCTGGCTTGCGGAATAACTAATCTTATCAATGTTTTTCAGCCCCAAGCGTTTTGCATTGGAGGCGGAATGTCAAATGAGGGTGATGCGTTGCTTTTACCTGTTGTTGAAATGGTAGAGAAGGAAAGGTATAGCATTCATTCAAGCAAGCAAACCAAAATTTGTATAGCAGAGCTAAAAAATGATGCAGGAGTAATCGGTGCAGCATTGCTAAACGAAATATAAATGGAGATTTTATTATGTTTGACAAAATAAAAATTTTTGCACAAACTCTTGGCTGTGATGTTAAGGAATTTATTTCGATGAGCGAGCACACTAGCTTTAAAACAGGAGGTAATGCAAGACTGTTTGTTTCGCCTGATTCTGTTGATAGTCTTGCGGAACTTGTAAAGTATTGTAAATCACTTGGCGTAAAACCTCTTGTGCTTGGTAATGGAAGTAATACTCTTGTGTCAGACAATGGAATAGATGGAGTAGTAATTCATATTGATAACGGATTTAAACGCATTGAATATTGTGGTGGCGGTATTATAAAATGTGGTTCTGGAGTAAGTCTTGCACAGCTTTGCATGTTTGCACTTGAATATGAGCTTACAGGTCTTGAGTTTGCATATGGAATTCCTGGAACAGTTGGTGGTGCAGCATTTATGAATGCAGGAGCATACGGCGGAGAAATGAAGGACGTCGTTATGATGTGCACTCACATAACACCAGATGGTGAACGCAGTTCTCTTTCAGGAGAATCGTTAGAATTTGGATATAGAAAAAGTGCATATACAAGAAATAACAGTATAATAACAACAGTAGTATTCAAGCTTGATACTGGAAATACGGAAGCAATCAGATATAAAATGGATTCAATATTAGGTAAGCGTAAGGCGAAGCAACCGCTTGAATATCCAAGTGCAGGCAGCGTATTTAAAAGACCTGAAGGTCAGTTTGCAGGTGTTCTTATTGAGCAGTGTGGCTTAAAAGGTAAAATAATTGGCGGTGCACAGGTTAGTGAAAAGCACGCAGGATTTATAATAAACATTGGCGGAGCAACAACAAAGGATGTAACAGACCTTATCAAACTTGTTCAAGAAACAGTAAATAAAGAAAAAGGTGTTTTACTTGAAAAGGAGATAAGAGTAATAGAATAAGGGTGACGGTGAACTTACCCAAAGAGGTGGATTATGCAACTTATTATAGTAACAGGACTTTCAGGAGCAGGAAAATCAAAGGCGGTAGATATTCTTGAAGATATCGGTTTCTTTTGCGTTGATAATATGCCACCGAAACTTGTGCCTGCTTTTGCACAGCTTTTGCTTAAATCCACTGAACAGCCATCAAAGGCGGCAATAGTAATTGATATTAGAGCGGGAAACGCTTTCAAAGACCTTTTTGAGTCAATGGACTCAATTAAAGAAATGGGGTGTGAATTTAAAATTCTGTTTATAGATGCATCAAACGAAACGTTGGTAAACAGATACAAAGAAACACGCAGAAAGCATCCGCTGTCTTATAAATATAAAGGCTCAATAGATGCAGCAATTGACGCAGAGCGTGAAGTTTTGCGTCCAATTCGTAAAATGGCGGACTATATAATAGATACAACCAGCCTTAAACCAACAGTATTTAAAGAGCGTGTGGCAAGCCTGTTCTTAGAAAACATTAAGTCTATGATGCCTATTCAGTGCATGTCATTTGGATTTAAATATGGCATACCAGCAGATGCTGATTTGGTTTTTGATGTTAGATGCTTGCCAAATCCATTCTATATTGATGAACTTAAGGAACTTACAGGACTTGATGAGCCTGTGCGTGAATATGTTATGAAATGGGAACAAGCTAAGGGCCTTGTTCCAAAGCTTCTTGATTTAATTGATTATCTTGTACCATTGTACCGTGAAGAGGGCAAGAGCCAGCTTATTGTTGCAATTGGATGCACGGGAGGTAGGCATCGTTCAGTAGCCTTTGCAGAACTTGTTTACAAGCACTTGTCAGAGGATAAGGGAATGAATGTTATGGTATCACATAGGGATATCGGCAAATGATTCTGATTTGCAAAAATACGGAGGTTTGACAGGATGTCATTTTCATCCACGGTAAAGAATGAACTAATAGAATTTGAAAATAGCAGAAAAGAAGATGTAATAAACTTTAAAGATTGTTGTACGCATGCACAGCAATACGGGCTTTTGCTTTTTTGCAGAGGCTTTTCTGTTTCTATCATAAATATGCAAACAGAAAATGAAAACATAGCAAAAATGTATGCACGCACGATTGAACAGATAACGGGACAAGTGCAGCCTATTAAACGCTCTGCAGCGGGAAAATACAGTGTGAATGTTCAGGGCGAAAAAAGAAGAAGAAAAGTGCTTGAATATTTCGGGCATACGGGTTCAGAAATTACATTAAGGCTAAATCGTGCAAATCTTGCTGATGAATGTTGCTACAGTGCGTTTTTACGTGGCGTATTCTTGGCCTGTGGTACTATAACATCACCAAGCAAGGATTATCACTTAGAGTTTGTTGCAACTCATTTAAATCTTTGCAAAGATTTAATAAAACTAATTGAGGAGATGGAATTAAATTCAAAATATGTTATGCGAAAGGGTAATCACATAGCCTATTTTAAAGACAGCGAAAGTATCGAGGATGTTTTGACTCATATGGGTGCTATATCATCTTCACTTGAACTTATGGAAATAAAAATATATAAAGATGTAAGAAATAAAGTAAACCGCAAAACAAACTTTGAGAACGCAAATCTCTCAAAAACTGTTGATGCGGCAGTTATGCAGATGAGAGCAATTGAACTGATAAAAAAAGAAAAGGGAATGTCTTATCTTTCGGACGAGCTTCGTGAACTTGCAATACTAAGGCTTGAAAATCCTGAACTGAGTCTGCGTGAACTTGGTCAAATGCTTTCGGTTCCACTTTCGCGTTCTGGTGTAAATCACAGGCTTAAAAAAATAACGCAGATGGCAGACGATTTAAAAAAGAGTGAGCATGAAAAAGGAGAATAAAATTGAGTTTCGCACATCTACATTTGCATACGGAATATAGCTTGCTTGACGGTGTATGCCGTATCGGGCAACTTTTTGATGCTGTTGAAAAGCAAAATCAAACAGCCGTAGCAATTACAGACCACGGTGCAATGTATGGTGTAATAGATTTTTATAAAGAGGCAAAAAAGCGTGGCATAAAGCCCATAATAGGATGCGAGGTTTATGTTGCCGCACGCTCTATGACAGATAAGGTGTATGCATTAGACAAGGAAAGAAATCATCTTATACTGCTTTGTGAAAATTACCAAGGATATCAAAATCTTATAAAAATTGTTTCAGAGTCATGGACAAAAGGCTTTTATACGAAGCCCAGAGTTGACCATGAACTTTTACAGAAATACCACGAGGGCATAATAGCGCTTTCTGCTTGCCTTGCTGGTGAGGTAGCGCAGGCTCTTTTGCGTGGAGATTATGATGGAGCAAAGAAAACAGCACTTTGGTATGATAGTGTGTTTGGTAGGAATAATTACTTTTTAGAATTGCAAAATCATGGACTTCGTGAACAGCTTCAAATAAACCCAATGCTTATTCGCTTGTCGCAAGAGACCGGAATACCGCTTGTTGCAACCAATGACACGCATTATATTGAAAAGCAGGATTCAAAAATCCAGCAAGTACTTATATGTATTCAAACTAACCATATAGTTGGGGAGAACACAGGGCTTGAGTTTGAAACGGACGAGTTTTATTTAAAGTCAGAGGATGAAATGCGTTCACTTTTTCCAAATTTTCCAGAGGCAATTGAAAACACACAGCTTATAGCTGATCGTTGCAATGTTGAGTTTGAATTTGGCAATACAAAGCTTCCACACTTTGAAGTTCCAAATAATATGGATCATAGCGAATATTTAAGGCGAATGAGCCTTGACGGAATGACTAAGAGATATGGAGAAAATCCTCCGCAAGAATATATAACTAGGCTTAATTATGAGCTGGATACCATTAACAAAATGGGATATACAGATTATTTTTTAATTGTTCAGGATTTTATCCGTTATGCAAAGTCAAAGGGCATTCCAGTTGGGCCTGGCAGAGGTTCTGGAGCAGGAAGTATAGTTGCTTATTGCATTGAAATTACTGGCATAGATCCAATGAAGTACAATTTGCTTTTTGAACGCTTTTTGAATCCAGAAAGAATCAGTATGCCTGATTTTGATATTGACTTTTGCTATGAACGCAGGTCAGAAGTTATTGATTATGTTATTGAAAAATATGGTGATGACCATGTTGCACAGATTATAACTTTTGGAACGATGGCAGCAAGGGCAGCTGTTCGTGATGTCGGAAGAGCACTTGGAATTGCATATGGCACAGTTGATGAGGTTGCAAAGCAAATTCCAAGAGAGTTAAACATTACAATTAAATCGGCACTTAAAAAGTCTTCTGAACTTCGTGCACTTTATGAAAACAGCAGTGAAATAAAAGAATTAATAGACACAGCCATAAAAGTTGAGGGAATGCCACGACATTCATCTACACATGCGGCAGGAGTGGTAATTACAAGAGACCCAGTGGCAAGTTATGTTCCTCTTGCATGTAATGATGATTTGGTTGTAACACAGTTTACAATGACAACGCTGGAAGAACTTGGTCTTCTTAAAATGGATTTTTTGGGTCTTCGAACTCTTACAGTTATTGACGATGCTGTAAAAATGATAAAAAAGAAAGAACCAGATTTTTCAATAGATAATATAGATTTACAGGACAAAGCCACCTTTGAAATGGTCTCTATGGGTGATACAAGCGGGGTGTTTCAGTTTGAATCAGGCGGAATGAAACGAGTGTTGGCAACACTCAAACCAAATACTATAGAGGATCTAATAGCGGTTATTTCACTTTATCGTCCTGGACCAATGGATTCAATACCAACTTATATAAGAAATAGGCACAGTACAAACATGATAAAATATAAAACACCGCAGTTGAAAAACATACTGGATGTTACTTATGGTTGCATGGTATATCAAGAGCAGGTAATGCAAATATTCCGCGAACTTGCAGGTTACTCTTATGGCAAAGCAGATTTGGTAAGAAGAGCAATGTCTAAAAAGAAGTATAGCGTAATGCAGCAGGAGAGAAAAAGCTTTGTTTATGGAAGTGTTAATGCGGATGGCACAGCAGATTGTGACGGAGCGATAAAGCGAGGCGTTAGCGAAAAAGTTGCAAATGAAATTTTTGATGATATGTTGTCATTTGCATCATACGCATTTAATAAATCTCATGCAGCGGCATATGCCTTTGTTGCATATCAAACTGCGTGGTTAAAGTGCAACTACACCTGCGAGTACATGGCAGCTCTATTGACAAGTATTTTAGATAGTTCAGATAAAGTTTCTGAATACATTGAAGAATGTTTAAGGCTTGGAATAAAAGTGCTTCCGCCAAGTGTAAATAGCAGTGGGCATGGCTTTACGGTTAACAATGGGTCAATTCAGTTTGGATTGCTTGCTGTAAAAAATCTTGGCAGAAATTTTATTGCTTCAATTATTGCAGAGCGTAAACTAAACGGTGAATACAAATCGTTTTATTCGTTTTGCAAAAGGCTATATGGCAAAGATTTCAATAAGAGAGCAATTGAAAGCCTTATAAAGTGTGGAGCACTTGATAATATGGGCACAAATAGAAGGCAAATGCTTCTTATGATGCATGAGATTTTACAAAATTTGGATAATGAAAAGCGTAGAAATGTTGATGGTCAGCTTGGCTTTTTTGATGTTGGCTCAACTCTTCAAAGTTATCAAGAACCAATTCCGCCAAATGCTCAAGAAATGCCAAGGCAAGAACTGTTAAAGCTTGAAAAAGAAACAACAGGTATTTATATTTCAGGTCATCCAATGCAGGATTATAATGATATTTCAAAAATGATAAAGAGTGCGAAAACAACTGACCTTTTAAAGTCTGGAGAGGAAGATATTACAAGCAAATATAAGGATAATAGTACTGTTAAGTTGTTGTGTATAATTTCGAGCATGCGTAAAAAGATAACAAAGAATAATTCAACAATGGCATATTTGAGTGTGGAGGATATTTATGGTGCAATAGATGTTATAGTTTTTCCTAGTATATATACAGAAAATGTTCAGCTTTTAAACGAGGGGAATGTAATCTTGCTACGTGGGAGATTAAGCCTACGAGAGGATGAACCACCAAAAATAGTGTGCGAATTTATTTCTGCTTGTCCAACTAGTGAAGAAGCACAAGCAATGGCAAACGAGCCAGATATTAAAAAAACATTAAAAGAGCAGGAACAAAAATCACAAACCCATGGTAAAAAGAAAAAGGGCTTATTTTTGAGAATGCCGAATGCAACTTGTGAACAAAAGAAAAAAGCAGATAATATAATAAATATATTTGAGGGAAGTACACCACTGTATTATTTCTATACAGATACTAAAAGCTATGAACAGGCAAAAAACTCAAGCTTTGTTGATGTCAATCAACCAATGCTAAATGAACTTCGCAGAATATTGGGTAATGAAAATGTAGTAATACAGTGAATATTACATCATTATGTTGTTTTGTTGTCTTGACACCAAGGCAATATGGTGAGATACTTTAACTATCCCTATAAACAGGAGGAAATATAATGAAAACAATAGGTGTTTTAACAAGTGGTGGAGACGCTCCAGGCATGAATGCAGCAGTAAGAGCTGTTGTTCGTACAGGCGTTGAAAACGATATGAAGGTCTATGGCATAAGAGCTGGATACGAAGGTCTTATGGCAGGCGATGTTTATGAAATGAATTTAAGAAGTGTTTCAAATATAATTCAAAGCGGTGGAACAATTCTCAAGAGTGCTCGCAGTTTAGAGTTTATGACTGACCGTGGCCAGCAAAAGGCTGCTGATGTATGTCGCAGAATAGGCATGGACGGAGTTATTGTAATTGGTGGCGACGGCTCTTTTAGAGG
>Ga0209639_1000759_pt1 | contig 39937 bp, 31 predicted proteins | sample EPASupsiteHSE605_FD_187268 | JGI IMG/M metagenome (GOLD analysis project Ga0209639, IMG submission 187268) | Bioremediated contaminated groundwater from EPA Superfund site, New Mexico - Sample HSE6-05 (SPAdes) (version 2) | ecosystem: Environmental > Aquatic > Deep subsurface > Groundwater >... | reverse complement strand
CATAGCTCTTGGCTTGCATAGCAGTCTAGTCAACTCTCACTTCGCTAACATCGGATGTGTTTCGTTAAGGCAAGTTATTTATTTTTGCAAACATACGAGCATTCAGTAGTCAGTGGTCAGTAGTCAGTGGTCAGTGGTCAGTAGTCAGTGGTCAGTCAGGTGACAGGCATCAGGCGTTGCGCGTTGCGCATTGTGCGTTGCGCGTTGTGCCCTGTGCGTTACGCGTTGTGCGTTGCGCCGCAAGCCGCATGCCTCATGCCGCATGCCTCAAGCCTCAAGCGTATTCCTACTTCGTATTATATCGTACAAAATAAATATCGACACAATTTCCTCCGCCCACACCAGGATGCGCCTGCGATGTGGAAATCAGCAGATAATTGTTTTTGCGCAGGGCCAGTCCGACCGGAAAAGAATCGGCCTGAATTTCGGCCACCTTTTTCATGTCTTTGGCGCGGATAACCACAACTGCGCTTGCATTGTTGCAGGCTGCAAAAATATATTTTTCATCGTCGCTGACTTCTATGGTGCGCGCACCGGCGCCTGCAAAGCATTCCTGCCAGTCATCGTAGGTTTTGTTTTTGTCAGTATTGGTAACAGCAAAATTGATGAAATCGTTGATGGGGGCTTTCTGCACATATCCGCTTTTATTGCTGCTCAGATACAGATAATTCTTCGTTACAATCAGATGCCGCACATTGGTACGCATACCAAGCACTGTACTTTTGAAACTGAAATCCTTCATGTCGAAAACAGAAATTCCGCCACCGCCCATACGGCCCACCACCAGATAGCGGCTATCCGCAGTAAACGCTGTACCCCGCAGGCAGAGCCCGCATTCAGTGTCGCGGTTGATACCGCCCTGATTCTGTCCTGCTGAAAATTTCTGCTGATAATCGACCACCAGATGCTTTACATATTTAAACTGATTGACATCGCCCGAAGAAATATCAATGATACCAATGGTATTGTCGCCCCAGTGCGTAACAGCAATATATTTATTGTCGGGCGAGCAGGCTATCATTTTGGGCAGAGGACCGGTTGGCATTACGCGTACGATCTGATCTTTATCAGTATCAATAATGGCTACAGCAGAGGGCTCCATGGCATTCGGATCGTAGCTGCGACGATAATAGGTTACCCACAAATATTTTTTATTGTGCGAAAAGCAACATTCCACAGGCTTACCTTCAAAGGTGTTCGGCTCATCGCGCTTCGTCAGAAATTCATAACCCAGCACGGTGTTTTCTTTGAAAAGTCCTGCGTCTTTATCAGTGAATTTATGCGGAATAGTTGTTATTTTTTCAAACGACTTTAAATCAAAAACCACTGTCTGACAGCCTTCGAGGCTATTGACATAGAATTTTCCTTTTTCTTCGAGAAACATAGCCGACTTGGGTGAAATAATATCCGGCTCATAAAATTCCAGATCGTCGGTGGTTTTTTGCGACAGATTCTGAATGCGCGAAATCAGCGTCAGTTCTACTTCTGCATCATCGGGCACCGATGTTCTTCCAATGGGCGGATGTTGTACCTGTGCACTTGCAGCTGAAATCATTGATCCAAAAAGAAACAGGAAAAAGATTCTCATAGGTGGAATTTTTTGGCAAAAGTAAGAATTCAAAGCACACCCCTTGAAGGGTTCCTGTAAAATAGTGTAACCCTTCAAGGGGTTGCGCTCCTTAACCGGCTACATCAGTCATTCTCAGCACATTTAACAAAATTAAATTTGGCCGGTTCAGAAATTATTCCTAGCTTTGTTTTTCGCAACAATCATGAAACCGGTTCTTTAAACTTCTACCGGTTTCTTTTTTTCAACTAAATCGTACTCATGAAGCTGTATTTCGGAATTATATTTTCTTGTTTATTTTTGTTCAGCATTCCTTCGCAGGCACAGGACGAACTGGCTATGCTCATCACACCTGATTCTGCAGTAACAATAAACCCTGACAGCGCCACCGTAACACGTCCGACCGATAGTCTTCAACTGCGCGTCTACGTACGCGACAGCCTCATTAACGAATTACTCACCTACTCAAAGACTTTTGTCGGCTGCCCGTACCGCTATGGCGGAAAATCGCGCGCAGGCTTCGATTGCAGCGGATATGTGAGCACCATGTTTTCGCATCTCGGCGTAAAACTTGATCCCAGTTCTTATGGTATGGCCGGCTCGGGACGCGTAGTTCCCGACAGCACACTGCGTCCGGGCGACATTCTGTTTTTTGTAAACACTCAGCGCCGGCGTAGCGGTATCGGGCATGTGGGAATGGTTGTAGAAGTCAAAGACGGTCAGGTAGTATTTCTGCATTCGGCCTGCAACGGCGGTGTACGATACGATTATCTGAGCAGCCCCTATTACAAGGCGCATTATTACAGAGCCGAACGAATTCCTCTGTTCGACGTCGAGTAAACTGATCACATTTTTATGGAACTCATTCAAAAATATTTTCCGGATCTTTCGGAACAGCAGTTTGTGCAATTTTCGCAATTAGAGCCACTTTACAACGACTGGAACAGCAAAATCAATGTGATTTCGCGTAAGGATATGGAGCATTTTTATCTGCACCATGTTTTGCATTCGCTCGCTATTGCAAAGACTTTTACATTTTCTCCCGGCATGCGTATTCTCGATGTCGGCACTGGTGGCGGATTTCCGGGTATACCACTGGCCATACTATTCCCTGAAACACAATTTACACTGGTCGATTCTATCGGAAAAAAAATCACCGTGGTAAAAGAAGTCTCATTGGCATTGGGCCTGAAAAATGTGGAAGCCATACAGGCGCGCTCCGAAGAAATGAAAGGCCAATGGGATATTGTTGTCAGCCGCGCGGTGACTGAGCTTCCGAAGTTTATGGCGCTGGTGCGCAATCGTATCAGCCGCAAAACAACGGGCAATCAGCCCAAAGTCATTTATTTAAAAGGCGGTGATTTCGAAAAAGAACTGGCCGATCTGCACATGCCCTATACGATTACCGACATCCATCAGTTTTTTACAGAAGACTTCTTTTCAACCAAGCTGGTGGTAAAGATTTTTTAATCTATAATTTTACGTGTTTTATCAGAGTATTTTGAATGTTTGCATTCAAATTGCAAAGCCTTGTATTTTCATTCATGTTGATAACATTCACACATTGAAGCAACTTTTTAAGCTGTTGCATTGGTATTTTTAATAATTTGGCGCCTCAAATTAAAACTACAACAATGGTTGAAATCACACAAAAAACGCTGAGAGACAGGCCTGCAATGCGATGGACTGCATTGGTATTCTTATCATTTGCCATGTTTTGTTCATATATATTTATGGACATTCTTTCTCCGATCAAAGACTTGATGCAATCGACCCGTGGATGGGACTCCACTGCTTTTGGCACCATGCAGGGATCTGAAACATTTTTAAATGTTTTCATTTTCTTTTTAATTATAGCGGGGATTATCCTTGATAAAATGGGTGTTCGGTTTACTGCCATATTATCGGGTTTGGTTATGCTTGCTGGCGCTGCTATTAACTGGTATGCAGTTACAGAGTCATTTATGGGCAGTAACCTGGAGGCCTGGTTTGCAAATAATCTGAATTATATTCCGGGATTTCAGGAACTAGGAATTGCACCTTTTTATGAAGGGATGCCGGCTTCTGCAAAATTTGCCGCCGTTGGTTTCATGATTTTTGGCTGTGGTGTCGAAATGGCTGGTATCACTGTTTCGCGCGGAATTGTAAAATGGTTCAAAGGCCGCGAAATGGCTATGGCCATGGGTTCCGAAATGGCATTGGCCCGTTTGGGGGTTGCAACTGTAATGATTTTCTCTCCGTTATTTGCCAACCTTGGTGGAAAAGTTGACGTATCCCGTTCGGTTGCTTTTGGTGTTCTCCTGCTCATGATTGCCCTGATTATGTTTGTTGTGTATTTCTTCATGGATAAGAAATTAGATGCTCAAACCAAGGAATCGGAAGAAAAAGACGATCCATTCAGAATCAAAGACATTGGAAAAATTTTATCGAGCACCGGTTTCTGGCTTGTAGCGCTGCTTTGCGTATTGTATTATTCCGCCATTTTCCCATTCCAGAAATATGCCGTCAATATGCTGCAATGCAACCTGACATTCACCGGCGTTGAAGATGGCTCTTTCTGGGCAAAAGACACCGTTACAGTTATTCAATATGGTATCATGCTGGTGGTTGCCGGTACTGCATTCGCAAGTAACTTCAGCAAGGGAGCTGTTAAATATATCATGCTGATCACATCAATCGTCAGCCTTATTATTTTCTGCTACATGGGTTACATGCGTCAATCGGCTGAAACTATTTTTGCTGTATTCCCGCTGTTGGCTGTCGGTATTACTCCAATCCTCGGAAAATACATTGATACAAAAGGAAAAGCTGCATCCATGCTGATGATTGGCTCTTTGTTGTTAATTGCCTGCCATCTTACTTTCGCCTTTGTATTACCCATGTTCCAGGGAAATGCTGTTGGTGGTGTTTTGATTGCTTACCTGACTATTTTGGTGCTCGGTGCATCATTTTCACTGGTACCTGCTTCGTTGTGGCCCAGCGTGCCGAAACTGGTAGATCAGAAAGTAATCGGATCAGCCTATGCACTCATTTTCTGGATTCAGAATATCGGTTTATGGTTATTCCCGATGCTTATCGGAAAAATTCTGGACAACACCAATCCTCAGGTTGTTGAAGATCTTGCCAATAAAAAAATCACAGCAGAACAGGCTGCCGTTTCATTTGACTACACAGCTCCTTTAATCATGCTGGCATGCCTTGGCGTTGCTGCATTTTTCCTTGGACTGTTGCTGAAACGTGTTGACCGCAAAAAAGGTCTTGGCCTTGAACTTCCCAATATCAAGAGCTAATCACTGTTTTCAATAAATCATTAAAACGGCTTTCCACAACGGAGAGCCGTTTTTTTATTATTCAAAATCCACTGTTTATAAGTTGCCACAACCATGACTTTTAACCATCCGGATTTTTTGTACTTTTACCTCAAATTACCGATTTATGAAAACAACCTCATTTCTGCTCTCTGCATTGGTTATTGCTGCCATGTTTGTTTCATGCGTTCCTGCCCGTCAGTTGCAGGATGAAAAAGCACGACGCGAAAAAGCCGAAACGGATATGGCTACCATGCGTGCCGAATTCGATAAAATGAGTGCCACCAACACCGAGATGAACGAAAAGCTGAATGGTATGACCAAACAGCTTACTGCGCTGGAACGCGATACCACCATTACCGGAATTTCGCTCCGCAAAATGACCAGCCAGTATGATAAAGTAAACGGTCTGTACGAAGAACTCAACCGCAAATACGAAGAGCTTCTGCGACTGAATGCTTCCGAAACACAAAAAATAAGTTCTGAGTTGCAGCTTACTCAGGAACAGCTCGCAGCCAAAGAAGCGGAACTGAAAAAACTGGAAGCAGAACTCAATGCCCGCAAAGCCAGCCTCGACCAGATGCAGGCCGATCTGCTCCTGAAAGAGAAAAGAATTTCGGAACTCGAATCCATGATCAATAAAAAAGATTCGGTTATGAAAGAACTGCGGAGCAAACTTACCGTTGCGCTCAAAGGTTTTGAAAACAATGGGCTGACCATCGTTGAAAAAGATGGTAAAATTTATGTCTCACTCGAAGAGTCTCTCCTGTTTGCATCCGGCAGCTGGACTGTGAATGCGAAAGGTAAAGATGCTCTGCAAAAACTTTCAGGCGTATTGGCCAGCAATCCCGATATTTTTATCATGGTGGAAGGTCATACCGACAATGTGCCGTACAAAGGCAGTGGTCAGGTAAAAGACAACTGGGATCTGAGTGTTATGCGCGCCACCAGTGTTACAAAAATTCTACTCGACAACAAAAGTCTCGATCCAAAACGCATCACTTCGGCCGGCCGTGGCGAATATTTTCCGATTGATCCCGCCAACAACAGCGAAGCACGTCAGAAAAACCGCCGTACCGAAATTATCCTCACACCGAATATGGATGAGTTTATGAAGATTCTGAATAATCAGTAGGATTCAGAAATAATACTACTGCTTATTTTTTCGCTGCCTCCTTCGATACATCCGCCCGTGGCGAACACTCAGGATGACAGCGAAAAAAATGAAACACAACCAATGGATTCGCGCCCGCTTGCAGAAATATTGAGACCGCTGAATGCCGATGATTATGTCGGTCAGGAAAAACTGATGGGACCTGAAGGCATCATCAGGCGCATGCTGGACAACAATGCCATCAGCTCAATGATTCTGTGGGGACCGCCTGGCGTTGGAAAGACAACATTGGCCCTGCTCATTGCAAATGTTTTACAACGAAAATATTATCAGCTCAGCGCCATCAGCAGCGGCGTAAAAGAAGTACGTGAAGTGATTGCTGCTGCCGCCGGCGAAAAGAGTCCCATTCTGTTTATTGATGAAATCCATCGCTTCAGCAAATCGCAGCAGGATAGTCTGCTGGCCGCTGTTGAACGCGGTACCGTAACACTGATTGGTGCAACTACCGAAAATCCTTCGTTCGAAGTCATCAGCCCTTTGCTTTCGCGCTGTCAGGTATATGTGCTCGAATCGTTGTCGGTTGAACATCTGAACACGCTGCTTGAAAAAGCCATTGAATATTATACCGGCGAAGGAATTTCGCTCACCGTAAAGGAAACCGACACGCTGTACCGCTTTTCGGGCGGCGATGCGCGCAAACTGTACAATGCATTGCAACTGGTGGTTGAAAACAGTTTGAAAAACAACAAGGCTGAAATCACCAACGACAAGGTGTCGCGCGTGATTCAGAACAATCTGGCACGCTTTGACAAGAGCGGCGAAATGCATTACGATATCATTTCAGCTTTTATCAAATCGATGCGCGGCAGCGATCCGAATGCAGCCCTGTATTGGATGGCGCGCCTGATTGAAGGCGGCGAAGATCCGAAATTTATTGCACGCCGCATGCTTATTCTTGCGTCCGAAGATATCGGTCTGGCCAATCCCAATGCGATTCTCATGGCCAATGCCTGTTTCGATGCGGTGCATAAAATCGGCTGGCCTGAATCGAGAATTATTCTGGCGGAATGCGCCATATATCTGGCCTCATCGGCCAAAAGCAATGCAACGTATCTGGGTATTGATGCGGCGTTGGATTATGTGCGAAAGACCGGCGATCTTCCGGTGCCGCTTCATCTGCGCAATGCGCCAACCAAACTCATGAAAGAACTGAACTACGGCAAAGATTATCAATATGCACACGACTTTGATAACAGTTTTGTAAACATGGAATTTCTGCCGGACAAAATACAGGGAACCAAATTTTACGAACCCGGCAAAACCGCACGCGAAGAGGAACACAGAAGGTTTCTGAAAGAACGTTGGAAGAGTAAATATGGGTATTGATTGAATTATTCATTTCGCATTATGCCTCAAAAACGAGTCACTGCACAACTCCCGGCTCTCAACATCACAGATCAATACTAAAAAACACTACCGGAAAAATCATTAACCGGCGGCCTTCTGATCGAGATTGAAAAATTTCTGTTGGATTTCTGACAATAATAATTATTGATCCGATGCAAAATACTATTTGATCGACAGAAAAAAGTTATTCCTGGTTTTATAACATGTATTAAAAAAGTGTATTTTTGTATAAAACAATCTAATATTTATGTCTCTGTCCTGATGTAATTATGAAGCATTTTTTGAAACTTAAAAACATAAAATACTTTTTGCTGCTGGTACTGGTAATGTTTCCAATGTTTCAGCATCTTGGTTCTTTGCCAATAAGATTATGGGATGAATCAAGGCTTGCTGTCAGTGCATTGGAAATGTCACAAAACAACAACTATCTGGTCACCACATTCAAGGATGCTCCGGATATGTGGAATACCAAGCCACCGCTCATGATCTGGTGTCAGGTTGCATCAATAAAACTGTTTGGCGCGAATGAAACAGCCATTCGCTTACCATCGGCGCTTGCAGCCTTGTTGTTGTGCTTTCTGTTACTCTGGTTTTCGGACAGATATCTGAAAAGCTCCTGGTATGGTTTTATAGCTGTAATGGTGCTTATTACTTCATCGGGTTATATAGGAGAGCATGTTGCCCGCACAGGTGACTACGACTCACTGCTGACTCTAATGCTAACAGCAGCCGGTTTGCTTTTGTTTGCATACTGTGAATCAAAAAAAGTCAAGTATCTGTATTTTTTCTTTATATTTCTGGCATTGGCTGTATTAACCAAAGGTGTAGCCGGTTTGCTGATGGTTCCCGGATTTGGCCTATATGTAATTTTTAGTCACAACTTTATTTCATTGTTGAAAAACAAACATTTTTATTTCAGCCTTATTTGTTTTCTGCTCATTTCATTTGGATATTATCAGCTGAGAGAATTATATAATCCCGGATATATTGAAGCTGTACTTGAAAATGAATTTGGAGGCAGATTTCTTCAATCCAATGAAGGCCATGCAGGAACATTCTGGTTTTATCTGAATAATCTGGTGAATGAACGTTTCACTCCCTGGTATATGTTGTTGCCAGCCGGTATATTATGTGGATTCTATGTAAAGGATATCCGGATAAACCGGCTGACTCTGTTTGCAACACTATCAGCAGTTTCCTTTTTTATTGTGATATCCATGAGCGATACAAAAATTTTCTGGTACGATGCTCCGTTATACCCTTATTTTGCAATACTCACTGCAACGATAATTTATTTTGTTTTTGATACTATTTCGACCAGTAAAACTTTAATTCAGAAACAAAAACAAAATGTGGCGCCATACATATTTATATTTCTTTTATTTATTTCGCCGTACAAGACCATCTTCAATCTGACAAATAAGCCAAAAGAAAAACCTGATGCCGTGGAGTTTTATGAAATAACCAACTATCTAAAAACTGCTGAAAAAAAACATATCGATCTGAATGGGAAATTTCTTGTTTCAGAAAATATATTTGCCAACAATTACTATTACATTCTTTTAATGAATCAAAATAATATTGATTTCAACTACAAGCCTGTTTCAGAAGTTGGCAATAATGAAACAGTAATCATCTACGAAAATTCTATCAAAGAAAAACTTGAGAAAAAATTTGAGTGTGAACTTCTTGATTCAAAGGGAATCATAAATACCTACAGGACTCATGAGCGAAAACCATAAACTTCCGGTTGAAATTTCTGTAATTATTCCTGTTTATAACGAGGAACAAAGTCTTGCCGAACTGTATGCCAGAGTACAAAAAGCTGTTGTGCAGGTATCGGAAAACTATGAAATTATTTTTATCAATGACGGAAGCTCCGATAACACTTTGGCTGGTCTAATTCATTTATCTGAAAAAGACATCAGAGTGTTTTTTATCAATTTCAGCCGGAATTTTGGACATCAGATAGCCGTTACGGCTGGGATTGATCATTGTACAGGAAAAGCGGTTGTCATTATTGACGGCGATTTACAGGACCCTCCGGAATTAATCCCTGACATGTATCAAAAGTACAAAGAAGGATTTGAGGTTGTGTATGCCAAACGGGCTGAACGAAAAGGTGAAAGTTTTTTCAAAAAATTCACTGCTAAAATGTTTTACCGGATTCTGAAAAGACTTACCAATGTAAATATTCCATTGGATACAGGCGACTTCAGACTCATTGACCGAAAAGTCGTTGCCTATCTGAAAAAGATGCCTGAACAAAATAAATTTCTGCGAGGTCAGATTGCGTGGCTGGGTTTCAATCAAACAGAAGTGTTGTTCAGCCGCGATAAAAGAAAATTTGGCAAAACCGGTTATCCATTGGGAAAAATGATTAAACTTGCTCTTGATGGAATCACCGGTTTTTCGGAAAAACCATTGCAATTTGTTACTAAAACAGGTATTTTCATTTGTTTCGTTTCATTTATTATTATTCTGTATGCCATGTATTCCTATTTCATTCTTGACAGAGCTATTGCCGGGTGGACATCACTGATTATTAGTTGTATGTTTGTAGGAGGAATTCAAATGGTTTCAATCGGAATTATTGGTGAATATATCGGACGAATCAATAAAAACATTCAGAACAGACCGCTTTACATCATTCAGGATTCAAATCTGGTGCAAGAAAACAATAACCTGCAATAGTCGTTTATCTCTTGAAAACGACATTAAAAACAGTTTTGTAAACATGGAATTTCTGCCGGACAAAATACAGGGAACCAAATTTTACGAACCCGGCAAAACCGCACGCGAAGAGGAACACAGACGTTTTCTGAAGGAACGGTGGAAGAGTAAATATGGGTATTGATTGTGTCTTTTAATTCCCAATCTGCAACCAGAATGATCCCCCATGACGCTCAACGCCCTTGAGTGATGGATGTTCCCAAACCGGCTTCAGGACTGAGCTCAACTGTTCATCTTCTGAAATAAAATAGTTGGGCAGAACAGGCTTATACCGCTCAGGATTGGCCTGTATCATGGCTGCCAGCACATATTGTTCGTTGTAAAACCGATCGCACATAAACTGCGGATAATCGTATGGCAGGTAAATATCATGAACATGCACAAACACGCCTTTTTTAAGCTGAGGCAGCAATTCCAGAAAACAGACTGTGACATCAGAGTTTGGAAAACACCGGTGAGAATTATCAATAAATAAAATATCGTTTTCGTTCAGGCTGTTGATAATGAAAGACAAATCATCAATGTTTTCTAGTGGTTTGCGGATTACAACATCTGCCAGCTCATCAATTTCGGCTCTGGGACAAGGATCTATTGATGTAATTTTTGTACGGAGTGCATTCGTCCGGATACTTTTTCTGGCAACTTTTGTACTGTTTCCCGAACCGATTTCAATATACACTCCGGGATTAATTTTCTTCAAAAAAGAATAAATGCCAATGATGTCAAGCCCAGGCAAATGCCCGTTATTCCAGCCCGGCTCACCAACCCTGCTTTCTTCGGATGCGTTTTTTATTGCATGAAAGACAGGTGCATCCTTTGCAAATTCATCAAGAAGCACATGATAATCATTTCTCCCTTTATCAATAATGTCATACAAACCCGGGATGAAACCTGCGTTATGATTACCACTGTCAGTGGTATATCGGGGCCTGGCATTCACGCGGTAATCCAGATGAATGGTCTGATGTTTCGGAGAAAGGAAGTGGTATAATGATTTTAATTTATTTTTCATGTTTCTATTCCTGTTTATCAATTGCACCTTTTTTCTCAACAATATATATCGGTCTCTTCTTCACTTCATCAAACAAAAAGCCGATGTATTTTCCCATAATACCCATCAGTACAAACTGCACTGCTGCTATAAAACTGATGAGCACCACCAGTGTTGTATACCCCGAAACCGGTTTATCGACAAAATACATCACAATGGAATATACGCCCACAACAGCTGACAGCAAGCCCATCACAAGTCCGAATACCAAACTGAGTTTCAGGGGCGCATTGCTGAAAGCCGCAATGGCATTGTACGACAGACGAAACAACTTGCGGAAGGAATAGGAACTTTTTCCGGCCACACGGGCAGGCGCATCGTACGGAATAACAGAAAAAGAAAATCCGATGTTTTGTATATAGCCGCGCAGAAAGCGGTTTCGCTCGCGATAGTCGTTGCGCAGAATGTCTGCCACCCGATTCGAAATAAGAAAAAAGTCCGACGCGCCATCAACAAATTTCATGTTGCTCATACGACTTAAGCGGCGATAAAACATTTTCGAAAATATGTTTTTCAAACCGCCATCGCCGCGCGAATTGCGCTGCATAAGCACTACATCGCTGCCCGCCTGAAACGATTTCAACATCAGTCGTATACATGCCGGCGGATGTTGCAGATCAGCATCCATGCAAATGACCGCGTTACCCCTTGCATGATCGATACCGGCAATCATGGCTGCTTCGTGCCCGAAATTGCGCGAAAAATGTATGGACCTGCACAACGCCGGATTTGCGGAACATATCGAATCAATCAGTGCTGCACTATTGTCTGTACTACCGTCGTTGACAAAAATAATCTCGCAGCGAATGCCGGCAACACTATTCTGCAATTCCGCCATAAGAGCATTGAGATTGCCTTCTTCATTATAAACGGAAACAACTATGGAGAGTTCAGGACTCATTTGATTTTTTTGTAAAAATAATTGTTTTTCATGAACCAGGAATTTCCCTGAATGACAATGTCGCCGGAAACAGAACGGAGAAGAATATTGTCAATAGTGATTGAATTAATCTGCAGTTCGTAATGAATCAGCGAAACCCGAAGCATTACAGCACCAGGCGGAACGGTCATTCTGCGTTGATATAAACCCCAGTTGCCATCTGTTTGCTGCATGCTTTTAAATAAAGATCCAAGATCGTACGCCACAACATTTCCCGCATGATCAAGAAAAACAATTTCGCAGCTTCCGCGCATTAATCCATCTTCGTGAATATCGGAATACCAGAACGAAATTTCCGTTTCCATGGCTGAATCCACCGGAGACGGCAATGGCAGCTCTATTGCAATTACAGGATCCTTCAGACTAAATTTTGCAGAAGTACCTTTTGTAAAATAGCCCTGCCCTGATGCATTTTCGGAGTAATCGTGCCACAGCAAAGGACTTCCTGCAGATGTCTGGTTTTTGTTCACTGAAGTAAATGCATACCATTTTTTCAGCGTGTCTGGATGAATGGAGCAAATGTAAAAACGTGCATGTTTATACAGTGTATCGCAATGTTGCATAATGAGTTCTTCACCGCGAAATAATTGTCTGGTAGCAGGTGTTGACAATATGAGAAAGTCTTTTGAATGGTCAATGGATTTCAAAAATTCATCGGGTCGGTTGTACGGTCCATAAAAGAAAGCCAATTTCTGCAATGTCTGTGATATTGAGGTCCTGGACATAAGCGAAGACACCAAAGGCAATCCCGATTTTTGCGATAATAATAAAGCATACCCCAACACGTCTTCGTTGTCTGGATCGCTGTACACATTTTCGCTACCCACCAGAAAAGAAGGAATGGTCAGAATGGCCTGATAACGATTGCTTAAAGCGTCAGTCTGAAGCGGGATCTGATCAATATCGGCTTGCATTTCAGCAATACTGTTGCTTTCGCCCAACGAAAATAAAAATTCTTTATTCTGCTTATGCATGTCGTAGCCCATCACCACGATTAAAACAACAAAAGCAGTAATCTTCAGCCAGCGCTTTCTGAGCTGGTTTTCGACGATGAAAAACAACCCGATATTGACGGAATAAAATAAAATCCACGCCATGCGTCCGATTCCGCGCAGTTCGCGCACCGGGCCGATATAATAATACAAATCCGGAAAAACATTGATGGGAAAAGCAAAGGATACAAACATAGCAATGAAGCCACTCCAGAGCAATGCGTTCATAAATGGGTTCCCCGACAGATCGTATAATTTTTTCCTTCGCTTCAGAAAAATAAAAATGATAAGACCAGCTACCAGCACAGTAAAAAAGGCCGCAAGATGAATATCGAGCAGGAAGGGCAGTGCAGCAAACAACGAAAAAGTAAAAATATAGCCGATCAGCCCTGCATGACCAATATAAGACCAGCCTTCCCATAGCACAAAATCGGGTTTCAGAAAGGATTTCAGCCATGGCCAGCTTACTGTTCCTTTCGGTAAAAACAACCCTTCCCACTGCGTTTTGTATACCATAAATCCATAGGGATATGCGGATCGGTCGTCAACTGAATCTGTGATTTTCATCATCAGAAAAATCAGTATGTAAGGAAGGATAACAGCAAAGAACAGAAATTTCAACGATTGAAGAACGGAAATATTTTTTCTGTCAAACAGAATCAGATACAGCACAACACCACCAGTCAGAATACCGGCCATGGCAAAGTAATACAGATGACACAAGCTGCAGAGCAACACGGCAACTCCAGCCCAGATTATATATTTCCAGCGTTGCCGCTGATAATATTTTAGAATTAAATATATCATCAGCGGAATAAAAAACAGGAGGGCTAAACTGTAATGGCCGGGAATGCGCATCACCTGCGGACTCATAAAGACCAGCAATGGAGCGGCAACAGCAGCAGCCCATTCATTGATTTTCAGTTCCTGAAATATCCGGAATAAAAAGAAAACCGCCACAATAAACGACAATAAAATAATTCCGTTGATAATGCCATGTGTGTAGTCCGACAAATCTACAATTGGCTTCAGGACTTTGATCACCGCCACCACTGGAAAAAATCCATCGGTAAACATCACATGTTCCCCTTCGGGATAATTCATGCCATTGAAATGAAACAGATCCTTGTCATATTTTGCATGATACTCCGCGGTATAATAATTTTTAATACCATCGCCGGTAGAGTTGAAATACACGGTATTGAGACGTGGAATAACATCGCCGAGGTAGAACAGCAGTAAAGCCAGACCAATAAATATGGTCAGCAGCAGTGGCAAATATTTTTTTGCAATCAGTTTCTTCAGCATCGGCTCAAAAGTACGAATATTGCCCAAAACAGAAGGCAATAAGTACATAAAATAACATCCGAAAAATTTTCTCTGCCCCATTGCAACAGAAATCACGTATCTTTGTCTTGTATAAAATGTTATCATGCTCTTCCGGATAAAACACCTATGTGCACTTTTAATGATCGCAGCTGCGTTGCTGACCTCCTGCGCCGAAGATCCATCGTGGGATGTGGACGTGCGTACGCCGGTTTTCAGTACATCGCTGGGCGTGAATGACATTATTGCCGATTCAAACCTGCTGATCAATCCCGACTCGAGCCTGACCTTTGTTTTCGACTATAATCTCTTCAGCATCACAACCGATTCATTTGTCAACATGCCGGACTCGCTGTATTATGTTCACTACGTGATTCCGTTTGGCCTGCAGGCTCCTCCGGGCGCACTGGTGTTACAGAAATCCGAAAGCAAGTATTATGACCTTGGCGGTGCGTTACTCACTCAAATGCGCATTAAAAGCGGCACTCTGGTAATCAGGGGATATAATTACGTTGGAGACAACGCCTATATTGAATATTCGCTCGATAATTCATCGCTCAACGGCAGTCCTGTTGTGGTAAAAGGCACCATTCCTTCCTATCCGGTCACCAACGAATATCTTCTGCAGGAATTCGATGTCAGTGGTATGTATCTCGATCTGACTCAATCATATATGCATTGTAATTCGCTGAAATCGACCATCAAGATTTTTGCAAACCCTGAAGCGACTTCGCCTGTGGTCATTAATTACAATGACAGCATTGATATTCTGGTAGAATTTAAAGACATTGTGATTGATTATGCACGCGGCTATTTCGGACAACATTTTGTCGCAACCAGTGGAACTGAGAGCTTTCCCTTTCTTGACGATCTTGGAATAGATTTTCTTGATATGGACAACATTAAAATGTCATTAACACTTGAAAATTATCTGGGAGCCGATGCCAGTTTTGTTATCAACAACCTCTCAGGGAGCGGGCTTTCAAACGTTGCGCTCAGCAGCGAATGGATCGGGAAAACCATCAATATGACCCGCGCAAAAGAAACACCACCCTATTCCGGATCTGTGACGCCCTCTACCATAACCATGGATTTCACGACTTCGAATGTTGAGCAGTTTTTCGAAAATCTGCCGTCACAAATCACCTTCGATGTCAGCGGCACCATGAATCCATTGGGCAATATTTCCACCGGCAACGACTTTGTGTATTACGGCCAGGGACTCAATGCACGCATGCATGCCGAGATCCCGATGAACATTGCTATTTCGGGGCTCACACTAAACGATACTATTGAGTATGATTTAAACAGAAGCAGTTCTTTTGTGACCGGTTCAGAGCTGTATATCGATGTTTCAAACGGATTTCCGCTGGCAGCTACTTTTAAAATTCTGTTGCTGGACAACGTCGGAAACGTGACCGACAGTCTGATTCCGGATGCTTCCATTCCGTCGGGATATGTGGATGCAAGCGGGAAAGTGACAGCACCTTCAGTACTGCAACTCAGACTGGTTTTAAATGAATCCCAGACATCGCATCTGTACGATGGAACAAAGGCGGTTATTGTCGCAACCCTCAATACAGGCGGCACAGCAGGTCAGAAAGTAAAATTTTATCCGCATTACAAATTCGATGTGGTTGTCACCGGACTATTTAATCTGTATCTCGAATGACGCGACTGATCCTGTGTTGCTGCCTGTTTAATTTTGTTCTGTTTTCAGCAGCACAATCCGATCATGCACCTGAAATCAGCATCAGCTCGGTGAATGCATTGGAAAGCCGCACACTGAATACCGATTTTTTTCTCGACTTTTATACAGGACAGTACATTGATTCAGCAACAAAATGGTCGACCATTGCCGATCTGAAACCCTCCTGTTATCTGGGATTTTTCAGCAACAACAAAGCTGAAGTTTTTATTCCTTTCAGTGAAAAGAAACTGTCGTTGTATGTGTCGGGAAGTCACCAATCGCTGCTGGGAATAGGTTTTACGCCCGGATTGTTTCAGCTGGTTTTCACAGGCAATCACACATTGGTTGGACAACAGGTATACATGGATCCCGGAAACATGCATCAGTACAGGTTTTCGACAATATGCGGCGGAGCTGCGTGGAAATTCGACAACGATATAACTGTATATGCTGCTGCTGGTCCGGTTTTACAACAAGCACTCAGCGATCTTGATTTTCACAAATCTACTTTTTACACCGCTCCTGCAGCCGATAGTCTGTCGCTGACCCTGAAGGGAGATTATGCACGGGCCGGTGGCTATGCGGTTTTTAAAGGATATGGAATCACCGCAGAGATGGGTGCAAAAGGATCTGGAATGAATTACAACTGGAATGTTTCTGTTTCAAATATCGGAAAAGCGTGGATGAATCGTCATTCGGTGCAATCGCAACGCGACACGCTCATGTATTTTACAGGCATTGAACTGACTGATTTGTCCGACATCAGCGCCGTTGTTGAAAATGAACTCGATGATATTGAGGAAGGATTAAGTTTGAACGGCGACACTACAAATATTTGCAAATGGCTTCCAATGCTGGTTTCAGGAGAATACCAGCAGTCCTTTGGCAAATTTGAAACGCGCGTTTCGGTGTTGTATTATCATACACCGGGCTTTATTCCTTTCACAACGGTAGCGCCATCGTACGAAATATTTAAATCGCTTCGCATTGCTGTACCTCTGAAATATGGCGGCTATGGCGGGTTCAATGCAGGTATCGGTTTCGAAACCCAGCTCACCCGCTCCGTTTCCATGATACTTGATTTTCCAACATTGCTGACTTTTACCGGAGATAAAACATCTTTATCATATGTTGCCAGCGGAAAACTGATCTACAAAATTACCGACAATGAAAGTCTTTTTTAGTCTGTTGAGTATCCTGTTTTTTGTGCTTTTATCGGGTGCACAGAATGCCTATATCCGCTCCTACGGCATGGCAGGCGCATTCAACGAAGGAAAGGGCATTATCGCATTTCCCGACTCCACATACTTACTGCTCGGCAACCGGCTTACAACGGGTGGACAATCGTCGGCCTGGCTTTTTAAAGTCGATTCCGTTGGTGCCATAATTTGGGAAAAATATTTTTCTTCATACGAATTATCCACTTCCAATAATCTGGCACAGCACGACGATACTTCTGTAATTGTGACAGGCACAGTGATACAGGGTGCCGATTATTCGATGTTTGCAGCGCGCGTAAGTACAAGCGGAAATATTCTCTGGGAAAAAACATACGGTACGGCGGCCTGGGATCAGGGTTTATGCTCAACATCGGACACGGCCGGAAACGTGTGGCTGTGCGGATATGCATCGGCGATAGATACGCTCGGTCAGGATATTCTGGTGTATAAGCTCGATGGCGACAACGGCGATTCATTGTTTGCAAAACGAATTGACGATGGTTTCAATGATCAGGGCGTATATATTGATACCGCCATCAATAATCACATCATACTGGCATCGCAGAGCCGGAACTCCGCATCAGAAATGGTTCACAGCCGGATCTGGTATTTCGACAACAATCTCGATACCGTCTGGACATTTGTACCCGGTTATGGCGAAGCATCGGTTCGTACGGTAGAATGTGCTTTTCAGGACACTTTTAAACGAATAATCTATTGCGGGGAATTGCTTCCCGATACGGGAACTGTCAATCGTTTCTGGTATGGCTGCAATGAATTGGACGGACATTTATCGTGGGAGGTTATTCAGCCGCCGTTTTACATGAAAAATATCCGGCGTGGTATCGTGAATGAGCAAAATGAGTTTTATTTCACCGGTGGTATTTTTCCTTATTATTTCGGATTCGGTAACAGCGATGTAGGGCTGTGGATAGACAAAGCAGGCCTGTGGGATTATCAATTTTACGGCGCATTGCAGGAAGAGGAAGGCACCGATCTTGATTTCGCACCCGATGGCGGAATGGTTTTTATCGGAACCACCAAAAGTTTCGGCCCGGGTGTCACCAATATTTTATTGGTCAAACTGGGACCAGGACTCGTTTTCAACGACACAGACGTCCAGCATTATACACCGGTTGAATCATACAGCACATCGGACACAAAAGTTTTTCCGAATCCATCCGATGGCGTTTTTCAGATTACTTTTTCCGGCAATGATTCACGGTTAATTAACGTGTTTGATTTGCAGGGCAATCTGGTATATGAGGCAACTCATTATTCAGGTGAATCGGTCATTCTGAGCGAAGTAAGCGATGGAATGTATCTGGTTCGTGTCACATCCGCTTCGCAATCTGATATTTTCCGCTTATTTTTGCAAAAGAATTAGACTCATATGAGAAGGACGCCTAAAATACTTTTTGTGACCATTTTGCCGGCTGTTGTGATTGCTGGACTGCTTTTGCTGATGCAGCCTTTCAATGCGTCATCACATAAAACAGGCATCAGCGGTGCCGTCTCTGAAGCCGATTCAGTCACATTCTGGGTGACCGGCGATGCCATGATGCATTTGCCGATGTACAAAGCGGCACTGAATGAAGCCACCGGAATCGCCGAGTTTGATTCATGCTACACCTTTATCCGCTCCATATTAAACAATGCAGATATACGTCTGGTGAATTTCGAAACAACACTGGCAGGCGAGCCCTATACCGGATATCCGAAGTTTTCGGCACCGACATCTTTTGCCGATGCATTGCGCCGCGCAGGATTCAATTTTTTTGTATTCGCCAACAACCACGCCGCTGACAGAGCAGCTGAAGGCATTGAAGGAAATATCCGTTATGCCGAATCGGTGAAATTATGGAGTACAGGAATTTTCCGCAATCAGAAAGAGCGCGATGAGCGTTTTCCTTTTATGCTCGAAATCAAAGGCTGGAAGCTGGCTATATTGAATTACACCTACAGTACCAATGGTATTCCTGTGCCGGAACCCTATATTGTGAATAAAATTGACACCGTTCAGATGCTGGCCGACATCAATAAAGCCAAAGCCAATAAAGCCGATGCCATTCTGGTTTCGATTCACTGGGGCGAGGAATATCAGCATAAACCAAATGCCAACCAGCGCGCCATTGCCGATTTTCTGGTTCGGCAAAATGTAGATGTGATTATTGGCAGCCACCCGCATGTGGTTCAACCGGTCGAAATGGTCACGCCCATCGGCAGCCTGTCAAGTAAACTGATTATATGGTCGCTTGGAAATTTCATTTCCAATCAGAAAGATACTTTAACCGATGCCGGCTTACTCGTTGGCTTTACCTTGAAAAAATCGAGACATGGCACCACCGAAGTTTGTCATGTAAAGTATATTCCATTGTATCGCTACAAACACGGCCGTTTGCCCGGCTATTACATGATGCCCGGTATGCTCACCGAAAAAAAACTGGAGCATTTTATTCCGGATGCAACAGACCAGGCCGATTTCAAAGGTGTGATGACCAATACCCGTGATAAAATGGGCATCAGCGATTGGATTCGTGAAGTGGCACAGTAAGACAAGTCTGCACATTATATTTTATTTGACTTGTTGCATTTAATACAATGCTCAACAATAATAGCCATGTATGGTGTCATCCTGATTGCGATAGCTATCACAATGTTTCAGGATCTATTATACGTGGCTACTCATCCACCGCAGACCCTGAAACAAGTTCAGGGTGACACGGTGGATGGATTGAGATAAAACCAGAAATATATAGCCGTTGAAAAACTTCAGCTCTTATTTTATTCACGTGTAAACAAAAAGAAATTTCGCTGACTATCGGACTCTGTTGCAATCATGTAAGTACCCGAAGGCAGGTGACCGACACCGATTGAAAAATCACCATCATCGCTGCGGCCGCTCATAACAAGCGTTCCGCTGACAGTGAAGATTTTCCACAGCTGACCTTCCTGCACACCGCTCACATAAAGCATATCGCTCACCGGATTGGGATACAGTTGTATGGATTTTTGTTGTGACTCTGGAATGCCTTCGAAACAACTTGCAACACACCAAATAATTGAAGGATCATACGTGCCGGAGTTGTAATCGAGGTAAGGTTCCGTTGCAGTTGGGGTGTTGTCACAAAAAGTGAAATCACCGGTCATGGTTCCATAATTGGCGGTATAATCGTAGGTACAGAAATATCCATCGGCGTTTCCGGTTACCAAATCATAGTTCGAAAAATTGGATTCAACCAAAACATCACCCCAATTCGACAGGATCGCATCATGATTTACTGAGTCCTTATTCAAAAGAGCGTAGGCAAATACATATGCGGTGTCAGTAACATTATAAAACTCTCCCATGTTGAGAAAATTACTGTAAGCAGCCACATCGGATTTATTATTTACAAAGTTAAGATTGGTAAAATTAGTCATGGATATCCAATAATAATTCTCAATGGTATCAGCATTCGTAAAATTGTCTGCTCCAACATCTGAATAGTTAAGCAAACCGCCGTTGTTGTAAAAGTTCGTTGTGTTGATGATGTCTTCATTAGTCAAATACCCAGCGTTGTAGAGATTCGAAGATTCAATAGTGCCGAAATTTTCAAATACAGCATCGAGATACAGACTGTCGAGATCGGTAATGCTGCCTGTGTTGGTGATGGTTCCACCTATAACAGCCAGCTTGGCCATGGTAAAAGATCCGGCCACATTGAGCGTTCCGCCGCTGTTGATGAGCAATCCGAAACCACCGCCGTCGTCATCAAGCGCACCAGTCGGACCAATGGTAATGGATCCTGAAGTAATGGCCCAGTCTGAAGAAAGTGTCACAATGTGATTGATGGTAACAGTATAACCCGGCGTCGGAACACAGTTACAGTCCCATGTTGTTGGCATCGTCCAGCTGCCGGTGGCAACCGAAGTGGCAGTTTGAGCCATGGAAAAATTCATGCCTGCTATAATCAGCAAGCATGCAAAAATCACTAATTTTTTCATGTTGTTATTCTTCAGAATGACGGGCTGGCAATAGATCTGGTGCGCTTCTGCTGTACACGCTGGTTTTTCGGATACTTGATGGAATAATTCAGAATAAGCTGTTTGGTTTCGCCTGGCTGCAGCTTCAGTTTCCATGTAATAATTCCACTCAGCGGATCCAGCGTGCCTCCGGAAATATTCAGTACATCCACCGTAATGTCTGAGTTCTGCGATACAGGAACCTGATCCTGCAAAGTAATATCCATGACCGATTCCTTATTGTTGCGAACAATAATTTCGTACATGACCGTTTCCTTAACCGAGCTGCCGATCACCTGGCTTTTCGATTCTTCCATTTTCTGCGCACGCTTGATGATGACCCGCTTGTCGCGGCCCAGCGAAATACTCATGGTGTCGGCGACGGTTGAAGTGTTGATATAGCTTTGTCCTACATAGGTTCCTGTATAAAACACCGAAGCATGTCCGCTCACCAGGTTCAGCTTGCTCCAATCGGTAATTCTGGCCATCAGAAAAGCATCGCGGTCCATTTTCGGAACAGCTGAATATTCATATGTTGCAGGCAGGTCAAATGTATTCACATCAACGGTGTACGCTTTGGAGTCGGACAGAATTGTATAGGGAACCGGAATCTCAAATTCCTGACTTAGTTCATCCACCTGAATGGTTTCGTATCCGCTGATGGGACCAGCTTCGGCTTTCTCCTTATCAACCGTCATACGCTGATCGTAATTTATTTCATTTGATAAAAATCCATCGTTTACATCATAACCGTAATTCAGCGCCCATTTGTCAAGCGTAGGTTTGGTAGCGCTTTTGCCGGGTTCGGCAGTCGACAGTTTTATCTTTACATCATTCCAATCAACACCCGAATTATTGAAAAGATTGGCGCGGTAAATCAGCTGAATGGGTTTATCGATGCCATCTGCACGGATATCATATTTGGGCGCCCAGCCACAGCCATTCACCATGTACGAAAAATCGAACTTTACCAAACCGTCACGCTGCGCCATTACCGTGACTTCGATTTCGGATGAGGGCGGATTGTATTGTGCATTCATTTCGGAAAGCGCCTGCTGCAAACGCGCAAGTGTTTCACGATATTTCACTTCATTTTTATTCAGTAAAAACAATTCATCGTTTATCTGATTGCTGCGGAGTCTGAAGAAATCGGCCGAGCGCTGAATCTCTTCTACTTTCACACCGTTCTCGGTTCCACCGATGCTTTGGTTTTTAAACAGCAGATCTTTTTCCTTCGTAAATGTTTCGCGCGCCATGGCAATGCGTGTTAGCTGATCGGTAATCAGTTCCACCGAATCCTTGAGTTTTTTGATCTGAGCATTGTCGCCCTGACCATTCAGGTAATTGATGCGCGAAGTAACGCTCAGGATAGTAGCATCGCTGTTTTCAATACTGAAGCGAATACTGCCGGCGTTCAGCTGCGGGCTCAGTCCGGTAAAAATCACCGTGTTTTTTCCCTTCGGAATGTTGACCGATGCAGTTGAATGCAGCTCGGCACCGAGCATATACACAGTAACTTCCTGTACTTTTGAAGGAGCCTTGATGGTTTGACCCTGCAATTGAGTCAGACAAAAACAAAAGCTCAGCATGATCAAAAAACGCAACGTTTTCATAGATTTCGGATTTTAGGCTATAAATCTAAACAATTTTTATAACATCAATTTGATTTTAATAAAAACAATCGGCTTGAATCGGCCGGATTTTCGTACTTTTGGCATAGAAAAAAACAATCCATGTCACAGGATATTTCAGGAAAACTGGCCGCGCTCAAACCGCATTTCAACGGAGAACTCCATCACGACAAACTGCACAAACTGTTGTATTCGACCGATGCTTCGGCGTACCGCGAAGTCCCTGTTGGTGTAGCTTATCCGAAAAATACGGACGATCTGAAAATGCTCATCCGTTTTGCACGCGAAAACGATGTAACGCTGATTCCGCGCGCAGCAGGAACATCGCTGGCCGGTCAGGTGGTGGGCAACGGATTGGTCGTTGATTTATCGCGGCATTTTACAAACATTCTTGAAATCAACGAAAGACAGCGCTGGGTGCGCGTTCAGCCAGGGGTTATACTGGATGAGCTGAATCGTGAGCTGGCTCCGCTGGGATTGTTTTTTGCGCCCGAAACCAGTACTTCGTCGCGCTGCAATATTGGCGGCATGGTTGGGAATAATTCGTGTGGCGCACATAGCCTTGTGTACGGCTCAACCCGCGATCACCTGCTATCTGTAAAAGCATTGCTGAGCGATGGATCCGAAGTGGAATTTAAAGAACTATGCCGCGAAAGTTTTCGTCAGAAAATGACCCTGGAAAATCTGGAAGGCAATATATACCGCAACATCCGCGAGATTTTATCGGATGAAAAGAATCAGATAAACATTGTACGCGAATTTCCTGATCCGGTCATTAAACGCCGAAACACAGGATACGCCATCGATTTGCTCATGAAGGCCGAGCCCTTTACCGGCGGCGAACAATTCAATTTCTGTAAATTAATTGCTGGCTCCGAGGGCACACTAGCGCTGCTGACCGAAATCAAACTGAATCTGGTGCCGCTTCCACCAAAGGAAAAAGCATTGATCTGTGTGCATTGCATGACGCTGGAAGGGTCTCTGAAAGCCAATCTCATTGCGCTGAAACATGCACCGGTTTCAGTTGAATTAATGGATAAAGCCATTCTTGATCTCACGCGCGAAAACATCAATCAGAATAAAAACCGGTTTTTTGTATCGGGCGATCCCGCTGCCATACTGATTATCGAACTGGCTGAAGAATCGCAGGAAATCATTCAGGCCAAAGCCAAAGCCATTGAAGAAGAAATTACCGCTGCAAAACTGGGTTATCATTTTCCGGTGGTTACCGGAAGTGATATCAAAAAAGTGTGGGACTTGCGCAAAGCAGGTCTGGGCGTGCTCAGCAACATGCCCGGTGATGCCAAACCGGTTCCGGTGATTGAGGATACAGCTGTAAATCCGGAAGTGTTACCGGAATACATTGCCGAATTCAATGAACTACTGAAAAAGCACAATCTGAAATGCGTGTATTATGCACATATTGCAACCGGCGAGCTGCACCTGAGACCTATTCTCAATTTGCGTGATCCTAAAGATGTGATGCTGTTTCACACGCTGGCACACGAAACTGCGCTGCTGGTAAAAAAATATAAAGGATCGCTCAGCGGAGAGCATGGCGACGGGCGGCTTCGCGGCGAATTCATTCCGTTGATGATTGGCAACGACAACTATTCGTTGCTGGAGTCTATCAAAAAAACATGGGATCCCTACGGCGTTTTCAATAAAGGGAAAATCACCGACACGCCGCCCATGAACACATCGCTGCGATATGAGCCAGGTAAGCCGGTTCGTGAATTTGAAACATACTACGATTACAGTCACGAACAGGGATTGCTGCGTGCCATTGAAAAATGCAACGGATCGGGAGACTGCCGAAAGCCGCATCTGGCCTCAGGAGGCATGTGTCCGAGCTATCAGGCCACATTGGATGAGCAAAACACCACACGCGCCCGGGCCAACATTCTGCGCGAGTTTCTGACCAACAGTCCGAAATCGAATCCGTTCAATCACCGCGAAATACACAAGGTGCTTGATTTATGCCTGGGCTGCAAACTGTGCAAATCTGAGTGTCCGTCGTCGGTTGATATGGCCAAATACAAAACCGAGTTTCTACAGCACTGGTACGAGTCGCATCCGGTGCGGATCCGCACACTGGCCATTGCTTATATCGACAGCGTAAACAAGCTGGCACTGCCATTCAGCCGCATATATAATTTGTTTGCACGAAGCTATATTTTATCGTGGCCCGTTAAAGTCATGCTGGGATTTGCTCCCAAACGCAGTCTGCCCGAACTACACGGAAAGACGCTCCGGCGCTGGGCCCGAAAACAATTGCCCGAACTGAATAAACTCACAGGTCATAACGGAACCGTGCATGTTTTTGTGGATGAATTTACCAACATGAATGATGTGCTCATCGGCGTTAAAGCCATCAGTTTGTTGTGCATGCTGGGCTACCGGGTTGAATTGCCTTCACACGGATTAAGTGCAAGAACATTTATTTCGAAAGGGTTGCTGAAAAAAGCACGGAAAATTATTGATCAGAATATTGAATCTTTATCAGATGTGGTGAGTGCAGATTCACCATTGATCGGTATTGAACCATCAGCTATTCTCGGTTTCCGCGATGAATTTCCTGAATTATGCAGTCCGTATTTGCGCGAAAAAGCCCGCAAAATTGCGCCCAATGCGCTTTTGATTGATGAGTTTATTGTTCGTGAATTTGAGAAAGGCAAAATCAAAAAAATGCAATTCTCGTACGACAATAAAGAAATTCTGTATCACGGACATTGTCAGCAGAAGTCATTACTGGGAACCGAAGTGACCAGAAAAATGATGACCATTCCGTCGAATTACCGCGTAAAGGAAATTCCTTCGGGCTGCTGTGGAATGGCCGGCTCATTCGGATTTGAAAAAGAACATTTCAACGTAAGTATGAAAGTCGGTGAGTTGGTCTTATTGCCTTCGATCAGGAATGCAAGTCCTGAAACAATCATTGCTGCATCGGGCACCAGCTGCCGCCACCAGATAAAAGACGGCACCGGCAGAAAAGCGCTGCATCCGGTTGAAGTGTTGTTTGATGCGGTGAATGCGGGGTGACGCGCAACGCTTCGCTAGTAGAAAGTCATCAAGTTTCACGTAGAAAGGCGACGAATTGTACAAATTCCAATTCGTGAAATGAGTTATCATCGCAGATGATAGCTCATTTATTCGCTAAAATCAGAAGGTGCCAGCAGAGGATTTTCTTAGTGTAATTCGTGAACCGAAGTGCCTGGAAGGCACTGAGCTCATGCGCCGTCCTAAGCCTGACGAAGGGAACACCTTTAAAAATGATATAATGGGTGAATAATCTGTGGACAAGCGAAGCGCTGTATTTATAACGATAACACGGAAAAAGCAATAAAGCTCCGATAATCGACAGATGTTAAACGATCAGCGAGAAGATTTGCTGACATTAAAAAAATCAAGCATCAGCCCGCGGCTTCGGTTGGTCGGGTCGACCTTTTTAAATGAATAATTTCCACTATCAACCCTGACGCTGTGTATATCGGGGCCGTACAATGTTTGAGATGCAAGATCAACAAAGAAAATGTCATGTACTTCTCCACCCTGCCAGGGGCGTTTTTGTTGAAGTGCCAGCTGCAAAGCTGCATCATCGAATCCGTCTGAGGAGAAAAAGACCGATACAATATTGGGCACAACAAATCGCAGCGCCCTTGGCATTCTGTACAGGCTATTCACATAATTCCGGGCATCAAGATGTAGTTTACTGCATGTATTTTCGTTCAAAATCTGAGCATCACCGGCATGGACAAAATAATAATCCCGGCCCATCATATTAAACCTGCGGTAAGCAAATAATTCAGCTTTTAACAAATCGTTGCTGAAATTTTTTTCGACCAAAAATGGCTTGCCCTGACTTTCAAGAAACCGCTCAAATGCTGATAAATTCATTCAATTAACAATTACCGTGGTTAAAAACTAAACTTCAAAATCGGAATTTTATATCCCGAACAACCAGCAAATTTATGTACTTTTGAGCAATCATTACAGAACTTATTGGTTTTATGAAAGACACCCGTTATATATTCGTCACCGGAGGCGTTGTTTCTTCGTTGGGAAAAGGCATTATTTCAGCATCACTGGCCCGTCTGCTGCAGGCACGCGGCTATTCGGTCACCATTCAGAAACTCGATCCGTACATCAATGTCGATCCGGGCACACTGAATCCATACGAGCATGGAGAATGCTTTGTAACCGACGATGGCGCCGAAACCGACCTCGATCTGGGTCACTATGAAAGATTCCTGAATATTCCGACCTCGCAGGCCAACAACGTGACTACTGGCCGTATCTATCAAAGTGTTATTGAAAAAGAACGTCGCGGCGATTATCTGGGCGAAACAGTTCAGATTATCCCTCATATTACCGACGAAATCAAGTACCGTATCCGGCTGCTGGCGCAGAATGGCAAGTATGATTTTGTCATTACCGAAATTGGCGGAACAGTTGGCGATATTGAGTCACTGCCCTACATCGAGGCTGTACGCCAGCTCCGCTGGGAACTGGGCGATCATGCAGCAGTGATTCATCTTACCCTGGTGCCTTATCTGGCCGCTGCCGGCGAATTAAAAACAAAACCCACGCAGCATTCTGTCAAAACCCTGCTTGAACTCGGTGTTCAGCCCGATGTTATTGTATGCCGCAGTGAAAGAAATATCAGCGAAGGACAAAAGAATAAAATTGCCTTATTCTGCAATGTTCAGTCCGATGCTGTTGTTGAAAGCGTTGACGTGGAGACCATTTACGAAGTGCCGTTGCGTATGCGCGATCAGAAACTCGATCTTGTAATTCTGCGCAAACTGGGCATTACCGAAACACGCGATTCCAACATGCAGGGCTGGGAAGATTTTCTTACCCGACTGAAAAATCCGACCAGCACCATCAACATTGCACTGGTTGGAAAATACGTTGAGCTGAAAGATGCTTACAAATCTATTCTCGAAGCCTTTGTACATGCAGGTACTGCGAATCATGTCAAAGTCAGGGTGAAACTGGTTCACAGCGAATTTGTAACCGAAGAAAACGTTGCCGAACAGCTGAGCGGAATGTCGGGTGTATTGGTCGCTCCGGGCTTTGGCGAGCGCGGCATTGAAGGAAAAATCACTTCGGTACGTTATGCGCGCGAAAACAACATTCCGTTTCTGGGTATCTGCCTGGGAATGCAGGTTGCTGTCATTGAGTTTGCACGTAACGTGCTGAATCTCGAAGGTGCACACAGCCGCGAAATGGACCGTCGCACCCCGCATCCGGTTATCGATATTATGGAATCGCAAAAGAAAGTTTCGGGAAAAGGTGGTACCATGCGGCTTGGCTTGTATCCATGCAAAATCAAACCCGGATATAAAATTTCTGAAGTATACAGCGAGGACCTGATTAACGAACGTCACCGCCACCGTTATGAATTCAACAATAAGTACATCGAAATGTTTGCCATGGCCGGCATGCAGGCTGTAGGCATTAATCCCAACGAGGACCTTGTAGAAATTGTTGAGTTGTCGAACCACCCCTGGTTCGTTGGCGTGCAGTTTCATCCGGAATACCGCAGTACCGTTGAAAATCCGCATCCGCTCTTTGTCCGCTTTGTAAAAGCTGCCATGGATCAGGCACAGGCTAAGTAAGTGGCCAATTGCCAATTAATATTATCTTTGCACCCCAATTTACGTTGACGACATGAAATATAATCAGATCATTGGTTTCGTATTGCTTTTCGGCATTTTTGTAGCCTTCGCATTCCTGCAGGGTGGCAAAGATGAGAAGCAAAAAGAAACTACACAAAAACAAACAGCTCAGGCCGCCAATCAGCAAAAAACACAGGCTGCCGCCAACCTGAACGACAGCGCTAAAGGCGCTGCAGCAGCGAATGTGAAGGATACAACCAGCACAGCATCTGCTGCAAAAAACGGCACAACCGACTCACTTGCAACTGGGTTTTCGTTCGAGAAAAATGGTGAATTTTTCGCTGCCATGGAAGGTAAAAACGAAAACTATTGGGTTGAAACTGACCTGATGAAAGTGAAATTCAGTTCAAAAGGAGCCGGCATCAAACAAATAGAGCTGAAGGATTTTAAAACATGGGACGGTAAACCGCTTGTCATGTTTTATAATGAGCATAATGAGTTTGATTTAAAATTTCAGTGTAATAAAGCTGTTGCTAGCACATCGCTGCTGTATTTTACTCCTGTAAAAGGCATTTCGGCCCCCGTTACCAAAATGAACGGCGACTCGATGATGGTTGTTTTCAGAGCACCAGCCACCAACGCCGATAAGAAAGAAATCGGTGCTGTTTTGTTCACCTACACTTTCCATAAAGGATCGTATAATTTCGGTTATAAAGTCAGTTTTGAGAAACGCGCAAATTTCCTGGCCACAGGCAGCAGTTATATGCCCATTGTCTGGAAAGCCGATATAGCCAGTAAGGAAAAAAGTCTGGACAATGAAAGAAATGTAAGTACGGTTTTTTATGCCGACATGGATCTGGAAACTGATTACCTGAGCGAGACCAGCGATGATGAAGATAAAATCGAAAACTCTCTGAAATGGGTTTCATTCAAACAACAGTTCTTCTCAACAACGCTTATTGCTGCCGACCAGCTTTCATCGGCCAAAATAGAATCTTACACCAACAATTCAGTTAACCGGAATTACCTGAAGACAATGTCGGCTGAAATGAGTGTACGTCTTGCTTCGGATAAAGACAGTGTGATTGCATTCACCTATTATACCGGACCACTGAAATACAACTTGCTGCGTCATCAGGACCTGTCACTTGAACGTCAGATTCCGCTCGGATGGAGTTTTGCGCCACTGGCATGGATTAACCGTTTTGCTGTAATTCCGGTATTTAACTGGCTTGAAGGATACAATCTCAATTACGGAATAATCATTTTAATTCTGACGATTCTGCTCAAAATCGTTCTCTTCCCGATCGCCATTAGAACGTATAAAAGCTCTGCAAAAATGCGCATTCTGAAACCCGACGTGGATGCCATCAATGCGAAGTATCCAAAGAAGGAAGATGCGATGAAAAAGCAGCAGGCTACTATGGAATTGTACAAGAAAGCTGGTGCCAGTCCTTTGTCGGGATGCTTACCTATGTTGCTCCAATTCCCTATTCTGATTGCCATGTTCCGTTTCTTCCCGTCTTCGATCGAGCTGCGTCAGCAATCGTTCCTGTGGGCAGAAGATTTATCGAGTTATGACTCTATTCTTGATCTCGGATTCAATATTCCATTCTATGGCGACCACGTCAGTCTTTTCTGTCTCTTGATGACCATTTCTACTGTTATTTACACACGCCTGAACGAAAAGATGATGGGCAGCACCAACACCATGCCCGGCATGCGCACCATGATGTATCTGATGCCAGTTATGTTCCTCGGATTTTTCAATAGTTACTCTTCGGGACTCAGCTATTACTATCTGCTGGCCAACATTATTACTTTCATTCAGATTTTTGCCATCCGGTACTTTGTGAAAGAAGATGTAGTACGTGCTCAGATTGAAGCGCATAAAAAGAAACCCGTTACCAAATCCAACTTTGCCAAACGGCTCGAAGAAGCACAGAAAGCTGCTGCTGCCAAACAGCGCAGAAAATAGAAGTTGCTGATATTATAAAAAAGGCTGAGCAAAATGAATTGCTCAGCCTTTTTTGTTTCCGGAGCTGTCTCAAAAGAGACTATTTCAACAAAAACAACAACTCCTCCAGCGATCCGACCTTCCAGAGTCTGGAATGGAATGGAAGACATGGAAGAGTCGGTGGAACCTCAAGCGTTGTTTTTGTGCGACTATTCCATGTTCTGCACCATAAGCTGAAATACCGGCAAAGCTCGCCGAACTATGGAATGTCGTTGTGCTAAGCTTATTTTGAGACAGCCTCTTGGAGGAGCATCAGGCCTTCTTTCCCATCTGACTGGCAACGGCGAGAATAACGCCGAGTACTACACCTAAAAGTGCAGCAAAAAGAATCTGAAACTCGGTAGGTAGAATAAATGTAATGGTATGAGCCGGAATCCAGAAGAAAGGGATGGTGCGTTTAAACACAAAATTCCATTGCACTTTCCAGTTAATATTGGTCATGATTTCGCCCATCGGAATGCACTTCAGTAAGCACGAAACACGGCCACCATTCTGATCTATATGTGTGTCGGTGATTTTGTGAAAAGTCATCATAACCGGCGCAAAAATGATATTCAGAAAGGCACTTACAAAGAAAGCGACCATCAGCTTGGTAGTTGTGAAATCGCCTTTAAGTGCAGCCACTGCGCCATCGACACCGAAAACATTTTCGAGCATGACCGATACGCCCGATTTGAAAATGGCAAATGCAAAAAAGATGAACATGCCCAGAAAGCCCCATACAATGGCACGTGGCAGAATTCCAAAGCCTTTGAAATAGTATTTCCCGGTTTTTATCCGTAGCCCAAGACACTCTCCAAGTGTAGCAAGAATACTGAATTTGAGTATACTCATTAATAACCCTTGCTCGGTGGTCATTTTTTTAAACCACTCGTACGCATCAGGGAAGATGAAAAACGGAACAAAAATCAGGGCAAAAATGCCAAGAAAAATCAGGTCTTTTATTTTCATTATTTCTTTTTTAATCCGGTAAAACTTCCACCCACCGAAACCGCAATCACGTTTGAATGAAGCATGTGAAGATAAGGTTTTACCACCATGCCTCCGACGTTTTCCGAGAATGTTGTGTTCATGAAATCATTGAAGTAATACTGCACTTTGAGCGTCATGGAATTGGATAATGTCATTCCCACAAAAGCAGAAGGCTGCAACATCTCAACGCGATCGCTGAACCATTCACGGATTATGTAATCTTTTTTGTCGTTATAAAACACTTTCTCTTTATAATGCAAAGGCAGTCCGATAGCGCCACCTGCAAAGAAAAACATCGGATCCATAGCACCCACTCTGCCGATTTTAAATCCCAGTGGAACTTCGAGATTATAGGTTCTGAATTTCACTTTGGTATTCAGCGAGTCATTGTATTGCGCAATAAATCCATGATTGACCAGTCCGATGCCCGTGAAAAAGCCAAAAGACTGCGCCAGATCGACATGAAAGTTTTCGCTGAAATTCCACCACAACGTGAAACGTGGAACCATAGTCGGATCTTCTGTGTCATCGAGCATAACGCCCGAAAAGCGGTAATCGGATCCTGTCGTAAGATAAGTGTTTACCTGAGCCGATGCAAATACTGTCAGGAAAACAAACATAATAAGCAGCAACTGTTTTTTCATAGTGTTGAATGTCAGGTGGAAAAATTTGATTAATAATCGCATCGAACCTGAAAGCCGAAAATGTTTTTCTTACTTTTTAATATTGATGCGGGCGTCGACGGCAACAATTTTGGAGCCATCTCCGAGCAAAGGATTGATGTCCATTTCGGCAATTTCGGGTGCGGCCTGTAGTAATGCCGACAAGCGTGTAAGAATTCCTGCGAATTTTTCCTTGTCAACCCCTTTCTGACCCCGGACACCTTCGAGAATTTTCTTGCCCCGAAGTCCTTCGATCATCATCGTTGCTTCGGTTTTACCCAGCGGAGTCAATCCCGACGTGACATCTTTCAGAACCTCGACAAAAATTCCACCCAGTCCGCTCAGAATCAGATGGCCAAAATCGCCTTCGCGCGAGGCTCCTGCAAACAGCTCAACACCGCTCAGCATGGGCTGAATCAGGATGGCCGTGGTGTCTTTTATCTGCATCATACGACGGAATTCCTCCACCAGTTTTTCCTTGGTTTTCACATTCAGCACCACTCCGCCAACATCGCTTTTATGAACAGGGCCTACCACTTTCATTACGAGCGGATAGCCGATTTTTTCGGCAGCAGCCACCAGCACATCCTCGTTGTCGGATGTAGCTTCGCCGGCGCGCGGAATGCCGGCTGCATCGAGCAAGGCCGAAACATCTTCGGGCAATAGATAGCCGTCTTTAGCACCATCAACAATTTTGCGGATGGCTACAGTATCAACTTCAGGTGCGTCATCGGTTTCGAGCGGATCGGGTGTATTCATAATGCGTGCAAGCGCACGGCCGAACACAACCTCATCGGGGAAGAAAACATTGCCTTTGTCGACAAAATACTGCACTTCGTTTTTGGCGTTGACGATTGAAGGAAGTATCGGGAATATTGGTTTTTTAGCTGTTTTTAAATGTTGATCCAAAACATCATACACATCGAAAACCTCGAACAAACCCGGACTTCCGAAAATGACAGCAATGGCATCAATATCGTTGAATTTCGTTTCACAGGTTGTCAGAATATCATCGAGCTGCTGAGCGGTACCGGTTGCAAGGAAATCGATGGGATTGGCCACCGATGAGCCTGCAAAGAGACGCGACAGCAATTCTTTCGACGCTTCATTATCAATATGCGGCACATTCATTCCGTTCGAAGCAAGTGCATCGGTGAGCATCACCGAAGGGCCGCCGGCATGGGTAACGATGGCTACATTTTTTCCTGTGGGTTTTGGGAAATTGAATACTGAAGCAACAGCGGCAAGTTCTTCGCGGCCATAGCAGCGCACGATGCCAGCCTTACGGAAAAGCGCATCCACGGCGACATCGCTCGAGGCCATAGCTCCGGTATGAGATGAGGCTGCACGGCTTCCTGCATCGGACGAACCCGCTTTAACAGCGGCAATGCGACATCCCTTGCCGATAAGTGATTTAGCGTGTTTCAGCAGTTTGCGCGGTTTATTCACGCTTTCGATGTAGAGTACTTTCAGCGGCGAGCTTTCACCGGCCACATAAGAATTGTCGAGATATTCCAGCACTTCTTCAACACCAATCTGGGCGCTGTTTCCAACGCTCCATACCGAACCAAATGAGACGCCTTTCATCATGCAGCTTTCCATAATGAAAACGGCTGTTGCGCCGCTGCCGCTGATGAAATCAATTCCTTTGGGTTCGAGTTTAGGAATAGGATGCGTAAAAACAGACGTATGATTTGTATTCATCATACCCACGCAGTTGGGGCCAATGAGGCAGGCGCCGGCATCGTTGATGATTTTTACCACTTGTTTTTCAAGCTCTTTTCCGGCGGCATTTTCTTCGCTGAAACCGGCACTGAGAATAATAAAAGCTTTGGTTCCTTTTTCTTTTGCCAGTACCTCAACCGTTTCGGGGCAGAAGCGTGCAGCAATAGCCAGAATAGCGAGGTCGACCTGCGGCAGGTCTTTAACATTTGCGTGACATTTTACCCCCTGAATTTCGGGCTCCTTCGGATTCACAACATATAGAGAACCATTGAAATGATTATCGATGATATTTTTCAGAATCTTGCCGCCCGGTTTCTTTATATCCTGCGATGCACCGATTACAACAATACTTTTGGGATTGATGAGCTCCTTGGTAATCATATCTTTTTCTTTTTTTTGCGAAAGTACTTAATATTTCGAAATATATCAGGAACGGGCAGGTTACTCAAACAACACCAAGTCCTAAAACAAAGTGAAAAATCTTCAAAAAATGAGTCGGTAGGGATGCAAAAAAAATTTAAAAGAAATTTCAGGCAAAATAATTCTGCCCACGAAGCCATAAAACAAGGTTGAATCTCAAATACATCCATGCAAAAAATTAAATAATCAGGCCCATAGTTTTATAAATTTCATCTACATTTTTTGTAAAATTTGAGAACCCGGGAAAGTGTGTACAAATCATTTTTTAATTATTTGTGATGAAAAAAGTACTATGAATGAGATATATTTTGTATATTAGCCGATTATTTAAAACCCAGTTTATGAAACATCTGATTGCAATTATGTTGTTCTGCGGGATTGGATGGAATCTCCAGGCTCAGACCGATACCGTAAAGATTCCGGTAGATGACCCGCAAAAAGCAGAAAGAATGTATAATGAAGGAACCAAATTGTATGAAAATGGTGATTTAAAAAACGCCATTTCAAAATTTGATGAAGCCATCAGGTTGAAGCCGGATTTTGGCAAAGCCTTTTACAACCGTGGAATTGCAAAAATTGAATTAAAGGACAACAATGGAGCTGAAAAAGATCTGAACAAAGCCATTGAACTTGATCCTACAGCCAATGCTTATTTTTTCAGAGGAAAACTTGGTTATGACAAAAACAACAATGAGGCAGCATGGAGTGATTTTAAAAAGGCGCTTGAGCTGGATTCAAATCATGCTCAGACCTACTATTATGTAGGAAGCCTGTACTTTGATGAAAAAAACTATCAGGAAGCCATTGTAAACTATACCAAGTCGGCAGAGAAGGATAAGGACAGTTACACCTACGCTTATTCTTACAATGATATGGGAAGCTGTTACAAAATGCTTGAAAATTATGATGAAGCATTAAGGTGTTACAAAGAAGCCGCCAACATCAACAATAAGCTGGCGTTTGCTTTTAACAATGCCGGAAGTATTTACCGCAAGCTGGAAAAATACGACAGTGCCATTGAGGAGTTTACCAAAGCCATTGGTGCTGACCCGGATTACTACATTGCATATAACAACCGGGGCCTGGCCAAAATGGATAAAAAGGATTATGAGGGAGCCATTGCCGATTTCACCAAAGCAGCAGAAATGAATCCGGAATATGCATATGCATACAACAACCGTGGATGTGCAAAATACGGAGCCGAAAACTTTACCGGAGCCATTGAAGACTTTACCAAGGCCATTACAATTAATCCTGCTTTTGGAAATGCCTATATGAACCGCGGAAATGCCAGGGAAATGAATCGTGATCTTGAGGGCGCCTGCGCCGACTGGCACAAAGCCCAGGAAAATGGTATAACCAAAGCCGAAGGCTACATCAAAAAAGCGTGCAAGTAATTATTAACTCTGAAACATACCATTATGAAAAATATACTTGTAAGTCTCGTTTTTCTGTTCTTCATGGCAGGCCTGATGGCTCAAAAGAACGTAGAATTTGACAAAACAAATTTTCCGGACAATAAAGTCCGTAAAGAAGCCCTGAAAAATATTGAAACCGGTGATGCCTTTTTTGCCAAAGGAATTGGCGCCTATGCCGATGCACTGGAGTATTATATGAAAGCTCAGGCTGTTAATCCTGACAATGCAGCTCTCAATTATAAAATCGGTGTTGCCTACCGGAAAATCAACCCTGAAAAATCGCTTGAACATCTGATGAAGGCTGAAAGCCTGAACAAGGCCTGCGGCAAGAAATGCAATGACTCACTCTATTATTATGTCGGACTTGCCAATCATGCCAACTATCAGTTCGATAAAGCGATCGAAAGCTATAAATTGTTTAAGAACAGTCTGACTCCGAAAGATTACGCAGCTATTGCGCCTATTTTGACAAAAAAAATAGAGGAATGCGAAACCGGAAAAATCCTGTACGCAAACCCTGTGAAAGTTTTTATCGATAACATGGGACCTTCGATCAATACGATTTACCGCGAATATTCTCCGTTTATCAACGCCGATGAATCTGTCATGATTTTCACCAGCCGCCGCGAAAATACCATTGGCGGGAAAATTGACCCTCAGGACCAGATTTATTATGAAGATTTATACATCGCCAACCGAAACGAAGACAATACCTGGAAAGTGACCAACCCCGGAAAACCACTGAACAGCAAGGTTCATGATGCGACAGCTGGTCTCAGTCCCGATGGTCAGACACTCTTTATTTACAAAGGCGAAGTTCATAACGGCGATGTTTTCGAATGTCAACTGAAAGGCGATAAATGGGGAAAACCTGTTGCATTGCCAAAAACAATCAATACAAAATTTCATGAAAGCTCGGTCAGCCTTGGTCCCGACGGACGTACGCTGTATTTCATCAGCGATAAAGAGGGTTCTGTTGGTGGCCGCGATATTTGGGTTTCGCATAAAGACAAAAAAGACAAATGGGGAAAAGCCATTAATCTGAAAGAACTGAATACTCCATATGATGAAGAATCCATCTTTATTCACCCCGATGGCAGAACACTTTATTTCAGCTCGCAAGGCCATAAAACCATGGGTGGGTTTGATATTTTCAAATCGTCTTATAATGCCGAAACCGGCACCTGGGGCGAACCGGTAAATATCGGATACCCGATTAATACGCCCGACGATGACCTGTTCTTTACCATTTCGGCCAGCGGAGAGCACGCCTACATGATGAGCGACACCCGCAAAGATGGATACGGCGCCCGTGATTTGTATATGGTTACTTTCATCCTGCAGAAAGATGTTGCCACCAACGACGAAAACAATCTCATTGCATGGCGGACCGAACCTGTGAGCGAAACTGTTATCGAATCCAAAGTCGATGTCAATACTGCATCTCTTACTCTGCTGAAAGGTAAAATCCTCGACGATGCAACCAAACAACCAGTAGAAGCCAGCATCATTCTGACCGATATTACGAAAAACGAACAGCTTGCTACATTTACCTCCAACAGTGCAACCGGTAAATATCTTGTTTCGCTGCCAAGCGGTAAAAACTATGGTATTGCTGTTAAAGCCGAAGGATATTTGTTCCATTCCGAAAACTTTGATATCCCGGCTTCTTCCGGATATCAGGAAGTAGAAAAAGACATCTATCTGAAGAAAATCGAAGTGGGTAAAGAAATTGTGCTGAAGAATATTTTCTTCGACTTTGCCAAAGCAACGCTGCGCCCTGAATCAGTCAACGAGCTTGAAAACCTGAAACAGCTCATGAATGAAAACCCAACTTTGAAAATTGAAATTTCTGGACACACCGACAACGTAGGTTCCGCCGCTTATAACAAAGATTTGTCGAACCGCCGCGCCAAAGCTGTGGTAGATTATCTGGTGAAAGCCGGCATTTCGGCTGACCGCATGACCAGCGTCGGATACGGTTTCGATAAACCCATCGCTCCCAACGACACCGATGCAGGACGTCAGTTGAACCGTCGTACTGAATTCAAGATTACCAGCAAATAATAAAATACTGCTACAAAAAACCGCTCTCAAAAGGAGCGGTTTTTTATTTTTCATAAACGCCGTTTCATCGCTGAATTTTCGCTTCAAAGCTACTGTTTCCAGACAGTCCTTTGATATACTGCATTCGAAAAACTTTCTCCGTTTATGATAGTGTTCCCGGAAATTCCACCAAGAAACCCCAACGTTTCGCAACCTTCGCTGATCACCTCAGAGGTCATGTCAGCACCACAATCGCCCGGGTAAAACACATAAACACGTTGACTCTGGAATAAATATTCCCCGACAGTGGCTCCATCATCACAAGTCAGATTGGACCTGAATTCCCTGATTTCGGACTGAATGCATCCCGGAACATCTTTTTCAATATCGCCGCACGAAACAGAAACGGCAGTCAACAACATCAACGCAAACAATTGTTTCATGGGGAAAATTTTGATCAGAAAAATCGTTGTCGAATCATTAACGGCGCTGAAAAAGAAATAGTATGTGTTTAATCCGACTTCATTTCACATTACACAACGCCCATTTTCTTCATCAGAAAAGTCGCACTTTTGTTCCGGCAGACACCGCTGCGCAACTGATAATCGAAATGCAGCTCATCGTTTCTGATTTCAGCTTCGAAACACATGTTGGACAGAACACCCGGATAATCTGGTTCCATGTTGCAGATTTCGAGATCATGCGTGGCAATAATACCAAAACAACCTATAGCAGCCAGTTTGCGAATGACCTCCATGGTACCGTTTCGTTTATCGTCGGAGTTGGTGCCGCGTAGAATTTCATCGAGCAAAACAAAGACGGTTTTCTCTGAAGCCGCATCCATAATAGATTTCAGGCGTTTTACCTCTGCAAAAAAATACGATTCATTTTCATTCAGCGAATCGCTTTGCTGAATGCTGGTAAGCACATCGACCGGAAAAACAACGGCCTCAGCTGCGCAAACCGGAGCTCCCATGCGCGCAAGAACGAGATTTACACCCACGGTGCGTAAAAAAGTACTCTTGCCCGACATGTTGGAACCGGTAAGAATAATGAAGCGTTTTCCATCGAAATCAACATCGTTGCAAATGCGCTTATTGCTCATTATAAGCGGATGTCCGAGATTTGTGAATTTAAAAACCGGTTCCTGACTGATTTCAGCGTAAGCATAATTCGGATTGTTGGCGGCAAAATTCGCCAGGCTGTTCAGTGCTTCAGCTTCGCCAATGCTGTCGAGCCATTCGGGCAGATGCTGTGCATGTTTTCGTTTCCAGACCAACAACTTGTGCAGGGTGTGAATGTGATACTGGAACAAACCATTCAGCAGAAAGGCCGCCAGCACATTTGAAATTGTTTCGAGATTCCGGAAAAGTCCCGACAGATTTGCCAGTTGTTTGCTGATGCTGCTTGCTCCGTTCCCTGAAATTTTATGCAGCTGCTTCAGCAAGGGAGAATCAAATTTCTTCTCTTCGAGAATCAACGCCATGCGGCTGTAGTTTTTTAAAATGTCGTTTATTTTATCGGCACCGGACAATTCCGATTTTATCTTTTTAATCTGCACGCCAAGCATACTCAGGTTGAAAATGAATACCATCGAGGCTGCATACTGAATCCACAGGTAGTCATATGCAACCGATGCAATCACCAATACAAACAGAGCTACAGGAGCCGCAAACGACAATATCCGGGACATGACGGACATGCCGGCTGGGGCATTTTTACACCATTGCTGAATGGCTGCCAGATCATTGGAACTGTCGCCGGCCAGCATACCAACTGCCTGCAGATGCTGACGGAATTCTGTTTCAGGGGCAAGCTCCCTGACCGCCTGCTGAACCGAAACAATATCTTTGGCTTTGATTTTTCCAAGCAGCATTTCTGCCAGGCTATGCTGCCCCATTACGGTCGATGTACGGTTCAGATGCTGATATACCGAAGCATCGCCAAACAAATCAAGATCGCTGGCATTGGCATGTTTGGCCGTAGAAAAGTCCTTTCCATTGTAATACGCTGACTTACCGGTTTCGAGAAAACTGAGCTCGTTTTTATTGATTCCGGCCAAAGCCCGG
>Ga0209639_1000758_pt1 | contig 39952 bp, 33 predicted proteins | sample EPASupsiteHSE605_FD_187268 | JGI IMG/M metagenome (GOLD analysis project Ga0209639, IMG submission 187268) | Bioremediated contaminated groundwater from EPA Superfund site, New Mexico - Sample HSE6-05 (SPAdes) (version 2) | ecosystem: Environmental > Aquatic > Deep subsurface > Groundwater >... | reverse complement strand
CGCCTCAGAAACGAAACGAAATTTCTGAGGCGGGTCCCGATGCCATCAAAATGGTTTGCATGGGAAATACAATGAATGATGCTCCCATAATGTTGTTTGCCTATTGGGGTTGTAAAAATATTACGGCGTTTTGTCTGGGTGAAGAATGTTGCGAAACCCGCATAACGGCTATGAAATGGGGACTCGGAATGACCTACGCGCACCCCGATGGTGCTGAAAGTACCGCACCGGGCCAGTTTTCGTATTCCGACATGCTTGCGTTTGGTGAAATAATGGACAGGAAAGGAGAATTTAATGACAGAGTTAATTCATCCTTATAAAATGGATGGTGTGCTGCAGGCAGTTGCTTCGAAAAGCTATCTGCAGCGTGCATTGGCGATTGCCAGTCTGGCCAATGGGCCAACATTGATAAAAAACTTTACGCCGTCGGCCGATGCAGGTGCCGCTGTTAAAATTATCACTCACCTGGGTGCCACTGTTAAAGGTTGTGGAAAAATTCATGTGATTCCGGGAAAAACGGATCTGAAAAAAGACATTTTACTCGATGCCGATGAATCCGGTCTCAGCCTGCGTATGTTTGCTTTTGTTGCGGCTTTGGCACAACGTGCCGTGAAACTTACCGGTAAGAGTTCGCTGCTGAGCCGTCCTGTAGAGCCACTTGTAGAGTCTCTGTTGCAGTCGGGCGTACAGGTAAAAACCACCAATGGCACATTGCCACTCGTTATCTGCGGACCTATCAGCAAAAGTAAAATCGAACTCGATGGTTCTTTCAGCTCACATATGCTTACGGGTTTACTCATTGCTGCACCGCTGCTGGAGCACGATACCGAAATTGCTGTGCGTAAACTGGTGAGCCGTCCTTACATTGCCATGACGCTGAATATTATGCGTGAATTTGGAATAATTGTCGAAAACAATAATTTCCGTCAGTTCTATGTCAAAGGCCGTCAGCAATACAAAGGTCAGGAATATACTGTGGAAGGCGACTGGAGCTCGGCCGCAAATTATATGGTGGCAGCCGCTGTTTCCGGAAAAATTGAAATGACAGGGCTCAACCAGAATTCACTGCAGGCCGATTTGAAAATACGTGATGTGCTGGTCGATTTTGGCGCGCAGGTAAAAGTGCTCAACAATTTTATCAGTGTCAGTCAGAAAAATAAAAATGCTTTTTCGGTCGATCTGACCGATTGCCCCGATTTGTTTCCGCCGCTGGTAGTGCTGGCTGCAGCTGCCAATGGCACTTCAGTACTCACAGGCACCGACCGGCTGATTCACAAAGAATCGAATCGATTGAAATCCATTCTCGATATGTTTGGAAAAATGGGTTTGAAGATGGAAAACAAAGGAAACGAATTAATTGTTCATGGAACAGGACAACTCACCGGTGCCGAAGTGGACAGTTTCAACGATCATCGCATGGCTATGAGTGCGGCTGTTGCTGCCACTTTATGCAATTCGCCCGTGACCATTTCAAACGCCGAAGCCGTTTCGAAATCAACCCCTGATTTCTTCAAAGATCTGAATAAAGTAATGGCGAAATAAGAACGAAAAATTTCGTTTGAATACAGATTCATTGACTGACCAGATATCAATAATCCTCAGCAGGAGCCAGGGTAAAACCATGATAAGCTGCAAAATTTTCCTGTGCCGTTAAAAAGGATTTGTCGTACAAAGCTTCTCTTTCTTCAATATTGGTCAGAATATTCTGTAACTCTGTCTGATCCTCGTCACTGATAACGTCGCTGACAATAATTTCTGTCATTCTTTTATAGTCGGTTTTAAAAATATCAGTATAAAACCAGATCAGACTTCTGAAAGAGTCATATAATTTTGATCCTTCTTCATATGCAACAATGTTGTCAATATCTGCCAATACTTTGTCAGTAAAGGTTACAAGATTGTTGTAACGCTCCCATATCACCTCGTCGCTTTCTCCCATTTCAATGGCATTGGTAAACTTATTCAGCTCGCCATAGATTGCCAGTTGCTGGTTGACCAGATAATCGTTGAAGGATATCGCATCCGGAAAGGTTGTTTTCTGCGCACCTGCAAACGATGTCAATGCAACGGCAAAACTGAGGAAAAAGAAAATTCTGATCATGAGTTTAGGTTTTATGGGTGAGTGAGATATACAAATATACTCATTCAGCTCAGGTTGTTTTATCGTTTTACTCTTTTATAACAAATTGTTTTCACAGATCATCCCCTTTTATACCAATAAACATAAAAGGATTTAATTTTCGAATGAATACAATTTTCCACAAAGTAACAGGACGAGGTAACAGATATAGCTTTTTTTGAACACGGTCCGCCGCGGCGGAAACACTGATGAAACTGATGAACACGGATATCGTGATAGCAAAAGCCGCTGACTCCAACGCAACTCTGTTGTGTTGATTCATTTCAGCAAATTGAATTGCGCAAGCGCGCTTGCAAATTCAAGATGCTGAAATGAATTACGGCTTTTGCATTACGTGTTGTCACAGAATTGTTTTACCTGCCCGCTGCAGGTGGATCCGTGAAGATCCGTAAAACCGAGACACGAAGTGGCGAGCTCATGCGCCGTCCTGAGCCTGACGAAGGGAACTCCTTTGAGAATAATATAAGAAGTGAATAATCCGTGTCAGCCGTATGGCTGATCCGTGTTCTAATTGCAAAATCTTATCAAATACCTTTTGACAAATATATCTGGTATTATTACGGATGCTCAAATTGTTTTTCCATCAAAGCAGCGTTTCCCGAAATTCATCGAGCAATCGCTCGTCATCGTTTTTAGGATTGTTCACCAAAGAAGAAACCGGATAAAAATCAAATTCAAGTTGCCCTGATTTTACAGCGACGGTCGCTGCATCCGTTTTGTTTGTAAGCCAGTCGTGTTGCAGTTCTTTGGGTACTACCAACGGCATGCGTTCGTGTATGTGCCGGATGTTTTGAGCGGCTTCTGTAGTGATGACAGTAAAGGTGTTCACCTTTTGTCCGTCCGCATCAATCCAAGTATCCCAGAGGCCGGCCATAGCAAAGAGTTTTGTGTTTTTTGGTTTAATGGCAAAAGGCTGACGACTTTGAGCCTGCATCCATTCGAACCAGGATGTCGCTGGAACAAGGCAGCGAGCGGTCTGCACGAGCTTGCGAAACGATGGCTTTTCGGTCAGTGTTTCAACCCGGGCATTGATCATTTTACTGCCAATAGCAGGATCTTTGGCCCATGACGGAATCAGTCCCCAGCGAAACAACGACAGGGAGCCGGGTTCGGTATTGGTAATAACACCCACCACCTGCGAGGGTGCAATATTATAGCGTGGTCTGAACTCGGGTGGCACCGCCAGATTCCACTCTTCTTCCAGATCTTTTTTCTTTACATTCGCAGTGAATCGACCGCACATATAACGGCATTTTTATTCATACGAAGATAAGAAATAATTTTATTCGAATGAAGCTTTTATTACTACTTGTTTAAACTCTTTTTGCAAATTATTTAGTAGAAAAAAATCGGCAAAACATGCTAAGATTCCTTTAACTTTTTTATATTTACCGTTTACTTGTTGGTTGAGGCAAAAATTTAAATTGTTTCTATAAATTGGCAAAAAATTACGGTATGAAAAATATTTTTATCTGTCTGTTGTTTTTATTTTCAGGATTGTATTTGATTGCTCAAAATCATACAGCGTTTCTCAAAAAAAACTCCCCGGGCGTGTATCCCGAAGTGCAGCGCTCATTCAATGTTGATTCTGTAATACAGGCGTGTCTGGCCGATATCAGTGCCGATACCATCCGCAAATATATGCTGGAGCTACAGTCTTTTAACACCCGCTATCAGCTTGAACCAAACCATAAGAGCATCGCTGTGTTTCTGCAGGAAAAATTCATGTCGTTCGGATATACCGATGTGGTGCTGGATTCTTTTATAAATGTATCGGGCTATTTTTATATCGACACCACATGGCAATACAATGTGGTGGCAACCAGAAACGGGACCACCAATGCGCAGACACAATATATTACAGGTGCGCATTACGACAGTTTTATCTGGGATCTGCAAACGCAGGCAACCTCACCATGGGTGCCAGGCGCCGATGACAATGCATCGGGAACAGCGGCCACACTTGAAATTGCACGTGTGTTGGCATTGCATAATGTTGCAGTTCCATCCACCCTGAAATTTATTTGCTTTGCAGCCGAAGAATATATGACCGATGATCCTGCCCAATGCGGTAGCGGAAATTATGCGAGCAAGGCGCGCATGAACAACGATGATATCGGGTTTTATATTAATATGGATATGATCTCCAATGCAACAACAAACGACTCAACTGTTATTGTATATCATTATCCTCAGAATGATTATGTCTTTAATGTAATGATGGCTGCATGCGATTCTTTTTCTACTATGACTCCTTACATTATTGAAGGGGATATGATGGGCGACAGTCATAAATTCTGGCTGAACGGATTTGAATCGACCTTTCTTGAGGAATATGATTTCAGTACAAACTACCATGAGCAAAGCGATTCGGTGGGGAATTGCAATGTGTTTTACTGTGCCGATGTAGCGCGACTTTCCTGTGCTGCATTACTTATGGGTGCCTGCGAAATCAGGCCTGTAGCCGGATTGCGTGTTGTTACAGTAAACGCCTGTCACGATGCGCTTGTTTCGTGGTCTGCAAGCCGCGATTCACTGGTCGGTTTTTATCGGATTGATATTGGCACTGTACCCGGCGTTACAGATTCTTCTGTAGTGACTGTTGATTCATTCTATGTGTTTACCGGATTGACGGTCGGAACTGAATATTTTATTTCTGTTACAGCTGTGAGTAATTCAGGACTTGAATCGGAGATGGTTGCCGATTCAATTGTTCCTGTAAATTGTACTTTCGATGAAGGAATCCTGATTGTGGATGGTTCAAACGGAGGAATATCAGGATCCCCTTCCGATCAGGTCGTAGACCAGTTTTACAACGATGTGCTGTTTGGATTTCAGCGACAGGAATATGCTGCTGATTCTGCCGGCATGATTGATCTGAATACGCTGGGACGCTATTCATCGGTGTTGTGGCACATCAATGGCTTAAACTCAGTTGTGGCACTGATGAATTCCGAAAAAGCACTCATGCAATATTTGTCCAGTGGAGGACAGTTGTTTCTTACTTTTTTCATGCCATTGTTTATGCTCGAAGGTGACAATACGCAGGATATTGTTCTTTTTAAAAACAGAAGCTTTGCCCGTGATTTTCTGAAAATTGAAAGTTCCGACTTCAACTTAATCTCCGTATTCTCAGGAACAGTTCCCGTTTTTCCCGGGTTTGACTCATTACGATGCGATACATCAAAAACACCAGGTCCCCTGAAAAAAATCGGGACACTCAACCCAATAATCGATGCTGAAGTTATATACTTGTACGACTCACCTTATGATTCAACACAAATGCCGCTAACATTGAAAAATACAAACGTTGGAGTACTTTACGATGGTTCCGATTTCAAAACACTTACCCTCGGATTCCCTCTCTATTACATGAATAAAGACGAAGTGCAATCCATGCTGCGCTATGTGTTTGAAAATATTTTCGGGGAGGTGTATACCGGTATCGAAGAAAATGCGACAGCCTCAAATCTGCAATGTTATCCGAATCCGGTGAAAGATGTATTGTATGTAAAGGGCGCACAGGGCAACACTTTCACGATAGTGGATGCAAGTGGCCGACAGGTGATGGATGGGAAATTAACCGGTGATATAATTGATGTTCATTTGCTTTCATCCGGAGTGTATTGTTTGAAAACCGAAAGCGGATCAGCCATGTTTATTAAAGAGTAAAACATTATGAGAACAATCATTGTTTCATTTCTTATTTGTGTTACATCATGTTTTGCAACGCAGGCACAATCAAAATTACTTCCAGCAACTGAGCAACAAAACACTAAAGCGCTTCCCGCATTCAATCTTGATTCATTGATAACGGTATGTCTGGCCGATATCAGTGCTGATTCAATCGAGCAATACATGCGCGACCTACAGGGCTTTGGCACACGGTTTCTGCTCTCTCCTAATAATAAAACGGTGGCGCAGTTTCTTGCCAATAAGTTTTACTCATTCGGTTATACGGACGTCAGATTAGATTCTTTTCCGCATTATTCAAACTATTTTGGTCCTATAACCAGCATGCAATATAATGTTGTGGCAACGTTGCCGGGCACCACAAATCAGGGGACATATTATGTCGCGGGTGGACATTATGATAGTTACAGGGACGGAGTATTGCCGAATGACTCAACGTTATTTGCACCCGGTGCCGATGATGATGCTTCCGGCACAGCGGCCACTCTTGAAATTGCGAGGGTTTTCAAATTGCATAATATACAATCTGCAGCGACGATTAATCTTGTTTGTTTTGCTGCCGAAGAATTCGCCATTGTAGATACTACAAAAAGCGGAGCACATGTGTATGCTGACTATGCCCGGAACAATAATGATGATATTGGTTTTATGATCAATATGGATATGATCTCAAATAACAATCCTGGTAATAACTTGATTTATTTACATCCATATACGGGAAATAATTATGCAAAAAACATGGCTTCTGATGTTTGCCAGCAATATACAGCACTCACTCCGTACCTTAATTCTCCAAATGAGGGAGGAGTTGACAGCTATTTTTTTTGGGAAAACGGGTATGATGCAATTTATTTTGAAGAGTACAATTTCAGTCCGTTTTATCACACAACAGGCGACACAGTTGGCAATTACGATATGCAATATTGTGCTGAGGTTGCAAAACTCTCATTTGGGTCTTTGTTGAAGGCTGCCTATATTCCTAGACCAGTTGATGATTTTGCCTTAAATACTATTAATAATTGTAATGATGTCAGAGTGTCATGGAATGGATCGTTAGATGAAGATGTGACCGGTTATAATGTTTATTTTGGTTCTGTCTATGGCATGTACGATTCTGTTATATTTATTACCGACACACAATACATATTCACAAACCTGGCATTGAATAACACATATTATGTGGGTGTTTCTGCATTAAACGCTGGCGGATTCGAAAGTCTGCTTCGTGAAGATTCTGTGACTACTGCCTTGTGCGGTTTTAATGAAGGAATTCTGATTGTTGATGGCTCCGATGGTGGCGTTGGAACTCCAACGGATGAACAGATCGATGCATTTTACAACGATGTGCTTTTTGGTTTTCAACGCACAGAATATTCGGCCGACAGCATCGGAAGCATTGATCTGGCAACACTTGGCCGATATTCCTCGGTATTGTGGCATATAAATTCAGCCACCAATGCCACATCTTTTGTCAATTCAATTAAAGATCTGAAAAACTATCTTGCCTGCGGAGGCAATTTGTTGTTGACAGTGTACAGGCCAAACTATATCATTGGACAAAACAACTCTGTTAATTTAAGTATTCATGAAAATGGAAGTTTCTTTGCTGATTATCTTAAAATATTAAGTTCTCAAAACAGCATTACGTGCTATATGAGCAGTGCTGTTCCCGAAATGGTTTTTTTTGATACTTTGCATTGCGATTCCTCCAAAACCGGTGGAAAGATGAAATATGTCGAAGTGTTGAATCCCACATCTGAAGCAGCGAAGCTGTATTGGTACGATTCACCGTATGACACTACGCAGAGTTTAGGCGAGCTAAAATATAAAAACGTCGGCGTGCTGTACGATGGTTCCGATTTTAAAACGCTTACCCTCGGCTTTCCGCTCTATTACATGAAAAAAGATGAGGTTCAATCCATGCTGCGCTATGTGTTTGAAAATATTTTCGGGGAGGTGTATACCGGTATCGAAGAAAATGCGACAGCCTCAAATCTGCAATGTTATCCGAATCCGGTTAAAGAGGTATTGTATGTGAAAGGCGCTGCGATTGATCATTACACTATTACAGATGTGAGTGGTCGCGTGGTTTTATCTGGTATAGCTGCTGACAATTCCATTCAGGTGAATAAATTAAAACCTGGCGTATATATACTCCGGACAGGCGCAGCAGTATTGTTGTTTGTGAAGGAGTGATGCCATTTCAGATCAACCCCGTCCACGAATACCTGCTGATGACATTGTCGAATTTGGTTTGCAGAAACTGAAAGGAGGGGAGGAAATGTTTGCGCTCGAGGTACACAAAATATTCGCGGGTGAGCACATGAATATCGTCGTCGCTGGCATCGTCGGGAATGGTGAAACGATAATTCATGTCGCGCAGAAGCCCGATGCGGGGCGCTTTTTCGAATACCGATGCAAATGTCGATTTAAACGGAAAGTCGATGGCGAGGCCGAGATAATAATAGCGAAGCAATGAATTGAATCCCTCGTTGCGATAAGCGCGTTTGGTGGCGCCACGTCCGAGCAAAATGCCGGGAAACAGATCGAGATGTTTTGGAATACTGTAATGCAGTTTTTCTTCGGCCTCGGTGCGGGTACGTATAAACTCACCGCGCAACGACGACATCAGTTCATCTTTTTCGTTGAAAACACCCAGTACAATGGCAACGTCGTCCACCTGGTTCCATTCGAGATATGAATAATTGAGCACCTTGAACTGTGCCGACGATTCATAGGCTTCCTGCCGCACGGCAAAAACAGCCTCTGCATCATTTTTATTCAGCCTTCGTACGTAACCGGTCCCCTGATTCATGTGCTAAAAATAATACGGATTTTGGCAAATTCCTAACTTTGTTAAAAAAAACATGGAAAATTTCATCTGGAACATACCGACCCAAATGCACTTCGGCACCGATGTATGCCTGAGAATCAGGACAATTCTGCCGACATTCGGACACAAAGTGATGTTGTTGCGCGGTGGCGAATCAACGGTGAAAAACGGCATCCGGGCAAAGATGCTCACCGAGCTGAACAGCGCCGGCGTTGAATGGATTGAATTTTCCGGTATCAAACCCAATCCGGAAATCGAGGAAGCGGGTGCTGCAGTTGAGATGGGGCGCGGCTTCCGGCCCGATGTTATTCTGGCTGTCGGTGGTGGCAGCGTGATAGATACGGCCAAAGCCGTGGCCGCCGCCATTCCGGTTGACAACGATGTGTGGGATTTATACACCGGCAAACTGAAACCGAAAGAAGCAGTGCCCATTATTGCGGTGCTGACATTGGCTGCTACCGGCACCGAAATGAATCCTTTCAGTGTGATGCAGAATCGCGCCGAAGGAGTTAAGACATCTTTCATGAGCCGGCTGGTGGCGCCGAAATACAGTTTTCTCGATCCGGCATTCACCGTCAGTGTGCCGCGCAGTTACACGGCGTATGGCATTTCGGATCTGGTGGCGCATTGCATGGAAGCGTGGTTTGGCGATGGCGATGCCAGTCTGGCCGATCGTTTTACCGCTGCCATTATTCACGAAGCCATTGAATACGGGCCACGTTTGCTGAAAGAAGTGGACAATGTGGATATGCGTGCACGAATCATGTATGCCGCTACCTGCGCACTGAACGAGCTCACCATGTTTGGCCGCAAAAGCGGCGACTGGGGCGTGCACGATCTGGGACATGTGTTTTCGCTGTTGTATGGAATTCCGCACGGAGCCACACTTTCAGCGGTATATCCGGCCTGGATGAAACTCATTGCTGAGCGCGATCCGGAGCGAATCATTGCGTTTGGAAAAGCTGTTTTCGGAACCAATTCAGTCGCAGCAACCATTGAACAAACCATAAAAATGTTCCGCAGTTTTCTTAGTCCAACCTCGCTGTCAGAGCTGAAGATAGAAGATTATGATGAGGACAGCGTGCTCGGAACAATGATCAGCAACAAGGTATCGGGCTATCATTATGAACTTGGAGAGAGCGATTACCGGAAGATACTGGAATATATGAAGGCATGAGGCATGAGGCATGAGGCATGCGGCATGCGGCATGCGGCTCAACGCGAAGAGCGCAACGCACAACGCGCAGAGCACAAAGTTCCGGCGGTTGGGTGTAGTCTGAGAAAATAATTCCTGCGGGTTGAGTCTGGAGACTCAACCCCACAACTCCATTTATAAAGACTACACCCCACAGCAGACTACAGAACTTAAATGTCGGGTAGCGAGCGGCGCCTTGCATTTAACGCATAATGTGATTGGCATAAACCATGAATTATTAAGCATTAAATCTTTAAGCCTTAAGCTGATTCCTTTGCGCACAAAAGCATTCACGAATTTCCGCAGATTTTGCGGGGCCGATTGCTCAATCTTTGTACATTTGCTGTGTAAATTGAATTCAATGGTAACGCTGAAAAGAAAAAAACGTTCTTTTTTCGGATATCTGTGGCGCTTTTTTGCAAAGCTGGCCGCCTTGTTTTTTATTTCATCCATTGGCATGGTGATCGTTTACAAATGGGTCAACCCGCCTGTAACGCCATTGATGGTCATCCGCATGTTTCAGAATAAGATGGATGGAAAAACACCTGAAATGAAATACGACTGGGTCGATCTGGAGTCCATCAGTCCGTATATGTGGCAGGGCGCCATTGCCGGCGAAGACGGATATTTTTTATATCACAACGGTTTTGATTTAGACGCCATCGAAGCAGCGCGTGAATACAACAAAACACATAAAGACAAACGCGGCGCCAGCACCATCTCGCAGCAAACCGCCAAAAATGTTTTTCTCTGGCCCGATCGCACCTGGGTGCGCAAAGGCCTTGAGGTATATTTCACTTTTCTGATTGAAAAATTGTGGACCAAGGAAAGAATCATGGAAGTCTATCTCAATGTGATTGAATACGGTGACGGCATCTATGGTGTACACGAAGCTGCAGATGAATATTTCGACAAGTCGCCCGATAAATTATCCATGGAACAATGTGCCATGCTGGTAGCCGGTTTCCCGAATCCGCGCAAATGGAATCCGCAGACAAAGGCTCCTCAACTGTATTCGCGTCAGAGAATTATTCTGCGCAACATGTACAACATCGGACCACAGAAATTAGAGAAACATCCATACAGCGAAGTCCGTGGAAAGAAGAGGCGATAGCGAAGTGTACAACTGGCTCGGGAAGCTGGATATAGCGTATGATTATTACGAACATCCGCCGGCCCCGACTGCCGAAATTGCGTCGCAATACTGGAAAGACATTGATGCTGCGCATTGCAAAAATCTGTTTTTTCGCAACCACAAAGGTAATCAGCATTATCTGGTCATTTTTCATTACCAGCAGAATATTATGATACGCGATCTCGAACAGCGTTTGAAGCAGGGGAAACTTACTTTTGCTTCGCCCGAACGCATGGAGCGATATCTGAAAATCAAGCCTGGAAGCGTGTCTCCGTTTGGCCTTATTCACGACACAGATCATCATGTGATTGTTTTTCTCGATGAGAATCTGCAGAAGTACGACCGTATCAGCTTTCATCCGAATCTGAACGAAGCATCACTGGTGATTGATTTTGATGATTTTATCAGGTATATGGAAGCTGTGAAAAATCCGTTTTCGTTTCTAAGTTTGTACTAAAATGTCATTATGCTTTTAACCGAATCAGACAGGAAAATAATACGCCGCGAATGCAGAGCTGGCTTTGTTGTTCCACTGTTGCTTTTTCTGACATCGATGCTTTCATATATTGCATTTCTTGTAAACACCGCCGATCCAATGGAAAATGTTCTCAGAACCTCTCTGATATGGATTATCGTCTCTTTGGTAGTGGCTGTCCTCATTATGTTTCTGATGAACCGGAAATATTTTGCTGACCTGCGTGAAGGTGAAAAATTCAGTGAGCTGAAAACGATTCAGGATAAAATACAGAGAACGGAATATGAGGCCGGGAGCGGCGTAGTAGGTGCATCAGCTATGGAGATGAAAGCGTTTACCCGTTATGATATTGTTGTTGACAACACTGCGTATCAGGTCGAAGTTGAGCAGTTTCTTCGTTGTAATAAGGGTGATAGAATTACGTTTCATTATGCCAGCAGGAGCAGGCTGATGCTTGGATTTGAGTTGAAAAAATGAAAAGATTTATCGACAATAATCTGGGTCCCGTTTTTCCGCCACAGGTGATGGTTGGAGGACTTGTTTTTTGCGGCTGCGGAATTCTGGTTCTGTTTCAGTTTTGGTATATGGGCATATTAATGATTGTTCTGGGTGGCTATGTCGGAATTGGGGTTAATGGTATCCGCATAGACGCTGCAGGACAAAGATTTAAAACCTACACGAAATGGCTCGGAATCCGCAATGGAAAATGGAAATCAATGGAGCCTTTTCCGTTTGTTGCAGTAGTTTCGAAGCAGGTCGGATTAACGATGGCCAGCCGTGGTAACCGGTCGATGGATTTCGGAGAAATTACGTATACCATTTGTCTGCTGTCGAAGACGCACCGCACAAAAGTCATTCTGCGGCAGGAAGACACGCGTAGAGCGGCAGAGAACTATGCGGATTTTATTGCATTAAAGCTGAATAAAATGGTGGTGCAGTATGCGCCTGAAATCAGCGCTCAGACACGGGAACGGAATATGAGAAGAAGATAGTCAATCTGTATTAAATGTTTGTTGGGTGTAGTCTGATATAAGTGATTAGTGGAAGCTGTCTCAAAAAAGTGGGTTGTTACGACATTCCACCGTTCCGGCCACTACAAACCCTCTAAGAGTTCGGAACTCTTCGAGGGTTCTTACGCCGGCCGGAACATGGAACCGTTGTAACAACTTCAAAAACAACGGTTCCATGTCCTTCAGCTCCTACGTCGCTTCCGGACGATGGAATGTTGTTTTTGTCACTGAAGCCTATTTGAGACAGCCCCCTCAGTACTAGTAAAAAAGACTACGCCCAACCTGAATTATTTCATCAAATCCGCAATGAAACGGTCGGCAAATAACAGGCCTGAACGTGTGATTGTCAGCGACTTTTCGGTTATGCGGAAATATTGTGGGGTCTGCGATTTTTGCACAGATTGCAGAAGTTCGTTTACAGCTTTTTCTCCAAACAAATGCCTCATTTCATCCAGCTGAATGCCGCTTACCATGCGCAAACGTGTCAGCAGAAATTCGTTGTATATATCGGTTGCACTCAATGTTTCGCTTTCGAAAACCGGCTTCTGGTCATTGATTCCGGCAATGTATTGCTGAATATCCGACACATTCCACGATCTTGTTTTACCGTCGAACGAATGTGCCGATGGCCCAAGACCCAGGTATGGAGCGCCTTTCCAATAAGCACTGTTGTGTTTCGATTCGAATCCGGGTAAACAAAAGTTGCTGATTTCGTATTGTATAAATCCGCAGGATTCCGCTTTTTCTACAGCGCGCAAATACGTTTCGGCTTGTTCATCTTCGTCAATGTTTCTTAAAACACCTTTATTGATGCGGTTTTCGAGTATGGTGCCTTTTTCAACGGTGAGCGAATACATACTCAGATGTTTTACGCCGGAAAGACGGAGCTCTTCAATGCTGCGAAATAATTCTTCCATACTGGCACCAGGAAGTCCGTGAATAAGGTCGGCGCTGATATTGTCGAAACCAGCTTCTACAGCGTCTTTCAGGGCTTGCCGGGAGCGGGCAGCATTGTGCCGGCGTCCAAGATACTGCAACTCATTGTCGTTGAATGATTGTGTTCCGATACTGATTCTGTTCACGCCGTGACTTTTCCAGAAAAGAAGTTTTTCAGGCGTGACATCATCGGGATTGGCTTCAATAGTTACTTCGGCGCGATCGTTAATCTTAAAAAACCGATTTGCTGCTGTTATAATTTCGCTGAATTCCTGCTCTGTGAGCAGTGAAGGAGTGCCGCCTCCGAAATAAATTGTCTCAACAGTTCCTTCTATCTCATCTTTGCAAAGCTCTGCTTCGCGGCACAGCGCCTGCACAAATTCAGCACGCCATTTTTTCGACGCAACCGAAAAGAAGTCGCAGTACGGACATTTTGAATGACAGAATGGTATGTGAATGTAGAGGTGAGACATTTGTAGTTGTCAGTATTCAATAGTCAGTAGCCAGTTATAAGTTATGAGTTTTGGGTTATGAGTTATTGGTAGTAGTCAGTAGTCAGTAGTCAGTAGTCAGTTATGGGGGACATTTGCAACTGGCCACTTCCACAGCACCTGTCCACTTTATGAACTTTACAAACTTTAGAAACTTTATGAACTTTACAAACTTTCTACTCAAGCATCACAGCGTTAGTAAGCTCTCTCGTTGCGGCCTTCGATAAAATTAATGAACGATTGAGTAACAACGCGGTTGCCGCCGGGTGTGGGATAGTCGCCGGTGAAATACCAGTCGCCTCTGGTTTTCAGCGCCAGGTGCAGGTTTTCGATGCTTTGAAACACGACGTTTATTTTTGCATGGATGCCTTTGGGTGTAATCATCGTTGCAATTTTTTCTGAAATCTGCAAGGCGGTAAATGGCTTGTAAATTTTCTTTACATAATTCACCATTTCTTCGCTTGGCTTGTTGATTTGTTCTTTGCAGAGTTTATACACTTCGTCGATGATGTGTGTCTGTTTGGTGTCGTGCAGAAGCTCAATGGCAGCGCGGAAAGCAATGAAGTCGCCCAGTTTGGCCATGTCGATTCCGTAGCAGTCGGGATAGCGGATTTGCGGTGCTGAGGAAGCAACCAAAATACTTTTTGGCTCGAGCCTGTCGAGAATTTTAATAATACTTTGTCGCAGTGTGGTGCCGCGGACAATGGAATCATCAATTACTACCAGATTATCGATGCCGTTGCGCACCAGACCGTAGGTCACGTCGTAGATGTGATCGACCAGATCATCGCGTTCCTTGTCGGTGGTGATGAAGGTGCGCATTTTCATGTCTTTCACTGCAATGGTTTCGGCGCGTGGATGCAGTTTTAAAATTTCATCAATGGCTTCTGTTGTCGGATTTTTGAGTGCCAGAATTTTGTCGCGTTTTACTTTATCGGTAAAGTCGAGTAAAGACGCATACATGCCCATAAACGCAACAATGGCCGTGTTTGGAATGTACGAAAACACCGTGTTTTCAACATCGTAATCGATGGCTTCGAGCACCTGCGGAACGATGAGACGACCGAGTTTTTTACGTTCCTTATAAATTTCAGCATCAGTACCGCGTGAAAAATAAATACGTTCAAACGAACAATATTTTTCTTCTTTTGGTTCAATGATTTGTTCTACAGTATAGGATCCGTCGCGTTTTACAATGAGAGCCTGACCGGGTTTCAGCTCCTGCACATCTTCGTAATGGATGTTAAACGCCGTTTGAATGACCGGTCGTTCGGAAGTTGCAACAACAATTTCATCGTTGGCATAGTAGAATGCAGGCCGGATTCCGGAAGGGTCGCGCATTACAAACGCATCGCCGTTACCAACCATACCCGACAGAACATAGCCGCCATCCCACATTTTGCTTGATTTGCGCAGAATATCCGGAATATTCAGTTCATTGGCAATATGTTCTGAAATATCTATACGCGGCATTCCTTCTGCTTTATAGCGCTGATACAAGACATCATTTTCCTCATCAAGATAATAACCGATTTGTTCCATGATGGTGACTGTATCGGCTGTTTCGACCGGATGTTGTCCCTTTTGTATCAACTTCTGAAAAAGTTCTTCAGCATTGGTCATGTTGAAGTTTCCGGCCAGAATCAGATTGCGGGTCTTCCAGTTATTGGGGCGGATAAACGGGTGTACGTATTTGATGTTGTTTTTTCCGAAGGTGCCGTAACGCAGATGTCCGAGGAAAACTTCACCGGTAAAATCAATATTTTCTTTCAGATAATCAAGGTCGAGATAGCGCGGAGACTGAGCGTTTTTTAACTCATGCAATGGCGCGAAAGCCTGATTGAATGTGTCAATGATAGGTGTGGCAGAGTTGCTTCGGATGCGGTTGATGTAGGGTTTGCCGGGAGGCATGTCCAGTTTTACGCAGGCCAGTCCGGCTCCGTCCTGACCGCGGTTGTGCTGCTTTTCCATCAGCAGCGACATTTTCTGAAGGGCATATACAGGGTTGCCGTATTTGGCAAGATAAAATTCCGCAGGCTTGCGGAGGCGCAGAAACGCAATTCCACATTCGTGCTTAATGGCTTCGCTCATTGCTGGGTTTGAATTTGATGCAAAGTTACTGAAAAGCATTGAACTGTCAAAATGCACAACGCGCAACGCACAACGCACAATGCACAAGGCAGAAGGCGCAAGGCACATCTGCCGCGGCGGACACAAAGCATAGAGCATGAGGCAAAGAGCATGAGGCATGCGGCCTGTAGCGCACTGCGCTTTTGAGTGGAAAGTTCTCAAGTTAGAAGTTCATAACGGATATTTGGCGCAAGGTCACGCTCCGCCGCAGTGGAGCCAGCTCTCAGCCCGCCGCAGTGGAGAGAAGGAAGCTCCATTATGTCTGCCGCCTGCCGCCTGCCGCCTGCCGCCTGTCGCCTGGTATCACATTTTCAAACTTGTTACAGCTTGCCACGTTTTACGTGGTATCACATGATCAGCACATCATTTACATTCCCACATTCCCACATTTCCACATTTCCACATTTCCACACCAAGCATCAATCACACCATCACATTATTCTTTGTATATCGGCTATAAAGATTAAATTTGCACCTGCAACAGAAGCCATGTCGGAGCAAAGAAGTTTTACCAATCGCAAATTGTTTTTTTATGTGCTGTTTTCCGCAACAGGACTTGCGTTTGTTATTAAACTTTTTATGATTCAGATTGTGAGTGACCGCTACAAATTATCGGCCGATGAAAATGCGCTCCGTTATATCTATGATTATCCGGCCCGTGGTCTGGTGTACGACCGCAACGGTAAATTGATGGTGTATAATGAAGCCACGTTTGACCTGATGGTTGTGCCGAAGGATATTGAACAGCTCGACACTGCGCGCTTATGCAAATTGCTTGGTCTTGATCGTGAAGAATTCCGCAAGCGACTCAAAAAGGCAATTACTTATTCAGGATATCAGCCCACTATTTTTGACAGTGACCTGCCCGAGCATGTGTACAGCCGCTTTCAGGAAGAGAAGGCGCAATATAAGGGATTTTATATTCAGACCCGTACCAAAAGGAAATATCCGATGTCGATTGCGCCGCACCTTTTGGGTTATATCAGCGAAGTAAATCCTGTAATTCTCGAAAAGGATCAGTATTATCGTCCGGGAGACTATATCGGATCCAGCGGCATCGAAAAGTCCTACGAAAAGGAACTCCGTGGCGAAAAAGGATTGCGGGTGATGGTGGTAGATGTGCACAATACCGTTCAGGGAAGTTATCAGGATGGAAAACTCGACAGGACGCCGGTGGCAGGGAGCGATTTGTACTCCACTATTGATGCGGATCTGCAGGCATATGGCGAAAAACTTATGGTCAACAAACGGGGCAGTATTGTAGCGATTGAACCATCAACGGGCGAAGTGCTGGCGTTGATCAGTGCTCCACTGTATGACCCGAATCTTTTGGTAGGCCGCACCAGATCGAAGAATTATAAGATGTTGCAGGACGACTCGCTGAATCATCCCTTGTACAACAGAGCCACCATGACCCGTTATCCGCCAGGAAGTACATTTAAAGTGGTGAATGGGCTGGCCGGTCTGCAAGAGGGCTTGATTGACGAGAATATCATGTTTTCGTGTGGCGGCGGATATTATCTGGACCATACACATACCATCGATTGCCACTCACATCCAAGTCCGCTTTCAATCCGCAGTGCTGTGGCGTATTCATGTAATTCGTGGTTTTGCTGGGCTTTCAAAAAGTTTGTCGACAACGATAAATTCACTTCTTCGAGAGAGGGATATGACCGCTGGCGTACTTACATCGATAAGCTGGGTTTTGGCCATGCTCTTGGAATTGATTTACCGAATGAATTCGGTGGTTATATTCCCGAAGTTGATTTTTATGATCGCATGAAAGGAAACAAGCAGTGGCGCGCCAATTCCATTGTTTCGGTGGCCATTGGTCAGGGCGAAATCGGTGCGACGCCTTTGCAGCTGGCCAATCTGACGGCCATCATTGCCAACCGTGGTTATTACATTACACCACATGTTGTCAGGGCCATTGGCAATGAAAAGAATCTGAATAAAAAATATATGACCCGCATCGAAACCGGGATTGACAGAAAATATTACGAAATAATTGCCGACGGCATGGCGCAGGCGGTTACGGGCGGTACGGCTACCATAGCGGCCATGAAGGATATTATTGTGTGTGCAAAAACGGGTACTGCGCAGGATCCGCCGCGAAAAAATCACTCTGTATTTATTGCTTTTGCACCGAAGGATAATCCGAAAATTGCCATTGCCGTGCTGGTCGAAAACTCAGGCTTTGGTGCCACCTATGCTGGTCCTATCGCCAGTCTGATGATCGAATATTATCTGCATCGCAAAATTGAACGTACCGATGTCGAAGAACGAGTGCTCAATACCATATTGCTTAATCCGAACAAATGATCCAGACAGAAGCAAAAACAGGTAAAATGGATTTCTGGGTGTTGTTTATCTACATCGCTCTGATGCTTGTCGGGTGGCTGAGTGTTTTTGCAACCGGCTACCGGGGCGGCCCGGTCAACATATTTGATTTTTCGATGGCGTATGGTCGTCAGACCGTCTGGATTATTACTTCACTCATTATTGGTTTGCTGATGTTGCTGATCGATGCGCGTTATATACCCCGTGCTTCTTTTCCGGTGTATGTGGTAGTGCTTGGATTGCTTGTTCTTGTTCTTGCATTGGGAACAGTTATTTCTGGAAGTCGCTCCTGGATTGATCTTGGCGCAGGTGTTCGATTGCAACCTTCTGAATTTGCCAAATATGCAACTGCTTTGTTTCTTGCCAAATATCTGAGTATTCCCGGCGTCAGATTCGAAAACAAAAAGTCGCGTCAGGCCATGATGCTCATCGTTTTTATCCCTGTACTGCTGGTCTTGTTGCAGGGCGATACTGGCTCTGCTATTGTGTTTGGTTCTTTCCTCCTGTTGTTTTACCGGATTGGTCTGCCGGGTTTTTTTGTATTTCTGGTTTTTTATATTGTGGCCCTTTTTGTGGCCACTCTTATGATAAAACAGTTGGTCCTGATTCTGATTTTACTTGGCGTTTTTTCGCTTCTGGTTTATTTCGGGCGTCAGTATCGCGAAAAAATCATCCGGTATCTGCTCATGTTTTGTTTTTCGGTTGTGTTTATAATTTCGGTGAATTATATTTTCGGCACAGTGCTAAAACCTCACCAAAAGGACCGTATCAACGTGCTGATCGGCAACGAATACGACCCCAGAGGCTCAGCTTTTAACGTGAACCAGTCACTTATTGCCATCGGCTCAGGCGGTTTTTCAGGTAAGGGTTTTCTTGAAGGAACACAAACAAAATATAATTTTGTCCCGGAACAAACCACCGATTTTATTTTTTGTACCATTGGCGAAGAATGGGGTTTTATCGGCAGTTCAGTGGTGGTGTTTCTTTTTGTATTTCTCATGGTCCGTCTCGTTATGATGGCCGAAAAACAACGGTCCGATTTCAGTAAATACTATATCTATGCGGTCGCCGGAATCTTCTTTATGCATTTTCTCATCAATATCGGAATGACCATTGCGCTGGTACCGGTCATCGGAATCCCGCTCCCATTCGTGAGTTACGGGGGGTCAGCTCTTTGGGCATTTACCATCATGCTGTTTACTGTAATTAAATTGAATATGCACCGCAACTCTGTTTTATAACACCATGGATCCAAGGTTGTTTATAGCTTTTCCGATTCCATTCGGCGAAAATCTGCAACACTCGTTTACCGGTTTGCAACAGCATTTCCGTTTTGATAAAATGAATTGGGCAAATCCAAAACAACTGCATGTTACCCTGAAGTTTATCGGAGAAACACCAGCCTCAAACATCCAGGCGTTACAGGATGCCATGATGGAAGCATTTGCAGCTGAACAGAAATGTATAATATCACTGAAATCGTTGGGTATATTTGGCTCTTCGTATGCGCCAAAGGTACTGTGGACAAAAGTAGAACCCGCAGACCGCCTGCAGCGCTGGTTTGATCTGCTGAAGCAAGCGCTCATGGCTCGCGGATTTGAGTACGACCGCCAGAATTTTGTTCCGCATCTGACTCTGGCACGCATCAGGGCTATTCAGGATAAAGATCTGCTACGCCGCACAGTGAGCCAGTATCAGCAGGTTGTTTTTACTGAAACCGGGGTTTCAAAAATAGTGTTGTATCAGAGTATTCTGAAGCCGACAGGCGCTGAATACAGGGAGCTTTTTACCATGTCGCTTCATTAAAAGGATTTTTTGTAAGTTTGAACAATGAAACTCAGAGCCGAAAATATTGTCAAGCGCTATCATTCACGAACGGTGGTGAATAATGTCTCCTTCGAAGTCAGTCAGGGAGAGATTGTCGGACTGCTGGGCCCGAATGGTGCCGGAAAAACAACATCGTTTTATATGGTGGTGGGTTTGATCAAACCCAATGAGGGACATGTTTTTCTCGATGACGTTGAAATTACCGAGCTGCCAATGTATCGTCGCGCACAAAGCGGAATCGGTTATCTGGCGCAGGAAGCCAGCGTTTTCCGTAAACTCAGCATCGAAGATAATATCAAAGCTGTTCTTGAATTTACCAAATTATCGAAAGCAGATCAAAACGAAAAGCTGGAGCAATTACTGAATGAATTCGGATTGCAGAAAATCAGGAAGAGTAAAGGGATTCAGCTGAGTGGTGGCGAGCGCCGCCGTACAGAAATTGCCCGTGCACTGGCAGTCGATCCGAAGTTTATTTTACTCGATGAGCCTTTTGCAGGTGTCGATCCCATTGCGGTTGAAGACATTCAGGAAATCGTTGCAAAGCTCCGTCAGAAAAACATCGGCATTCTCATTACCGATCACAATGTTCACGAAACTTTGTCCATTACCGATCGTGCGTATTTACTTTTCGAAGGCAATATTATCAAGGCTGGTTCTGCCGAAGAGCTTGCCGATGACGAATATGTGCGCCAGGTCTATCTTGGGAAAAATTTCGAGCTGAGGAAATCTGTAAAATAGTTTATATGCGATTCATCATCGTATCTTTTTTTGCGCTGATGCTGCATTCGCTTTCAGCGCAAGATAAGTCCTATTCTGTGGTGTTGCATGGTGGCGCAGGTAGTTTTGATTCGAAAAACTTTTCACCAGAACAGAAAGAAAACTACAATCAGTTTTTTGAACAGCTGCTTGCCATGGCCGACAGTATGGCACTTGCAGGCGATTCGGCCATGAAAATTGTGACGGCAGTGATTGTAAAAATGGAAGACAACCCTATGTTCAATGCAGGTCGCGGAGCGGTTCTTACTGAAGATGGTTATGCGGAACTTGATGCTTCGGTGATGGATGGTACAACGCTGAAGGCAGGTGCTGTTGCGGGTGTCAGGACTATTAAAAATCCGATTCTGGCCGCACAGGAAGTGATGTTGCATTCACCGCATGTGTTTCTGACCGGCCGTGGAGCTGAACAATTTGCACAGCTCCGTAAGCTTGAAATGGTGGACAGCAGCTATTTTGTGACCGACGAAATGAAACTGCGTTATGAGAAAATCAAATCCGGTAAAAACGGCACCGTCGGTTGTGTGGTGCGCGATGTATACGGTAATATCTGTGCGGGAACCAGCACCGGTGGCATGATGATGAAAAAATGGGGCAGGGTGGGCGACAGTCCGGTGATAGGAGCCGGAACATTCGCCGACAGCCGCGTTGCAGGGATTTCATGTACCGGCCATGGCGAATATTTCATTCGTTATGCGGTGTCCTACGATATCATTGCCCGTCTGAAATACGGCCACCAGAGTTTGAAAGAAGCTATGCATGCCGTACTGTTTGATGTGTTGTTGCCAGCAGGCGGCACCGGCGGTATTATTGGTGTTGATGCCGAAGGAAATATTGTTGTTGATTTCAATACCAGCGGCATGTTCCGCGCCTCGACCACCGAGAGCGGCAGGCATGTAATTGTGTATTGATCCATTTCACGAGATATTCATATATGACTGTCGTGATTGCATCATATGTTTAAGTAAGCTGATTATCCCCAGTATAAAAAAACGATGGCGAGCAAAAAGATGTTAAGCATAATAAGTAGTACTGGTATTGCAATTCCAATGATCGCGAAGACTTTATTTTTATATTTATCTGGATTTTTATTCGTTTTGTTCAGGCCGGTAATTCCCAGAATTAATGTAGGAATTGCAGGTAGCATGATGGAAAAAAAGATAAAATTTTGCCACCACAGAATCAAAGCAAAAATTAGAGCAAGCGCAAGTGCGAAGCTGGCAATACTTGCCCAATGCGGTTTTGGTTCATCATCGGGGTTATCGGACGTGGTTTTTGTGAGAAAAGGGGTAATGGATTGTTGAACAAACTGATTTTTCTGAACCTGCCTTCCAATCATGCAGGCAGGGATAAACACATTGTTATTGCTGCATAAAACAGGCTCTTCGGACCGTGAAATGTTCACAGAGTCAGTTGCAACACGGGCTGCAGTATTTTCTGTTTGTGTTGTAACAGCAACAGTTGTGTCATATTCAAGGGTAACATTGTTCTGGTTGCTTTTCTGTTTTTCGGATTGTTTGTTATTCTCGCCCGAAAGTATTGAAAATCCGTGGCGGTAAACGCGTTTGTTTATCTGACACGACGATATACTGACCAACAAAATACTCAACAAAATAATTCTGCTTTTCATGATTGGGTTGTATTAATTAATTCGCTAAAGATGAATGCAAGGTAAAAACTTATTGTTTATAATCAGAAATTGTATCAATATTTATTTACGAAAATATGAGGTTTTATTCGCAAAGAGTTGTTTGAATGAAAAGGCGACGGGTGAATTTTACATGAAATGCATCTGTATTTCAGAAAAATCACGTAGGTTTGTATAACACATCTTAAAATAAGGATGAAAAAGTTTCGCCGGTATCTTCCATGGTTGCTGATTTTTCTGGGAGCAGTGCTTCTGTTGTCGCTTGTAATGCGACCTGCAGGAAGGCAAAGCGATCCGGCTGCGAAAATAGAGTCGTTTACATCAGGTGTTAAAAATGTTGCTACCCATGCCGATTCGTTGCTGGCCTGGGTGTTGAAGCCTGAAAATATTCAGGACCCGTTCAGATTGGCAGATCAATTCTCTTTCAGAAACAGGGCTGAAGCAATGCAGGCAACCATCTTTATCACACGCAACGACACATTGTTGTTCTGGAGCGATAACAGAGCAATTTTGCCTGCTCCGGGCGATTCTATGAAATCGGGTTCGGTGATTTTCGATGGAAACGGATACTATCTGGTGAAATCGGACACCAGTGGAACAACTGCCTGTACAGCGCTGATACTGCTGCAAAGCCAGTATTTTTATTCCAACAATTATCTGGTCAACACCATGAATGAGCATGTCTGTAAGGATTGCCCGTTTACGATTGTTTCCAAAAAAACCGGAGCTGATACTTCGGTAACGATCCCCGGCGTTTCAGAACCGATACATCTGGTTTACACCGACCAGAAGCCTTCGTTTTCGGCAACCGGAGATGTGCTTGTTGTGTTGTTATTGTTTGTTGCGCTCATTTTGTTGGCTTCCGGTTTTTACAATCTGGTGGGTTATATTGGCTGGATGCGTCGCAGAACAGTTTTGCGGCTCATTTACCTCATGGTGGTTCCTTTGGGTTTGTTTCTGGTTGGTCAATGGTTTTTTGCATTGCCAGCGTATGAATTACTCAGTATTAATAATCCCGCGTTTTTTGCTTTTTCGAATAAAGTAACACATCTGACTCCGATCCTGCTGAGAGCTTTTCTGCTTGTTATAGCCATAGCATATGTAAGCCATGAGTTTCTTGTTTTTGCAGGCCGAAAGCGGAAGCATGTTTTTTCGCGTATTGCTCTGTTGTTTGTCACATTTGTTTTAACAACTGTCATTTCCTGTTTTGTAATATCCGGTATCAATGCTTTCTTTTTAAATACATCTGTCGATTTTAATTTTGAAAATGTATTGACCTTTGACTTTCGCTCGGTGCTGATATTTTTTACGTTGTTTCTGTTGTTCAGTGCGGTCATCATGCTGCATCATCTTATGATATCGCTGGTGAGCCGGTTGAAATTGTCGTTCAGAATCTGGGCTCTTATTTCTCTCGTGTTTCTTATAATTGCTGCGATAACCGCATGGATACTGGCCTACGACGTTTGGTTCGTGGTGTTTGTTTCAGCATATCTGCTGGTTATGCAGTTTGCTTTTTCAAAACATATGTACAGCAACCGGGCTGTATACCTGATGTTGAATATGGTTCTGGCGGCGACAATTACCACCATTGCCCTTAACAGTTCTATCACGCAGAAACAATACGACCGGCTGAAACTGTTGTCGCTCAACCTGGCTTCTGAACAGGATCCGCTGACAGAAGAATTTCTTGGAGATGCTGTTCCGCAAATTTCTGCTGACGAATTTCTACTGAATAATCCATATCGCACCAATAAAAATTTCGACATTTCGGAATATCTCCGCAGGAAATATTTCAATGGTTATCTGGCACAGTATCATGTACAGGTGACCTGGTGCCGTCCACAGGAAGAAATCCGCATTCAGCCGGCTGATACGAATGTAACCTGTGTGGCTTTTTTCAAGGATATTGCTTTCAGAACAGGTATACCCACACTGGCCGATGAAGTTGTCTTTATCAATGACGGAACAGGTCGCGGATATTATTTGTGCACCATCCGGCTCGATGCTCCGCAGGATACATCGTATCTGTTTGCTGAATTAATTCCATCGTCGTACGAAAAAGGACTGGGATATCCCGATTTGCTGGTGGATGTAAACAGTGGCATCAAGACCATTCCGGCCAATATTTCATATGCGCGCTTTCTGAACGACGAACTGGCTTCGCGCTACGGGAAATTTAATTATTCAAACCGCATAACAGAGGCATTCCGCCAAATGGCCGACGAAGCCGTGATGTACAGTGATGGTTATATTCATTTCAAACTGAATGTATCGGACAACCTGACCTTGATCATCAGCGAGCCGGAGCGCGATATTTCGGCTTTGCTGGCGCCATTCAGCTATATACTGATGTTTTTTGCTTTGCTGGTTCTGGTGTTTCTGATTACCGCCGGCAAAGTGTTCGGCTTCCGGTTACGTTTTGCTGTCTCGTTTTCATCACGTCTGCAGTGGATGATTGTAATTATTATTCTGATTATTTTCTTTGTCGCCGGAATTATTTCTGTCATCAATCTCAGCAGTCTCAATAAAAATAAAAATGAAGAAATCGTCAGCGAAAAAGCACACTCGCTGGTGATTGAACTGGAGCATAAATTATCGGATTCTGAACCTTTGACTTATGTGGATGAGCCTTATGTTTCAGAGTTGTTGCTTAAATTCAGTCAGGTGTTTTTTACCGATCTGAATATATACTCGCTCGATGGCAGGCTGCTTTCAACAACACGTCCGCAGATATTCGAAAAGAAACTGATTTCGGGTTTTATGAATGCCGATGCTTATAATCAGCTATCGCGGAAAAATAATTCATTTTACCTGCAAACCGAGTATATCGGGAAGATGGCGTTTATGTCGGTTTACCAGCCAATACGAAACAGTAATAACGAAGTGGTGGCGTACCTCAATTTGCCTTATTTCTCGCGCGAGACTGAGCTGAACCGCGAGATTTCATCTTTCATCAGCACGTTTATCAATATTTACATGCTGATTATTCTGTTTACAATTCTCATTACTGTCGTGATTTCGAATTATGTCACCAAACCGCTTCGACTGATCAAGGATAAACTGCGCAATATTAAACTGGGCGCGACCAACGAAAAAATTAAATGGAAACGACGCGACGAAATCGGTGATCTGGTTTTTGAATACAACCGCATGATTGGAGAACTGGCCTATAAAGCCGATTTGCTTGCACGCTCTGAACGTGAGATGGCCTGGCGCGAAATGGCCCGTCAGGTGGCACACGAAATCAAGAATCCGCTCACTCCTATGAAGCTCAGTACGCAATATCTCGAGAAAGCATGGAATGATAAAACCGGTGATTTTGATGAACGAATCAAGCGCTATACGCAGGTAATGATTGAGCAGATCGACAGTCTGAGCGACATTGCAACAGCGTTTTCGCATTTCGGCAAAATGCCTGAATCGAATATGGTGAAAATCTGTATGAACGATGTGTTGTCTGGTGTCATCACTTTATACCGCAGCGAAGAATACGATATCACCTTGCAACAGCCCGACAATGCCTTGTATGTGAATGCCGATGAAAGTCAGATGCTGCGCGTGTTCAACAATCTGCTGAAGAATGCACAACAGGCTTTTGATCCTGACCGCCGCGGAATGATTCACGTTTTTCTGACCAGTGCCAAAGGCGTTGTAAAAGTAGTGATCCAGGACAACGGCGTTGGAATTCCGGAAGAAAAAACGGTGAAAATATTTCAGCCCAATTTCACCACCAAGTCTTCGGGAACCGGACTGGGACTGGCTATGGTGAAGAATATTGTTACCAGTTTTGGTGGTCGCATCTGGTTCGAATCGGTCGAAAACGAAGGCACAACCTTTACGGTTGAATTGCCGCAGGCTGAGTGATTATGCGGTGTTTTGTTGATTGAAATGCTTAGTTGTGAATAGTACAGTGAGATCAAAAATTGTTTTTTATATCAGAAATTTTCTGTTGTGCAGCATGGTGTTTTTTGTTGCCTGCAGCCCTGGTATTTGTTTGAAAAAGGATATTAATACTACGCAAAACGGTCTCAGGGAAGGCGTTTGGATTGAGGTATCTGATTCAACAAAAATGTTGGAGGTTTCTGTTTACCGCAAAGGCGTTTTGAATGGTCCTTATATCAGATACCACGCAAACGGAGTCGTTGCTGTTCATGGAAAATACCGCAACGGGAAAAAGGCCGGAAAGTGGATGTATTGCTACAATAACCACGCATGCGTTTCTGTTATGTGGTACAAAAACGATAGTGTCCGTAAACAGGTTTTATATCCACCACCAATGGATTTTTAAGTAATTTACAAAACAATGACACCTCTAAAATGAAAATGCAGGTCAGTATTATGTCTATCGGTTTTAGTGCTGTTTTTGGCACAGACGGCAGTCAGGCCCTGATTCCTGTAATTTATTATCACTAATAAGCAACAGAAACATGAATAGCAGAATCTGGATATTGTATTATTTGTTTGTCCGGAAAATTTATACCAGGCGATGGAATGGCTTTGTATCAAGTGCAGGAGCATTAGCTTTTGCCTGTATTTTTATTCAGATTCAGTTTTTGATTACACTTTTTGATTTTTTTACCGGATGGAATTTAATGAACAATATTTTTTCTAGAGGTTTGCCGTTAGGGCCAATTGTTCAAGGAGTTTTATTTTTTCTTTTTCTTTTGTTGTTCATGTTGTTCAATAAGAAAGCATCCAGAACAGAAAAAATTGCGATGATCAAAAAATCAAAACAATTCAAAAAATCCTGGTCAGTATTATATATTCTATGTTCAGGTTTGGCTTTTGCCGGAATAATATTCCTGATGATTTTACAAAGATGATGTGAGTTTTTGTGTCGTTGTTTTTAAATTGGTTATAAGTGTTTTTTAATTTGGAAGAAGTATGTGCTTTGCTAAAAATCACCTAACTTCGCTTTTGAATCGCAACATCAAAATACCGCAAACGGCATAAATACATTGGATATAAATATAATGAAGATGATGAGTAGAATTATTTGGCTTTTTCGTAATGTTTTCGTGCTGCTCCTGCTTCATGGATGTGTCTATGATACTCATAATTTAGGGAGTGACTATGTATATGATGACGAACATAAAATGATTTACTCGTCTTCACATTCTGGAAATGAAATTCCGTCCACAATACTGGAATACAGATTTGACCGCAGTTTTATAATCATTAAACAGAAACCGCGTGAAAACGACCCAAATGCATCTTTATACAGTCGTGAATTTCATTATTCAAAGGGCTTCGATGAGGTATATTATTGGATAATTATCAAGGAGAAAAATGTGCTTTTGGGTCCAATGATTAAAGATGAATACATTTTAGCAAAGCAGAAGTATGCTGTTGAAATGGATTTCTGAATTCTCCGTTAATTTCTGAAATCCGAATCAGTCTTCACCGCACACGCCGCGGCTGGGAATGCTAAATCGGATTTGCGTAAATAAGACCTGCAGAAAATGAAATTGTTTCGCGTTCACCTGTCTGCACGTTAAACTGCAATAGACAGTCAGTCAGGTTCGCGACATTCGCGGAGAAGAAATTGGACGCTGCGTGCCGCGAAGCAGAGACCCCGGATCAAGTCCGGGGATTAGTGGTTTGTATTATCGGGAATTGGTGCGTCACCCGAATCGGCATCTGAAGCGGAAAATCAATACTTCAGATTCCAGCTGACCTTAGTCAGGAAATTCTGTTTCACCACCACCGGGCGGGGCAGCGTAAATACTTTTTCGGGTTGACGGCGCTCATCAAAATTGCCCGGAGTCCACTTTCCATCATTGTTTTCATCAATCACAATTTTCAGATCGTATTCGCCCGGAAGAATATTTTTTATTTCAATAGTGCTGGTTTTCGAATCTTCGAACTGCAGTACCTGTTGCTCTTTTCCGCTTGCATACACCATCAGCGCTTTGCCGGGGATATCGGAAAGACTGATTTCGATATTGCCCAGTTCGCTCTCGCCCAATATTCTGAATGGTATCGAAGTGCTGTCGTTGGTATAGCCGAAGAAATCGGTTACAGCGCCCTTTTTCAAAGTCAGCACGGCGTTTTCACCTGGTTTCAGATCGCTTTTCAGCTGCCATCTTTCACCTTTGCTATCGGCCATTTTTTCGAAAACAACAGGCAGTGTATCCTTATTGCGGATCAGAAAAATCCGGTCGTACTGCCAGCTTGCAACAGGTGTCGGACTTGTCAGAATCATAGCGCGATCGAAAGCAATTTTATCTTTTGTCAGCGATGCAATGCGCACTGTTGTGTCGGTCGAATAATCTTTCATTCGACCTTTTACTTTAAGCGATTGCTGAATGGTGTCGCTGAAAACGCCATCGCGGATAATGTATGAAAGCGAGTCTGCATCGCCTTTTACCCAGAATACCAGTGTGTCTTTTTTGTCTTTCCAGTAGTGATATTCCACATCGGCTTTGGAAGAAATAAAAGTGATTTCAGGATTGTCCAGCGGCGATCTGAAGGACGATCGTATGGTATGATAATGAATGATTTCGGACTTCAGATGCTTCTGATTTTTACTGGCTTCGGTGAACAGATATAAGTTTACGGAATCCTTTTTCGGGGCCGATGGCGAGAGGATGAACGGATTATTTTTAAAGGCAATTTTTTCGTCCGGCAGGTCGAAGCGGTAATTGGAATTATTGTCTTCGAGCGCGCACATATAATATTCGCCGGGTGCAATGTTGCGGAAGCTAAAAGCGCCCTGTGCATTCACATGAGCCACATACACCGGTAGGGTGTCTTTAAAGTCATTCAGGTTTTTATACAATAAAACCCAGGCTTTATCGCTGCTTCTGTTGGAAAATGCATCGCCTGCAAAGCCGCTCATCGAGCAGCTGTCGAGTGTTGCGCCGGTTGAAAAAACATATTCAAGTCCCGCAGCAGCTGTTCCTTCGGTAATATCCTGAATGGCATTGCCAAAATAAATATGATACGTGGTATTGGGCAGCAGGCTGTCTTTAAGAACGATTTTTACTTTTTTCCCCTGCACCGAAAGTTCCGGTTTTTCCTTCGGAAACGGATTCATCAGCACCTGTGAATTCGGGTTGTTGAGTTTGACAAATTCGTCAAATTCGAGCGTTATGCGGTCGCCGGTGAATTGCACGGTAGAATCGGCCGGCAATGCCGATTCCAGCATAGGCGGATTTCTTTCCAAAGGACCACCGTCTGGTTTTTCAATGGTTGCACACGCTGATATCAGCACCGAAATGATTGAAGCACAAAAAATCCAAAGAAATTTTTTCTGCTTAACCGGTATATTAAAAATTTGAGCGGAATCTTTCAACTTTATGAACTTTAAAACTTTCTACTTCTTCTTGCCGAGCAACTCAAACATTTTCTGCTTATACGCTTCCACACCCGGTTGATCGAACGGATTTACGCCCAGAGTATAAGCACTCAGCGCACAGGCAAACTCGAAAAAGTACATCAGTTCGCCCAGATTAAATTCGTTCAGGTTGTCCATTTCGAGCGCCATCACCGGTACACCGCCTTCGGCATGGGCCAGACGGGTGGCTTCTTCGGCTTTGCGGTTTACATAGCTCAGCTTTTTCCCTTCCAGATAGAGCAACTCGTCGCTGTCGCTGTTGAGTACCGGAATCTGTACATCTTCGGGCAATTGCTGAACCGAAAGGAAGGTCTCGAAAAAGATCCGCAATCCGTCCTGCACAAATTGTCCGAGAGAATGCAGATCGGTTGAGAACACCAGCGATGCCGGAAAAATCCCTTTATGATGTTTGCCTTCGCTTTCGCCGAAGAGTTGTTTCCACCATTCGCTCAATGTTGCCAGCCGCGGGCAGAATGTGGCCATCAGCTCGGTACGTTTTCCCTGACGGTACATGATCTGACGAACTGCAGCATATTGCATGGCCGGATTCGTTTGCAGCGTGTTGTTCTGCGTCAGTTCCGCCTCACAGGTAGCTGCACCCTGCAACAGCTGCCGGATATTGAAGCCACACAGAGCCAGGGGCAGCAGACCGACAGGAGTAAACACCGAAAAGCGACCGCCGATATCATCGGGAATCACATAGGTTTCGTATCCCTGAGAAATGGCGAGCGAGCGCAGGGCGCCTTTCTTTTCATCGGTTACAGCCACAATACGGTCGGCAGCGTCTGCGCCGTATTTTTCTTCCATCAGGGTCCGGATGAGACGAAATGCAATGGCTGGTTCGGTGGTGGTCCCGGATTTTGAAATAACCACCACAACCGGATTCCGGTCGCGCAGATACTGCAGCAGCCTGAAATGATAATCGGCATCCATCTGGTGGCCGGCAAATATCATCTGAGGCTTATCCGATGAGCCAAAGGGCGGAGTGAGGGCATCGTACACGGCCCGGGCGCCCAGATATGAACCACCAATGCCAATGACAACCACTGTGTCGGGCTTATATTCAGCCATTCGGGTACAGGTTTGTTCCATCTGCCGCAGAATATTGCCTGAACCGAGCAAAGCCGAAGGCCAGTTGACCCACCCCGTGAAAGTGGCTCCGGCACCGGTTTTATTAAGCAAGGTGTTCCATGAATGAACCAACAAAGGCTCAATATCTGAAAAGTCTTTCTCAGATATAAAATTCTTCACTAAATTTACATCCGCTATTGTTTTCATACATTTGTACTTCTATGGCCAAAGATACAAACTTGTTTAAAAACAAAAATGCAGGAGTGGCGTCCTGCATTTGTGTAAACCAATAAATAAACCAAAAACCTGAAATATTTTGACAGCTTTACTGTATCAAATTTCACATTACAAAGATAAAGGGCAATAGGGGGGTGGCTTGTTAATGGGTGTTAAGAAGTGTTAATAATTGTTAATCGAAGGAAATGGGCAGGAAGAAGAGTCTGAAAATTATAATCATTGCGGTATCGGCGCTGGCGTTGATAGGAATAGCTGCCATACAATATTATTATGTGCATACGGCCATCGATGCCAGTGAGGCAACTTTTGACAGAAATGTAAACGATGTGATGTCCAGAGTGGTTTTTCAGATTGAAAAAAATGAAATAGCGCTTCAGGTGCGCAAAAAGTTAAAGACGTTTTCCAGAGAGCAGCAACTGGTCAATACGCTTGATTCGTTGAATCAGGAATTATTCCGGTCGTTGAAGAAAATTGGTGTCGACAGCATGCGGACCGATAGTATTATTCAGAATACCCGCAACCAGATCAGCCAGCGACTGGCGTTGAATGAGTATGGCAATTATCTGCGAAACATTGATACGACAAAAGCGGAGATGAAAATAGAAGTTCCGGTCTCCGATTCAATCATGCGGATGGAGTTTCCGTATGCGCTTGAAAAGCGACATATGGCCGAAATGGCCCGCAAAGAAAACCAGACGGCTGAGGATCGCAAGATGGCTGCCTTGTACAGCAATGTAGACCAGTTCCTGCATCGGGCATACCTGGTTGGTGATGTCATGGAGGATTTTTTCAACATCAATCATTTCTTTCCCATTGAAAGCAGGGTTGATTCTGCCAATATTGATTCTTTAATAAGAACAGAGCTCTCAGCTCATGGAATTGATGCCGAATTTGTTTTTGCTGTATATAGCCCTACGCGCGACACATTGATGATGTATGATAATAGAGTCGATAAACAATCGCTCGTGAAAAGCAAGTATAGTTTTCGGTTGTTTCCGAGCGATATGTTTTCATCGCCCGACTATCTGAAAATTTATTTTCCGCACAAAAACCGCTATCTGTATTCCGATGTTTCGGGAATGCTCATGCTGACCCTGTTTCTGGTGGCGGTCATTGCCTCTTCATTTTTCTTTATCCTTTTCAATCTGCTGCAGCAGAAAAGGCTTTCGGAAATGAAAACGGATTTCATTAATAACATGACGCACGAAATCAAAACACCGATTTCGACCATATCGCTTGCCTGTGAAATGATGTCGGATAAAACAACCACCATCGATCAGCAACAGAAGGATGCCTTTATTTCGGTCATCGCTCAGGAAAATAAACGACTGGCGGCTATGACCGATAAAATTCTGCAGACCGCCATCATTGAGCGGGGGCAGATGAAACTGAAGCAGGAAAGAACTGATATTCATGAGTTGATCCGTCGCTCGGTAAACAATACAATTCTGTGGGTGAATCAGAAAAACGGAAAAATTGATCTGAATCTGGACGCAGAACATCATTTTTCAGAAGTGGATCCGGTGCATTTCGAAAATGTAATTTTCAATTTGCTGGACAACGCCATAAAATACTCTCCGAAAGAACCGCATATTGTCGTCAGCACCGAAAACACCAACGGCTATCTCGTGATTAAAGTAAAAGACAATGGCATCGGAATAGAGAAAAAGGAACTGAAGAAAATATTTGAAAGCCTGTACCGCGTTCCGACCGGAAACATTCACAATGTAAAAGGTTTTGGGTTGGGCCTGTGTTATGTAAAAGCGATTGTGGCCAGCCACAATGGTCATATTTCGGTCGATAGCGAAGTCGGAAAGGGAACAACATTTACCATATTAATTGACGCATTGAATGAAAAACAATAAGATTTTTATTTTGCTGGCCGAAGATGATGTCAATATGGGCCTCATTCTGCAATCGTTTTTGCAGGCCAAGGACTTTGAGGTGCTGCTGACCCGTAATGGAGTTGAGGCACTGGCGGCCTATAATCAGAATACTGGCATCGATATGGCGTTGGTGGATGTGATGATGCCTGAGAAAGACGGCTTTTCCCTTGCGGCAGACCTGAAAGCAATGTCCCCCTCATTTCCGCTTATTTTTCTGACCGCCAAATCGATGCAGGATGACATTCTGAAAGGATTTGAGGTTGGAGCCGACGATTATATTACCAAGCCCTTTCATATGGATGTGTTGCTGGCACGCATCAATGCGCTGATTAACCGCACCATCAATATTCAGCGCGATGCTGATAAGCCGCAGTTTATCGGAAAACTATCCTTCGACTTCAGCCGCCAGACCATTACCGACGGGAAAGACGTAGTTAAAATGACCTCGAAAGAAGCACAGCTGCTGAAGTTACTGGCGGAAAACAGAAATGCCATTACCGATCGCAAAGTGGCGCTGGATCTGATTTGGGGTAACGATGACTACTACAGCTCACGCAGCATGGATGTATATATCACCAAGCTTCGCAAATTGCTGAAAATGGATAAATCCATCGAATTGATTAATGTGCATGGGCAGGGATATAAGCTGATGTGCAGCTGATTTTTGTATTTTTGCACTGAATTTTTACCTCCATGAACGAAGAAGAAAGCAAATCCATTGTAATTCACGAACTGGTCGCTGTAGCCAACGAATTTTGCTGGTTTATGGAAAATATTCAGCGCTACGAGGCTGATACCATTCTGGAGTATATGCGCAAAATGATTCCGCTGCTGTATGTTAAAGGCAGCATGCTGAAAGCTCCTGAAAGCTACGATGAGTCTTTTATGCAGCGCTATGTAACCGAAGAAACCTACGAAATTATTTTCAACGATATCCGCAATAAGCTGCAACAAAACGATCTCTTTTACGTTTTCAATTCCGAATTGAAAGAACCCGAAGAGCGCTCTATGGCTGAATGTCTCACCGATATTTATCAGGACCTGAAAGATGGGCTGATTGCTTTTACCAAAGGCATTGAACCCGAAAAAATCTGCGCGGAATTTTATCTGCACGAATGGTTCATTACACGATGGGGCGCGCAGGCAGCTGTTTTGATGCCAGTCCTTCATGCTGAATTTCAAAAAATCACTATACAATCTCAATCTGGAACAGAGTTTGATTAACCCGGCGCTATGAAAAAAATTACCCTTTTTGCTGTTGTAATGCTGACCATCATGTCGGCCTCCCTGGCTCAGGGATACAAAATTTCCATCAAAGTAAACGGACTTACAGACTCCACCATTTATCTGGGCTATTATTACGGAAAATACCAGTACGTGCGCGATACAACGGTACTGGATAACACCGGCAAAGCCGTTTTCGAAACCAAAGATACCATCGGTGGAGGAATTTATTTCGTTGTATTGCCCGGACAAAAATATTTCGAAATTGTACTGGACAAAGACCGCGATTTTTTTCTTGACGTGGATGCCAATGATCTGGTGAAAGGGGTCAAGGCAAAAGGATCGCCCGACAACAGTCAGTGGTTTGCATACAAGGTTTTTATTGATGAGCGCGGTAAAAAAATTGAAGAACTCAATAAAACCTATAAGCGTTTGAAAGACGCCGGTAAAGAGGATTCGGTTAAGATTGTCGAGCAGCAGATGAAAGACATCAATACCGAAGTGGCCGATTATAAAAACAAATTTATTAAAGATCATCCGCAATCACTGGTAGCCAAAATTTTCGACTGCTCGCGTGAACCCGAAGTGCCCGAAGCACCGCTGCTTCCAAACGGTAAAAAGGATTCCACCTTTGCCTATAAATATTATCGCGCACATTTCTGGGACAACTATGATTTTACCGATGACCGCTTGTTGCGCACGCCTATATATCATGCAAAACTCGATCAGTATCTGACAAAGATAATTCCGCAGTTTGCCGATTCGCTTATGACGGAAGTAGGTGTTATCATTGATAAATGCGAATCAAACCGCGAGATGTTCAAATACACGGTATGGTATCTGACCCATTATTACGAAACATCGCAGGTCATGGGCATGGATGCTGTGTTCTGCTATATTGTGGATAAAGTGTATATCCCGGGAAAAGCTTTTTGGGTGTCGGAAAATACCAATAAAAAAATCATCGAAGCCTGTGAGAAAAAACGTCCGACACTGATTGGAAAAACCGCACCGGAACTTATTTTGCTGGGCATGGACAATCAGCTGGTTTCTATGCAGGCAATCTCTGCAAAATTTACTATTCTTTATTTCTGGGATCCTTCTTGTGGACATTGCAAAACCGAAACTCCCAAGCTGGTTGATTATTATAACAAGGTAAAAGACACACTGGATCTGAAAATTTATGCCGTGTGTTCCGATACCAGTCTTACCTCATGGAAAAACGCCGTGGCCGAGAAAAAGATGGATGCTTTTATTAATGTAAACGGAACGCGCACCGCTAAAGGAAATTTTCATAATCTGTACGATATTTATTCCACACCGGTGGTGTATGTGCTTGATTATCGCAAACGCATTATTGCCAAAAGACTTCCGGTGGATCAGATCGGATTCTTCCTTGAATTCTATAAAAAGCATCCCACGTTCAAAGACTGATGACAAGCAATAATCCGGGGCATACACGCAGGCAGGGCATTGTATATGCCATGACCGACGTGCTTGCCATGACAGGCGTATATATATTTTCAAAAGTTTTTTTACAGGATTTTCCGTTTCCGGTTTTCGGCGTGTATTGGTTTTCGGCAGGACTTGTCTGGAATCTGCTGCTGTCGCTCTTTGTCAAAGATACCTATGTAAAGTTCGAAATCAAAGGCTCCTACATTTTGTTTCTGGCTTTGATAGGACTGTTGGACATGACCGCCACCATTATGTGGTTCGAAGCTGTGGATAAAACCGATAATCCGTCGCTGGTTTCTTTTATGACCAACATCAGTCCGGTGTATGCTGTAATTCTTGGTTACATGTTTCTGAAAGAAAAATTATCGTGGAGCGAAGGGGCCGGAATTCTGATTACGCTGTCAGGTGCTGTGTTGATTGGCTACAGGAGCGACTTTGAGCTAAGTACGTTTTTATTTTCCGGTGCCGGACTGATATTGATTTCGTCGTTCATCAGCCAGGGCCAGAAAGCTTTGCTTAAGCGTCGGATTCAGCAATACCACCCGATTGTACTGAGCATGAACCGCGTTGTTTTTTTGTTGCTGTTCTCGGTTTTATTTACCATTTTATATGGATATTCGCTCGATATCGGAATAGAAAACATTGCATTGATTGCCCTTGGAGCCATGATGGGGCCTGTGATTTCGGCTTATGCGGGATACAATGCGCTGGCTCGGCTCAAGGTTTCAACCTATTCTATTTTATCGACCAGCCGCTCCTTTTTTGTAATGCTCGTGTCGTATCTGATTCTGGATAATTTTCCCGATGAAATTCAGATTGCCGGCGGGCTGCTGACGGTGGCAGGAGTGGTGCTGATTTCGCTGGCCAGAGTAAGATAAGCGCAACGCACAATGCACAACGCTTGAAGCTTGAGGCATGCGGCATGCGGTGAAATGCGCTGCGCTGAATAAGTCATCAAGTTCATCAAGTTATAAAGTAAAAAGGCGTTGTGAAAGTCCGCCGCGGCGGATCAGCAAAAGCTCACTGATCACTGCTCGCCGCTCGCTGCTTATATCCGGACTTGCTGAAAGCGGATCGCTGAAAGCTGAATGCTGACTGCTGAAAGCTGATCGGTGAAGTGCAGATCACGCAAAATATTCCAGCAGCAGTGGAATCAGCCGGGGTTCCAGAATAATCATAAAAACGACGCCGTACAGAGCGCCAAAGAAATGCGCATCGTGGCCAATGTTGTCGCGCCCGCGGCGGGCCATATACCATGAGTAAATCAGATAAAGACCTCCGAAAACAAAAGCCGGAATTTCGAACGGGAATGGAAACAGATACAATCCAGCCGTGGGATATATCATGATAAACGCAAATGTGACCGATGAAATAGCTCCCGATGCGCCCACTGCAGCATAATGCGGATGATCGATGTGGCGCCAGAAGGAATATAGGGTCGAAAACAACAATCCGCCTGCATACAGCAGAATAAAATATAGTGTTCCCTGCGAACCATAAATCATGGACAGCGTTTTTTCAACGTCGGTTCCGAAAATGTACAGCACCCACATGTTCATGAAGAGATGCACATAATCGGCATGAACAAAGCCATGCGTGATGAAACGATACCATTGATTTTTACGGCGGATTTCGTAAGGCGAAAACAACAGCTTTGCCATCAGACCGGAATCGTTGAAAGCCATCAACGAAACACCCACACAGGCAATCAGCAACAGAATAGTGATGGTCATAAAAATTATTGCGGTGTTTGTGTAAAGTCGATTTCAGAACCGAACATGCTGTGCGGAATGAGATAAACCGCCAATTGCAGAATGCATGCAGCCAGCACCCAGCCCCGTTTTTGAGGATTCCTCCGGATGATGAAATATGCCAGTACCCACAAAATAAATGATACAGCTGTTTTGTTGTCGGTCAGATCATGTCCAAACGGCCAGCCTGTCCAGTAGGCATCGAATGCATATTTCTGAACAATGGGGCCGAGAATCAGGCCTCCGATCAGTAATGTAAGCATTGCCCAGAATGTGATTCTTACGAGATCCGGGTTGCGTTTCAAAGCTTCGAGTCCGGCGCGCACCGCAATGATCATGGACAAAATCATGATGAGAATATGCGGAAGCATGACCCAGTCGGGCACAGCGCCTTTGTAGCGCAACACCACCGGTTCTTCGGTCAGGGGGACTTGTTTGCTTTTTTCAAACAGCCAAACCTGATACATTATTTTTCCGGCCGGCGGCAATTGGGGCAAGGTGGCTGTAAGTACGCCGTCTTTGTTTTTTAGCACAATGACTTTCCATTCGTCATGGCTGTTATAACGGCGGTATTGAACCAGACCGGCAGCTTCTTTATTGGTGGTTTCAACAGAAATACCTGCGCCGGAATCGTCGCCCCAGGTGCGCAGCAGTTTGTAGGAAACCTTTTCGCCGAGATATTCAACATTGCCGCGAACGGGTGTGGTGGGCCCTGTCAGACGCTGATACACCATGATTCCGCCCGCCAGAACAATTGAAATAAGCCATAACCAAATGGATCGCATATGCTTGTTTTGAGCAAAAATACTAATTTTGACGAATCTTCGTTTCTACACTGATTAATATCACCACCATACACATGCTGATCCGTACCACATTTTCCGTTGTTGTTGTCGCTGCTATACTGCTGCTGTCGGCCGGCTGTCGTAAAGATGAAGTTTTTAACGATGATCCGGACTTTACACTGGCGTTTTCGGCCGATACCGTTTATTTCGACACGGTTTTTACCACCGTGGGCAGTGTGACCATTCCGGTAAAAGTGTACAACAACAGCAACGACTTTATCAGTATTTCATCGATTTCGCTTGGCGGAAGCACCAACAGTAATTTCCGCATCAACGTCAACGGCCAGGAGGGAACAGCGTTTTACGATGTTGAAATTCCGCCCAAAGACAGTATTTTTATTTTCGCTGAAGTAACGGTTGATCCGAACAGTGGCACTACGCCTTTGATTATTGAAGATTCAATTGTGTTTATGACCAACGGAAATCAACAGAAAATTGCCTTGGTGGCTTGTGGACAGGATGCTTATTTTCATTTCCCCGATCACCCGCAAACCCAGTATCTGCCTGCATATTCGCTGGTATCTGGTGTTTGGGCAAACGACAAGCCACATGTGGTGTACGGATACGCCGTTGTTGACGAAGACAGTGTGCTGACCATTCCGGCAGGCACCAACGTGTATATGCACAACGATGCCGTGCTTTGGGTCTACGATGGAGGCACGCTGCAGATATATGGTGCAAAGGACAACGAAGTAACTTTTCAGGGCGATCGCCTCGACGATTATTACAAAGACCAGCCCGGCATGTGGGGCAAAATCTGGCTTTCGGCCGGCAGCAAAGACAATGTGATTGATTATGCCATTATTAAAAACGGCCGCATCGGTGTGCATGTCGATACGCTGGGAGTTTCACCAAATCCGACTTTGACGATTACCAACACCATCATCGACAACATGAGTACGGCCTGTTTTGTTGCACAGGGCTCGTATGTGAAAGCCGAAAACTGTGTGTTTGGAAATGCAGGCTATTTCTCCGTTCTGTTGAATATCGGCGGCAATTACGATTTCCGTCATTGCACCATTGGCAACTACTGGTCGCACGGAACCCGCAGCGCATCAGCCATTGTACTGAATAATTATTACGAGGATGTTTACGGAACCACACAAATCCGCGATCTGACCAATGCCTATTTTGGTAATTGTATTTTATATGGCGCCAACGAAGATGAATTGCTGCTGGATAAAGCCACTTCGGGCGGTGTGTTTAATTATCATTTCGATCACTGTCTGATTAAAACTTCACTAAGTGTGAGCCAGAGCGGATTTACCGATTGCAAGAAAAATCTGAGTCCCACATTTACCGATACGCAATTAATGGATTTCAGCATTGGAAGCAGCTCGGCAGCGTTTGATGCCGGCGATGCATCGGTAACGGGTACCATTATGTACGACATTCTGGGCAATCCGCGAATTTCGGGCGCCGCGCCGGATATGGGCGCGTATGAGGTGCAGTAGAGCATAACGCGCAACGCATAGGGCATGAGGCATGCGGCCCGCGGCTTGTAGTTTGTGGTAGCT